>Ga0068856_100002220_pt1 | contig 20098 bp, 24 predicted proteins | sample KBSCornC62_FD_66595 | JGI IMG/M metagenome (GOLD analysis project Ga0068856, IMG submission 66595) | Corn rhizosphere microbial communities from Kellogg Biological Station, Michigan, USA - KBS Corn C6-2 | ecosystem: Host-associated > Plants > Roots > Rhizosphere > Soil ... | reverse complement strand
GGGTAACCCTTCGAGCGAACTGCCATGACCAGCCGATCACCCCAACTTTCAAATGCCAGTTGGATTGGATTTTTTTTGCAAAAGATCTTTGGTTGAGCTTTGCCTCTTTTGCGCCGTACCTTGTGGTTGCATTTGCACTCGCCGCAGTTCTGCGCCATATGGGCAACCCACTCTCATACTGGTTTGCCATCTACCCTGCATATCTTGTTTATCGCACACCACATGAATGGGTATAGCGAGTTCAGGCGGAGAGCGTATACCGCCGGAAGAAGTAAAACGACACGGCCATCCAGCAGGAGCAAGCCCCAATTAGAGTACGGCCGACATAAAGGGTGGCCCCTACCCAGAAGTTCATAGCGTGGACGTGCCTGAGCCGAACGAACTCAACCGATCGCGGTTCTTGCTGAACACGGCGTGGTTCCACACTTCCTCGTCGATCTCCAATCCCACGAACCAGCGGAACAGCAGGTTGTAGTTCAGCTGCTCCATCAGCAGCCGCTCGCTGCGCACCGAATAGAACACCTGCAGCAGCAATGCCCGCAGCAACCGCTCCGGCGCGATCGATGGCCGCCACACCTCCGAGTACAGCCCGTCGAACTCCTTGGACATCCCGGCCAATACCAAGTCCACCAGCTTCCTCACCCCACGCAGCGGATGGTCCGCCGGAATCCGTTCTTCCAAGGCTACGTAGCTGAACATCCCGGTTTGCAGTTGCTGATCGTCTCCTCGCATCTCTGCTTCTTACCACACTTCTCCACGCCACCGGCAGTGGCTTTTTCAACAAGCTCCTAGAGAGTCCTAACGATAATAAGGAATCTAAGGTGACTCCTATCTGAGCCCAACGCCGTTTAGTCAACGAAAAATTGTAGGTAGCAACGGTAACAGTGTGCAAATGTTCTCCTCTCCTGAATGCTTATGAATAGCCACATGCAGAATTGGTTGGCATGAAAGGACACCTCTGATGCAACCCCCTGTTTCCACACTTCTTTTCGCGGTGCTGCTCCTCGCGGGCATGCTGATCCTGCTCGAAATGGGTCGTCGACTTGGCATAAGACGGGTCGAAAGAGTCAGAAAACGAGCGCGGCAGTTTGGGGACAATTGAGGACGCGGTATTCGCTTTGTTTGGATTAGTCGTAGCTTTTACATTTCCGGTGCGGCATCGCGCTTCAACGATAAGCGGGGATTGATCGCTGTGGAAGCAAACACCGTTGAAACGGCTTAATTGGGTCTACATCTACTGTCAGACAAAAGCGCGAGCCGAACTGCAGGAACCAGCATAGTCGGTGCCGTGATCAAGGTGGGGACTCTTCTCCGATTCATTATCGCGGAGACGCACACATTGCAAGGATTACTGGAGATGGCTAAGTCCAAAACGATCCAGCGAGAGCCATATCATCCTTCAAGCGCTGACGTTCGCTGCCTACACAGAAATGAAATTTCTGTAATAAGAAAAAACAGTGAGAATATTGCTGCTAAATAAAGCTTACCCGACGTGAACCAAAATACAGCATAGCCCGAGAGAGCAGTTGATGTAAGAATGGCATGAACCCAATCTCCGCGTGTAATCGATTGATTCAGTGCCAACAGAATTGGAAGCGCCAAGATGCTCAGATCATGGAAGAACAGGTAATAAGGCACTAGTATGCTAACGCAAATTGCCAGCAACAGCTTCTGCCGTGTGTTCTGCCTGAATCCAGTAGCCAAAGCCAGCGAAAAAACGGCTGCGCTCGCAATCGCCAGCGGAACGGCTCCGACGCCGATGACCGCGAAAAGAGCGCGCATGTTCGGCATCCGGCGGATAAGCTCCCACAATGAAACCTTGCTCATGGCTTGGAGCACGCGAATATACTGTAACTGCGCTTGGATGCCTGTGATCCCAGCAGATAGACCCAGGAGTGCGATGGAACCAGCTAACCATCCGATCACAAATCTAAGTCTCCGCCAGAAGAGGAACAAAGCGACGATTGGCAACAAGATTTGAAACCGAAACATGCCCAGACTGAGCAGAACACCGGCTCCCATCTCATCTGAATTCACACGGCGGTGTACCATGACCAACACCAGCAAGAGTAGTAACGAATCCTGGCCTTCAATAATCGTGAACGCTATTGGCATGAAGCCGAGGAGCAATCCAGGCACTACCCAGGCAGGAGCAACTGAAGAGATCTCTTTCAAGAACGGGCGCAGTAAAACGAAAATAATTGTCAGAACTATGAGATTGAACACTGCCCAGGCGAGATAAGCGGTGCGATAGGGCAGCAATGATAAAGGAATGAAAATCAGTCCTTCGTATGCCGGGTGGAGAAACGGAACGGCATTATCATCGCGAGCAATCACTTTGGACTGGTTGCGACGGATCGCTGAAAAGTCATAGATTTCGCTTCGTTGACCTGTGCGCAGCATGTAGCCAGGGGTGTAGAAAACGCGGAGATCGGAAGTGAAAGCGAGTGTCTGGTGAAATACGCCATACCAAGCCGGAATCTCGAAACCAATCAGCGAGGGCGGCAACGCAAGGAACAAGGTCAAAACATAACTTGGAACATACTTCATCATATTCCCCAAAAGATGTCGTTCAGAAGTCCATCAACTCATGAAATCGCAGTTGAGCGCTGCCGAAGCTTTCGGCTTTACTGATCATTTGGTCATATTCCAACCACCGGGTTTGATCAACATAAAAGAGCCGGAACGAGGCCGACCTTTGTGCCGTCTACAACCTTCCGATGAGCCATTCGACTACTGTAACCAAAAGTATTCACACCCTCCCCTCCGAATGTTCCAGCTGTTTGCAGAAGAATACCCTTTGCCAGCCACAGGGTGCAGTTGAACTGAAACGTTTATCACAGGCGAGCCCTAAGCTGCGTTTATCCAACAACTTGCGATTAGACCCGAAACTTCCACATTTCACAAGCTTTGGCCCCCGACATGCGAATAGTAGATGCGAAGAGCAGCACCCCACGCTACCCCCATGCATGGGACTCTGTAACCAATCTGAGGAGACAATAAATGAAGAACATGATTCTGAAGTCCCTGAGCCGCGTTCACCAGGACGAAGCTGGACAGGGTCTCGTGGAATACGCGTTGATCTTGGCTCTGGTTTGCTTCGGCGCCGTCATCGCGATGCAGACCCTAGCGCAGGATATCAACAATGCCTTTACCGGCATCGGCACTGTCCTCTCCACCTACGTCCCGTAGTCGTTTAGCTGTGACAATTTGTACTGGTTGTCTGGTGCCTCCGAGCTAGGCGGACTAGCTCGGAGCACTTGGCAGAAGAATCAGAAGAACTGTTGTCATTCAATTTGGCGACGACAGAGCACAGGAACGACAATGAAAATTAAAACTCTCAACAAGTTGGGAACATTGCAATCTGACGAGCGAGGACAAGGACTGACCGAATATGCGCTGATCCTTTGCCTGGCCAGTTTGGCCGCAGTGGTCGGGATGAACACGATTGCCCAAGACGTGAACAACGCCTTTACCGGCATTGGAAATATCATCGGCATCTATGTACCGTGAGTTGCCCGGATAGGCAGGGCGCAAGCCTGCGGTAATGGTGAACGGCTTGCAAGAATCGTCTCGGGTGAGAAAGTGAACAACTTGGAACAATATTTATTCTTCGGCGCGGTGTTGGTGGCATTAGTGGGGGCACTCACGGATGTTCGCAGCGCCCGGCTCCCCAACCGCCTTACCTATACCGCGTTGGTTGCCGCACTTATTCTGCGCGCCACGTTGCTTGGGTTGTCTGGGCTGAAGAACGGAGCGATCGGCATTCTGATCGCCGGAGGCTTGTTCTACGTCTTGTATGTTGTCGGCGCGATGGGCGGAGGCGACATGAAGATGATGGCTGCCGTTGGCGCCTGGGTTGGAAGCACCCATATCGGAACGCTGCTGATTTCTATCGGTCTAGCCGGCGGAGTGCTTGCCGTTGTCTCTATCGTCTTCCACAAGAATTTGATTCAAACAGTTCGGAATACCGTGGTACTGGCTTGCTATCGTTTTACCTCCGGACTGCAGCCACATCCTGAAATGAACGTCCAGGCCCCCGACTCGAGACGCGTTCCCTTCGGTGTTGCCATCGCGATGGGAACTCTGTTCTGCGCAGCCAATAAGGCCTGGTGGAGGTGATTTATGAATCCGAAACGCATCATGATTGCATTCGTCGCGGCCGTCGTCCTGGCTGGAATCTTTACATGGCTGGTCTTTAAGCGTCTTCGAGCCAGCATGGGCCAATCGTCGATGGTCAAAATCGTAGCTGCTGTTAATGAGCTGCCCGCCGGCGTCGCTCTGGCCGAGAAAGACGTCGAACTGGTGGACTGGCCCAGCAGCACGCCCATTACCGGAACCTTTAATAAGATCCAGGATGTCGTGGGGCATCCTCTGATTCGCTCGCTTGGCGCCAAAGAGCCAATCTTCCAGCGAGATCTTGGCCTGGAAGGATCCGGCGTTGGCTTGGCCACCAAGATTCCACCAGGAATGCGGGCCACGGCGGTGCGTTCCAACGAGATCGTCGGCGTTGCCGGATTTCTTTATCCCGGATCTCACGTCGACGTAATGGCGACGATCAGCATGCCCAATAATGGCGGCAACGTCACACAGACGGTGTTGCAGGATGTAGAGGTGCTTACTGCCGGACAAACGATCGAACCCGATCCTCAGGGCAAGCCTCAGCAGGTTGATGTTGTAACCCTGCTTCTCAATCCCGAGGATTCCCAGAAACTGCAACTGGCCAGCACTCAAGGGACGATTCAGTTCGTGCTCCGTAACGGCACCGACAAAGATGTCAACAAAGATTTGCGCGCCGCACGTCTTGATCAACTGGTGCCCATGCCAAAGCCCCCCGCGCCAGTAGTACGAACGAAAACTGGGAAGGTGGTCGCACCAAAACTCTACTATGTGCTGGAAGTCATTCAGGGCACAAAGAAGATGGTGAACAAGTTCGATCAATCTGGCGATACCGGCGATAAGGAAGCTGCCAAGGATTCTGGCAAGAAGGAACAGGGGACCGAATGATCAGCTCACGCTTTATACGGAATTTATGCTTGATTGTAATGCTTGGGGTGTTGTTCACTCTGCAGCTCTCGGCGCAACAACCGGCTCAGCCGCAGACACAGCAGGGGAAAACGGAACCGCCGGCGGAGGGTCAGACATTACACGTCCTTGTCGGCAAATCGGTGGTGGTCAACGTTTCTTCTCCACTGACACGAGTTCTGTCCAGTAATCCAAATGCTATCGAGACCATGGCGACCTCGCCGACCGAAGTTGTGGTAGAAGGCAAGGCACCCGGCGCCAGTAGCGTGATCCTCTGGGACGCGGCCGGCCATTCGCAGGTGCTCGATGTGGAAGTGGACCTCGACGTCGTGGGGCTACGCTCGGCGATTCAGCATGCCTATCCGAATGAACATTTCGAAGTCGAAGCTGACGGTGGGCGGCTCGTGCTCTCGGGCAGCGCCTCGAATCCGAACATGATCGAAAATCTGAGTAAGATGGCCGGGGTCTATTCCAAGGACGTGGTGAACTCCGTCAATATGGGGCTGGTCCACGAGCGTCAGATACTTTTGGAAGTCAAGTTTGCTGAAGTGGACCGCACCGCCCTGTCACAGTGGGGCGTGAACATCCTTTCCACCGGTGCCGGGAACACGATTGGATCCTCTACGACGGGCCAATTTGGATCACAGGGGCAAACGACCATCGACGACATATTCGGGGCGAAGACCCCGCACTTCCCTTTTGAGGATAAGGCGACCGTAAGTAATCCGCTGGACCTCTTTCTGTTCCGCCCGGATCTTCACTTGGGTGCCATGATTCAGGACCTCCAGCAACGAAACGTATTGCAGATCCTGGCAGAGCCAAATCTGATGGCGATTACTGGGCAGAAAGCGACCTTCCTGGCAGGCGGCGAATTCCCCTTCCCGGTTGTTCAACCGGGACAAGGCTTTGTGACCGTTACCATTCAGTTCAAGCCTTTCGGAGTCAAATTGGAGTTCCTCGGAACTGTTGAGCCCGACAATACCATTCGTCTTCACGTTAATCCCGAGGTCAGCGCATTGGACTTCACCAACGCATTAACGCTTTCGGGTTTCGTGGTGCCAGCGATTTCAACGCGCCGAGCCGAAACTGAGATTGAGCTTAAGGATGGCCAGGCTTTCGCCATCGCAGGCTTGCTCGATCACCGCGTTCAGTCGCAACTCAGCAAGATGCCCGGCATTGGCGACATTCCAATTCTCGGACAATTATTCCGTTCGAAGAACATCAATAAGAACAACACCGAACTCCTGGTAATGGTGACTCCGCACATCGTAGATACAGTGCATCAGGACACCACGGCGCCAACACTTCCGAAGGAGTCGGTGCCTTATCTTGACAATCAGCAATTCGACAAGGGTTCGCGTAAGAACCCGGAATCGCAGCCGCAAACCAGCGCTGGAGTGAGATGAGAACTATGCCGTCGAAAGATTTAGCGGGAGTCCCGCCCCGAGAGAGTATTTACATGAGCGAACCGGTTTCTGTAGTCGGCGTGGGGGTCGATGAGACTGTCTGGCGTTTCTTGGGATCGTTCGCAGGCTCGACGGGATTGATCCAGCTCAGGTCACGCATCGGAGATGACCGTACTGACCTGGACCAGGATACGATCCTGGAATATCTCAGCAGTCCCGGTCCCGGTATCTGTCTGATTGATTTTGATAAAGATCGCCGCAGTGCCGCCATCATATCCGAGCGCGTGCACACGGCTCTTCCAGAAACGGCGGTTTTCGCAGTGTCGTCTCAGACGCACCCGGATGCCATCCTGGAAGCAATGCGGGCCGGCTGTGGAGAGTACCTGACTAAGCCCGTGGACCGCGAACAGTTGATAAAAGCTGTCGCTCGGATCGGAGCCCGAAGAAAAGACAAGCAGGATCAAGGACGCGCTCAGGTTTTGGCTTTCATGGGTGCAAAGGGAGGTTGTGGCACCACTACATTGGCGACCCACTTCGGTGCACTTCTATCGAGTTCATTCCGACGGAATACCTTGCTTCTTGACTTGCATTCTGACTTCGGAGATGCCGCGTTGTATCTAAAGCTCACGAAGACGCGCTTCCATTTCTTTGAGCTCCTCGAAAACACTGACCGGCTCGACGGTGACTTTCTGGAAAGTTTCGTCGTACGTCATTCGAGCGGGTTGGATATGATTCCGGCCCCAGAAGGCAGCGTTAGCAACCGAGAGGCGTTGCCCATGGGCGCTCTTACACACACCCTAGGCTTTCTGCGGCAACGTTATGAGTTTATTTTGGTCGACCTTCCGCCCTCCCTAAATGACGACAATGTAACTGTCATCAGGGACTGCGATAGTTTGTATCTCATCACCGTCGCCGAAGTATCTGCGGTACGCAACGTCGTAAGGCAGCTCCAATATCTTACTAACAAAGACATTCCACGGGAGAAGATTCGGATTGTTCTCAATCGTTACAACAAGAAGAGTGTTCTTTCTGATACTCAGATCGAAAAGGCGTTAGAGCAAAAAATCTTCTGGCGAGTTCCCAATCATTATCCGCAGGTCGTCAGAGCCATTCACGAAGGCGATCCCGTTGCTCAGTTGTCGACGTCAGAAGTCACCCAGAGTCTGGAAATGTGGGCAGAATCTATCGGGAGAAAACCGGGAACCGAAGTTAAGAAAAAAGAGGGTGGCGGACTTCTCGGATTATGGAGTCGGTAAACCCAAATTGGGAGGAGTGAGTATGGCAGATTTCCATCAAGTTCCAACTACCGCGATTAATCCACTGATCACGGGAGAAATTAAGAAACGCGGCGGATTGGATTTCCGCGTCTATCAGGATTTAAAGACAGGGATTCACCGTGACTTGCTGAATAAAGTAGACCTGGAAAGAGTCGCCACCGTGCGTGATGACCGTACTCGGCGTCAAGTATTCGGTGTCATTCAGGACCTAGTATCTAATCTCAAAACTCCGTTGAGCGGTCCTGAGAAAGAGCGCCTCTCGCTAGAGGTACTCGATGAAGTGTTCGGGTTGGGCCCTCTAGAGCCTCTTCTACAAGACCCAACAATCAGTGACATTCTTGTGAACGGCTCAAAGCAGGTGTACGTGGAGCGCGCAGGCCTACTGGAAGAGACCAAGATCATGTTCAAAGATGATGCGCACCTGATGCACATTATCGACAAGATTGTTTCAGCTATCGGGCGCCGAGTCGATGAGTCTTCACCGATGGTCGACGCACGTTTGGCGGACGGCTCCCGTGTCAATGTGATCATTCCACCCTTGGCCATTGATGGTCCCCATATTTCCATCCGCCGTTTTGGTCACATTCCAATCTGCGAAGACGATCTCTTGGCGAACCAGACATTAACGAGACCTATGCTAGATCTGTTGAAGGGTGCTGTGTCCGCACGACTCAACATGGTGATTTCCGGTGGAACCGGCGCGGGTAAGACAACATTTCTTAACGTTCTGTCAGGTTACATTTCCGATAAGGAACGTATCGTAACGATTGAGGATTCCGCCGAGTTGCAGATGAAGCAAAAGCACGTTGTCCGGTTAGAGACCCGCCCCTCGAACGTGGAAGGCAAAGGAGCAATCCACCAGCGGCAACTTGTGATCAATAGTCTGCGAATGCGTCCAAATCGCATCGTGGTCGGCGAAGTTCGCGGTGAGGAAGCGTTGGATATGCTCCAGGCGATGAACACTGGACATGATGGATCTCTCACCACCATCCACGCCAATAGCCCTCGAGACGCCGTCGCCCGTATGGAAACCATGGCTATGATGGCAAACCTGAACCTACCAGAGAAAGCGGTTCGAAAACAAATTGCCTCCGCGGTGACATTGGTACTTCAAGTATCACGTTTCGCCGATGGAACAAGACGGCTTACCCATATCACGGAAATTACCGGGATGGAAGATGATGTAGTTAGCATGCAAGACGTGTTTTTATTCGAGAAACACGGAACTTCGCCGGACGGCCGTACATTAGGAACATTTACGGCAACAGGCATCAGGCCGAAGTTTGCTGACAAGCTAAAAGCGTCGGGCGTGGACTTGCCGGCTAACATGTTCGAACAGAGTACCAGACTGTGGAATTGAGGTGAAAAGCCATGTCGCTCATACTTCTATTTCTGCTGCTATTAATTATGGTCTTCGGTGTGCTTCTGTACTTTATGAAGCCAACATCGATGGAGAAAGCAGTCGAAGAGCAGTTGGCAACAATCGAAAATACCCCATCCACAGCTGGGGAGCGCTCTACCATTCTGAGGCAAGAAACTGCGCGCTCAGGTGCACTGGAGGATTTTGCCAGGTTGCTGCCCTGGGCTGCTGGTAGCGCTCGTCTTATCAAACAGTCAGGTCGCAACTGGTCCGTCGGTGCAGTGACTGCAAGTTCCGCTATTGCTGGCGGTATCAGCTTTTGGATCGCATCCCTTTTCATCGATATTATTGCGATTGATGCAGCAATTGCGGTCGGAGTGGCGGTAGCTCCATATATCTATCTGTACATCTTGCGTGAAATTCGCTTTAAGCAGTTCAGTAATCTGTTGCCGGAAGCCGTAGATTTGATGTCCCGCGGATTGCGGGCAGGTCACTCTATATCGGCGGTACTGGAGATGGTCGGCAACGAAATCGCCGAACCGATCGGCTCGGAATTCCGGGGATTGCAGGGTGAACAGAGTTTAGGTCTCCCCATGCGTGATTCATTGCGAAACCTTGTCGAACGTGTGCCCATTAGTGATTTACGCTTTTTGGCAACCGCGATACTTCTGCAAAAGGAATCCGGAGGAAATCTAGCGCAGATTTTAGATAAGACTTCGAATGTGTTGCGTGAGCGCGCCCGACTGCGTGGACAACTCGCGATCTATACAGCGCAAGGGCGCATCACCGGGTATATCTTAGGTGCGGCGCCGTTCATCATGTTCGGAATTATTAGCCTCGTCAATCACAATTACGAGAAGCCGCTTTTCACTGATCCTTTCGGAATCAAGATGTTGTACTTTGGACTAGGCATGATGGTGATTGGAATACTCGCCATCCGCAAGATTATTGATATCGAGGTCTAAAATGGCGCTCATTCTCATACTCGGAGTAACTGTTTTTGTAGCCCTGATGTTGTCTTTCATGCTTTTAATGGGACGCTCAGCTGCCCAAGGAGTGCTACTCGAGCAAGTTACACGTGAAGCACGGAGCAGCGGGGCCGTTACTACCGGGTGGCGAATCAATGCGAGCGGAGTCTCATTGGCGAAGCCATTTACCGTGTTCCGCCGGTTCTTCGCGAGTGAGCCAGATCCTGAGATAGTTCGAAGCCTGCTGCTTGCCGGTTATCGCAAGCCGCATCACGCAGACGTCTTCCTCGGAGCACGATTGGGCGTTCCCGCCTTACTAGGACTTACCGTTGTGCTCGCGGTGAGTCACAACGCGATTATTTTTTTTGTGATAGCAGTCGTAATCGGATACTTCTTACCCGATTTTTGGCTGTCGCACGCTATTAAGCGAAGGAGACATCAGCTCAAGCTCAGCCTGCCAGATGGACTTGATCTCTTGTCGATTTGTCTGGAAGCTGGCCTGGGCATGGACCAGGCGGTCGTGCGCATCGGTCACGAACTCGAAATGAGTCATCCCGCTCTAAGTGAGGAACTGCTGCTTATCAATTTCGAGCAGCGAGCAGGGGTGCAGAGAATTGCCGCTTGGCAGTCGTTCGCGACAAGAGCAGGTTTCGAAAGCGCACGCTCTTTTGTTGCCATGCTGATTCAGACCGACCGTTTCGGAACGCCAATTGCCAAGTCTTTAGGTGCGTTTTCCGATGCGCTACGGACGCAGCGGCGGCAACAGGCTGAAGAAAGAGCAGCAAAGACCACGATCAAATTAGTGCCTCCGCTGGTGTTTTGCATTTTCCCAGCGATGGGCGTAGTGGTGGTCGGTCCCGCTTTTGTTGCCATTCGAATGTTTTTTGCCAAGTTTTTGCATGGGTGAGTTTATATTTCAAAAACAAACAAGGAGATGAACCATGGATAACATTACGCTGATTCGAATCGTTGCTGGAGTTCTTTTCGCGGTCACGCTGGTAGTCCTGATCTACCGGATGAAGAAAAAAGCTCCTCGCTAAGCCTTGTTCTTAAGAGCGCCCAACCCCCGAGGACGATTATGTTTGCGAAAACAAGGGAAGTCTTTGTTTATAACAAATCGAAAGAAACCTTTCTCTCTTTCCGAGTACGAGTCGCAGACTCAGTCTCAAGCCGCCTGGTCGGCTTACTCGGACGGAGATCTCTGAAGCCCGATGGTGGCGTTTGGATTGTGCCCGCGAACTCAATCCACACCATCGGGATGCTCTTTTCTTTCGACTTGGTCATGATCGACAAGAACTTCAAGGTGGTTAACGTGAGGGAGATGGTGAGACCGTTTCGCATTGTGTGGCCCAAGCTGCGCGCCGAGAGCGTGATCGAACTACCCGCGCACACCATTTTTCGCAGTCGAACCGAGCTTGGGGACCAGCTAGTTATCGATCGCTATGAAGCGAAAAAGATGTCTGATTTCGGTGCGAACAGGGGGCCGCAAGCGTTGCCGATTCAGGGCGGTGAACGCTCTAGAGAGCTGCCACGGCTGGTTTCGAAGTAGATCGTTGAGGTTCAGGACGAGACGATTCTATTTTTTAATCTATCGCAGCCGGTTTGTAGCAAATCGATGACCTTCCTACGATAGATTCTGTGACAGTGAAGAACCCGATAACTCTAACTGAGCAATCACCAAAAATGCACCGACGAAATATCCTAAAATTGTTTCTTGCCAGCTTTCTTGCGCTTTATTTCGAGCTTGTCGTCATTCGATATCTCTCGACCGAGATTCGTATTTTCGCATACGTAAAGAATCTAGCATTGGTCGCAAGCTTTTTTGGAATCGGGCTAGGAATGATGGTTAAGCCTCCCAAGCTTGTGCGAACTCTATTCTCGTTCATCACGGCTCTGCTGTTCCTTATAATCGCCTTTGCTCCGTGGCTGAGGTTAACACATCTCCCAGTTCCGGGCGGCGGTTACGAGATGTTCGGCCATTCTGGCGGTGGGCCGGAAGGTGCTTGGGGCATTCTGTGGCTCTTCGGCTCGACTTTGCTCTTCTTTATCGCCGTTCCCGGGATCCTTTACCTTGTTGTGATCTTTTTTGTCATGCTGGGAGGTCTGATAGGAGAACAGTTGGCTCTGCTTCAACCGCTGCGCGGCTATGGATGGAATCTCGCCGGTAGTCTTGCGGGAATTCTCGCGTTTACAGCGCTTTCATTCTCAGGTGCCCCGCCCTCGATCTGGCTAGCAGCGGGTGCCATCGTTGCGATTCCTTTCTTCACTCGCGACCGTTGGACGATAGCAGTCTTTTTAATGGTGGTCGGGATTCTAGCTTTACCTCCTGTGATGAATTTACATGATCACAATTATGACATTGCGGGACTGTCCCTATCTCGCAAAACGTTTTGGTCTCCTTATTATCGGATCACCTTGTATGAGACTCCGGCATTTCAGAATTGGGCAAGACCTTCCGCATATATCTTGGACGTGAACCACGACTATCATCAAAAAATTCTTGATCTCTCCCCGGAGTTTCTTTCGCATCGCTTTAGTGGTGCCGAACTCAATCGACAAGGTGCAGTGGCCTATGCATTACCCTACCGTCTTGCTAGTCATCCGCAGCGTGTACTTGTCGTTGGAGCAGGCACTGGAAATGATGTGGCCGCAGCTCTGCGAAATGGTGCAACCCATGTAGACGCGGTTGAGATCGATCCTCTCCTGATTAAATTGGGGCGGTTGTACCATCCCGAACGACCTTATGACTCTCCGAAGGTAACCGTTGTTGTAGACGATGCCCGAGCGTACTTTAAGCGAGCTAATCAGAAGTACGATCTGATCGTCTTTGGTTTTCTTGACTCGCACACAATGTTTTCCAGCCTCTCAGTGCTTCGCTTGGACGACTACGTGTATACGCTCGAGAGTTATCGCGAGGCCAAAAGTCTTCTAGCTGCGCGTGGAACCATGGTCTTAGGCTTCGACAGCGGTCGCAGTTCCTACATTACAGATCGTATCTTCTATACCTTGAGTAGCGCCTTTGGAAAGCCTCCGAACGCGTACTTCACCGGTTGGGATGGTGCAGGCGTGGAATTCGTAGAAGGTGAAGGATCGAAAACAACGCTTGCAGAATATCCCGAGATCAGCGCTGAGATTCAATCGCGTCAGGCCTCGGTGACTGAGAGCACGGATCGATGGCCTTTCCTCTATCTTCGCTCAAGAACAATACCCATTTCCATGGTCGGCACGATAATTCTTTTCGTCGTGTTCTGCCTGAGCATGCTTCGCCGCCACACATCGATCTCGCAACTTGCCAAACCTCAGAACCTGCATTTCTTTTTGCTCGGCGCTGGTTTCATGTTGCTTGAAACTAAAGCCGTGACGGAGCTATCTCTTCTGTTTGGCTCGACATGGGTTGTCAATTCTGTCGTGATCACAGCATTTCTCGTCATGGCAATGCTTGGCAACCTGTTGGTAATCTTTCGACAGGTGCCCCGCCAATTCTCATACCTTATGCTCTTTTTATCGCTCGTGATTGGGCTCTTCTTACCGCAATTCCACATATTAATAAAAGCGCCGTTTGCGGCGTTCGTTACCAGCGTTCCTATTTTCTTTTCTGCGTTGATCTTTTCGAGCTCCTTCCGAAGTATGGACAAACCGGCGGAAGGTTTGGGAGTTAATCTCTTGGGCGCCGTGATGGGTGGGCTGTTAGAGAACACAGTTATGATCGGCGGCACGCCTATCCTGGGCATACTCGCTCTGGTTCTTTATGGATCCTCTGCGCTGGCCCTGCGCATTGGACTAAAGGCGACTCATATTCTGCAGGTGAACCAGCCCGTTCCAAGTCTGCCAGATATGTAGAGAGCTGCAAACTAGAACTGTAAATTGCTCGAAGGTCGCTGTGCGGGCCACCTTTGTAATACACTGATTACTTCGGTTGGGGAGCGCAGCACACGGTTCATTTGAACGTGTCAGTCGGGCCAAGCGGGGCCAATAATCTCATGGTTCGGAGTTGTGACAGTGTTTGTGACAATCCACACACAGTGTTATTAAATTCTGTTCCGTATCTGCACCAGATCGGCTGCGGAACTGTTTGTGATGAACGTCAAGGTTCGACATCGATCCGCAGACCTGACATCGCCATCCATCGCGCCGAAGGACCTGGTTTCTGAGAATTCTATAATCTTCAACGTCGAGCCGCAGAGGTCTAGCACGTCTGGATTTCATCATGTCCATTCCTGCACGTATGGAGAAATGACTCTTTCTGCTCCGTTGAAAGAAACCTGAAGAAGCGCTTTATCGAGAACAGCAGCATCTCGGGATCTCCGTGGTCGAGGTTCGCCCCTGCCAGAAAATCAGCACAGATCATCTCCAAGCAGTACCCCCGCGAGCCGTTGCTGCCGAGCATGAGTGCTGCGGTTTCGAGCGCCCGGTCGACAACATGAATTTGGCTCTTGTAAAGTCTAAAAGTAACGATCTCCCATGGCTCTCGGTCTTCTCCCGTCAATTCCCTTTCGACTTCGGCTCGAAATTTGTCCTTCGTGAGTTCGCGTGCTTTGTGCAACCAGGTTGCACAATTGAATCTCTGTCCACCTCTGCGTGCCAGTTTCGCCAGCTCGATACTCTTCGCCCAGCCGATCTCCTTGAGTTGCCGGCGCGCCTGAGGCGGAACGTTCTCATGAATTGACATTAGGTAATATGCCTTCCTGCGGGACTCCGGGAATCTCTTCGCAAGGAACTCGTCAAAAGATTTAAGCCTCTCGAGTCGCCAATACTGTCCCGCGCGTGTTTCGCAGAGGTACCGTCCCAGATCAACGAACTTCGTATCCCGCTCACTATCTTTTCCCTGCTCCCAGGCGAGGATCTGGTCGATTTTGTCCAGAACGACTTGAGCTCGCTCATGATTCAGTTTGGGCGGCATGGGCGGATCCTCAGTACGCAAGCTCGTTAATCCAATCAAAATCTTCTGCTCCGGGCCGGCGAGTCAAAACGCGGTTTGCCAGATCCTGACGACCAAGGCACAACCCCAAGTATGGGCAGCTGAGACAAGGATTCTGGGGAAAGCGTATCCCGCTATGGGGCAGGAAGTGTCCGGCCTCAATCCTCCGAATCGTATCTTCCACGAGTTGTCCGAACTCCACGCGCTGTGCATTGGCGATAGTTGTTTCGAGATACTGCACTTCGACCATCCGCTTGCGCACGAACACAACTTGTGCCACTTCTGCAATTCCAGTCAGCCATGAGTAGCAGACCAGTTGCGGATCAAGAGTCAATAGCTCCGCTGGTTTTTCGGGATAACGATAGGACGATGTCTTCCACTCCAGCAGGCGCTGTTTGCCATCCAGCTTTCCTATGCCATCAACGTAACCGACGAATTCGTTCCCGGCAATCTGCCGAGAGATTTTGATTTGCAGATTCTTTTGAGGGTCCGCTACCTGAATCCGATTATCCTGGCAGAATCGTGTCAGCAGCATGATTCCCTGCTCCAGCATCCGATCCCACGTATCCTGATTCGAGAACTGCAGCAGTTCGTTCTTATACAGCGCCCATTCGCGGAACAGCACGTCTCCCGGATCTTCTCGCCGAAAATAGGCACCCAACGCGAGTTCGAAGCCTCGACCAAACAATACTGCCGCCCGCGTATCCTTCTCCCTCCACCCCTCGAGATATCGAAGCCGATAGCGCCGGGGGCACGTCAGGTACTGGCTAAGTTGGGTGTAGCTGAACATCATCAGGCCACCTCTGGATCGTCCAGATTGGTGGGCGAGAGCTCTTCCCAGCGACCGGCGGGAGCGAAGCCATCAAAGCGCAGTAACGGAATTCCGTCGTAAACTACATGGCTCACTTTGACTACACCTTGCAAACCGAGGATCTGCCTTTCATCCACCTCGTCGCGCTCAAGTAGCTCGACGTCATAGCCAAAATCGCGAAGAAACCAGGTCAGTTTCCAGAGCGCCCTGGAGTTGCAGTACAACCGACTGGAAAGGACTTGACCCGCGAAGCGATGTGGTTGGAGGATTGCGACATTGACAACGTAATAAGGTTTGGATGCGCCCCTACGGAATTGCACACGCTTTACACGGACCAGGAAAACACCGTCTGGAGTTTGATCGATGACGGAGCGATTGACCACTTGAAGCCCGGAAATCTGCCGTTTCATGCCGCCTCCTCCTTCTGAGTCACATAGCTATTCAGCTGGCAACGAAGCGCGTCGAGATCCTTTTCAGCCCAGTCCGCCAAGCGAACCACGAAGTTCTCGATTTGTTCCCGTGTGGCATCGCGCAGTGCTTTCACGCCGCAAGAGTCCGTCGCATACGCCTTTACCAAGTTAGGGTCGAGTCGGTATCGGTGAATGATTTGGCAGAGACGATCGCGGACAGTACGGCCCTGGCTGTTCCCATTTGTGGGTTGAGGAGGTAATTTCCTTGGCTCCTCAACGAACCGGTCTGCAACGGTGCCGATTTCTTCGACTGAACAAATGCCGATGCCGTAGGCTTTCCGCAACGCGCGGTTCACGGCTCGGGTTTCTGCAATACGCATCTCGGCGCCGCGAACCTGCTCTGAGACATTTGAAGGATCCGCGTCGCCATAACCCACGAATCCAACGGAACTCTTGAAGGGGTACACCGTCGCCCTGAGCACAAATCGCTTCAGCGTCATGTCACAGAGTTCAGCAACGGCTTCGACATGAATTCCGCGGCATCTGTTGCGACGAGCTAAAGCCAACAATCCGGAATGTGTCACGAACCATCGCCCGTCGAGGAGAATTACATCTCCGGAAGAAACGGAAAGCTGATACTCGCTGGTAAGCGACTTTAACGTTTGCCACCCGTCAGAGGAAATATTCAGCCAACGCCTCTGCGCAGCCCTTTTATTAGATTCAAAGCTCATGCGTGCTTCTCTCATGTCGTTTTTCACACAGTCCAGCTTACCGACTGCACCAAACTCAACAATTGCATCCCTGATTCCATTCGCATAAAAAGAACCCAAAGAGAAATGCGGGTTTATGCCAATGGGAATATTCTAAACGGAATACGACCCGGACTGCAACAAAAAGATGTCGGAAAAGCGGACTTCGAGTTTGGACTTGCGTGCCATCGGGGCGAGAGTGCGTAATCTAAGAGGCAACATATTGCAGGAAGAACTCGCGCTAGTAATTGGAATTAGCCAGGGGCAATTGTCGAAAATAGAGAGTGGCAAAATGGCACCTACACTCGAGACAGTTGTCAATTTGGCAAGTCACTTCAGCAAGAGCCTGGACTGGATTGTGACCGGCAAGAAGTAGCATTCACTTGGCCAAGCACAAAGTCACGTCCTTGATAAATGTTTTTCCCTCTAGATTTCCCTGCTGCCTGGGAATGCTGTTGGTTCTTCGCCGATCCGGCCAGGAGACGAAAGCACCGAGGGCAATCCTGGGCCTGTTGGCGTTTTCATTTTTCTTTGGTTCCGCCCTTTTCTTTTCATATGGAATAGCTTGGTGCTTACGTCAGAAGCCAAAACCGCATTTCCCAAAAAGGAAACCGTAAGCAGCTGCTCCTCTCTGCCAGAAGATCCATCATGCAGGCGGGGCCGCGCCAGGGGCACGAACTGTTGAACAACTACACGCAAAAGAAGGCGGTGTGCACGGGACTGTAAAGGTCCGACTCGATGCAGCCGCCCTCGCCTGCTTTTCGTTTTGTCACGAGTTTCAAAGCTCGTTTTTTAAAGGGCGGGTGTCTCGTCCAGCCCTTTTGTTGCTCGTGCCAAATCGGTGGATTGTCATAGCTCGTTGTCTGACGCGGGATTGGAAAGATCGGAGACAAAGAAAAGGCGGGGATTGCTCCCCGCCTTTAGGCTGAATAGCAGGTTCGCTACTTCAAGCCAAACCTAAAGTTGATTGTCGAGCCATCATTTAACGTGATTGTGTAGTAGTACGTCATATTCGAGCTAAGGCTCTTCGTGTTCATGTTGAAGATCCATTGTTGAGCGGTTGGATCCCAACGGAACGTCGTGTCAGGCGTGGTGGAGACCACCGACTCGTCCACGGTGCTCACAAGCGTTCCATAAACGGTCTGGACAAGTCTGAAGCTCGAGACGACGCCCGGCGTTCCAATAGAGTTGCCGTTGGCGTCGCACACTCGGAACTTGGCCGGCACAGTGCTCTTCTGCTGGAACACGCTGCTTCCGTCATAGTTGACCGGCTGCAGGATGGTGTGACCGAGGTCGCCAAGACATGCACCCATCGAGTACAAGACTGAGATCGTTACTGTTTTGTATCCAGCGTTGTAGTTGATGGTAGCGGCTGCATCCACTCGCAAGGTTTGAGTGCCTACCGAGAGGATCGTCCCTGCCGCAGGTGTATAGGTCAACGCACCCGGGGCACTTCCACCCGCTACGCCTGCAACGCTTGCATTCAGCTGGGTACCGCTCAGCGCAGTGCCAAATACGATGTTCGCCGGAGCAGCCCAAGTGATGGCCTGGGGTGCCCTGGTAATCGTTATTGTCGTCGAGCCGGAGCTCCCGTTGTGGTTCGCGTCACCCGTATAGGTATAGCTAGCCGTGCACGGTGTCTCGGGGACGTTGACGGGAGCAGCAGTGCAAGCGCTATAGGTTGGCGCCGGACTTAAGCTCAGCCCACCAACTCCGGTGACGGACAATGCTCGCACCCGATACAACAGTGTCGCGAGTTGACTCGCTTGATTCCGCCGCGAATTCCGAATCGAATAAAAAACCGATTAAGATGAACCTTCACCATTCTAGGTGTGAAATTGTTAATTCGCGCGCAATTTCGGCATTTTCACAGCCTTGCAATAGCAGTTCAATAACTTGCTGTTCGCGCGGACCCAGCCGGATGGACTCTTCATTCATAATGATTTCATTGGTATTTTCCGCGCCGCTGGGGACGCCATTTAGACAGACATTTGTGCGGATTCTTCATGTTCCCGTGTAGCAGATTCAAATAAATCAGCAAGAGTGGAAAAACTCAGTGCTGTGGAAAAGCTTGGCAGCCTGAACTGTGACTGAGCGGGTTCCCGCCCTGCCCCACGGTCCGGAACACCGCGTGGGTTTCTGTACTTGCGGCGTCTTGAGTTTACTGGCTAGAGCTCATATTCTTCGCTTTATCTGGATGAACGAAACGGAAACGCGATGATTGGGTCATCTGCTAAGGAGTGCCAATGAAGGATGGTTGAAGTTTTGCGGCAGAAAGAAGCGGAGCTTGCCCGTGTCCGCCGTCAAATCGAGAGTCTGAAGATCGTCGCACCTCTACTCTCAGAAGAAGTCGCTTTCGAGGACCTGACCAAAAAGCCCCCTTCGGTCAGCAGAGGAAATACTGGCCAGCCGCCAGAGCCGTGTGCGAATCAGTCCACCCTCCATCTTTATGACTCGATGTAGGCAAATCGCAAGGATGAGGCTCCCCCTAAGAGCATTACGAGATCGCCGATGCTGAACATGCCGAGTCGCGCCTGGTCTGCTAAGTATGGGAGCCGCGTTTTCGAAGTCGCGGCCCGCCACAGTGGGCTAATGGGATGCACGGTGGAAGGCATGCCGACAACGGGCATCGTTCCAGCATTGGCAGCTGTCACTAGTCCATTCAGCATCAGTCCACAGAGCACTAGCAGAACGCCAGCCCGAACCCACCCCGACCGAACTGCGCGGATCACCAGCCAAAGAATTGCGCAGGACTCGCAGAGCCAGATCGCCGGATATTGTGTCCACGCCAACTGATGTGTCGCTGAGAGAAGATTCACCATTTACCCCCGAAATCCAAAGAACAAGAGCTGTCCCCGATTTCCAGCCTACGGTAACTGGTGCAGTGCGGGAATGGCACGGACTGGCACCGGGTGGCACTAAAGATTAAACAGCCACAAAGATCGTGAGGCGCTGGCGATAGCCGTCAAGATGGGTCAATGCGCGTTCTGGCGATTCTTCATCAACTGAGGCGCAAAGCGGCGTCTAATAGGCCGAGGAGATGCCGATTCGTTTGGAATCCACGATCATCATTCGCCGTAGGCCTGAGGAAGTCGGGCTTTTCTTGTCGGATATTGCGAACGTCGAAAATGGGACCGAGGAGTCGGCAGCAGCAGGGCAATTTCTGGCTCTCCG
>Ga0068856_100002213_pt1 | contig 20123 bp, 20 predicted proteins | sample KBSCornC62_FD_66595 | JGI IMG/M metagenome (GOLD analysis project Ga0068856, IMG submission 66595) | Corn rhizosphere microbial communities from Kellogg Biological Station, Michigan, USA - KBS Corn C6-2 | ecosystem: Host-associated > Plants > Roots > Rhizosphere > Soil ... | reverse complement strand
TGTACGAAGACGGACATGGCGTACCCAAAAGCGATGAGCACGCGGCCTACTGGTTCAGAAGGGCAGCCGATCACTACTCTGACATCAGCGGGGTCTTTGAGTCCGAGGTTCAGTTAGCGTACATGTACCGGGATGGTCGTCTGAAAGACAACAAGGTTGAGGCCTACAAGTGGTTCGCCATCGTTGGAGCCGCAGTCAATGCCACTTCTAACGAGGACGCCAACGAAGTTTCCGAGTCGATGACCCAGGCCCAGACTGCCGAAGCTCAGCACGAAGTCGACGAATGGATCGCGTATCACCGTCCGCGACCAAGGTAAGCATCGACAGCTCTCATCATTGGTTTCCGTAATCAGGCGATAGCGCTCAAAATGCCCAACGGATTGTATCCCCTTGCATGTCCGGGACGGTTTGCCGTAGTTCCAATGCTGCGGCATGGGAGGCCGTCGCCATGGGCAAACCGAGAAGCAAGCCAAATTACCGTCGCCGAGTACTCCGCCTGCCGGACCTGGATCATTGTAAAACAGCAGTTCTCAATAGCCTCGGATCGCCGGCCTCGCATCGGGTTTATGAGTATGCAATCGACCAGTTCGTCCCCTGGTACTGTTCCGAGCCGCGGCTGGCCTTCAACCGTATTGTCGTGGTGCGCTATCGACTGCACCTAGAATCGCGGCATCTAGCTGCCAACACCATCAATCAGCAACTGGCCGCGGTGCGTCGACTGGCTCACGAAGCTGCCGACGCCGGTTTGTTGAGTCCAGAACTGGCTGCGGGGATTAGCCGCGTGAAAGGAGTCAAGCAGCTCGGATTCCGCTCCGGCAATTGGTAGCCTTCGCACCTCTGGTCGCTGAATAAACGGCTGCGGCCTGATCTTGCGAGAAGCACAATGTCATGTTGACGCGAATACCCTTCGAGACCGAAAGATGCGCTGCCCGTATACCTTCATGGGTGCATGGGTACTTGATATAAGCATTGGGAATCCAGGAGAACATTTCTTGCCCCTGCGCGAGCATCTGCTCGGCAGTGGTATTCAAATCGGCGAAGACTTCAATAGAAATTCCCGCGTCCCCATGACTGGAGAGATCTTCTGTACAATCTTCTTGTACTCTTCTTTCTGCTCTTCGATGCTCAGACGATGACCGGATTTGAGCAATTGTGGCACCTCCGGATTCTTGGCGATTAGGCTTGGGTTCGTAGTTTGTCCGTCCACGAAGCCAATCCGCTTCTTTATGCGCAGAGTTTCCTCCGGATCGCCACCGTCCACGAGGATCTTTGTTCCTGGCTTGTTGTCTCGCATATCGTATTCACCTTCCTTGTCCTTGCATTTGGCAAAAATACCGTGCGGATAAGCGCCTTGCCTTTAGATGTCTTTCTGATTGAGTGGAGGACCGTATTTCTCGTTACAAATCAGCCTTGCAAGGATGGAATTTGGAGAACGGTAAATCGCTTGGGCCAAACAACCGAGAGCACCATATCTCTTTGATTCCAGGCTCGTACGGCGAATCGAAGCCCGATTCGAGAATCCGACGAGGGTGACCAGAAAAGAAACGAGAACAGAATTCGCAAGCAGGAGTGTAATGAAACTCCACCTTCCGCGTCAGCCCCTACGAATAGCGCGAAACAGCGCGCAGAACCCGAAAGGAAACTCACATGAGAAAGAAATCCAACACCTCAGAATACTTGTCTTTATACCAAAGGCTCTCAGTGCTCTGCGGCGCAACATGCAATTGCAAACTTGCCGCTTGGTTCGCCAGCGGATGTAAGTGTGGCGGAGGTTGCGCTTGTGGTGGCGTTTACGGCTGCGAGTAGTTCACAATTTTCCAGAGGGGAGCCCGAAGCCGAACCGGCTCCCTTTTGCTGACCTTCAGGGCTCGTGTTTACTGCACGCCGGACGCGAAACACTTTCTAGAAGGGACTTGCGTTGACAATGTTCTGCTCACACTCGTGGTAAAAGTCGAGAACTCTGCTAGGAAACCGGAGACGTGACCGGACTTATAAACACGCCGTTTGGTGCCAGTGTGCCATGCCTAGGGAGTGCTTCGCTGCGAACGTCAGTGGGCCTGCATACGGAGCGACGGGTATACCGAGCTTGCGGAGAGTGAAACTGAATGCGGTGATTCCGAACCAAGTCGGCCAATCAACCGAGCCCATTCGCCCCAGGCTGACATGGTAGGGGCCAAACGTTCCTCGCTCGTAACAGCCGTGTGACTCTCCAATCAGCGTGTCTCGTTCATCGCCAATGACCGCCCCTGCTGATACTCCCACCGCTGCCCACATGGGGATTGCTGACTTAGAGAAGAACGTGTCGTGCCATGAGAGCTTTCGCGAATCTAGCGCCGGGTTATAGAAGCCTTCCTTCTTGGATGGATACTGACCAATAAGCTTATGCAGCCACTCCGAGCAGGGCTTCCCATTGTTGTTCCTGCAAGTCGTGATTTCGGCCCTATTTTCAACTGTCGAAGGTGTATCCGGAGCTTCTGGAATCTGAGCGGAAACCGTCGTGAATGACAGGAATATACTGGCGACCACGCAACGAGCAACCATCATCCTCATCTCCTCTTGTTGCCTCCTCCCCTTGAACGGAAGCCGTACGAGGGGAACTTTCCGGGACCTAGCACAATCAGAGGCTATTCAAGTGAGGAAGAGTATGTTGGAGGCGGGAAGCTAAGTATGTCGGGGACAATCGCTCGTTGTCAGGGTTTACCTGACATAGATTGGGCTGCGAGAGAGATAAAATTGGTTGAGATGGAGCTTGTCCTGATAGATAACGACAGGATGGGTGTCGAGCACACCTTTCATTAGCTTCGGAGCGGAGATTTTCGAGACCTGATAGAGGCACAACATCACAGCCGGTAAATTTGGTAGGACGGTGTTTAAAGACTCTTCCAATGGTTGCACGTGTTTGTCGAACTTCTTAGGCCGCGAGTTGTCATCGACACCGATCACGCGAACAAGGCTTGCTCTTTGGGTCGTAATCAACGTTGAAATCGCCTTGAAAAATGCCTCTCCAAATTTTCCGGTCATCACGTCGCGCCGCCGCGTTTGTAGAAAGGTGTTCTTGGAGGTTTTGGTTGTTCCTAATCCGAGTGCCCGCATAACTTCTGAAAGCTCATTAGGAAGAGGTTTCGAACGACCAGATTTCGAGTGAACAATGAAGGCCAGGGCTTCGGATGTGCTTGCCGTAGCGCAAAAGTGCTTCAGAGCGTCGAGATCATCCTTGGTTTCCCACAAGTATGCAATATGGGAGCCCACAGGTACTTTGTATGTAACACCTCCCAAGGTAAGCTCCACTCGGCTATTCTGTGCACCGCGGGTTTGCGTCCGGAGGGCTCTAACAAAGAAAGATAGTCTCTGGCGGAGTTCGGTGGGATGTACTACGATGCTGGCTGCACCTGTAACGCGAGCGCGGAGGGGATCTGAGCTGACCCAAAAGACTGGCGGAGCGGCGTGGAAGCCAGCCAATCCTGCGCTAGTAGCAGCGCCATACTCGAAATCATCGCAATTGATAACGACGAGATCTGGTTGCCAGCCATCGAGAAATATCTCTAGACTGAAGGATGGCTTTGCTACGACATTAATGTTCCGTCCCAGTAGTGACGCAACATTCTTTGCAAAGCCCTGCGAACCGATAACAAGAACCTGTCTTTTTCGCTTTGTCATCGAAGTACATTTACTAGGCCCACCATAATCGGCAGGGCTTCTCAATATTTCCAGAGATTGCGCCCGACCTATTGCAGACCGCTTACGAAATGTCGCGACTCCGCATCAAATTCTGTCGTTACGAGCGCCTATGACTGGGAAAAACGCTAAAAGGCACGTGCTACGGAGGTCTGGAAAAAGCCTCTGCACGTCCTAGATACTTGGTAAATAACGACTTGACGCAGGGAGTGCAGCCGGCTGGCAGCACTCCATTATCGGCAATCGAGTGCGTGGTCGACGTTTCCGCGATGAAAATGATCGCCATACTAGTCGTGAGCGATGAACTGATCGCACGAACAGGTTTGAGGCACCTGCTGGCTTCTGTGCCCGGATTCAAAGTTGTTGGTGAAGCTGCAACCGAGGACGCCGAGCAACAAATGATGAACTTCAACCCCGACGTGATCGTCCTCCACGCAGCGGACCGCGATTCTGCTGAACTCGTTCGATTGGTGCGACGGGCATCGGATCACGCAGCCATCGTTCTCATTGGCCGTGAGATTCGCGCTGGTCACCTCGGCCTCCTACTGGCTGCAGGTGCGCTCGGCTATGTGCAAGTCCAGACTGGTTCGCAGGAGCTGTTCGGTGCCATCCGCGCTGCGTCTAGACGTCAAAGATTCATCGACCCTAGTCTGAGCGACGAACTCTTTGAATTGTTCATACGGCATGGGACGGCCGGCGCCAGACAGTTAAGTCCTCGCGAACAGCAGGTTCTTCGCATGCTTGCGTTCGGCCACACCTTGAAGGAAATAGCGAACCAGCTAAAGGTAAGTCAGAAATCCATCGAGACTTACAGATCCAGAATTCGGGAAAAACTGGATCTCCGCACTAGAGCCGACATCGTCCGCTACGCCCTTGATGCGGGCATTCTAGCAGTCCCGAACAAAAAAGCAAGCTAGATGAGAAATCAAAAAACAAATGCGGTTGTGCGTTCCTTCGAAAACCCCACTTTGGTGTAGTTCCGCACCGCCGAAGGAACAAAGTTTAAGCTTGATCCTTTTTGAGGCCTCGTCGACTTCTGGCAGTTCCACTGGCAATAATTGGGATCTGATTTCATCTCAAACTCTCTATTCTTCTCGCCCCAACCTTCAAGGGTCTACCTAAGACGACAATGATTCCATTGATTTCTCTGTGGGGATTACCCTGACATCTGTTCGTTAGAGCACTACAGACAACCAAGTAAATTCCGCATAATCTGCACTCACTTAGCGCGGGAATCCGCTCGGGGTGCATTTGTTTGAAAAAGCGAGTTAGTGTATCGCCGGAAGTGTCAGCAGCTCAAGATGAAGGCTCACGCATTGTTCGTCGATCACTCGTGGAGACGGTCATCGGCCGGAGTGCCTCTCTAGCAATGATCGTGGCAACTCTCTTGCTATTCGAGAATATAAACAGGCAAATTACCCTAACGTCTATTTTGGCGGCTCTTTGCCTTGTTATCTCCCTCTCATTTTATCGCGCGGCAATGTTCAAACATCTGTCATTCAGCCTACACACGTCCGGGAATTGTCGACCCAGGCAAGAAGGCTCAGAACAGTCTTCCGAGATTTTTCATTCCGATGCTGATGACGGTGCGGGGAATATCGAAATCCGGAACCACTTGCACTTCGGAGAAATTGAGAACGGCAAAAGAGGCATGTCAGGCGATCGCGAACGGGCTCACACAGCCGTCCGGGTGCGTAATCCAACAAATCATTATGTGCACTGAAGTGGTCTCAGCGAAGGGGCACGTTTTTCGATCCGGATTTCCTCCTATTTGATCAGCGATCCTGTAAGAACTTGACTGCCGCTCTGAGAGCGCGCAACGCAGCTAGGAGTTTTCGTATCACTCGATGACGCCATCTCCTGTATTCAGCTCATGGTTGGAATGCTAAGGACCATCTCATTGGTGAAGACCTCACAGTCACCCGTTGATGTGCTGTTTAGCTTGACCGCACGCCTAAGTCCAAACGTCCAACCGCGATTCGCACACTGGCAGAACGGTCACTCGCTATGCGCATACTATTAATTGACGCGGATCCTGGTTCGCTCGCATCGATTGCTGCCGGGCTCGGGCCTGAGGGATGGGAGATCCTGAGCGAGAGAAATCCGGAGACTGCATTCCAGACCTTCCTGCGTCTTCGACCAGCCGTTGTATTGCTCGACGCGGCCACGATCTTTAACAGCACGGAATTGCTGGAGCAAATGCTTGAGGTCGACCCGGCTGCGAACGTGATATTGGCTTCCACAGAGTGTTCGGCGGAGTTATCTATGGAGGCCATTAAGCGGGGAGCGTGCGATTTCGTGACCAAGCCCCTCGACATTGATCGACTTCGCCGCCGCGTGCTCAGTCTTCGGCTCGAAGCAGAGAAGAGACGCGAGACGTTGGACTTGGACCACAAGCTCATGGAAGCTTGCACGTTCGAAGAGATCGTCAGCCGAAGTCCGCTCATGCTAGAGGTGTTTGAGAAGATTCGACGGGTCGCCCAACACTTCAGGACGGCCCTCGTAACCGGCGATACGGGCACGGGAAAAGAGTTGGTGGCGCGGGCTCTTCATCGGCTGGGCCCTGCCGCGAAGAATCGATTCGTGGCCTGTAATTGTTCAGCGCTCGTGGAAAGTTTGGTGGAAAGCGAATTATTCGGGTACCTGAAAGGAGCTTTCACCGGCGCCAATCAAGACAGACTTGGACTCTTTGAAAGCGCCGACGGAGGCACTCTATTCCTGGATGAGATTGGCGAGATGTCTCTAGCAACTCAGGCGAAGTTGCTCCGCATATTGCAGGATCACCAGGTCCGAAGAGTAGGAGCAGTTTTGCCACGCAAAGTGAATCTCAGGGTGATAGCGGCTACCAATCGGAATCTAAGAACCATGGTTCAGGAGGGCACCTTTCGTGAAGACCTTTATTATCGACTCGCACTCGTCGAGATCTCCCTCCCGCGACTTGAAGACCGACGGGAGGACCTGCCGCTGCTTCAACGACACTTTATCGAGAAATTTGCCGTTGAATACAATAGACAGATCAAAGGACTGACGAGGCGGGCACAGAGACTACTATCCACTTATTCATGGCCCGGAAACATTCGCGAGCTTGAGAATGTAATCGGGAACGCTTGCATGATGGCAGACGGCACCTTTATTGACATCAACGATCTTCCGCAGCGATTGCGGGAATCACAACGAAGCCACCCGCCCAGTGACGAAGAGCTTTTTTCGCTTGAGGAGGCACAAAGGCGTCACATCGTGCGCGTGCTCGAACGGGTGGGAGGCAACAAACTGAAAGCTGCAAAAATTCTGGGTGTTGGCCGTAACACGATCTATAAAGCCCTATCAGGGCTCAAGCTCGAGAAGGCAAACATGAGCGCTCCATCTGTGCGTTTTGGCCCTAGCGCAATCTGGAGCCGCTGACACGCGGTCGCGTCTGATATCAATTTCTCGCAGCGACTGAAGATGATGTACTGTTAATGTCCTCTTCAGACGGCTGAGTTTGGCGTTTCAGCGGTCTCCACGCCATGTCGCCTCGAAAATACTGTACAAGTCCCTGCAAGCGCCAAATCAGATGCAATTGCCGGTACGGAAAGTGTTCGAGAAAGCAGTAGCTCACTAGCCTGGCAACGTCCTGCCAATCGTTGTACCTTTTGTAGGTTAGTTCTTCCTGCAGCACCGATCCGAGGGAAATAACGGTTGCAAATCCGTATCCGAAGAGCAGGAACTCAAGAGAGAGTGTCTTGCTCAATGCGCCAAATAGGGCCGCCAGTAACACAGTCGCGAAGCCGGTGATTTCAATCACCGGGGCCAGAAGTTCGAAAAGCCACAAATATGGAAGCGCTAGACTTCCGATACGTCCATAGCGGGCCCGGAACAGCATGTCTCTGTTCGGCCACAGCACATCCAGCAATCCTTTATGCCAACGCGCGCGCTGCCGCGCGAGGGAACGTAAATCCGATGGTACTTCCGTCCAGCAGACAGGGTCAGGGACAAATTCGATACGGTACTCTGAACCTTGTTCGAGCAAATGCCGGTGTAAGCGTGCTACCAGATCGAAGTCCTCGCCGATTGCGAAAGCACGATAGCCGCCAATCTCCCGCACTAGATCGGTTCGGAAGACGCCGAATGCTCCGGAGACAATCATTAGCATGTTGCCACGCGCCCACGCCTCCCTCCCAATCAAGAAAGCACGCAGATATTCAACAACCTGAATAACCTCGATACTCTTCTTCGCGAGTCGTACGCGACGCATCCTTCCACTTTGGAGCTCTGACCCGTTCAGCACTCGGATTATTCCTCCAGCGGCAACAACACGACTCGGATCTGCAAGAATTGGAACCATGATCCGAAGGAGGGCGTCACGCTCAAGCACCGAGTCCCCATCGACAACGCACACATAGGGCGAAGTTGCTGCATTGAGTCCGGCATTTACCGCGTCCGCCTTGCTCCCACCGGGCTCCTTGTCCACAACCAGAAGGCGAGGGTCCAGGTCACTTCGATATAACCCGCGGACGGGTGCACTCACCACTTTCGGGACGTACACTGCGATTACGTGGCGCAGATCGAAGCCTTTCTGCATACTCTGCAGGGTATTATCGGTTGAGCCGTCATTGATAACGATCACCTCGAGTTCGGGGTAGTCTAGATCTAGCAGATTTTTCACGGCAGTGCAGATAAAGCCACCCTCGTTATGCGCAGGAACGAGTAAGGTGATAGGAGGAATCAACGGCGAACCTTTAAACCAGTCGAAACGGATGCTTTCCAGGTGTCGCAGGTGTGCCGCGCTAGTCCTTAGCGCGAGTACGAGCATGGCCAGATAGGCAAAGTTGGAAGCAAGATAATAGTAAAAGAGCGCGTGGTTGGCACAATTCAGGAAGTAAATCATGATTGAGCCGCCGCCTTCGCGCGAAGCCTTTCCTGGGGTCCACCCACAACTGTCGAGAGCTTTCCTGTTCGCAAGGCCTCAAGCAAGTCCTTACGATCGTCACTACTGATTTGTGTGTCGGCCGTGATGTCCGTTGCGAGGCTACGTGCCAATCCCGCGTTCTCCACGGCCGTTACGAAGGCGTGCAAACCATATTGATCTTGTAGGCGTAGCACTCTTTCAAAAATCGGGACCAACTCCGCTTTGAAATCCACTAAACCTTCCGCGGCTCGCAGGCGAACCAGCCTGTTTGGATCCGTCAATCCCTGCAACAAAAACGGGAGCGCCGTCGGGTGGCAGAGTTTCGCTAAACTTACGATCGCGCGCAGCCGCACAAACCACACTGAGTCCTTCGCCAACTCACTCAGGACAGTGATCGCACTGCTAGGGGCTAGATACGAAAGTCCTCGCGCCGCGGCAGCTCGTAACTCCGGCAAATCGTCATCAGCGAACCGCAGCAGCTCGGGCCCGAGCGAAGGAGTAGCCACTTCGCCCAACACCCGTCCCAGCACCTCGCGCACGGTTTTGTCTTCGTGATCCAGATGTGCTAGCAATACCTGCGGGCGTTCACCGCACGTTTGCACCAATGCGCTTTGCAACGGAAGTGCGGGCACTATCAATCCGGCATCATCAACCCAATCGAGAATTTCCGTTGCCGCCTCCGGACAGGCCATCCGACCGAGCCCTCGCAGTGCCGCCAGCCGGGTCTCGGAATCGCGATCGCGTAGCCCCTCCGCCAGAGCTCGAATGCCCTCCGGCGCACGCGTTCGAGCCAGACTCACCAGCGCCTTTTGTCGCCGCCATCCTCGATGGTGGCGCGCCTCCATGATACGTTTCTCGATCAACCCGCTGGCGCGCATGAACTTCAACAGGCGAGCAGATTCGTCCGGATTGGCGATTTCGAGAACGTCCAGAACCATGGCCTCTATGAGCTCCCGGTCAGACGTCTTTGTCCGCCATTTCGCGTAGGGAATCTCCCCGGAAATGAGAGCGTCCCACTGGCGGTGTATTGTGAGCATGCGCGCGTCGCGATTTGCGAAATACCAGCTGCGGTAAGTTCGCCGAAGCAGAATGAACCCCAATAGCAGCAAGTCGGCAACAGCGACAGAAAGGATTGCCTTCAGGAGAAAGGCCGCTGGACCTAGCTTGCGAAATGTATCAAAAGCGGATCCCATAGCTAAATCCAAAGCTTGATTCGGTGCGGTCCTGTGATCTCCTTTGATATGCCGCAAATCCTGTTACATCCTGATTACCGGCAAATTGCAAACGCAAGCCTCCGCCATAGGTATGTGAAGCGAATTCGCCAATCTGATCGATGTGCGCGAAATTTTCTGTTCCAACGGCGTAAAAGACATTTCCTCGCAAGCGGCGTTGCTCGCGGGAAGCGATGGGGAATCCAAGACGAGTCACTCCAGATGGGCGCCATTCCGAGCCTGCTGCGTAAAAGTGGCTTTGCGATCCAGTTAATCCCAGAGACCACGTCCAGTCGCCTGGCAAGTAAAGCAGCGTCATTTCGTTAAACGTCAGAATTCGCGCGGTGCTGTACCAATACCAGTGCTGGCCATACACAATCTCTAATCCATGGACGAATGGCGTGCGATGCAATCGGAAGCCACGGTCGGCTTCGAAAAAAGCTTCGTGCTTCGGAATCACTCCGTTGTCATGGCCAATCGCCCCACCGAGCGTAACCGTACCCCACCCGCCACAATCCCGGATCAGACTCGCGATGAACTTCTCAGCTCCGGTCCCGCCCTTGTAGTAGCCGCTCCCGGACGCCATAGAAGCCCAGTGTGGGCTCCAATGTGAAATGACTGTTATTGCTCCGTCCTGATTCGCGTCGGCAAAGCTAAACAAATCGCTATTTACTCCCAACCGGAGTTCATGCCTGCCCTCACCGCGAAGGGCAATGAGGGCCGCGCGTCCATTCTCGCTCGTCGGATCCAGATCAACTGTACGCTTAAGTTCCAGTCTTGCTTCGCTCTGGCGTCCCAATGTTCTCAACGCACCAGCACGCGCTACGCGCAGATCGGCCCGCTGTGGATCCAGTTCCACTGCGTGAGTCAGTGCTTGCAATGCTTCCTTGCCTCTGCCTTCGCGCAAATACACAGTTCCCAAGCCCAACCAGAAATCAGGGTCGCCCGGAACCGTGGTGAGAAGCTCGTTGTACTCGATCTCGGCTTCTTCGAGTTTGCCCGACCACAACAGCACGCGCGCTCGCCATGCCAGAACATCTGTATTGTGCGGCATAAGATCAATCTGGCGGTTCACGATGGCCATGGCAGCGGTCCAGTCCTTCTGCTCAGCACTTCGTCTTACCTCTTGCTGCCACGACGGTATTACCGCTTGCGCATTTACGACGAGGCAGCACAAATAAAGTCCTGCAACGCACATAACCGCGGTTCGTGACCGTCGCCATATGTACACAATTGCACCCGCTGCACTCATCGCGCACTCTAGGAATGTCTAGTACAACGTCCAATGTGATCAGGCACAATGCCCGGCTATCTTATTTAGGCACCGGATTACAGCAGCAACAATGCTGAGCCTACCTACAGTAGACACTGCGACATACTGAGAGACGTTATACAGATTAGGCTCGCGATTCAGTTCATTTCTCAATACCAACCGTGTACCAAGGTGCCACGAGTTCGATTGGTGGACTGCCCATATCTTTTCTGATAAATATGCTTCTCGACTGCTCCGTACCGGCGCGGTTGGGCTGCGATTCGATTTCCCATTCCAAGGCTGCCATCCCAGGCAGCAGAACCCATCGGGCTCCGTCTTCGCTGTTCAGGTGTTCGACACCCGGGCTTTTGGCGCGATCATCGCCGCTCCGTTCGTCGAGCCATACGACGCTGCTGCCCTTTCGGCTAAGGCAATATCCGAGTGGCGGGCTGCCCTTTGGTCCCACCGTCAGCAGATACACCGCCGCATCAGCCCCTATCTGAAGCCGAAATCGAACAGCGTACCTGAGGCTACTCTTCTCAGAACTGCTTCTAGCAACCCCGGCATCATTCATCTTCCGAATATTGATGACCTTGAGCTGCGCAGGCAGAGACTGGGCCCAGGACACACCACACGTGTTTGTCGATACCGAGATAAGTGCCAGGGCGAGCGCACAACGGGTTATTATGCTCGAGCTACTCATAGTCATGTACCTCCAGCCAGGCTTCGCAATGTACGAAACCTCGCACGAGCTAGCCAACACTTGCTCCAAACCATTTCGGGGTGGCGCCTACAGGGAGAGCGGACACGGATTCAACACGTGTCGCCGCTAACAGAGCTCCAATCGTGTGTTGATCGGCCGGCCTTGCGAACAAATAGCCCTGGGCTCTGTCGCATCCTATTTTGTCGAGCAGCTTCATCTGCTCTGGCGTCTCAACCCCTTCAGCCACTACTTTGAGTCCGAGGTTGTGTGCGAGCATGACAATAGCGCGAACAATTTCGTGCGTTTCCTGGTCGCTATCCATGCGGGAGATGAAAATCCGATCAATCTTCAACGTATCTATACGGAAACCTTGCAATCGACTGAGCGAAGAGTAACCTGTACCAAAATCGTCGATGTCGATTGCGACGCCTAGTGATTTCAGCTGCGCGACTATTGCCGCAGATCTGTTTGCGTCAGCCATGGCAATGGTCTCCGTAATTTCCAAAGAGAGGCTGCACGGCTGCATTTCACAATCCTGAAGCACCTGACCGATTTGAAGGGACAGATCCGCCTGCACGAATTGTTTCGGGCTGATGTTTACACTGAGATACAGAGGCGGATCGGAGGGGAACAGTTTCTGCCACTCGCGTACCTGCCGGCAAGCCTCGGGCACGAGTTGGTTATTGATGGCGAGAATGATTCCAGTCTCGTCGGCGACCGAAATGAATTCGCTCGGCATCATCAGCCCTTTAGGATGTTGCCAGCGGGTCAGCGCCTCGAAGCCGACTATGTTGCCTGTGTGCAAAGAGACGATCGGTTGGTAATAAACCCGAAATTCGTGGCGTTCAATAGCCTTGCGCAGGTCCGTTTCCAGCTGCAGACGTTTGAGCGCGCCGACGTGCATGGCGTCGTCGAATACTTCGCAACGAGCTTTGCCGGTTTGCTTGGCACGGTACATAGCGATCTCTGCGTCGCGAACCACATCTTGAGCCTCCACTTCCGTGTTACCGCTGAAAGTGATGCCAATGCTCGCCCTCACCGCAATCTCGTGACCATCAATTTTGAAGGGAGCAACGAGTTTTCCCTGGATCCGCTCGGCGATGCGAATGGCGTCGCTCGGATTACGTAGCTCTTCCACAAGCACCAAAAATTCGTCCCCTCCGGGCCGAGCAAGAGTGCTATCTCCGAAGTTAGACTCGGCGTCCTCACTCCGGCGGGACACCGTATCTGCACGACGCAGGCATGATGCCAAACGCTCGGCAATCTGCAACAGCAGTGCGTCACCGGTTGCATGACCGAGGCTGTCGTTCACCAACTTAAACTCATCAATGTCGATGAACAACACAGCAAATTTGAAATCAGCGTGGCGACGAGAGACAGCCAGCGCTCTTCCGAGTCGATCGAGAAGGAGAGTCCGGTTGGCCAGGTTTGTTAGACCATCGTGAAAGGCATTGTGCGCGAGCGTTTCCTCCACTTGCTTTCGCTCGGTAATGTCCCGATTCACAACGACGAGGCCTTCCATTTCCCCTTTGGCCCCCTGAATAACGCTGGCAGTAGATTCCAAAACACGCCACGATTCATCTTTGTGGCGGACGCGGTACTCGAGTCGCTCTCCGCGGCCGGTCAGACGCGCTTTCTCCGCGGCTCCGGCTACTCTGGCGCGATCGTCGGGGTGAATCTGTTCGAACGGCGAGGTCCCGTCCAACTCTTGTTGACTGTAACCGAGAACCTTGTAATAAGCGGGACTGTTGTAAATGCGATCCCCATGGTTGTCGATCACGGCTATCATGTCGGCAGCGTTCTCAGTGATCAGTTGGAACAGTCGGTCGCGCTCTGCAAGCTGTCGACGAATCCGCTGGAGTTGGGAATGTTGATAAATCGTATAGACGTCGAACAATAGGACCAGAGCGGTGAGTCCGCGAACCCACTCCTTTAGATTGAGTGAACTGACTTTGTCTGAGTACAAACGGATGTCAGTAACCGTGAGAGTAAAAATCGCAAAGGTAAGGACTAAAGTGACTGCAACGGCGAATCCCCAGAGCCACCATTCGCGCCCCTCGACTCTTGGCAAAGTGGCTGAAAAGCTCGATCTAACATTCTTCGGTTTGCGATTCACCTTGGGCGGCATACATTGATCTTTGAAACCGCGTGTTGATCCCCTCGGCTGGACGGGTCTCGCCGTCAGAGCCCGGAAGTCGCACTGAATGAAGACTCGCGCGCGTACCCGGTCCGAATAGATGCATTCGAAATGCCACAATAAGGCGTTCTAAGACTTGTCGTTTGTTAGGGAGTATTCAGAAATCTTAATATGAAGCTCATCTGGGAGAAGACAGTGTTGGTTTTCAGAACACTAGAAGCGACTGAACGGGTTATTGTCAGATGCTCGTCAGGCGGTTAACTTTCGATTCTCCGGCTTCAGTGTGGGGGGCAAACGCGTCCGAGCGTATCGAAAACTGTTCGTCTGGGAGACACTGTCTCGGTAACCCCAAATGGGCAGTGCATGTGACTGGAAGACAGTACGCCTGATACGGAGGAAACAGGGTTAAATCATCTTAAGAATGTGGCCCGAAACGTGCTTCCGCAATTCTCTGTGACCTCACACGTGCGATTCGACGGCCTTCTGTTCAGCAATGACACCCACCTTCTAAGTGTCATGAGCCAGGTATTGCGCGATTTCTCGATTGAGACAGAGGTTTGCAGCAAGATTGGATCAGCTCTCGAAATGGTGACTTATCGACGGCTTGACGCTGTCATTGTGGATTGGGAGGATTTATACAGTCCTACTCGGATCGTACGGGCCGCGCGACAGTCCTCCCCGAATAGTACTTCAACCATCGTGGCGGTAGTCCACCCGGGGTCAGAAACGCATGCGTTATTGGTTGGCGCAAATTTTATGATTCACAAGCCGGCGAACGTCGACCACGCAAGGCGTTGTGTTCGGGCAGCGTATGGAACGATGCTGCAGAATCGGCGCCGCGCGGCTCGTGTACCTGTCGATGTTCCTGTCGAGGCGAGAGTCGCTGAGCTGGGCGCCATCGAGGCCAGAATCAGCGATCTAAGCATCGGAGGAATGGCTCTGCAATGCAAGCAGCCATTGCAGATGTCTCTAGAAGTATTGGCCCACTTCTCACTTCCTGGTAGCCAGCACATCATTCGTGTCAGTGGCAAGGTTGTAAACGCTGACAGCACCGGTCGCGCTGGCATACGCTTCTCATTCATTCCCGAGGAAGACTTGGACGTGCTCGAGAGTTGGTTGGCAACCGAATTGGCGAAATTGGAGAAAGCAGAGATTCCCACTCAATATGCACCGAATCACATGGATCGATCGAGGTGAGAGCGTGCTGCCAAGGTCCTCAACGCCCGCCGTGCTGGTTCGCGAGGATGCTGCAATCTATCGACGATTGATCGAAGGCCACCTTTAACAATGGACTTCGATTTTGTGTGCCGGGGATGGAAAGGAGGCATAAAGCTCTTTGGAAGTTCAGATTAGCCACGATTGGCATTGCTTGACTGGGTTCTGCCCGAAATCGCTGGAATTGAGCTTTGTGCAAGACGTCGCAGCCGGCAATGGAAGAGACCGCGTCGAACTGCACAAGATGGCGATATCTTCCTGGGAGATAGTCATCCCTGATTCACAGACATCGCAGCAGTGTGGGCTTTCTACATTTAAGAATAAATGCAGTCCGGGGCGGATTTCCAGTGAATCTCCGGGAAGAATGGTCAGGGCACCGGGATGTGCCAACTATGCGGCGGGCGCATAAGTTACTTCTGTCGTGGCGCTTAGGTACGGTGTGCCCTGGAAGAAATGGACGTAAACTCTGAGCTCCACGTTTAATACATGTTTAAACAAAGTGAGAATACTCTCGGGCGGGTCACTCAACAGCTCTCGCGGCTAGAAAAGCGGGATTGGGAGCTTTGGTCCATCGTGTGCCTCACAGGCATTCTGGTCAGCGCAGGTTTGTTCGCGATCTTATTCCGCGCCGCATTTCGAGGAGATACCGTCCATTTTGAACTAACCGTCTCACGACCACTTGTAATCGGCCTTTTCGTACTGATTGCGTTGTTAAATACTTATCTTGTGACGAAGCGTTACGAGGTTCGTCGGTTACGCGAGCAACTTATCTCTAGCACCCTTCAACAACAGGTTACCGAGCAACAATCATTCACCGATCCGTTGACGGAAGTGTACAACCGTCGCGCCTTGGATCAGGTCGCTGGTCGATTCATCAGTCAAGCTAGGCGACGGAAGAATCCCTTAAGCTTTTTGATGATTGATGCCGACAACTTTAAAGAGGTCAACACGCGATTTGGCCATTTGACCGGCGATTTTGTATTAGCGGAGTTAGCAGGCGTGTTGAAATCCTCGATCCGGGGATCAGATGCTGTAGTGCGGTATGGTGGAGATGAGTTCCTGATGTTCTTGGCTGACACTGACGCGACCGGGGCTCAAACGGTGTTACAACGGATACGTGGCAAACTCGACGACTGGAATTCACTCGCTAATATCGACGACTTCCAGGTAAGCGTAAGCATTGGGGTGGCAGAATGGCACGATGGCGAAACATTGGACGAGATGCTCGACCGAGCGGACCGAAAGATGTACGAACAGAAGGACAAAGTGAGATCAGACGTAACGAAAGGGTGAAAATACCGTCTCTGGGGAGCTCGAAGGAAATGGGAGTAGATTACGTCCTGGATGGCAGCGGCCTTATCAAAATCCCAGGCCTAAACTCCTCGACGGACTTGCTCGCCGGCATGGCCTTTTCCGCCCACAAAGCAAGGACGGGGCACGTTAAATCCAACGCGCTCTCCGCTCGTTAATGGAAAGACAGTGACTCAGTATGGTTCGCCGAAATGAGTGAGTGTTGTGCCCCTACAAAATGCCGAACGACGACGGTACCTGAGAATCAAGGCCAAAGTCCCTGTTGAGTTAAAGTGCTCTGGCATAGCCCCGCTGCGCACTGCTACCGACGAAATCAGCCTTTGCGGTTGCTACATCGAAAGTATGTTCACGATGGATGTAGGTACGAAGATGGAAATCGTGTTTTCGCTGGACGGAGAGAGGATCGGCGCACAAGCAGTCGTCGCAACGAAGTATCCGCAGGTAGGGAATGGGATCGACTTTGTCGAGATGTCTTCCGAAGATCGCCTTAGACTGAGTACCTTTATTTTGTCGCTCGCATAGGCGATCCGCGAGGTCGCGGCGCTTGCGGCTTTCCGTAACCATGCGAAACGTCGGGGATTGCTCCCATTTCCGACTGCATTTCACAATCCAGATCGCACACAAGGAAGCATGTTCCATAAGAGGGCGCGAAGCGTCGGACCCGTACGTAATCCGCACAATGTACGGCAGCATTTAGGAGATATCATGAGTCTTTCTGCGCCGTGCATAAAGATTCTGGCCGTCGATGATTCCGCCGTCTCTCGGAAATCCATCGAGCATTGCCTCTCGGGAGAACTTTACAACCTGCTGTTTGCCAAGAATGGCCGCGAAGCCCTCGCTCTCTTTGCAAGCCACGAACCCGCTGTCGTGATCACGGATTGGGACATGCCCGACATCGGAGGTCTTGAACTGTGCCGGCGCATCCGTTGCGATTTCCCCGACTTCCATTCGCATCTCATCGTACTGTCAGGAAATACGGACAAAGAACACGTAGTAGAAGGGCTTGCTGCCGGGGCGGATGACTACCTGACGAAACCGTTCCATGCGGGTGAACTTGTGGCGCGTGTTGAGGTGGGCCGCAGAATTGTTGAACTTCATCGCCAAATTCAAGAGAAGAATCGCTTGTTAGAAGAGATGGCTTTGACGGATAGTCTAACCGGATTACCAAATCGGCGTGCCGTGGACGTTTGGGCACCACGCGAACTGAGTGCTGCCGCTAGGCATGGCTTTTCTGTTTGGATGGTGATGGCTGACTTGGATTTGTTCAAGAACGTCAACGATACTTTTGGGCATGATGCGGGCGACACGGTTCTCAAACAATTCGCCACAATTTTGGCGACGAATACACGCCACTCCAACATCTGTGCTCGTTTGGGCGGAGAGGAATTTCTTTTGATTATCACCCACGGCGATAAAGCGGATGCCAAGACTGCTGTCGAAAGGATACGCAAGCAATTTGAAAATACGAAATTCACTTTCGGGAACAGCACCACTTCAGTGACCGCCAGTTTTGGGATCGCAGGATTTTGCGGCGGTAAGCCTCTCGCGCTAAACACTCTCGTGTCGCGCGCCGATGCCGCTCTTTACACGGCGAAGCGCAACGGGCGTAATAAACTCGTGTTCGATGACGATGTTTAAGCGATCCACGTTTGGCTTCGATACAACTACAGCAGACGTTGCCAAAATGAGGAACGCCAGGCACCAGCCTGGTAGCTGATAAGTAACTATCAAACTTCTTATAGCGTTGCGCTGAAACTATGGATTGGCAAGGCAGGAAGGCGTCCTACAAGTTGGGTCAAGGTTGCTGCGGAAGATGGCTGTTACCGCAGCTCGCGGCCTGTCTAGATCCGCTTGGGATCTTTTTGTGCGAAATCGTGTAAGATTTCTCGCCATGATCGCAAGTGCTTTGGGAGACTCTCTGATGAAGGCTCTTGCTCGGCAGGACTGGGCAACGGCACCGAGACACCGGATTTGGCTGTTTGCTTTGCCGAAGTAGGCAAGTTAAGCAAATCTGATATCTTCAGGACGAGTTCGTCTAGGCTGACAGGCTTCTGCAAGAACTCAGATGCTCCGATTGATATCGCCATGTCTTTTGTTGCAGGATCTGCATTGGCGGTCACGATGACGACTGAAATTGACTTGGTCTTTGCTGAGCGTTTGAGTCTCTGAAGGACTTCCACGCCTGAACCGCCTGGCATATTCAGATCCAAAACGATTGCATCGGGCTGAGCACGCTGTGCGAGCATGGTCGCGTGGAGCCCGTCTTCGGCAACTATTAATTGGAAACCTTTCTCCTCCAACGCCCTCTTGAGAAGCATTTGGTGAAAACGTGAATCATCGGCTATGAGGATTGTTGGCATTCGTCAGCGTACGCTCAATTCAATTCACGCAAGACTCTCGCGCAACAGTGTGTGGATGAGTTCCAGCAGTCCGGAGCCATTGTCCACATTCATCCTGGACTTCTCGTAGTAGCCAGCAGCGCCGTCCCGCATCAACTTCGCCTCATTTCTCTGGGCAAGACTGCTAAGGACGATAACCGGAATTGTCGCGGTTTTTGGATTAATCTTCAACGCCCTGAGGACGTCAGGACCCGCCATTTTTTGCAGCAGCATGTCGAGCAGAATCACATCAGGGCTCTCGACCGTTGCAACCTGCAGCGCTTCATGTCCGTCGGATACCGATATCACTTTGTAACCGGCTTTCTCCAACAACCGTCGATTAGCGACGCGCTGAAACTTGCTGTCATCGACCAGAAGAATTGTTATCAAAAGGCGCACCTCGCAGTTTCGTGATTGGCCACCTCGATTCAAACGAGGGCCTAGGCTCATCATCTACTGCAAGGAATCAGCCAATTCGCCCTCCCACAAAGACTTGTCTTTTCAGTATGGGTCGCACTTTTGTGACTTGGCGAGTGTTCTTAGCGAAGATTTATGTCTCATTTTCAAACAGAGTAGCAGCTTACGCCACCAGTGCTTGGCGGCCAACGATTCCGCAATGTGGTTCATTTGCCAAAGACTTCTGTACCGCCCTTAAAATGTTCGATTTTCTGGAGCGACTCTGGAAGAGGCTAAGAAAATTGTCGCAGTCCTGAATGAAACCGTCTTAGAAGCCTGTACTCTGTTTGGGAGCGTTTTCGGATGGGAACATTCTCGTCCGGCGCTTATCGTCCCCTAACATCCCCTGATTTGCTTGACGTTAGGGTTGCAAGTGCTTGAAAAGAATGGCGGGGACGACGGGACTCGAACCCGCGGCCTCTGCCGTGACAGGGCAACAACGACGTGCAACTTATTGGATTTCAACGGTACTGACAGCCCGTTCTTGATCCTTTTAGGAATTCTTTGACCCAGCTTACCGGACCCAAATCGGACCCAGATTTCTGATCATCCCCAATCAAGACTTCAAGACCGCTCGGTAGTTGCCGCTCGCGCGTCGTAGAACAAATGGCGTTGAAAATAGAAGGCCACGTTGACCACTGCGATGATCACGTGCATCGACAGTCCGAGTGAGAGCGCGCATAGGCGCTTTGAACTCCCGGTTGCAATTTGTGCATATGGCAAACCAACGCGTTCCGAGGATCCCTGGCCTGGCCGTCAAGCTGCTTTGGCAGGATTTCGCATCGTGAGATCTATCGCGCTCTGTGCAATGTTGACCAGTTTCGCCGCAACACATCATCGATCATGGTCTTCTAGGGTTTCCCGAACTTTCGGCAGTCCTGTGTCGCCTCACCGTTC
>Ga0068856_100002210_pt1 | contig 20158 bp, 20 predicted proteins | sample KBSCornC62_FD_66595 | JGI IMG/M metagenome (GOLD analysis project Ga0068856, IMG submission 66595) | Corn rhizosphere microbial communities from Kellogg Biological Station, Michigan, USA - KBS Corn C6-2 | ecosystem: Host-associated > Plants > Roots > Rhizosphere > Soil ... | reverse complement strand
CGAAAAGACCTGGTGCGATTTGTGAAAAAAGCCTTCGTAAAAGTGGTATTGCTCAAAGTCGAGCCATTTTATCTGCTTAGCGGGAATATCGATAGCGACAGGTATAAACCGTTTCCCTGCTTTTATTTGTTGCAAAAACACTTTGTTCGCCAACGTTTCCATTACAGCCCTAAAATTGTTTTAAAATGAAAAGCAATGTTGGTGAAAAAGACCAGGTAAACCGGCCATAAATATTTCAGATAATTTATCCGCATGGTTATTAGCGTACCCACATGAAAAATCAGTGCGAACCCTACATAAAAAAAAGCCAGCATCGGAAAAAATACAACAATGGCAAATGTTAGCTCAAAAATTAAAACAAATGTGCTTAATGCGGCACATACTATCAGGTTGCTTGCCACAGCCAATGCCGCAGGTCTATCAGTCCAAAGATAATTTTCCAACAAATGCGCCTGTAGGTATGCACCATTAAGCCATTTGAAGCCAGACCTGCGCATTTTTTCCAGCCCCGCCGAAAAATAAATTTGGGCGAGCGCCAATTTGACAAGGGTGAGTTCCCAGCGGGTTGACGTGGACGATAATGGTTTGTTCAATGATGATGATACCAATAAAATCAGCAATACGATAGGTATGAGGTTGGCCTTTCGCTGGATATAAGCCAGCGGCATGATCTGGGCGAAATACAAAACACAGCAAATTAAAGCCAAAAAAACAGCCGGACGCGGGTACATACCGGAAGCAACAAGTAATAAGCAAATAACAAAACAGCCGCCAGCCGCTAAGAACTGATTCCTGCTTAAAACTGGCAAAGATATCAGCCCCAGCAGCTTATGGCCGTTGCCATACAATTTTGCCGGCTGGCTCATATAAAACCGGTATTGCTGACCGAAATTCAATAATACTTGTACTGCCAATGCCGCACAAAATAACCGGGCGAACATACCGGCCGCATTCGGGGTATGCGGATTGAATAAATCAGTAAGCGTCATTTCTAAGGGTATTTAGCGGAATAGTCTCGATGATCTTGTCAGCGGGCTCCATGTGAGTTGTTATCGTCCGTTCCACTATCCTGAAAGCATGATAAGCCTCTGTACTTCCCTCCTCTTTTTCTATGATCTGCAAAGCAATAAGCAACAGCCGGGTTTGCTCCAACCGAAGTAAGGTCGATTTTTGCATGTCGTTAATTCTCGAATCTCGTAGCCGTTTCAATTTTCGCCCCAAGTACTCAGGATACCGGTAAAATTCAGAACACCACCAAACCACACTCCCATCTTTTCTTTCCAGCGCCAGCCGAAAAACCTTTACATTATTCCAACTATGGGGAACTGAATACATAGGATAAAAGGAAAAGGGATATATCTGTTTCCTGAATACGGTCACCCATAACAGTACCACGCAAACTGCGCAGAAGAAGATGACGTCAAAGCTCATGTGTCTCTTTTATTGGAATTGTTGAAGTACAACTTCAGTCGTTTAACGATAAAGTAAGTAAGCTTGCGAAACCTGCGAGTCCACAGGCGCATAGCACACAAAAAATCACAAACGTGATTCCTTAGGATGATCAAAAGGTTACCTTGCTTAAATTTTACAGGTTCATATCCAAATAAGGCCAGCTCGTTTGAAGCCAGCCAATTAAATCGTTCATGCTGCCAGCGGGTCCATCCTGCGCTCCTGGTCATGGGATTAAAATCCGGCGTTTTTTCAACGGGATGCCAATGAACTTCGCCGCCATTTCGCTTGAAAACTGATGAACCGACGACAGGCGCGCTCAAAGCTTTATGAAAATCAAACTTACCGGCATCGAGATCCAGAAATCCTAATATATTTTTCATCTCTGCCTCGGTATTCTGATAAAGGTCTTCATATTTTACAATCATAAAATGCCTGCCTTCTGCTTCCCATTTTTTTTTCATTTTAATGATTTGCCGAGCCGCAGTTGCCCATTCTCTTATTGACTCATCTCTGTTAACCCCAAATGACAGGTTTCTCGATTCAACAAGGTCTCTGCCATCTCTGACCAGAACCAATAATTTTTCTCCGGGAAAGAAACTAAAAAAATTCTTGAGATTGTTTACAAGCGGCGTTTTGGCGACGATGTACCGGGCGTCCGACTTTAGTCGTGATATCGCCGGAGGTAACGTATCGCGCTCAATAGCTCTGCATCTGGCTTTTTTCAAAAATGCAAGCAACCCGCGACCAAGTTCTTCGGCCAGCAATTCGCCGGCCCCAATTTCGGGCAAGTCCCCAACGTATTCCCATCCCCGGTAATTCTCCGTAACATATTTCATCAGGATATTTGATCTGGCGATCAACCCATCTTCAGGTAAAACGCTTTCTGCACATTCCGGATGGAGGCATAGCAAGTTCCTCAGGTAGTGCGTTCCGCTCCTCGGCATGATGCCGAGTACAAAAACACAATTTACGTTATCGTTTCCTGCGTTCATCGTTGTGTGATAAAGATTATTGCCCGGTACGCAGCCGATGAATAATAGGCGCAATACGGTTATTACACGTGTTGTAACAAGCGCCGAACATCAGCAAGATAGCCGGAATAAATACGAAAAAAATTTCCTGGGATGACATAAATTACCGGATAGTTAATAACAATATTGCGTATTGAATTTCATAAATAATTAAAAAATACTAAATTTACTAATCTTGTAGTAAATATATATTATCATCGATCCTTATATTTCGATCCATGATCACGCTGACAAAAAAAGGCCTTATCGAGTGCGATAGTTCATTAATTGACCAATTGCGGCAGGAATTTACTACAAAGCAATGCACGGTATTACCCAATTTGATCGAAAAAGAACTATTAGAAAAAGTGATAAAGCACATTGATAGCGCACCTTTCTATGAAAATCATCACACCGGCACAAACGATGTGATCTTTGCAACCGACCTTTCGATGTCAACCAAAAATATCGCTGTGCATGAATTAAATTTTTTACTGAATAACCAACAGCTTTTCCGGTTGGTTGAACATATAACAAGCTGCTCCGGGATCAGGAGTTTTGGGGGGCGCATCTATCGTAATATGCCAGGCGAAAATCACCGTCTTGACTGGCATGATGATACGACCCACCCTGGCAGACTAATTGGTATCAGCATTAATTTGGGCAAAGAAAAATTTGAAGGGGGCACATTTCGGATACGCAACAAAGGCAGCGCAGTTAATTTAAAAACGGTTGACTGTACAAACCCAGGCGATGCACACTTATTTAAGATATCACCGCATCTGGAACACAGCGTAACAAGAGTTACGGGCCATATTCCCAGAACAGCATGTGCGGGATGGTTTACCACTGACACCTATTCGGGCCCGGCTTCAATGATATAAAAATATGTTAGCAATCAGGACTTTTATCGACGAATCCAAAATAGAGAGCTATAAAGATGAGTTCACTGCAACTAATTGCATTTTTGTACCTGGATTTTTGTCGGGAAGCGTATTAGACAATATCCTGAAGAAACTCAGGGATACGACATTTGAAACCAAATTTGAGACAGAAAGTTCCCAAAAATTCGGCAAGGTTTTATTTGTTCCCCTGCAAAATCCGGTAATATTTACCTTCCATCTGCTGCTTAATAATCGCGATCTTTTTTCGGTACTAGAGGAAATTACCGGGTGTGCTGAAATCGGAAATTTCATGGGAAGAATACACCGCAGCCTTGGTGGCGAAGATCATGCTATCGATTGGCATGCTGATACTTCTGACAATCGTTTACTCGCCATGACGCTGTGCTTAGGTACCGATCAATATACCGGCGGCAAGCTGCAACTGCGTGAAGCAGACAGCGAGCATATTATTCGTGAATTTGGTCAGCTTAACGCAGGCGATGCCATTTTATTCAAAATATCGCCCGGATTAAAGCACCGGCTTACTATTGTTGAAACGGGCTGCCGCACAGTGGGCGTAGGCTGGTTTAGATCTGAGCCCGATTTTAATACCTTTGCTTTAAGCTATTTGAAACCTCACCAAAGCCACGTTTAAAGACCAAATTGCATTTTAATATCAACCGGATGGACAACGAATCAGCAATATTGATTTCCCAGGACCAGGCAACCAGGTTCGGCGAACTTGGATATGAGGTTATCAGGCAAGCAGTTTCTCCCGATATGATTACCGTGCTGGAAAACTACGCCCGCATGCAGCGTTTTAACAAGTACTATCTGCACGACGATGATACCAACTCTCAATGGCGTTATGCAGACGTTATGGGCGAAAGTTTGCTGCTGCATCTACAGCCATTGATGGAAAAAATATCAGGGTGTCAACTATACCCTACCAACTCGGTACTGAGAATATATCAAAACGGCGGCGTGCTGAAAAGACATATCGATCGGCCGACTTGCGAATACAGCGCCACGCTTACCGTAGGTTATGAAGCCGGCGAGCTCTACCCTATTTGGGTCCAAAGTAATAATGAGTCGGTACCAGTTTACCTGGACCGGGGGGATATGCTGATTTACAAAGGATGCGAAATACCGCATTGGCGTGAAACCTTTACCGGCCGAACCTGGATACAATTATTTTTGCACTATGTAGATGCAAAAGGAGAATTTAGTCAATATAAGAACGACGGGCGGCTAATGATCGGCATGAATTCAGGAAAAGTTCTTGTCGGCAAGCAGGCCCGGTAATCAATTTTAGAATATAGAACCAGCAATATGACAAATGATGATTTACCAAAAAAAGTAAGGATTTCGGACAATGTACTGTATCAGCAGATCAATAATGAATGCGTTTTGCTCGATATGGATAGCGAGCAATATTTTGGGCTGGACGATGTGGGTGCGCGCATGTGGCAGATACTGTCGGAAGATGGCGACACAGAGAAGGCCCTGGCGATACTGCTTGCTGAATATGACACTGACGAAAAAACGCTCAGAAAAGACTTAATCAAGCTAATAACTGAACTCGGAAATGAAAAATTGATCTCCGTTGAAAACTAAATGGTTTAATATTCCGCCTAGAAGTTTGAAATATGCCGACAAATGGCAGTTTTGGCGGGCAATTATGCTCGCATTAACCTTACGGTTATCAGTCAGGTTAATGCCATTTAAAACAGTGCTCAAGCTTTTAAAAATGTTTGAAAAAAATGATGAAAACAAGATTCAGACCACGATCAGGAAAGATGAATTAAAAATGTACAGTCTTATGATGGCGTGGTCCTACAAATTTTGGCCGTTTATCAATTGCCTGTCCACATCGTTGGCTTTTTGGTTTATTTTGCGAAAGAAGGGGATCAATACAGAACTTCGGTTTGGGGTGTTAAAAGATGGAAACAAATTGCGTTCGCATGCCTGGCTCGAATATGATAATAATATTCTTAGCCCCGACGAAAGAGCGATTCAAAAATATAAATCATTTACGCAAGCTATCTTGTAGTTTATATTATAATTATTAATTAACTTTAACCACCATTAAATAGATATTTATGGACAACAACAAACCTTTGGATGCCACGCCGGACGAAAGCAAGGCAAATGATCAAAAAAAACCATATCATTCGCCCAAATTGCAGCATTTTGGCGGCTTAGCAGAACTGGTTCAGCTTAATCCCGGTTTTGGACCTGATGGCAACCTATCGATATACCCTGATTGCACATCGATATAAAAAATGGGGATCAATTAGGGTAATATTCTTAAAACTACCTTATCACGACTTGACCGTTAACTAATAATTAAAATTCTGATAAATATCCTAATATAGGCGATGACAACATTCTGCGGTGTATTTAGCCTGGATGGGAGTGATTGCGGTTCTGATCTAAGAACAATGCTCGCACTTTATGCCGACGACGATCCCGCAAATATCCGTGCTACCTGGAGTTCAGAGGATATTGCATTGGGTCAGATAACCGTTCCGAATACGCCAGAATCCTTTAAAGAAATCCTACCGCTGCCCGATGCAGATAATAAGGTTATTGTTATAGGGGATATCCGGTTAGATAACAGAGCCGGGCTATGCAAACAATTACGTATTTCGGCAACTGCCGCCGATAATTGCGGCGATGCTTTTTTGGTGGTTCTGGCCTATAAAAAATGGGGCGAATCGCTGGCACAACATCTTATAGGCGACTTTGCTTTTGTAATATGGAATGATGACCAAAAAAAACTCCTTTGCTGTACCGATCATTTGGGGTCCCGAAATATCCACTATTTTTTCAATGGCAAGAAATTCATATTTGCATGCACCCCAAATCCTATCCTGCTGTTAAGCGAGGTACCCAAAACCTTTAATCTAAATAAGCTTTCCGCCTTCGTTTTTCCCCACACAAAGCATTTATTCTGGACAGAAAGCTGGTTTAATGAAATATTTCCTGTGCCTTCGGCAACCGTTATGACCGTTACACGCGATGGCATAAGAAATCAAAAATATTGGGAGCCCGATCCAACAAACGAGTTGCACTTTAACAGTGAAGCTGAATTCGAGGAAGCATTTCAAGAGGTGTTATTCAGGTCGGTTGGCAATCGCATGCGCAGCAGCTTCCCGGTTACCGCTTTGTTAAGTGGCGGTCTTGATTCCTCGGCAGTGGTTAGCGTTGCGGCGAAAATACTCGAGAGTCAGAATCGTCAGTTAGAAGTTTTTTCGGCGGTGCTACCTGATGGCTCCGATCCGTCGCTAACCGATGAGCGTTATTATATTGACCAATTTAAAAGTTTTCCGAACGTCAAAATAAATTATGTAACGGCGCCGGACAAAGGGTTTTTCAGCGATTTGGAAAAGCTTCAGACCAGTATATTTTTCCCAAATATGATCTCTCGTCACTATTTGTATGGAGCTTTTGCTGAAGGTGTACGTAAAATAGGTTCAAGAGTGCTATTGGACGGTGGTGGCGGCGAAATGGGGGTGTCTTTTTACGGCTCGGGCGTTTATGCTGAATTATTTAAAAAACTTCGATGGCAAACGCTTCTGCATGAATTGAAGTGCCAAAAAAATCTAACCGGAGAACCTTTGTTATATAACATCTATGGCGATGTTGTAAGACCTCTTATTTCTTTAAAATTATTAAGAAAGGCTACCGGCGCCTCGTATCTTAGCAGAAAAAGAGAGCACTGTTTGCAAACAGGCATTGAAGAAAAGCTAAAGACACTATGGGAACCAAGAAAACAGGAACTGAATAGCCTGACACCCGAAGTCTCTTCTTCGCATCGCGCCAACCTTGCAAACCAGATCCGGCGGGTTCAAACCAAGGGCCACGGCAAACCGGATTTTGGCACCGTGGAGCCCCGCTTTCCGCTTCTTGATAAAGACGTATTGGAGTTTTGCCTTGCGGCTCCTCTTAAATTTAAAATAAGAAACGGGTATAAACGCTATACAGTAAGAGCAGGTCTTAACGGTATTCTACCGCCCGAGATACAATGGCGGACATCCAAAGGAGCTTTTTCGCCCGATTACCGGGTTCGGTACGAGGCACAGCTGCCCGAAGTAAGATCGTTCCTCAACAGTATCTCTCCCGGTGACCCTGTAAGACAAATTGTAGATATCGAAAAATTAAAAGCCTGGACAAATCCGGTTATCAGACCAGGTGAGCTACCCGAAAATATTATTCGCGATGTTGTACCCGAGGGCATCTACCTCATCCACTTTTTAAGGCGTTTTCCTGAGTATAGGCAATAAATGAGTATGAACCATTACTACCAGATTTATGGACTAAGGATCAAGAGTTCGCGCGCAATAGATTTGCTGCCGGAACAGCCTGCCACCATTATTGATCTGGAGGTTAAATGGACAACCAGCATTGACGACGCACCCGGCAATATACAAGAATGGCAACCGGTAATTACCCGGCAGCTACAGAAAAAGGAGCGCCTGGCATTTTTCAGATCAGATTCTGCCGATGGAAGCCATTTTAAAATATGCTATAACACGGACTTTGGAAAAATTGCAGTAATAATCGATCCGGCAAAAAAAAACAGTTGGATAATCTATGATATAGGAATAGCTTATTCATATCTGAATTCCCTTTTTGTCGGATCAATACTCGGGTGCATACTCAGGCTGAAAGGCATTTTATGCTTTCATGGTTCGGTAGTTAATATTGATGGCCGGGCTGTGGTGCTGACCGGGAAAAAGCATAGCGGTAAATCGACCACTGCAAAGGCTTTTGCCAAATTAGGCTTTAAAGTTCTGAGCGATGATATCGCACCTATTTATAATGTCAATGGCCGGTTCTTTGTGGAGCCGGGATATCCAAAGGTCAGGTTGAGACCACAGGCACTGCAGCTTTTCTATCCAGAGGAGCATCATCATCTTGTCTCAATATACTCACATCGCTTCAGTAAATATTCTAGTTTAAACGACAGTTTTTGGAATACAAGGCTGGCTCTGGGGGCTATATATATCATGGGGCCGGCAGAAGAAAATGACGATCGCTCCTACGTTGCACCTATTTCGGCCGAACGGATAATTCATTTGCATAGCAATACTTTCGCAGGTTACCTGATTACACCCGAGCTTTTAAAGCAAGAGTTTGAAATACTGGGCCAGATAGCAAGCAAAATTCCCGTTCAACACCTTCATTTCGGACGAAACGTAAACCTGGTTTACCAACAATGTCAAACAATAGTGAATGATTTAGAACAGCTAAAAGCATCAAAGGTAGAACTGTAAGCTTACAATGGACATTTTCAGTTTCGAGCACCTGATCGCACCTCTTACCGTTGAAAATTTTTTTCAATTGTACTGGGAGAAAAGTTTTATTCACAATAAGCATAGCAGCGCTTCATATTTTGATGAAGTATTAACAATTACTGATATCGACGAATTGCTGAGTCAGCAAAATCTTATCCCTGATGGGATCAGAATCGTGGATAAAGGCACGAATATTCCTGCTGCGGATTGGACAAGATCAGATACTCTAATAAATGGCGTTATAAGAACCGCCGTTGATAACGAGAAGCTATTCGGCCTGTTTAATAACGGTAAGACAATAATCATCAATTCTGCGGAAAAATCAATTCCACGTTTGGCCCGTGCCTGCAGTTCCATAGAGCAACAACTAAAATTTAGGGTGCAGGCAAATATATACATTACGCCCCCCTGCTCGCAGGGTTTTGCAATGCATTATGATCCGCACGATATTTTTTTGATGCAGATAAAGGGTCCAAAAACCTGGCTGATCTATGATTCGGGAGAGGATTTGCCGGTAGTTTACAAGGCATTTTGCAAAAAGCCGGAACTGGTATCAAACGTCGAAATCAATTCGGGCGACTTTTTATATATCCCGCGGGGTACGCCACATGAGGCCTATTCGTCCGCAGTATCAACCATTCACGTTAATTTCTCGCTGAAGCCTGTGTATGGATTTCATCTGATCGAGGAACTAGCCCGTTTAGCTGTCGATCAGGACAGGTTTTTCAGGCAAACCGTTCCGCATGGTTTTCAAAGCGAAAGCGAAAAAAAAGCCTACCTCGATAAATTTCAAGAGCGGCTTAATGAGCTGATCGAACGGATTTCACCAGCGGCACTACTGGAAAAACAAAAAGCCCATTTTGCGAAAGACCAGCTATTGAACTATGAGGGGAATTTGATCAATGCGCTGGCCCTGGAAAATATCAGCCTTGAAACAATTGTCTCCCGATCCAGTGGTTTTACAATGGTGCAAGGAAATTTGCAAACTGCTTTAATAATCCAATTTGGCGAACAAAAGTTAAAGATACCCGCATTTATAGAAAAGGACATACTTATGCAGAACAGTCCTTTTAAAATCGGAGAGATCAAAGGTCTCATTTCGGATCAGGGCAAACTTGATATAGCCCGGCAACTGATTGAGGCAGGGTTTTTAAAAATCGAAGAACCTGGCAATTTATTAGCTCATTAAAGGTTCCTGCTTAGAAGGACCTTCATATCCTGAACGGGCATCTTGCAGATAAGTACCAGCCATATCCTGGCCAAATGAAAGCTGCAGATTGAACCGCCCAAGGCTGATATTTTGCTTATCAAGAATTTGCCGCATTTCATTTTCTGCGTCTTCACTTATCGCTTTGGTGGAGATTAGCACCATATCAGGCTTTAATTTTTCACAAATGGCCAGCAAATCTTTTTTGCCTCCATAAATTTTGTACCCATACAGGTACATATTATGTTTGGTATTATCGTCGTCTATCCACCCAAGTGGTTTCAGTTCATATTTGTGATTTTGCAACAATTCCTGGATCAGGAGATAACCGCTGTCGCCCGCGCCATATATCAATACCTTCTTCCTTGCGCCCCTGTTCCGGCTGATCTGTTCATTAAGCCACCGGTAAAACAATCTCGAAAAGACAATACCGGTAGATGTGAGCAGAAAATCGATCATCAAAAAGTATGAAGTGTAAAGCGGGTACTTCCCTTTGAGATAAAGCAATCCTGCGAGAATCAAAGTAGCGAGGAATATAAATATAAAGTATGCGCCTATTTCTACTACTTGCACATATCGCCAGATGCGATAATAAAGCCTGCCAGCATACAGTAAGAGTATTTTGATACAGATAAATGAGCCCAATATAACATCGTCCTGAACATGCTTAATGTGCAACGTTTTTTTTGTTAGCAGGAAGGATACGTAGATGATGATAATATCAGTAAACAGGCCCGCTATCAATTTTTTCTGCGAAAGAAGAAATTGAAATGTCACGTTTCGTCCGGCAGCTTGTCCATTTAACCGTTGGTAGGTAAGTATTTCTTCTGGGTCACTATAGACCTTCACTTTGGAAAGCAACACTGAAAAAATCACCGAACTGACACCCACCAACACCACACATAGGGCCAAATTGTTAATTCTGCTTTTATACATCAGCAAGCACAATACTCCCCATGCGGCACAAATACCATATAAGGTAAGCACAGCCTGTTTCTCGCTTAATCCCAGGGCCACCAGCCTGTGAGAGGTATGATCCCTGCCGCCCTGGTCAATCCTTCTGCCCGCAAGCAGGCGTTTAACGGTCACAAGCGTAGTGTCCATAATGGGGATTGCCATTAAGCTGATCGGAATCAAAAGAATCCAAACGGCCGAAGACGAACCCATTTTATACTGCACCGCTATACTCTGATAAGCCAGTGAAAACCCAAGGAAAAGGCTCCCTGAGTCGCCCATAAATATTTTTGCGGGCTTAAAATTAAAGAACAGAAACCCGATAGTGGCACCCGCTATGGCAAAGCCGCTTACTGCCAGGTAAGGGCTTCCGTTTAATGATGCAAGCGTAGCAGTTATGAGTGCCACAATTGCTGATATACCAGCCGCCAGGCCATCCATATTATCAAGCAGGTTGACGGCATTGGTGATCCCGATAACCCATATAAATGTGAGTGGAATGCCGGCCCAGTCCAATAGGCCGCCGCCAAAATTGAAACCGTAATATATCAGTACAAAAGCACACGCAATTTGCGCAAGCAGCTTAAAAACCGGTTTCAGTTCCCAAAGATCATCGACAAGCCCTGTCGCGAACATAATAAAGGATACGCCGTAAAGCATCGGGTTAATCTGAAGGCCCGAGGTAAAAATGGCAACGCTATACGCACCAAAAATGGCTATGCCCCCCATAAGGGCAGTAGTTTTTTGATGCCAGCGGTCGCTTCTCGGTTTTACCACCCAGCCTTTTTTATGCGCCAGTTTGATGACGAGCGGCGTAAATATGAGACAGGCAACAATTGCTACAATTCCCGCAATAATCGGTTGCAATAACGAATACGTCATAAAACTAATTTATTGCTCATGCTATATTTAGCCTCGAGTATCTTTTCTATGCCTTCCTCAATGCTGAGCAGTTTACGGTTTAATACCTCCAGCATCTTGGAATTGTCTGGCTGACGGCGGGTCATATCCCCTTCCTTCAGTGGCGTCAAATGAATGATTGATGACGTCGACCCAAGTATATCGATCACCTTCCTGGCCAGGTCAATGATCCTTACTTCATCCGCACTACCCATATTGATCACCTCGTTCACGAACAGGTTCTGCTCGAATATTTTAACAGTCGCTTCAATATTATCATCGATGTAACAGAATGTACGGCTCTGGCTGCCATCGCCATAAATGGTTATATCCCGTTTACCCAAAGCAGCATCTATAAATTTGGTCACAACAAAATCCTGGCTTTGACGGGGGCCGTAGGTATTGAAAAACCTGAATATTGTAAAATCGAGCCCATACTCCTTCTGATATGATCTAAAAAATGCCTCGCCAACATTCTTCACTATAGCATAAGGAAGTCGCGAATTTAGCGGCGTCGTATTTTCATTTTGCGGAAACTCCACGGGTTCGCCATATACCTCAGACGACGAAGAATAGAACACCCTTTTTACCCCGGTATTTTTAGAAAGATTCAGGATATTTTTTATCCCTTCTATGTCTTGCAAAACCGTCATCGGGTTGTTCAATGTACGCTTTACACCAACCATCGCTGCATAGTGGAACACATAATCGAACCTAAAGCTGAGCATTACGGCTGAGATATCATTGTAATTATTAACGTCGCATTTGATGAAGGTGAAGTTGCTGAAATTCACGGGCAGGTTGTCTGCCGCACCAGTCAGCAAATTATCGACCACTACAACATGGTAATCGTCATTTCTGACCAAACAAGCTGCGAGCGAGCTACCGATGTTACCTGCTCCGCCTGTTATTAATATTCTTTTCATAGCGTGGAAAGTTTAAGGTTATTTAACTTAGTAAGTTGTGATACAAGTCTTCAGTTTCCTTCACTAAACGTGCGTAAGAATAATTCTCAAGCGCCGATTTTTCCCCATTCAAGGCCAGCGTATTTCTAAGTTCGGCATTCGATGCTAACTCCCCAAGTTTTTGCGCAAATTGGACCGGGTCCTGATCACACACGATACCACTATAGCCATTGTTGACTACATCCTTTACCCCACCGACGTCCGTACAAATTACCGCGGTTCCTGATGCCTGGGCCTCAATGATACTTACCGGAGTTCCCTCGTTTACCGAAGTTAATGCGATAATATCGGCACCAGCATTAATTACATCGATATCTTTTCGCCAGGAGGTAAATATTATATCGGCGTCGTAGTTGGTTGTCCCTGGCCTGCAAACGCTGAAACATGAATTACTAGCGTGAACTATTATAGATTCGAGCAACTCGCCATCACCCACAACAAACACCTTAAACTTCAGCGCAGGATTTTGCTGCCTAAGCAATGAGATCGATTCAATAAACAAAGCATGATTCTTGATCGCCGTAAGTCGCCCGGTAATCGCGATGACTAGCTCATCTTCTTTAATCCCATAACACGTTCTGAATGCAGCACGCTTAGACTCCCGTTGCTCAGTGAAACGCTGTAAATCGAACCCTAGCTTGATGACATGAACTTTGTTAGCTGGTGCTATTTTATATTTATTCACCAGGTCATCCTTCTGACGCTCACTTATCGAGACAATGGCATCGCTGATACGGCACAGATAACGCTCGATATTTAAAAACACGTTGGTTTTGATAGGCGAGAAATAACCGTCGAAGACATTGCCATGATAGGTGTGTACAATAGCTCTCGGTTTCAGGCCGCTGTTGTGTGCGGCCAGCCTCCCCAGCACCCCGGCTTTTGCAGCGTGGGTGTGAACGATATCGGGTTTGTTATCCTTTATCGACTTGTAGATGTACCTGTAGGCTTTCAAATCTTTAACCAGATCGATACTTCGGCCCATATGGGGTACATATTCAAAAGGAACATCCAGGTCTTTTAATAAATAGTCAGAATTCCCTTCATACGGCTCCTTGAAACCGGCCAGCACCAAGGTCTTAAAATCGGGATCAATATACCTCGACAAATACGCCACGTTGTAAGTAGGGCCGCCAATATTTAGACGGTTAAGAATACGTAGAATTCGGGGCATTTGAATATGGTTTAAATTGAAATAGGTTAGTTACAAATATGACGGCGTCAAAATAATGGCTAAAATAAGAACCAGGACAAGGCTTGAAAGTTAAGCTTCGGGCTATTGAACGCCATTGGTTAAAATTAAATAAATGTTTTAATTAATTTTAATTATAATAGTTAAAATTTTGCACAAAAGGAAGTTATGGCAAACGGAAAAGATGGTGCTACCGATCTATTATATTCTTAGCTTTGGCATCGCGATAAATCTGGAATAATACGAAGACGACATGGGCCAAATCACCTTATTTGACTATTTGCTGCTGCCTTTGTATCTCTGGCTGATCTTCAAAATAGCTTATTATTACAGAGATAAATATTATCCCAAAGATCATCCATACCAGCCCTACTTTATACCGGCCCTATCGGTTAAAATTGGAGGGGCGATATTTATCGGTTTGATCTACAACTATTATTACGACGGTGGTGACACGTTCAACTTTTTTTACCATTCCCAGGTTATCAATTCAACCTTCCTGCAATCGCCGCAAAGCTGGTTTATGCTTATAACGCATCAAACGGATACCAGTAATATGATAGAGGCAAAGGCGCTGTCGGAAATGTATTGGTTTGATGATATTCCGGCCTATGTCACATCGTGTATTGGTGCATTTATCGGACTGTTCTGTTTTACCAAATACCTGGAAATAAACATTATCGTGGCCTGCCTGTCGTTTATGGCTACCTGGCTGATGTTTACCGTTTTTGCGGAGCAATACCCAAAACTGATCAAGTATATCGCTATCGCCGTTTTCTTTATGCCCGGGCCGGCCGTATGGGGTTCGGGGCTGTTTAAGGATAGCTTTTGTATCATTTCAATTTGCGGCCTGGTATACGGTTGTTATTCATTGTTCGAGAAAGGAAAATTGAGTGTTTGGCTCCCGCTGTATATGGCGGTCTCCATTCTTTTGCTTTTGGTTATTAAGGCGTATATATTGATCTTGCTACTGCCCATCATCTTATTTAAGATATTCCTGGTTTACCGGAAAAGACTCGCAATACGATATAAAGGAAACGTATTTTATTACGCCATAGTAACACTTGTGACCATTGGTGCACTTTTTGTTTTAAGACGGGCAGCAGGTTATATCCAATCAGCTGTAACCATTGAGGCTACATTGGAAACCATAAAACATCAAAAGGACTATCTGCTGGAAGTATCTATCCAACAAGATGGCTCAGCTTATGACCTGGGCGATTTTGATCCCACCATGATAAGTATCCTTGGTAAATTCTGGCCCGCGGTGAATGTAACGCTATTCAGGCCCTACATTTGGGAATCGAGAAGCATTATCCAAATATTCAACTCGGTCGAGTCGCTTTTTATGCTGCTGCTAACGGCCTATCTTTTTGTGAGCAGAAACATATTTAAAACCATAAAAAATTTGCTGACCGACGCGAACCTGATTATGTGCCTGTTATTCGCTTTATCCTTTGCTTTCGTCGTAGGTATATCTACCTACAATTTCGGCTCGCTTTCGCGCTATAAAATTCCATGTACTCCGTTTTACATGCTGCTTATCCTGATCCTCTTGTTTAAGGATAAGCCCGTTACTGGCGCTAAACCTACCGTTACGGTTACAAATGACCCAGAGATTCCGCCAGGCGTTATACCTGGTTAAACACAGCCAGGTATTTATGCGCATTAGCCTCGACTGACGAGTGCTCCTCAGCGAACTTTCTTGAATTACATCCCATTTGTTTTCTTAGTTGTGCATCTTTAATTAGCAGTTCAAGCTTTTCAATCCATTCTTTATCATTCTTTACAAGAAAGCCGTTATAACCATCTTCAATCACTTTATAGTTTGGCGCAATGGCTGTTGCGATGATCGGCAACCCCGCGGCCATATACTGGACCAGTTTGCCGCCGCTTTTCCCATAGGCCCATTTTTCATCGGGCAGAGGATGCAGCCCAATGTCGAATTTTTGGATATTGGCAACTTCCGTTTCAGCCGTCCAGTGTAATAGTTCTATATCTACACCTTCCAGCACAAAATCATCATCACCCATTACCATAATTTTAACCCGGTATTTTTGGAAGATGTATTTGAGTACGTCGTCTATAAGGTGAAGGTATTTGCTGGTGGTTTGACTGCCGCTCCATCCTATCACCACGGCATCCGATTGATGCTCTCCTGGGAATTTATATTTTTTGACGTCAATCGTTGCCGGTATCAATGACAGATTCTGATTAAACTTTTTGGTGTAGGCCACCAATTCATCAGTACTCACCAGCACATGGTCGCTGTTTTTGATCAGGAAGTTTATTTTGGACGATGACTTAAGTGGCTTGATGAACCTATTGTGTTTGCTCGTTTTAACGATGTAAACAAGATCATCGATGTCATAAACCTGCTTCTTCGCCACGCGCCGGATGAGCCATTCGGTAATTGGCGGGCCAAAGGGTGTGGCCCAGAGGAATATGTAAACGATGTCATATTGGGATATACGCAAAAGGTCCCGGAAACGGCGCATATATCCGGCCAGCGTACCCATTACCTTCCCAAACAGATGCCCCCTTTTATAAAGTATTTTCTGGGTCTTTTCGGAGATGAAGGGCGATATTTCAAGCTCAAATCCATTTTCCCGCCAATCGCTATAATATTGTTCGAACTTAAGGCGCTGACCCGGAACATAGCCGGTTGGATACGGACATAACACCAGGATTTTTTTGTTTTGCTTCTCAGATTGCATTGTTATAAGGTTTTATCAGGTTGTGATAAACATTCAAATATTCGTCGGTTCCTTTATTAAGCGAAAAGTAATCCACCGCGCCATTCCTGATCAATTGAGGATCGGATTCTTCAACTTGTAGCTTCTTTACCACCCCGTCATAATAGCCAGCCGAAACAACCAAGCCCGACTGATATGAATGGATGATGTTGTCACTATCCCCAACTCCCGAATTACATATCACCGGGACCCCCATCGCCATAATTTCACCCTGCTTAGTAGGGCTGCTGGCTATCTTGCTGTAAGCCGGTTTGATAAAAAAGATACCATAATTAAAAAGGCTTATCATTATAGGTACCTCTTTCCGCTCAGCTTTTGTTATAATGATATCCTCAGGTTTAAGTCCGAAATAAGTTGCCCTGTCGATTATATGCAGAGGCTCATCCTGGGTTACAAATAAAAATTTCGCCTTATGAATAATGCTTTTCGCCGATGTAAAAAACTGGAGCATTTCATCGAGCAAGTACCAGGTACCGATGCTGCCAAGATACCCCAGCACAAAATCATCTTCGTTCATATTGAGTTGTTGCCGCGCTTGTTGCTGTTGGGCTTTAGTTATTTTATCGGGATCGAAGAGTGCAGTGTCCACACAGCATGGGATAACGGTTATTTTTTCAGAATCTATTTGCAAATCCTTCCATGTCAGTATCTCTTCTTTGGCAGCCTGGGTGAGGGTAATGACCGCGGTAGACTCCCTGATAAATTCAATCTCCTTCTTTTTGAAAAACCGATATATGGTTTTGAAAACTGGATTTTTTAGATTCCACAAATTACCATCCACCCGCTCATCGGCCCAAAAACCACGCATGTCAAAAATAAACTGCAAATTATATTTGCGCTTGAAAGCAAGTCCTGCTAACGCAGGGATATAGCTTCGACAATGAACGAAGTCAAATTTCATCGATTGATGCAGATTTGCTACCGTACGTTTTAACCGGGCATAATCGTACAACGTGGATATGACGGGCGGCCATTTGGTATATAACAACGGAGACCATTTTATTCCGGCTGAATCCAGCAGATTTTGAATCAGCTCTTTTCTTTCTTCGTACTTTGCCTTTTTCTCAAAGCTCAGAATGGTGAAGGCAAAGCCTCTGTTACTCAAAGCAACAAGATACGGGATGACCTGCGACTGCCCGAGCGGATCGGTCATGCCGTCATAAGATATATAGAGCACGTGCTTTTTCTCTGCCATCATCTTATTGTTTCATCCATCGCTCGTACCACATCTGGAACATCAACAGGAACCAAACCTGCAGGTGCCTTTCGGTATTGCCCGCATAAAAGCTTTTAATAATATCCATCACCGCATTCGTGTTAAACAGCCCATGTTGCCGGAGCTTTTCTTCATTAATGTAACTATTCACCAAAGGCTTCAATTCGGTACTGAGCCAGGTCTCAACCGGGATGGAAAAACCCATCTTGGGCCTGTCCATTATTTCTTTTGGAATGTATTTATGCACAATCTGCCTCAGAATGTATTTCTTTTGCTTTTTGTGGTATTTATAGTCAGATGGAAGTCTGGCGGCCCACTCTATAATGTTTTGATCGAGGAATGGCTCCCGCCCTTCCAGACCAACACTCATGGTAGCGCGGTCGACTTTTTGGAGAATATCATCTACCAGGTAAGTCTGGTAATCCACAGCCATCATGCTCGATAGGCCGTCGTATCCACTGTCTTTCCCATTCGTAATATGCGGCGTTTCCAGGTGCCCTACATGAACAGCAAATAGCCGATCGATCTCGTCACGAGTAAAAACCTGGGTCAGGTTTTTCAGCAACTCGGCACTGGAGGGATCCCTGATGATATTTTTGAGCTTGTGGTATCTGCCATGAAAGTTGTATGACCTCCGGAAGAATGGTATACTTTCCGAAGAAAAATAATCCATGGCATGAAATATCACGTGGCGTAAAGCTTTAGGCACACCGGCTATTTTTTCAGCATACCGCGATATATATTCATAGCGATTGTAACCGGCAAACACCTCGTCGCCGGCATCTGCTGAGAGCGCCACAGTAACGCGCTGACGTGCGAGCCTGCTCACCAATATGGTAGGTATAGCGCTGCTGTCGGCAAAAGGTTCGTCATAATAGTAAGGGAGGTCGCCAATGATGTCCAGTACTTCTTTTGCCGAGCAGTAATATTCTGTATGATCGGTGCCAAGTATTTCTGCAATCTTCCGGGCGAAAGGCGCCTCGTCAAGCTTATCATCGACACTACCTATAGTAAATGTTTTAAGTTTGGTAGTGCTTTGTTTTTGCAGAAGAGCTGTCACACAGGTGCTATCATAGCCGCCACTCAGAAAAACGCCAACAGGCACATCAGCCACCATCCGGTATTGGAAAGATTCGGCCAGGATGCGCTCCGTTTCCTCTATGGCGTCTGGCAGGGATATGATGTGTTTAGGCTGACTGTAATAATCGTATACGTCCCAATATGATTTTAGAGAAATATTCTTTGAGCCAAGGTCAAATCTCAATATATGTCCCGGCGGTAATTTTCTTGTGTGGCGATAAATGCAATGCGACCACGAAACGTATCCATAGGTCAGATACGAAGTCAATGCATCAAAGTCGATGGCTTTTTCAAACCGTGGATGTCGCACCATCGATTTCAATTCCGATCCGAACAGAAACAGGCCGTTATGAAAATAATAAAAGAAAGGCTTCACCCCTGCCCTGTCCCTGATGCAAATGATTTCATTCGTCTTCTTGTCATAAAACACAATCGCAAACATTCCGCGCCACTGTTGAATACATTCTTCGCCCCATTCCCTCCACGCATGTAGTATTACTTCTGTATCTGAATGAGTCATAAAAACATGTCCCCGCACAATGAGCTGCTGCCTTATTTCTGCGTAATTATATATTTCGCCATTGAAAACAATGTGCAGATCATCATAAGCCATGGGCTGATTGGCGGCTGAGCTTAGATCGATAACCGAAAGCCGCCGGTGTCCTAATCCCAACTGACAATCATTCAACTGCTGAAAATGCACACCCTGGCCGTCCGGTCCCCTGTTGGCCAGTGACCGCGTCATTTCATCCAGGATAGTCTCATCGCTGGTATTTTTAAAGTCAATAAAACCTGTTAAGCCGCACACGGTCGTAAATTGCTTGGTTCGTTTATTTCAGATATTTTAATCTTGCCCATCCATATTTCAACCCGTAAAAAAACGACCTGAGATAATATCCGGCCTTTGCGGCTGCGCCGCATAGCATATAATAATTCTTTATTAAAAACTCACCCATCAATTGTTTGGGCACGATGGATTCGTTAATCAATATCTTCACAAATAATTCATTATCCTTGAATATTCGCTTGCTGTTCCCCAAACTGTGATACATGCTTCCGGAATGAACGCGGTAAAACAGGTTAACCTGGGGTAGCGAAACGCATTCGGAAACCCGCGCGATCTGGCACAGAAACATTCGGTCAGCCGTGCTGCTGAGGCGGCCGTCAAACCGGATATTGTTTTCCAAAAGCACCCCTTTCCTAAACATCAGGTTGGATGGTATTGTCGCAATGCCCTTT
>Ga0068856_100002208_pt1 | contig 20175 bp, 33 predicted proteins | sample KBSCornC62_FD_66595 | JGI IMG/M metagenome (GOLD analysis project Ga0068856, IMG submission 66595) | Corn rhizosphere microbial communities from Kellogg Biological Station, Michigan, USA - KBS Corn C6-2 | ecosystem: Host-associated > Plants > Roots > Rhizosphere > Soil ... | reverse complement strand
CCACCGGCGGTGGGTGAATCGGTGGTCACCGTCTTATCTGACCGGGACTCGCGACCCAGCGGAGCCGGATCGCCCGCGGGGTCCGCGGTGAGATCACCGCGGTAGCCGATCGCTGCCAGGTTCACGTCAATGCTGGCGACCAGATCAAGGTTCTGATAGGCCAAAGCATTGGCGCGCTGCGCGAGAAGCTGGCGGACCTGTCCGGCCGCCTGGTAAGGCACTCCGAGCAGTTCCGCTTCTTTGATGGCCTTATCCGTGGAGGGCGGATTAGCAGCGGTCATTGCAGCGGCGACCGCAACGATGTCCTCACGGCGAGGAGCGGGGCTGGTTTGTTCCACCATTCCCGCCGCGTGCGCCGGACCGGAAGTGGTCGGCACTTCCTGGGCGGTGCGGTAACGGAAAATCGGGTCGTCGTCTTTCGTGGGTGTCGTGGTCATGACATCACCAGCACTGCGACCCGGTAGGTCACGGTCGGGCTACCAGTGCCACCCACTGTGGCGACGGCTTGGACGTAAGAATCGGCCACCGCCGCGTTGAACGAGGTGCCTCCTACGGCCGTGAGCTGCGTGGAAGCGGCGCCGGGAATGTCAGTCCAGGTGGCCGCATCCGGCGCGGACTGCAATTTCACGTTCAACGTTTGGGTGGACCCACCGACCGCCGAAATGGCCACCAGTACTTGGACGGTGCCGGCCTGGCCCGCATTCGCGATCGGTCCGCTAGAAAAGGTGCCAGCGACGGCTGCCGTGCCTCGCAGCACGACATCCCCCAGCACCGTACGAAGACTCATTGATTGCTCGCTCTCATTTAGTCGTATAGGCGCCGGAAAACCGAAACCGTCGCCTATACGCACGGTCCGCTAATTAGCCAGGAATCGATCAGAATGCCGGGGTGATAAACCCGGTTCCGGACACCTTGCTAAAGGACGAGGAATAGCGGCGGAATGAATAAGCGAAATAGCCGTACAAGATCATCAAGATCCCGAGATTCGCGGCCGCTGGTTGTTCTGCCCGGAGGAAAACGGGCGCGTTGGGGTCTTCCCAAAGGTGGCACTCGTCGGTGGCAATAACATAAATTTCATCTTGGTTAGTGCCGCCGCCAAGAATGGTCGAAATGTTATTATCAACGACTGCTGCCATACCGTTCGGCAAAATACCGCGGGCGCCGCGGCCATAGGTGCTGGCGTAGTTCTCGCCACCAGCGTTGTTCGCGATGTTCGGCTGACCGAACAGCGGCCACTGCGATGACATCTGGCTCTGGAGCCAGTACCAACGCCGGCTGTGCATCAGCACAACATCCGGCTGCGCGAAACCCAGCAAAGCGGCCTCGGTGTTCGCGGCACCGGCCAGGATCTTCGGCCACGCCTCCACCCCGGAAGGGCTCGCGTCGTCGTAAGTAACCGACGTCGCAACCGCGGACAAACCGGTAGTCGCCTGGTTAATCAGGGTGGAATCCAAGGTGGACGCGTAGCGGCGGAAAAGGTCATCCATAATGACCTCTTCGATCCCGTTGCCACGCTCGGACGCCTGCCGGCTAATGGTTTGCTGACCAGCTGCCGTCTGAATGTTCTCAGTCAGCAACGTGTCGTCGATGTTGGTTTCCTGGACAGCGGAGTTTTCCGACGCCTGCAACGCCACGCCGGTCGGCGTGGTAATGCGGGAAATGTTGACCGTCATACCCTGCTGAGGCAAATCGTGGTGGTTGCAAATGTCCGCGAATGGGCGCAGAGCGGCCACCGCGGGCGCGTACATATCGGTCAAGTATTGCGGGACGACCAGTCCCGCAAAACCACCAGTACCGACCGCGCGAGTCAGGTATTGGCTGCGCTCAACTTCCTCTTCCCGCATGTGCCGGGTAAGACGCTCATTCGCGGTGTGATCGTTGAACACGTACTGGTTGATCACGTCCCGCATAAAGCGCGCGCCCTTGCGGTCGCTTTCCGGGTTGTAGGTCCGTTCCTCGCGACCCACGCGCGCAACAGCGTCGTATTTCGGCCTCGGCGCGCCGGTCGGCTCGGTGGCCTGCATCCGCTTCGCGGTGTCGGCTTCCTCAGCCTTGATTTTGAGGATGTTTTCCATCCGGGTGGTGATGGTGTCAACGTCCGCGCCAGCGGCGTTGCGTTCGGTGAGCAGCTCGGAAACCCGGGTGTCCTCGTCGACGTTGAGGGCGGCGCGGCCTTCCTGGAGGGCCTTGTCCAAGATGGACTGGATCTCCAATTTGGCCTTCGCCCGACGCCGTTTCGCTGCCTCCAGGTCGAACTGCGTCCCGGCCTCCAGCTCCTCGATCGTGGTACTGGGCACGGCGGCCTTCCTTTCGTATTCTTTATGACCGCCGAGGCCGGCGGAGGATGTGGATTTCTTCGAGTCGTTCAGATGCGGGTCAGTGGTGCTGGTGTGATGGACCGCTATTGCGCCCACGGCGCGTGCCCCCCGTGATTTCCGGTTTAGTCGTCGTCGTCATCGACGAGCAGCGCGCTGCGCACCAAACTGATGGACCGGCCGGTCGGCTTCTCAATTCCGGTGCTGGTGTCGGATTGCCGGCCGAAGCGCAGCTCCAGATGCCGCAGAGCAGCCATCGCCGCGCCCGAAGGCAACCGGTCGATTTCGTTGAGGAAACCTTGCGCCCTCGCGGCGATCGTGGTGCTTGGATTGGCGCCGTAATTGACGGCGCTCACGTCCCCGCAATTGAGGTTTAGTTGGGTCATTCGGAACTCGGTGTAATCCTCGTTCCACTGGCCCTCTTCCATCACCGCGGCGAAACTCATCTGGTCGATACAGCCGTCGTTGATGGCGATCACCAGATCACCAACATCGGCGCGCATCGGGTTCAACCACGCCTCGGTTTGCAATCCCTGCATTCCCGAGGACAGGATCAAAGTGCCTTTCGTGGTGCGGGCCATCGTCAACCCGGTGTGATTCACGAGGAATGCAACGTCGGGTTTCCGGGACAGCGAGTTCTCGAATGCGGAAGCGGCGACCGTTTCCGTATAAGGACCGAACATGTCATACATTTCATAGGGGGTCTCGGTGACGCTCGCGACACCCGACAAATGAATCCACGGTGGATCCTCCGGATTGGCACCGGCACGTTGCTCCACGCTCGCTCGCAGCACCGCAGGAAAGCTCAGGGAACGATTCGTTCCGACGTCCAGCGGTGCAGCGGCGCGGGCCCGGCGAATTCCCTCGGGGGAGGTGTCGTCCACGGATTCCTGCCGGGCCCGCGCCGCTTTCATGCGCATTTCTTTCATGTCGACCATTCGGGCTCCTAGGCCAGATTAAGAACGGGCAGAGGCGGTATCAGAACCCGGAAGGGGTCTTCGGTGCGCCCGTGCTGTTATTCGCGGGCGTGTCGCCCTTGTCGGCGTTGTCGTCAAACGCGTCGGCCAACGAACCCGGCATCGACTTGAAATCGCCGCCATCGGGACCGGCGGAACCCGCAGCGCCCAACTCGACCTGCTCGCCGTCGAGCGCTTTCTTGGTGGGCTTGTCGTCGGCGTCGTCGTCATCGTCCATGGTGCCCTTGTTCTTGCCGAACAGCGAGTCGTCGTCTTTCTTGGGCGCCCGAGTAAAGGGGCCCGGAACGCCGGCATTCGCCTGGGTCCGGGTGATTTCCGCAGCGACAGCAGCGGCCCGCGCCATCGCGGGGGAAACAATGCCGCCCTGCGGACGAGCACCACGAGAGATACTCATATCTCATTTCTCCTTGTTTTTTGACATGGGTCGCCCCACGGGGACTTATCAGCGGGGGTCCGAATTACGAGGGCTCTTGCCCGTCGGTGTGGTCCGGTCCGTTTTTCGCCGGCATTGCTTTTTGTGGATTGGGAATCACGCCTGATCCCTGGACAGGGGCCTGGCGAGGGGGCCAGAACCGCTCGAACTCGGCGATCTGCGCATCCGTCAGCGGCGGCTTGTCGTCGATCAGCCGGGCCTCGGATGGGGCGAGGACCCGGGAGTTGATCTGGTAGTTGATGACCTGGGCCTGCGCGAGCGGGTCCATCCGCAGCAACGATTTCGTGTTGAGCTTGCAGAACTGCCGTTCCGGCAACCACTTGTTCAGGGAGTTCTCCCGGCGCATCACCGCCGGCCCCAGTTGCATCGTGAGGAACTGCAAATTGCGCTGCGCGACGTTGGCGTAGGTCACGGACTGCCCGGACACGGCCGCGTCGATCAGGTCGGACGGGCAGTCAAAGAATCGGGCAATGTCAGTCGGGTTCAGGCGCCGAGCTTCAATCCATTCCATGCCGGTTTGCTCGGCGGTGATCATCGAGTAGGTCCAGTCCTTACCGGTGACCAAAGCGTCGCCGGTGTGCACGCTTTCCTTGAGCCGCGCTTTGATCGTGGCGGCTTGGGCATCGGAGATGGTGTTCTGGACCTGGTTTTGCAGGTGACTTCGCGGGATACCGCCGTTAGTGAACCAGCTGATTGCGAAGTCCTGAATGGACAGGTATTCGCCGATGCACCAGGCGGCGTACATGATCGGGGACAGGCCCATGTGGAAGCCGGCGACGGTGTATTGCTTTTCGTGCCAGATTTTGTCCGGCGTGTATTTTCTGCCCTGGATGTAATAGTCGGTGAGGACATTGTTTTTGATGTTCACCGACACCCACGCCAGCGGAACCAACTCGATCACCGCGGGCAGACCGTAGCCGTTGCGTTCGTGGATGATTCCGACCGTGTTGCCCGCCCGATCCAGGTCGTACTGGGTGGACCACATGAATTCCATGAAGTCGCAGCCGTTCGTACCGCCGGGTTGCAGAAACATGGGCGGTTTGGCCACCTGGAGGTCCGCGAGACCGAGCTGGCCTTTGCGGTACACGTCCACCGGGAACGTGGAAATCAGGCCGGCGCGCAGGCGCAAACAGGCCCAGACCGCGGAGTGCCGCAGCGCGCTGTCCGCGTTGATCATGTGTCCGGGGGCGAGTTGCATGCCCATTCGATGGGGGATGATGTCCGCCGCTGTCGCGCCGGGAAACTCCCCCCAATAGGGGCCCTGGATGTTAGCGGTTCGGAAGAGGAGGCTCACGTCAATCGCCGCCCGTCGTTATTTTCCGGGGACGTCGACATCGCTTTCTGCCGCAGCGCAATGAGCGTGGCGAAACCCAACAGGCACAAACCGCTCACGGTGAACAGCCCGGCCGCGCCGAACCACCACGACGCGAGACAACCCAACCCAGCTGCGATGAGGAACATGCCCAGGGTTTCCATGACCACGATCACGACTTCATGCACGAATCTCACCGCAACGAACGCCTCCTCGGCGGTAGGGAAAAGAAATGGGGGAGGCGCCCCAAGGGGGGTCAGTGAACGGATTGCAGAACGTCGTAACGCGCCGCGCCGTGAACCGCGAGACCGTGGAACGCCAGCGTGACTGCGACCAGTGGGGAAATGTCCTGCTCGGTGGCGCGCCGACCGAAAGCCCAGCCACCGTCGCCGATATCGCGCTTTTTCGCCGCGCGGACCGCTTCATCCAGTGACAGCTGCCCGAGGTGGCGCAGTGTTGACGTCGCCGGGGGCGAAGACGCGGCCTTGAGCATCGACCCGCACGCTTGGGCCAGCTCGCGGGCATTAACCAGAACCGGTTCGATCCCGGCCTCCCGCAGGTCGGTCAGCAGCGCGCCCGCCGGGCCCGCCGGGTCCAGCACCCAGGCCGCCGGCTGCCATTCGTTGTGCAGCTCGACGACGCGCGGCACGATCCAATCCGTGCCGGCCCGGTGGTCCAGCTGGTCCCGGCCAGTGATCTCGATGTGGACCAGGCCGTCATCCCGGTAGCCGGCGACGCCGATCGCGCCAGATTCCAGCTGCGGTGAGATGTCCAGGGCGAACACCATGGAGCCCTCGAACCGGGAGCACGGGTCCATGAGCCGGGCCCACGCGAACGGGTCGATGATCGGGGCGCCGCGCGGGTCGTCCCAGACCCCGAGGACTTCTCTCGCATACTCGACGTCGTCCATGGAGCGCTGCGCGAGCCGGAGGGTTTCGGGTTGGATCCGGATCCCGTAGCTCGGGTTGGCTTGCGCCAGGTACTTCGGGTCCGCGGCCACGCCTTCCGGGTTCGCTTTATACGTGTCCTCGTCAACGGACCATTCGAAATAAGCCAAACCGGGGTCACGGTCGATGCCGCGCTGACGGATCCTGCGTAACACGTGCGACCCCGGTTTGCCGGCCGAGCTGGCGTACCACAATTGCCAATTAGGTCTGGCGAACATGATCGGCATCAGAGCGCCGATATGGTCGTCGGCCACCGCGAAAGCCTCGTCCATGAAAACCATATCGCCGCTCCACCCACGGGCGGTGGAACCGGAGCGGGCCACGAAATCAACCCGGGCGCCGGATTTCAACTCAATGGACTGTTCCTCGTTGCTGATCCGGATCTGTTTGACCTCGGCATCCAGGTCCGGTGTCGCCTCGATGAGCTGTTGGATCCGCATTCGCATCTTCCGGGACGTCGCCATCAAATGCGCGGTATACACGATCTGCAATTGATGTAGGTAAATCGCGGCGAGTGTCGCAACCTCGATGATCAGGGAGTTGTGGGTCGGGGTGAATAAGCGGCCCACCAGGTATACGCCATCCGGGTTTGCGACCTGAATGCAGCGAGTCGGCACCGAAGGCACCGACCGAATCGCCACGATGCTCATCAACTCATGACGGCCCGACTCCGGCGGGACGAACTTCGCTGACTTCCGAGGCAACTCAAACGGGTCGAACGTTGGCGTCCACAAAAACCGATAACTCGTCTTCTTAGCCACGGCATTCAACGTGGCTACCTTCTGATGACGCGACACTCGGATGCCGAGGCTCCTCGCCAACCGGAGAAACCCATCAGCGAGCTTCGGGAACGACGTCGAAAACTCTACCTGCGGCGACCTATTCGTCACAGCGATCGAGCCGTCGGAATCCATCAGCCCGGCCAAGAGAGCCATCCGTTGTTTCGGCGAGGCCATCAGGTAGACCTCAGGAATGTGCTTGTTGCGCAAGATCCCGAGGCTTCTTGCAGCGAATCTAAAACCTTTATGGGAGTGCTTGTCTGCGGTACGGAACGAGACGCTAATCGCGGTCCTGTCCGGGCGTACCGATTCGACGTGCGCGCCAGTCAACTCTAAGCGCGCTTTCAGCCACTCCACGTCCTGTTGGCCGCACGTCAGTACGGGACGCCCCGACGAGCCGTCACCTAGCCAATACCCGAGCAGGTACGGATCGATTGGCAGATCGACTTCCGGCGTATCAGGCACAGCATCGCAACGCACGCGATACCGGAACTCGTTACGACCATTGTCGGCGCGCCGCCCACCGACCCGGCTCGCCATGTGGCGGGTAGTGAGGACCCGCCACTCGTCCGTGAGTGTCCTGCGTCCGAGCGAGCTGAACTCTCTGTGGTTCTTATCTTTCACAAGCCACTGGTGGTCGCCGCCAGCGGTAATCTTCGAGCCGTCAGTGAACTCGATCTCAAAGCAATCGTTGTCGTGGAACACTTCTGAACAAGCGACCACGCGCGTCGGTGAACCATTCGACCCGTAGACGTGCTGACCTGGTCGAATATCGCCAATCGTAGCCCAACCATCTAAAGTGAAAATAGGCGTAGAACGGCACAAGTCTTTCCCGTTCTGTCTAGGGATGACTAATCCGACTTCGGGTGCTGACCATCGGCCGTTTTTGGTTTGACCTAATGCGCCTTGGAGTACCCGGCGCTGCCACGCGTCGAGAGTGATGCCGACCATCTTGGCCAGCGCAACGGCGTCGTCCCCGCCGCTAGTCGCCCAGGGCGGAACCGACTCGATCCGGGGGGTCTGGCACCCGAGTAGTGGTGGCTCGGCGAGCCCGTAGCTCATCTAGCTGGCTCCTCACGGGCTGCTCAACGGGTGCTTGCACGGCCGCCTGTTTCGCGGCGGCTTTCTCTTCGCGTTGCGCGAGCCGGCGAAGCTCAGCCAGGACCCGTTGCACGCCACCACCGGAGGGGTTGTGCCCGGCGTCGAAATTGCGGGCGTGCATCCGACCGAGCTCGATCAGGCCGCATTCCCGGGTTTGGATATCGGCCGAGAGTTGCCGGATTTGTTTGTTGTACGCCATGAGCGTGGTGCGACTAGGCATGCGGTTCTCTTTACCAATAGTGCCGACGTGGACCGATTTGATGCCCCAGCACGCCGAGCAGCTCCAGGACTACGCCAACCACGACGAGCAGGATGCCGAGAATGTAAAGAATGTGGATGGGGAGCAGGAAAAAGCTGACGATCAACAGGATGATGCCCAAGACAATCACGACGTCTCCCGACTGTTCAGTGGAATACGTACAGGTTGGCGGTCAGCGTGACATTCGTGTTCGCGGAATACGTCAACCGCAGGAAGCGCCACGGATGGAAAGGACGGAGGATCTTCCGGGTGGTCGTCGCCGTGGTAATCGCGAAAGTCGCCACCGTCACCGTTTCCGGGGTAGCCGCATCGGCGTACGCCACCGGGAACCAATCCGCCCCCTCCGCGGAACCCTCAATAGCCACGGTCACCGTGGGCGTAGCTCCCACCGTCGACACGATTGTCAACAGCGCAGACCCGTTACTACCGGACCTGTCTGCGACGTTCGTGGATTGACCATTGCCGGTTTGCGAGGTCGACAAAGTGACACTGTCAGCCAAACTGGTCCGAACGCCGCCCACTATGGTGGCCATTGCTTATTCATTCCCCTCGTTAGCGCCAGCGCGCCACTCGAAGCCATCCAGATCGAGAAACAACACCCGCCTGCCCGCGTGGTGAGCTGCGGGCCCACCACCTACAGCTCCCGGCTGCTACCGCGGTTCCACCACCACGCGACGGCCAGCGCGGTGATCAACACGCCCACCTTGAAGCCAGCCACGAAAAGCACCACCCGCTCCAGGCGACGGCGCTTACCCCCGTTCAGCAGCTCGTCGAGCGCCTCACGCGCCTGACCGCGGGCCGCCTCAACGTGGTCTTTGATCACATCGGCCATTCGTAAACCCCCCCTGAGAAAATGTGAAAGAACAAGACCGACCGTTCGTCGCAGTCGTGGGTCTGGTGGGATGAAGCTGCGGCATTCCGCTGTGAGGTAATTGGCAACCTGCCGGGCTCTGGTCCCGGCACTCCAGGTTCCGAATCCTGGCAGCGGAACGCGTTTAGAGCTGAGCGATCCGGTTGTAGAGGTCAGCGGGGCTGACCAGGTTGACATCCACGGCGCCGGGTTCGATGTCGATCCCGGCGCGGGCGTAGCAGTCAGCGACCAGCGCCGAACACACCCGCCAGTTGTCGGAGTGGAACACGGCGTCCAGTTCCGCGCCGGAACGGATCTTCATGATCTCCAGCGCGAACCCGACGTAGGCGGCCCAGTCGTACGGGGTGCCCACCAGGGCGTGAGCCCGCGCAACGACCGCTAGCCGCTGCTCGTCGTCCAGGTGCTCGTGGGTGTTCCACACCGCGTCAGGATGGGAATCAGCCGGCGCTACGGCCGCCACCGGTGGTTTGCCTTCCACGATCAGGCCGTTGCCGACGTAGACGAACGCGTGGCCCGCCCACGATTCGGTGGCGTGGCGGATCAGCTCACCGGTCATCCCCGATCCGTGGCTCACGCCGTAACAACCCGGCCCCACCAGTTCCTCATTGCGGGCCATATACGGGGCCAGCTCACCCAAGGTGACCGGCGTGGCGTCGCTCATGTCAGTCGCCTTTTCTGCGGCCTCGTACAGACCATGTCGTTCAGCGTGAGTGACGAGGCGTTCGAGGGCCTCGGACTGGTCCGTCGTCCTCATGGCATCAATTCCCGGACCCTCTCTAAATGCTTAGTTTCCGTCGACTCGTCCCCGAATGTGAACGTTTCCGTACCATTTCCGATAAGAACGAACAGCTTTTTGTCGGGATCGTAACCCAGCGAATAGCCACGCGGGTGAAACACCACACGATTTATCAGCCACAGCAGCCCGTCCTTTTGTATGTCCACCGGGCGCATTGGTTCACTCCAGCTGCTCGCGAATGTCCTCGTGGCGTTCCCGCCGCTCCCGCCTATGCGTGCGCCGCTTAATCGCCTTAATCTGACCCGGTCGCCAATGCAAAAACCGGCGCCACCGGGTATACGCGTCGTTTTCGTCCCAGCTGTGCTCGACTCGACGGCGCATCAATCTCACGCCCGAGTCGGCCACGAGTAATGCCGCTCACCCTCACCGACCGTCGCGGACGTCACCCAGTACGTGTCGTTCCCGTCCAGGAAAACCTGGCCATTCACCGCGCCATCCGGGGTGTTACCCCACACCCGCACGATCATCATCGGGAACACGTCACCGGCCTTCACACCGTTACCGACGTGCAGCTGCGACCCATCGTTCCGGTCGCGGTGCTCCGGCAAATTCGAGCTGGCCGCCGCGCGACGCCGGTTGATCGCGTCCGCGTCGTAGGAATCCAGCATGTATCCAACGATCCGACCGCTGGTCGGCACCACAGCAGCAGCAGTCACGACGTTGCCCTTTCCTGGAAAAAGCCTGGGAGTTGAATGGAAACAACCTGGGAGTTGAAAGAACCTGGAAACTTCTTGGCCACGGCGCGCGATTAGCCGGGTCAGGGGGACGTCGGGGCGGGAAAGTCCCCCCACCCATGGGAGAGAAGGGGGTATCGCAATGCAGGTATCTGAGGTGTTCACGCCGTACCCGGCTGACAACCGCGGTGGCCGGTGGCACGACGACCGTGACAACCACGGCCGCTGGCGGCGCCACCACCAGCACTGGGACGGCCGGCGCTGGTGCGACGACGACAACGGGTGGCGCTGGCACTAAACGCCTGCCTCGGGGAAACGGCGGCTCCGCGAACCAGCGGGGCCGCCGTTTTCGCTACCCTGCCGGCCATGCAGGAAGCCGGAATCCCGCGAGTGACCCTCGAAATCGAAACCCGAGACGGATGGACCCGGATCGGGTCAGTGACCGCCGACGAGCCACCCGATTCGCTAACCAGCGCAACCGACGACGGCGGCCAGGACGTCTACCTATTCGGCTGGCACGACGGTCACGGGCCCTGCGTATGGCGAGTCCCGCTTGGCCTCGCCGACCTGGAAACCGTCGCTGACCTTCGTGACCAGCGCGCGGTCATCCCGATCACGGGCCGCGACGGCACCGCGAACGCGCGCTTCACCTACGCGTCATGAGCGCCGAGGACGACGACCGGCCGCAGCTGTTCACCGAACGCTGCCGCAGCTGCATACTCCGGCCCGGCAACCTCATGCACCTCGAACAAGGCCGGCTCGCGGACATCATCAACGCGAACCGCGCCACCGGGACCGTGGTGATCTGCCACCTCACGCTGCCCTACGGCGAGCACCCGGAACTCGGCGAAACCGTGTGCCGAGGCTACTACGACGCCTACCCCGACACCCCAGTTATTCAGATAACCGAACGGTTATTGGGTGGTTTCCGGGAGATCCCGCCACCTATCGACTAGCTCGACTAGCTGTTCGTAGATGGACCCTGCTCGCGCCACACCCCGGTCTCCGCGAACTCCTGGAGCATCTGGGACTGGTCATCGCCACTCGCGACCTCCAGCTCCCCCGCCTCGATCGCGGCCATCGTCTCCGCGGACAAACCCTTAACCGGCGGCACCTTCTGCCGGGCGATCTCCTGGCCGCGGGTCCGCTCATCCCACCCGCTGGCCACGACCCACCCCCCGGCGGACCGTGATCACCCGATCCTGCGGAACCGGCGCCCGCGACTCCGCGCCAGCCGGCCGCGCAGCCCGACGTTTCACCGCAGCCGTAGCCCGCGCCCTGTCCGCAGCCGGATCGTTCGCATACAACGCCGCCAGCTGGGCCTTAGCGTCAGCCTGCGAGCCGTGACAGCCCATCGTCTTACCGTCATCGTCTTTGACCACGGCCCACTCGCCCGCGGCACACGACCCACCGCCCTGCGACAAGTGATAAGGCATCCTGACCCCCTCCTCTAGCATGCGCGCCGTGCTGAAAAACCCGAGTCGGCAGACCCGGATGCCCTGCCCCTACTGCTACGGCGGCGGCGGGTGGATCACCACGGCCAAGCTCGGTGTCGACTGGGAAAAGAAACTCGGAACGACCGTCGCCGTAGGCCGATGCTGCCCACGCTGCAACACCGGAGGCCTGGTCCCGTTCGAACCCATGGGCTGAACTACTCTCCGGCAATGCACACCGGCGGCATGAGCCCCGAGTTCGAACCCGAACTCAAAGCGCTGCTCAACAAACACGGAATCGACGCGTACTGCTCCGTCGCCGACTACGCCCTCGCCGCATACCTGATCCAGGTACTTAAGCTGGTACGTCAACTAAGCGGGGCGATCGGCTTCTAAACGCGGCGCAGCCGGCCCCCATCGTTCAGCGGCCCAGGATGCTGCGCTTTCATCGCGGTAACGCGGGTTCGAATCCCGCTGGGGGCACCACGCGCAGACGACGTAGACGACGGAGCAACCGGCGCAGACGGAGCCGGAACAGCCGGAACAGACGGAGGAGCATCCGGATCGTCGTCGACCACACCCGTCTGACCACACATCTCACATGGCAACGGGAAAAACCCACCCACCACACGCGAACCGTGGCACTGCGGGCACAGCTTTTTCTTTTTCGGACGCCTAGTCACGTTTCCATCCCCGCATCAGAATACGAATACTCGCCTGACAGAACCGCGAAACGCTCATACCGGGCTAGGTGCCGAGCGCGGAGGAGGTTGTGCCGTGCGTCGGCTAGCGCGTTGTGTTCCCCATCAGGCTGGTCGGGGAGCCGGATCTCACGACCCAGCAGTCGTTCCAGCCGGGCGTGTTCCTGCTTGAGGTCGTTCGTCCACATGGGGACACCGTCTGGCAGGTCGATCATTCGGCCGAAGAGTTGCGCGAGGCACACGTGGTCGTAAGCGGCGTACCACGCCCACAGTTCCGGGTCGCCGTTGGAGAGCAGGAAATCCCGGACTTCGCTAGCGATCTGGTCCCTGGGTTTCACATGGGGGTGGTTTAGGTCAAGTCTGCCGAAGTAGCGTCCGTCGAGCGTGTCCGTGATCGGCAGGTGTGGCCACACATTGTCGACCAGCCACTTGTTAACCTGCATCTTGCCTAAGTCGAATTCGTAGGACACCGCGTAGTACTCAGCGCCGTCTTCTCGGACTAGTCCGATTGACACGAGGTCAATAGTGCGGCCGTCGTCGATGAATTCGCAATCATAAAAGAATCGTGTCATGGCACAGCTTTTTCACGTTTCCATCCCCGCATAAGAATAAGAACACTCACCCGGCCGGACCGCGAAACGCGGACCGCGAAACGCTCATACCGGGCGACCTGCGGCAACGCCGGGATACCGTCGCTAGCCTGGGCACCGGCGGCACCCGGGAACCGAAACAACGTCGGCGGCGCGGTTACGGTTAATCTAGCGCAACAGACTGTGGACGCCGTGCCTGGAGCAGCTGACCACCAGCACGGGTAGTCGGCAGTAAGGGCCTGCCTGGCGGGGACGGCCACCCAGCAAGCATCAGGATCAGCGTGTTCGGCCGGTTGGGCACGTGGGCATCTACCTGATCCTGATCGCCAGGCACCCTCGCACGTCACAGCCCGGCCGCCGAGTCAGACAGGTGGGACTCGAACCCACGATCACCACATCCCCTTGCCGCTAGCCGACTGTCTGATGCCAAAACCGGAACCACTTATCAGCCCTTCGCTAAGCTACGGCCCAACCGGAGCCGAACACGAGGAGCGCAGTTCGCCAACAGCTCAGCGTTCCGCGCTTTTGTCGCCGGCCAGCGTGGGACCATCACCGACACCGACATCTGATCCGCGCGGGCGCCCACAGCCGAACACGGGGGAGAGCCCCGATGAGGAGGGTGTAGGCGATGGTGGTGGTGATTGGCCGCTGGCGGTGGCGGCCGGGCACGACCACCACCCCCGAAGACCGCTTGGCTTTGCAGCGCTGTGCCGTATAGTTGCACGTATGGGACAGCACACCAAACCGGACACCAGGCCCGTTGCCAGCGGCGGAACCGGAACCGAATACATGACCATCAGCCCCGACGCCGAAAAAGCGCTCAACGTGTGGAGCGAAATCGTCACCGACCGGATCAGGGACCGCACCCGAGTCCACTACGACAAGATCGACGCTATCCTCGCCAAGCACAACGGCACCGTCTACGGGCACCTGCTCGCCTTTGCCATCAACGACGCACGCACCTGCGCGCTGTTCGCCGATGACCTAGGCGCGGGACTGCAAGCTGTCTGGGACATGGCTGTCAAACTCCGCGACGAAGAACGCCGCATCAATCCCCCGCAACAAATCAAGATCGAACAAGCCAACACCTGCCGTCACGGCGTCGCTTTCACCGACGACTGCGTCGACTGCGACACGGATTTCTCATGACCACCGGCGAGACATGGACCGTTAGCCGCTGCGCTCAAGAATGGGGCATCAGCCCCAGCACGTGGCGTAGCTACGTCGCAGCCGGCCGCGCCCCCGAACCGCTGCCCGGCTATGACGAAAACCGTCAACGACGTTGGTTACCTCAGGCCGTGAGGGATTATCGCCGCCCGGGGCGAGGAACACGCACTGATCTTGCCACTCGCCATGGAATTGCGATCTATGACCCCACGACTAAAACGATTACGGTTGACGTTGCTGGCGGCGAACCGATCACAATCCGCCATGACCGGCTGGCGGGATACGTACCCAACACGCTCGCCGAGCACGGCTGGTCAACGGATTGCTCCGAAGCCACCACTCCACACTTCCAGCCCACGGACGATGGGCGCGAGCGGGCTGCGGTGATCAGCCGTCCCATGCCTGACGGTTGGGAGGAGACCTTGCGTGACTGGGTCGATCAATATGGGGACTTCGAGGTTACGGTGCGCGGCACTCCAGGCACGGTACGTTACCTGATTATCCGGCCTGGTGATGTCCTAGAAGGCGACACGATCCAGCTTGAGCTTCAGGATCCGAACGGGATGTTGTTTGAACGCGGCGGGGGATCCATGGCCAAGGCTCGTGCGCGCGCCGCCGCCACTGGAGAGCCCTATCGGATCACTTTCGCTGAGCTGCTCAACCCGGACCTAATCGAAGTCCCCGAGGTCATCATCGATTTCCTCAACGCGCGCCGGCCGCCGGAACTGCCCGCCGGCTACAAACCGGGCTGCTCGAACTGGCACTGCATCTGCTGGAAACCAGGCCCGGTCTGCGAGGAGTACATGGGCCTGAACCGGCCGCCGTACGACTGCCCACGCTGCGGCTGGACCCGCGAGCTGCATTCGGCGACGAAACGATGAGGCAACGGCCCACCGTTGAGCTTCCCGACTTGAAGATCAGCAACTTCGACCACGAGATCCCCGGTGGACTCGAAGACGTGCTCAGGGAGCAGGACGTGTACGCCGTGCACTCTGGGTGGAACTTCAACGGGAAAGTCTGGTGGGACGGCACCCAATTCGTGGAAGACGTCTGGCACTACCGCCAAGACGTCGCCACCTACCGTGCTAACTCGCTGCGCGAGCTGATCGAACTGGTCAACTCCGAATGGGGCTGGGAATAAGACGGATCCCACCGGCGCCCGGGGCTAGTCGCTGGCATCTTCCGCCCTGCTGCCCTGATACGCGGCGAAATGCCCCACCGCGTTCGCATAGCAACTGATCAACCCGACCCACAACACCGAATCGTGCCACCACCACACGGTCGGAATAATCAACAACAGCCACACGACGGTAAGCCGCGCATGCAAAGTCCGATAAAAAGCCGCCGAGCGAGACCACCGGAAGGTAGCCAAACCGGTTACCCCCCTCGCCGCGGGGTCACAACAGCATCAGCGCACCCGCACCGAAATCCACCACCAGCGCGCCACCACACACCGCAGCCGCCGTCCACTGCCCAGCCAGCGCCATAACCAAACACACCGCGCCCGCCGCAACAGCAGTCACCGTGATCAGCGCGAACAGAGCCAGCTCAACAGCCGAATCGATCACCGAGCCGACCGCCTCCAACCAGGCGGATCACCGGTGAGCACCGCCACCACCAAGAACAACACAGCCAGCGTGACGTGAACTGCAACCAAAGACCACGCCCTCGACGCCGGCCCAGGCCGCCAGAACGTCACCGCCGCATTCAGCCCCACGAACACCACCGTGACCAACAAGCCCCGCCAACTCTTAATCGCCCAACCCCAACCCAGCCACCGCCTCGGGCCGAACCACGCCGTCTTCGTAACCCGAAACGACCGCATCGACTAACTCCTCTTTTTAGGTGCGTGCCGAACGGGGATTGAGCGGATCCACGGTGGCCGGATCAGGACGACTCGGCTGGCACAGAGAACGAAACGCAGCGTCCGCCACAGCAACTAACGGCACGGCCAGCAGCGCACCCATCACACCCACAAGCACGAAACCCGTCGCCACCGGCAAAACCACCGCCAACGGGTGCAACCGGACCGCCCGGCCCAGCAACAGCGGTTGCAACACGTGACTTTCCAACTCGGCGACCAGAATCAGCACCCCCACCACCCACACCGCGGCCAGCACACCATTAGCCACCAACGCAATCAACACCGCGAGCGAGCCCGCCACGACCGCGCCAAGAAAAGGAACAAACGCGCCGAAAAACACCAACACCGCCAGTGGAACCACCAACGGCACCCCGATCGCCCACAACCCCAGCCCAACCACCAACGCATCGGTGCCCGCCACCAAGGTCACCGCCCGGGTGTAACTCACCAAAGCCGCGAAAGCCCGCCGGCCCGCCACATCCACCCGTTCCCGCTGCGCAGCCCCCGGAACCCCCCGCAGCACAAAGCCCCAAATCCGCGGACCGTCGTAAAGAAAAAAGATCAAAGTGAAAATGGCCAGCAGCGCACTCACTGCGACCCCACCCACCGTGCTGGCCACACCCAACGCCCCCGACGTCACCGGGACCTGGCCAGAACCCAAGGCCCGAACGATGCTGGCGCCCAGATTGTTCAACTGCGGCACCGCAACGTGCAGTGGACTGCGCGCCAGCCAATCCCTGACCTTCGAGAAACTCCGCCCCAGCTCGACGCCAATAGCCGGCAACCCCGCGCGGAAAGCCACCACCAGCCAATAGACCACCCCGGCGAGCACTGCCAGGCCGCCCACCACGACGACCGCCGTAGCCACACCACGGGGCACCCAACGCCACCTCGACAGCAACCGCACCGCGGGAGCCAGCAACGCGGCCAGCATCACCGCCACCGCCACCGGAATAACAACGAACTGCACCCAGCTGATCACCCAAACCAGCGCAGCCACCGCGGCCAACGCCACCAGTAGCCGCCACCCGAGCGCAGCCGCCACCCGCAACCCCACCGGAACCCGGTCCAGCACCACGCCGGAAGCACGCCCTCTTCGAGAATCGCATTCGGCGTACCGAATGATGATCAAATCGCCCCCTTTACGAGCGGCCGGGCAATACGATCCACTCCTCGACGGTGCGGACAGGCATGTTCAACGCACACGCGACGTGGACCTCCAACGCGGCACCCCGGGACTGTTCCCAACCGGGTAACGTCGCCACACCCTCAACATCAAGCAGCTCACGTAAACCCCGACGCACACAAACAAACCAATCGGTTTCACCGGGCCCATGGTCAGCGGGATTCGTCACAGTGAACCCAGCGGCACGCAACCGGAAAGCCGCGACGTGAAACGCTGGGTGGTTCCAATTCGGGCAACCCGTCATCGGTCCCGCCACGTACAACCTCACAACACCAACCCGCGATCCCCGAGCGACCTCGTGATGATCTCCCCACGCCGCCACCCGTGCACCACGTTGGGGATGTCGAGCATCCGCCGATCCGGATCGTGACACGAACGGACCTTCTCCTCTTTGATCCCCCGGACAAGCGATGCGACCTCGGCGCGCCTAGCGATGATGCTGATGGTCATGGGTTCGGCGCTCCATGGCTTAGCGGGATACGGCTCAACGGGCCACACACACTATCCCGGCGAGCGCACCAGGTGGCACAACCCTTGAGCCATGGCCGAACCAGCGCTGTCAGACCCCTGTGCTAACCAAGCCGCCCAAACGCGCTGAGCAGCGAAAACGCACCCAGCAACCCGTGTGGTTGCGTCCAGGTGCGTGCCGAGACGACCCGATCAACCATGCTCCAAATGCGGGGCACTTCTCTGGCGCGGCCGAGGATGCCGGCCAGCCGACCAACGAGTATGCCGCGACTGCCGATCAGGTGGCCGTTACCAACCGGCCGCATACCTCGTCACCTGCGTCGAATGCGGCCAAGAGTTCACCGCCAGGACGAACTTGGCGAAAACGTGCTCCTTCCAATGCAGGCGCAAACGTGACAGCAGGAACGACCTCTACACGCGTCGGGGCGAACCTCTACCACCAGACAAGGTCGTGCCCCCACCGCGACCCCTCCGGACCGGAGCTGTCGACTACCGCCGAACGTACGGCAACCGCGCCTGCGAACACTGCGGCACCGAATACGCCGCGAACGAGCCAGACCAGCGGTTCTGTACCCAGCGCTGCGGCCACAAACACGTCCACGGCGAATCCGAAACACGCCACTGCGAAATATGCGTGACCGCGACATTCACCGTGCCGCGATCCAGCAAAAAGCGAACCTGTAGCCGCGCCTGCGGTTTCGAACTGCAACGACTCAACCGCGGCTGGGCACCCAAAGTCGAAAAGTGGCCCTCCAGCAAAATTTACTTCATCGACTGCGTCCAATGCGGCAAAGCCGCCACCGTCCGAAACGCGCACCGCAAAGCCTGCTCACCGGAATGTTCCAAGCTGCGCAGAAACGCGACGCAGCTCGCCTACATGAACAACCGATACGCGCAGGTCAGGCCACGCGTCATCGACCGGGTCCACCGGGAACGAACCCGGCGCGCCGAAATACCAGCCGAACGAATCGACATCCGCTACCTAGGCAGGCGCGACAAATGGACCTGCCAACTATGCAAGCTGCCAGTCAAACCGTTCGCCGACTGCGGGAAACGCGACCCCCTCAGCCCCAGCGTCGACCACATCGTCCCCGTCACCCTCGGTGGTCCACACATCTACGCCAACGTCCAACTAGCCCACCTCGAATGCAACCGAGCCAAGGGCAACAGGATGGACAAACGACTCGCCGAAGCGATGCTCAACGCGTTCGCCGAACAATACGCCCACCAGCACTAACATTCCCCCGCGCAAGATCCGCATACAGCATGGTCCGAACGAATAATCAACGCTTCTTCAACCGCGTTACGAAGCGTTTCCGTTGCTCCAAGGTGATAGAAGTGCGCCTCCGTAACCACGCTACAACCCCTCGGCGCCATATCAAGCAAGACATTCCGGCGATACTTATTGTGCGACCATGTAGACAAAGCATATCCACAAGATATTCGATCTAGATGTTCTAGGAGATCGTTCGTCGCGCCATCTTCCCACTGGTTATAGTAATCAGTAAAGCGAGCAATATACGGGGGATCGGCATATACAAAGTCGCCCGGACTTACGTCGTTGAGCGTTTCGCGCCAATCGGCTTCGCGCACCTCCCAGCCTGTGCGCTTTAGCAGGCCGGATACTCGATCAACCTGATTCACAATCTTTGTGATATAAGCCGGGGCAAATCGATTCGGCTTATGACCGAAAGGCACGTTAAATAAGCCGGACTTATTAAATCGAATCAACCCGTTGAAGCAAGAGCGATTAAGGAAAAGAAAGTCCAGTGGGTCACGATTTCGGTTGAACCTGCTACGTACTTCATAATAATATTCAGCACCACCGACTGCTAGCTTAGCACCTTCTCTTTGAAGAAATCCGCGAACTCGCATCGCCGTGATCTGGCCAGACTGAATTCCTCTGTACAGACGCACAATGTGAGGGTTTGACTCAGCCAATATCGCCCGAGGTGGGGCTATAGAGAACGCAACCACGCCCGATCCAGCAAACGGTTCAACCCACCGACCTTCACCGTGCCAGGCGATAGACCGAGCTAAAAACGGCACCAACTTGGTCTTAATACCCTGGCACTTGACCGGCGGTACACATGCCCGCTCCACATGCACGGGAAGACTGAAAGCCGAGCAGTTGCGGTCATCACGCTCATTCACGGCGCGATATGCCCCCTTCGAGAGCCTTAGATGCAGCCCACGCCAAGTTCGCGTCGCGCGCCCTGTGGCTTAACGTCGTCGAGCGTTCCCGCACAAGATCATCGCAATTTCCGGGGCATTTTTTTTGGGAGAGAGAATGGCCAGCGAT
>Ga0068856_100002206_pt1 | contig 20197 bp, 17 predicted proteins | sample KBSCornC62_FD_66595 | JGI IMG/M metagenome (GOLD analysis project Ga0068856, IMG submission 66595) | Corn rhizosphere microbial communities from Kellogg Biological Station, Michigan, USA - KBS Corn C6-2 | ecosystem: Host-associated > Plants > Roots > Rhizosphere > Soil ... | reverse complement strand
TCGAAGATGACGCTCGGCGCCCAGAAGTCCTGGGTCTCCTGCGCCCAGTCCGGCTTTTCCGGGAGTGCGTCGCCGAGGAAATCCCAGTGGACGAGGTCGGAGGAGCGGGCGAGCTGGATGTTTATCCACTTGCCGTCACGAAGCGACTGAGTCGCGTAGGCGTAGTAAAGGCCATCCGGCGCGTGGATCACCCCTGGATCAGGAAAGTCCGAGTCCAGGATCGGGTTGACGTAGAAGCCGTCCGGGAGCGGCGGGTTGCCGGGGCGCGGATTGGTGGACACCGGCTTCGCTATTGCCTTCCGGCCAGCAGCGCATCCACGACAGTCGGGTCGGCGAGAGTGGATGTATCGCCCAAGTTTGAGGTCTCTCCCTCCGCGATCTTGCGCAGGATCCGCCGCATGATCTTGCCCGAGCGGGTCTTCGGAAGAGCCGGGGTGAAGTGAATCTTTTCCGGCGCGGCCAGGGCGCCGATCTCTTTCCGTACCTCCTGGTTGAGCTCGCGGCGGAGCTCGTAGCTGCCTTCTTCACCCGCCACGGGCGTGACGAATGCGTAGATCGCGGTTCCCTTGATGTCGTGCGGGTAGCCGACGACCGCTGCCTCGGCGACTTTCGGGTGAGCAACCAGCGCGCTTTCCACCTCGGCGGTGCCGATTCGGTGCCCCGAAACGTTGATCACGTCGTCAACGCGGCCCGTAATCCAATAATAGCCGTCCTCGTCGCGGCGGCAGCCGTCGCCGGTGAAGTAGAGCCCGGGATAGGCCTTGAAATAGGTTTCGAAGAAACGGCCGTGATCGTTCCACACAGTGCGCATCTGCCCGGGCCAGGAGGAGGCGAGGCAAAGGTTTCCGCTGGTCGGCCCTTCCAGCACATTTTGCTGCGGATCGACGAGCACAGGATGGATTCCCGGAAGTGGCTTGGTCGCCGAGCCGGGCTTTTCGGGGGTTGCGCCGGGGAAAGGCGAGATGAGGATGCCGCCGGTCTCCGTCTGCCACCAGGTATCGACAACCGGGCACCGCCCGTCGCCGACCACGCGCCAATACCATTCCCAGGCTTCCGGGTTGATCGGTTCCCCAACGGTTCCGAGCAGCCGGAGGGAGGTGCGGCCGTAACGCTTCACCGGGCCTTCGCCCTCGCGCATTAGCGCGCGGATCGCGGTCGGCGCGGTGTAGAATATGGTCACCCCGAGCCGGTCGACGGTTTCCCAGAAGCGGCCGAAATCCGGGTAATTGGGAACGCCGTCGAACATGACTGTCGTCGCGCCCATCGCCAGCGGGCCGTAGACGACATAGGTGTGGCCGGTGATCCAGCCGACGTCGGCCGTGCACCAATAGATGTCGTCGGATCGATAATCGAACACCCAGTCGAACGTCGTCGCCGACCAGACGGCATAGCCGCCGGTGGTGTGAACCACGCCTTTGGGCTTGCCCGTCGAGCCTGAGGTATAGAGGATGAACAGCGGGTCTTCCGCGTTCATGACTTCCGGTTCGCAGTCGGTCCGCAGGCTGTCGCGGTGATCGGAGTAGCGAACGTCCCGGCCTTCCTTCATCGGCACGTCGGCGCCAGTGCGGGTGACGACGATGACCGTTCGGACATCACGCTGCTCTAGCGCGGCATCCACGTTCTTTTTGAGCGGAATCCGCTTGCCCCCGCGAACCCCCTCGTCGGCGGTGATCACGCAACAGGCGTCGCAATCCGCGATGCGGCCGGCTACGCTCTCGGGGGAGAAACCGCCGAACACGACCGAGTGGATGGCGCCGATGCGGGCGCAGGCAAGCATCGCCGCCGCTGCTTCCGGGATCATCGGCATGTAGATCATCACGCGGTCGCCGCGCCCGATCCCCTGTGCTTTGAGAAGGTTGGCGAACCGGCACGTCTCTTCGTAGAGTTCGCGATAGCTAACCAGACGGCCCTCGCCCGGCTCATCGGCTTCGAAGATCACAGCGGTGCCGTCGGCATTCTTCTCGAGATGGCGGTCGAGGCAGCTTACCGACAGGTTGAGCGTGCCGTCGTCGTACCATTTGATGTGGAAATCATCGTGCTTGAACGACCAATCGCCAGCGCGGCTTGGGAAGCGGTACCAGTCGAGACGCTTCGCCTGGTCTAGCCAGAAGCCGGTCGGGTCCTGCTCGGCGTCGCGGCGCAGCGCCTTCAACTGCTCCGGCCCGATCTTCGCATGAAATCCGTCCGGAACGGCGTGCACGGCTTCGCTCATTCTTTTCCTCCTCGTGCGCGTTCGAGAACGCGCTTTGCCTGCATGAGATGCGGGCGATCAACCATTTTCCCGTCCACCGAGACGGCGCCGGCATCCGGGTACGCCTCGAAGGCGGCGATAACCTCCTCCGCGTGACCGACCTCGCTTTGGGATGGGGCAAAGGCGGCATTGATCGCCGCCACCTGATCAGGATGGATTGCAAGTTTCCCGGTGAAGCCCTCCGCGCGCGCGGCTTCGGCCTCGCTCCGAAGTCCTTCTTCGTCGCGGAAGTCCTGGAAAACGCCGTCGACCGGCTGCACTCCGGCGGCGGCGGCGCCGGCGAGGCAGAGCGAGCGTGCCAGCTTATAGGTAAAGGCAAGCTCGCCCTTTCCGTCCAGCTTGGACGAGGCGCCGAGTGCCGCCGACAAATCCTCCGCGCCCCAGCTCATCGCCACCAACGGCGACTTCGGATCCCGATAGGAAAGAAGGCCAAACAAGCTTGCCGGGGTTTCGGTCACGATGGCGTGGATCGGAATGTTGCCGGTGCGGTGGGCGAGGCGGGTGATGTCGGCTCCGCTTTCAGCCTTGGGAAGCACGATCCCATGCATGTCGCCGATGCCGATCAGCTGCAGATCCTCTTTGTGATATTCGCTCCCAAGCGGGTTGATGCGGACCCACCATTGCGGCCCCCCGGAGCGGGGCAGAAGCGATTTCAGCAGCTTCCGCGCCACGGGCTTACGTTCAGGGACAACGCTGTCTTCCAGGTCGAAGATAATTGCGTCGGCTTCGGTCGAGAGGGCCTTGTCGATCTTTTTCTCGCTGTCCGCGGGAACGAACAGCCAGCTCCTCGGATCGAATGTCATTGCGGCTTTTTGAGCAGGAGCGCCGCGCGCGTGCATTCGCACACCAGTTCGTTCCGCTGGTTGAAGCTTCGGTGTGCCCAGGTGACGATGCCTGCGTGGGGGCGCGACTTGCTTTCGCGGACTGCGGTGCATTCCGTTTGGCTTCGAAGCGTGTCGCCGACGAAGACTGGCTTCGGGAATTTCAGCGCATCGTACCCGAGGTTGGCGACCAGCGTTCCGAGCGTGGTGTCGGCGACGCTGACTCCGATCATCAGGCCGAAGGTGAAGACCGAATTGACTAGCGGCCGGCCGAATTCCGATTGCATTGCCGCTTCATGGTCCAGGTGGAGCGGCTGCGAATTGTGAGTGAGGGTGGAGATTAGGACATTGTCGGTTTCGGTGACGGTGCGGCGGACCGAATGCTCGATCATGTCGCCGACCTGCCACTCGTCGAAATAGCGTCCTGGCATGAGAGCGCTCTAGGCGCGCGGCATGTCAATTGCCAAGCTTCAGACGCTCTTGCGAGTAAGGCGCGCTTTCAAGTCGCACATCCCGATCCGGTCGACCGCGCCTTCGGGATCGCTGGATTTCACGACATTGGCGATATGCCCCAGCATCTGGCCGACGATATCCACGGTCTGGAGCGCCATTCCGTGCCGCATCACGACACCCATATCGCCGGAGAGTTCGTCCCCCATCGTGTCCAGCATCCGCCGCGCATATTCCAGCTCTTCGGCAAGCCTGAGCTTGATCACGTCGTCGCAAGGCTGGAGTGCTGCCGGGAGGGGCGGCGCCTCGCGCCGAATCGACGGGCGAGGGGCCGACTCAGAGCGGAATTCCGCCTGAATCGCGTCGCAACGCGCCTGCGACTGCACAGACAGGTCGCGCAGGTGCGCGGGCGCCCCGTAATAGTCCGGTCCCTTGGCGACGATGCTGCTCACACGCCTGAGTTAAACCAACAGCGTAAAGAAATCATTTTTGTTCGGACCGGCGAAGGCAAATTTTTGAAATGGTGATCAGGCGGCCTCGCGTTGGTCCATGGCCCGGTCATAGCGCGTCTGCGATTCGTGGATCGCGGCCGAATGGTCCATCGCCCAGTGAACCAGCGCGCAGATCGGCTTCTCGAGCGAATGGCCGAGCTCGGTGAGTTCGTAATCGACTCGCGGCGGAATGGTTGGGGTGACGGTCCGGCTGACCAACCCATCGCGCTCGAGATTGCGCAGCGTCAGGGTCAGCATTCGCTGCGAAACCGCCGGGATTTCGCGACGCAGCTCGTTGAACCGCTTTGGGCCGTTTCCGAGCGTCTGCACCACAAGCGCGGACCATTTGTCGCCGATGCGTTGCAACAGTGCGCTGATCGTCTGGCAAATGGGGTTTCTCGGGTCTTTCACGGCTGGTTCCCTTGCTGTTCCTGTCTCACAAATTTGTTCGTCGACCACAAAAAAGTGCGTTCTTGCGGGGGATTCATGCATAGTTATTTAGGGTGCCTAAGTAACAAATCCATACCAAGGAGGCAATAGTGACCACCCTGCATATCGACAGCAGCATCACCGGCGAGAACAGCGTCAGCCGAACCCTCACCGGCTCAATCGCCGATAGCCTCGGCGGACACGTCGTCTATCGCGATCTTGCCGCGCATCCGCTGGCGCACCTGACCGAGCGCGGGCAGGATCCCGAGCTGCTCGAGGAATTCCTCGCCGCCGAGACGGTGGTGATCGGCGCGCCGATGTACAATTTCACCGTGCCCAGCCAGCTCAAGGCCTGGATCGATCGCATCGTTGTTGGCGGCAAGACCTTCCGCTATACGGAGAACGGTCCCGAAGGGCTGGCAAAGGGCAAGCGGGTCATAATCGCGTTGGCTCGCGGTGGCGTCTACAGCGCCGGCTCACCCGCTTCTGCGCTCGAGCACGTCGAGACCTATCTGCGCGGTGTGTTCAATTTCATCGGGATCGACCCCGAGTTCGTCGTCGCCGAAGGCGTGAACATCAGCCCGGAGCACAAAGAGAATGCGATCGCGGCGGCACTCGGCGACACTCTCCGCCTCGCCGCCTGACAAGGCTCAATTCGGCGGACCGGCATCACGGCTGATGCGTTGGTCCGCCGAAAGGAGACTCGAAATGAGCGAACTTGACGCCAAAGACCGCGAGAAGCTCAAGGACAGCCAATATGCCTTCCCGAAAGAGCGCAAGGAGCCGCTGGAGGATGCAAGCCACGTGCGCAACGCGATTGCGCGCTTCGATCAGGTGAAGGGCGTCTCCGACGAGGAGCGCGACGAGGCTTGGAAGCGGATCAAGGCGGCGGCGAAGAAATACGGGGTCGAGGTCCACGAGAAGAGTTGGCACGAACTGGGCAAGAAGCCCCACACCAAGAACGAGCATTGAGGCGCGTTGGGAGAGGCGATCAGATCCCGGGCTAAGGTCGATCGCCGGGTCCCGCCTCATCGTCAAATCCATAGGCGATCGCCACGATCTGGCCGATGCTATCGCAGTCGGCGAGCTTGGGCCTGCGCTCGACAGGAGTCCGCGATGGCGCTTCATTGAGGAAGCCGTATTGCATCTTGGCTGGAAGGCTTACGAAGTGACCGGTGACGGCGCTTCCGAGCTTTTCGGCCCACGTCACGGTTGCTAATCCGTTCGTCAGCGTCACCATCCTGGTCTCGCCATTGCTGAAGGTAGCTCGATACTCGCCAGTATAGCCTGTCCAAGCTTCCTTCATCGTCGCGGCGGTCGCGGCTGCAGAAACGAACGGCGCGTCATCGCCAACGAGATAGAATCCTTGTCGGTCGACGGCTTTGCAGTCAAGGAACCGGATGCCCTCCGGCGGTGGGCTTCCGGTATAAACCACGAACCCAGAATGCGCCAACGGAATGACCGGGGGGCCGTCGAGGTCGTTCTGGATATCATTGTAGCCGGGATTGATCGCGGTGCACCCAACGAAGTCACAATCCATCGTGTGGCCCATGTAGTTCGAGCCGCCGACAAGGAAGCAGTACATGCCGCAGTTTTCGGCCGTGGTGCCTACGACCTTGCCGAATTGAACATTGTTCTTCAGCGAAACACCTGCACTCGCGCAATTGCGGATATGCCCACCGTTAATCTCCAGGTTTAGGTGTCCTTCGGAGCCGGTGACGTCGATGCCCTGGTCGACGTTGGAAACATCCGGATCGGTGAGAGTACAATTTGAGCTTGCGCTGACGGCGATTCCGCGGCTCCGCATGTTCGGGTAAGCCTTCACCACGTTTTCGATGTTCATGTAGGTTCCGTTGCCGAGCAGATCGCGAACGCGCGGACGAACGAGCTGGCAATTGCGGCATTGGATGAAGTGGATGCCCTGAACGACGTCGTCGATCACATCAAAGGCCGGTCGGTTGCCCTTTGCAGGGTCTACCGATGAGTCATGGAACAGACCGTCATGCACGAAGATGTCCTCGAACACGCTGTCGCTGCACAGCCGGAAGCGGACATAGCTGACCTTCCCCTGACCGGTGGCTTCTACATTGCGGATCCTGTGGCCCGATCCGCCGAGGATCTGCAGACCGAAAGCAGTGTGCATGGTCCCTGCCGCTGGGGAATTCCCCACATGGACGTACAGCGCATCGATACGGACCTGCTCACATTGCTCAAACGAAAGCGTGTTGGTGCCGGATGAAGGGCTGAGTTGCCGAAGCCGCAGGCGAGCGACGCAAGGCCGAGTCATTCCGCTGATTCTGGTCGTGCCACTTACGGCGAAAAGGCGATCGCCGCCATCCAGCGGCAATCCGTTTCCGAAAGCGTAGTTGCACGCCGCGAGCACGGCTTCTCTATCGTTTGTCCTGCCGTCCCCAACCGCCCCGAAATCCGTCGGGCTGATGGAAGTCCGCGCCGAAGCATCCGGTTGGGTGGTCGTGGCGGAGACCTTTGTTGCGACATTCGGTCTGGATGCCGTGAACGCGGCAGTTGGCAGCGTTGTTGCCGCTGCTGCTGTGCTGAGGAACGTCCTTCGGTCCACCCCAATCAAAGCTCCAGATTAAAGCCGCTATCCGTCACCAGACTCACGAGTCAGGTGGCGAGCGCCCGCTTTAACATTCCCTTGGCGCGCAACGGGAGAGATTTGCCGATGCGTTGCAGGAGCATGCGCGGGTGAGGCCGAATTTCCAGCAGGTCCTCCTCGGATCTGATGTCTGTCTTCAGTCGCTCCGGCTTAACGCGCAATGAGCGCCCCAACCGTCGCTCTATCCAATCCATCTCTTCGCCGTTGGCGTCGATCAAAGCTTGGCTGATTTTTGGCGACAGTCGGAATTTCGGCCAGTCTTGATGAGGAAATTCGTCGATAATCGCGGCTCGAGCTTGGCTATAAGCGAGGCGGCCCTCCTCACTGACTCCGGCTATGCGATTTAAGCGGTAAATCGCTGAAACCGCCGGGCGACAGATTCCAACGTTGATCTCCGCCGACGCCACAGGTTGAATACTCAATTTGGAGCAGAAATCGTCCACAACGCTGCCGTTCGGGAATTTATTCCGATCGAATTCCCATAGCTGCACATTTTGTGGTCCAAACACACAATCGAACTTTTCGAGAAAGCGATAATGGGGGAACTTCGGCTTGAACCGCGAAAGGCGCCGCGATTTAATTCTGTTGTGAAAACTTGATGAAATGTATCCAAATGGTTCGCGGACATACGCGACGATCGCCATGGAATCGAATATCTCTTCAGCAAAGCGCTTCAGATTGAATAGATCCTCGATATTGAGGTAACTGTATGCGCCCTCGCTGGAAAGGATCACCGGCCGGTTGCCGGCTTCAGCTGCGGCGCGCCGAATCCTGGCGGCATCGTTGCCGCTTCCGCTCATGTTCTTCCCTATGCTGCTTTTTATCGCGGTAATTCTTTCCCGATCGCTAGAGAACAGCTCGACTAGGGCGTCCGTGTGGTGCGGCTTGAACCGAGGCCCAGACAGGTCGGGGTATATAAAGTCATTTCCGCTGGCCGCCGACAATGCCAATTGGATCGCGCTCGACCCGCTCTTCGGCATACCAACATGTAGAATGAGCTTTGGCATGGCTCTATCGCGATGGGACGCATGGATAGACCAATACTGACGCTTCGCAAGATTCGGTTCGCTGCTCCGCCGCCGGCGCAGCTTCATGGAACGTCACCAGTCGCACGCAAGCGATCATGAACGGCCTCAACGTCCGTTCGACGGAACCTCCATTGGATAGTCGCCTCGTCACCGCACCTTGTGTCGCATGTGCATGGCTGTGGCCTTGCAAACGTGGAAGGCATTTCTAAACGGTTCGAATCCATGCGCCGCGCGTCGAGTGGGCATGCTTCGATCATTGCGAGGGAGAGCAGGCTGTACTCGGTAATTTTTCATGGAATCAGCGGCTTGGTGCACGGCGATCACTTCACTGCAAGTTTGGTCACTGCGAGGCGCATCGCCATTGACGGGGTGGACTCCCGCGCCGCCAAGTTCGCAGAGGTTCGCGACGAAAATGGCAATGTCGTGCTCCGCTACCCAGACGAACAGGCTCATGTGCCGTGACGCTACGCCTGCGTGCTGAATCCCGCTGGGCTTCCGCCCTCCACAACTGAGTGGGTGTTCGTTTCCCTGCGGCGTGAAACGCTTCTCCTCTCGTTCAAGAGGGCGTCTGAGGCTTGGGCGGAGGCGCGAAGTAGAACTGCAGTTCCCGAACCAAAGCCTCGTTGAGCCGCTCCCGGGCCGCCTCGTCGATGTCCATATTTTCCACGGCGCCGCACACTCGGCGAATAGCGTCATCGCGATTGCGCTCGAGCCTCGCTTCATCACGTCCGTACCGGTTTAAGACCAGCATTCGAATGATGGTTCGCAACGCCAGCCGCTCCGCCATGTACGCGGTGTCGTCTCGCCCGCGGTCGCCTGTAGCCATCGGCCCCACAAGGTTCGCGTCGCTGTTCGTCTCTTCGTCCACCGTGAATTTGCATTCCTCTAACGAAAGCAGGTTGTTCGGCGACAAATCGTCCTTCTCGGTCTTCAGATAGGCTTGTCCATCAGGCTGATAGCCCACTTCCAGCCAGACGCTCTCACCATCCACGTCCACCCAATACTGATGGGTGCGGCTGTGGATCGCGGCCATCGCCTGCTCGGCAGTGTGATAGAAGGCCTCTCCGCCAAGCCCGATTACTGGCCCGTCCGGGTCGGACTCGCTCCTCGATATGCAGTTCACCTTGAGTACGCTCATTTTTTCCCCGTGTCGCGAGTGGGCCCTCTAAGCTGAAGCCTCGTCAGCGGCTAGTCCGCAGCACAACAGCAGTTCATCGGCTCTCGCAAAGAGGCACCGGGATGCAAACAACGTCGGCCGACATCACGCCAATTTCAACCACTCAACCCCGGCGGTGCAAGGCACTGCGGAGACTCAGCAGTTCGGGTTGACGGGCAAGTCGCCACTGCCCTACTCCGGATCGACGGAGGCGATGAACTCGGCACCCCAGGATGGCAAGAATTGTTCGGGATCCGCTTGTGGCGGATTACATTGTTGAACAGGAAATCGACTCCGACACGAATGTTGCCGAGGTCAGGCGATTGTACGAGGAAGGCTACCTCGTCCTCTTGCGTGGGGTTCACTTTGAGCTCGACTACGCTTTCCTGAACACGATCGATTTCGATGTCCCCGGTCCCCTGGACGTCCTGCACAAAGTGAAGAAATACACCGGCCAAAAGTTCCTCGCGATGAACCCGCAAAGTACCGGTGTCGTGGAGAGTTTCATCTTCCAGAATATTTTTGGATCAGACGCGGGTAAGCTCGCCTATTTCCAGGAGCAGGTCCGCAGCGGAAATGAGCAGTCGGATGCTTTATACGCGAAAATATTCCCGAAATACGTTGCAACCCGAACAGTTCATACGTGGCGACTGACCGAAACGATGTTCGAGAATCTGCACTGGGACGTGTTCGGGATTCCGGAGTCGTTCCACCAGGTACGGATCTTCACGAACCTGTCGTCGTCGCCGCGACTTTGGCGTGTTAGCCATCACGTCGACGACTTCGCCGAAAGTATCTACGACGAGCGGGGACTCTCACAGTTTGCCGGCACGAAAGGCGACGATCTCGTCCGTTTCATCAACAACGAAATACTTGCCGGGAAGACGCCCTGCATGGATCACCAGCCCAAGCACCACATCGCGTTCGAGCAGGCAGACGTCTGGATCTGCGAGACACGTCTGCTGGCACACCAAATCTACCACGGCCATCGGGCGTTCGCGACAATGTACTTCAGCGAACTCGAAGCCATGGACCGACCTGAGCTCGCCTTCGAAGCGCGGATCGAACGTCTGCACCAAAGACATGGGCGCATCGGAGCAGCAGCCACCGGTTGAACTTGCGCGGTGAAAGTCGCAGTGCATTCTGCTGCGGCCGTTTGATATCCCAGCTAAGGCGGCCCTCTCTTCCGGACCAAGGCGCAAACCACTTCCTCGCTCGGAACCGCCGGGCGCGGGTTGCTGGCGGTGCGGAGCTCGTTAGAACTAGCTGCGGAATAGCCGAGCAAGTCGGCGCTTCAGCCGCTTGGCTCGGCCGGACAGGCTTGTCCTGTCGATGTGCCGCTGCAATGTGGCCAGTTCTTCGTAGCGAGCGTGAATATCCGCCTTTAACTGCGCAATCTTGCCATTGCGGTTGGACACGGCCCCCGCGAGCTCTTCGATCTGCGTCCTCAACACTGAAATCTTCCCATCGCGATTGACCACCATCTCGGCGGTTCGCTGCTGACGCTCGCGGTTTACAGCGCTCTCTGCCCGAAGCTCGTCAATCCGCCGGCGCAAGAGTTCAATCTCCGATCTCGCTTCCGCAATTTCCGATCTCGCCTTCTCGAGCTCCGATGTCACTTGCGCAACTTCCGAGTTCGCTTTCGTGAGCTTGGCGTCTCGGTCGGTGATGACCCTCGCCATCTCTTTGCGATGGTCCCAGCTATCCGCGATCTCGGCGTTGGCCTCGATCAGTTGGGCTTCCATCGCCTCGCGAGCCTCGGTCTGCATCTGCACCTGGGCGTTGAGCAGCGTGTTGGCGCGCCGCTGCTCCTGCAGCGACTGCCTAAGCGCTTTCAGCTCTTCCTGGTGAGCTTCCGCCCGAAGCACACCCGGGTCAATTCTGTCTTCCTGCACCGGCCCCTCAATTGAACCGCTACCGATTTTCGTCGTTGCCATCGATGCCCGCAACTATCGCGCTCCTGCCCGCTTCCGGATGAAGCGATTCCTTCTTGCGGCTTTAGGCAAGAAAACGCGGCCAAAGCAATGTTCAAAGAGCCTCAAGCGGGCCGAGGTGCCTGTGGAAGCTTCGGCTAAATCACTGAGTTCCTTGCGCCACTCTTGCCGGACAGGCGGGAGGGCGCTAACGCCGCAGGTCCTGAGACAATGAGCGCCGAGCGGTGGTAAACAGGACTCCTCGAGGTGGCTCGAGAGTGGAATTCAATTGAATCATGACCAAGGTCGTAATTGAACCGCTAAGTCTCGATTCACAAATCACCGATCTGCTGAAGGAGGCGGAGCGCAGCCTCAGCAAAGCTGTCGACGGCGATTTTCTTGAACGCAATGACTATCTTCGCAAACGGTTCAGCGACGAAGAAATCCTGGAAGTCTTCCGCCTCTGCCTGATGCGGCCAGGGGGGAAACACTGGTCTCCGGTGTGGCAGGTCTTGCTGTTGTTGTTCCAGGCCGCGTTTTCGGATTCCTATACGTCGCGCAGCGCGCGTTTCACGAAGGTTGGTAACTACCTTATCCACCGCTTACCGGCCGGCGTAAGACCGATCATTTACTCATTCGGAATCGGCAACGACATCAGCTTCGACGTAGATGCCTCCGACCGGTTCGGAGTTCCGATCTACATGTACGACCCGACCTCAACCGTCGAGAAATTCATGGCCGAGCGCCAAGGGGACGAGAGGCTGATTTTCCAAAAGGAAGGAATCTACACCCGAGATGCCGAGTTGAGACTCTACACGAGCAGGAAAAAGCTCAATTCATCCCTTTATCCTATCCATCGCAAAGGGAAGCACGAGGTAGTCCGCTGCAGGACTCTGGCGTCGTTCATGGACGAGAACGGTCATGAGTCTATAGACATTCTCAAGATGGACGTTGAGGGAGTCGCGGATGATGTTCTTACGCAAGTGATGGACGAGACCGACATCCGTCCCAAGCAGATTGTGACGGAATTTGAGGTCAAGGGAATCGAGAACCCAATCACCTACCTGCCCAAAATCATGCTCCTGGCCGAGAAGCTTAAGGACAACGGCTATTTGATTTTCAATCAGCTATTGACGAGGAAAGCGACGATCGAACTGATCATTGTCCATCGAAGCTTGTACGATCAATTCGATCTGGCAGAGATGCGGAGCTGACGCGTTCCCAGTCGGGCACGCACCATTCGGGAATTAAAGTTCGCACTATGAAGGCACAGACAATATTTCGCCCAGCCGACCAGCTGCTGACGCCCGTCATCGTGATCTCATGCCCGGAAGACCTGTCGGAACTCGCGATGCCCGAGAAGCAGCAGGAAGCGCGCAGCGTTTACGAATCTCCCGGCGTGATTGTCGTTGACAACGCAATTGGCGAGCCGATCCTCAGCGGGCTGCGAGAGGGGCTGTCAACGGAGCGGCGGAAGTTCAAGGAAAAGTTCAATCGCGGACTGCCGAAGAGCGAAGCCTTCGAACAGGCCTACGATCGAGCCGGTGAGCGGATGACGGAACTCACTCGGAAGCTGTTTGGATACGACCTCCCGTCCGTCTCCGCGCGGTCCTACCGGCCGATGATTACCGAAAACGAGCCGCTTCACTACGACACCTACGAAGTAGAGTGCGGCAAAATTTCACTAATGTCCGTGCTGAATTTTGATATTCGCCCGCGTGTGTGGAGGGTCGGGCCAAGCTTTGGCGACATTTGCCGTGATAGCCGAAAAGATGTGGAGGAGATACTGAAGACCAAGCATCCTGGAGAATCCCCCAGCGTGCCCCTGCGTTCTGCCGGTCTGCGCGGCATCGGCCCGTTGAAGCCCGCGACTGCGCTTCATGAGATCGAGTTTGCGCCAGGAGCTGTCTGGTACGCCAATCCGAAAACCGTCAGCCACCAAATCGTCTATGGTGGCGGGGCGCTTTTTGAGCAGTGGAATATCGAGACGCACCGGTGCGAATGTCAGGCGTGCACTATCGAGAAGCTGGGCCTGACCGTTCCCAATCTACGCACAACAGCCCCGGCGGCAGCGGCTTGATCGATAAGCGATAGATCAAGTGCGAGAGCAGGTCGGCTGGATAGCCACAGAACGCGTGATGAATCCTTCTATTGTCTATCTCGATCGGCCTAGTCTCGGGGAGGCCGATCGGCTCCGACGTTCAGTTTTGAACGGGGCACCAGATTCTCGATGAACGTTAGCCTGCAATTCGAGGCCGCCTCGGTGTTGTCGGTGATGGACGACGTCGTGGGAATTCGGCCCAAAAGGATCGGGTGGCTGATCAAGTCGGTCGAAGTGGATTCCGCGAGCATCCGCTACCGCTGCTTCCACTTCACGCGCGTTCTCGCGCCGCAATTCGACAATCGATACTTCACTTCGACTTTGGATCTGCTGAAGGAAGTCCGGCACCTCGACGCGATCGTGATCGTCAAGCGTATCGACCAGACGATCCCGGACCTCGTCGCCAAGGCTACGCTTTACGATGTCCCGGTGTTCATGGATTTCTGTGACGACATGCTCGCCCCGGGTTATGTGAAGAACGAGTTCGGGGTGAATCTCCTCCGTTTCCTGGGCATTGCCCCGTTCCTTGCCGGCGTGACGGTGCCGAGTGCGGAGATGGCCGATCGCATCCAAGGGTACGCGCGGGACAATGGCGTCAGCGATCTGCAAGTCCACGTGATTCCAGACATTGCCGAGACTTGGGATATTTATCGGGCGACATATCGCTCAGTAACTGGCTTGACGCTCCCGGAGCGGCTCCCGCCGCCGACGCCCAGCGCAAGTCGGGACCGCAAGCGCGTTATTTGGTTCGGAAACTACGGCGCCAGCCACAGCAATTTCGGCATCTACACATTGCGGCCTGCCCTGAAATCGCTGGCTGCGGTCAACGAAACGATCCCCCTTGAACTGATCGTCATCAGCAACAGCGAGCCGGTGTATCGCGCGCTGGTTCACGGCTGCGGCTTCCCGACCCGTTACCTGCCCTGGTCTGCACCGACGGTCTACTCGGAACTGGCCGTCGCAGATGCGGCGTTGCTCACGTCGGGTGACGACGACTTTAGCAAGATCAAATCGTCTACACGCGTGCTCCAGGCGTTCGCTGCTGACGTGCCGGTGATCGCGTCGAAGGGAGCTGCGGTCTCCGAATTCGACGAGGCCATCACAATCGGGCGGATGAAGGACGCCTTCCGTTCGTGCCTTGGCCCTAGCCGCGGGCGCCATGTACCAGCGCGCCTTAAGGAAGCCAGGCGAATTCTCCCCCGCTATACCCCGGAGCGTATAGGCAAGCTGTGGGCGAACGTGCTCGCTTCCGCAATCGCGACTTCAAATACGCGCCGGCCGACGATGCAGAGGGACAAGTTGCTGATCGTTCTTGAACCCGGCGACCACGTCGGAACCGCGACAACACTCGCGAAGGAGATTAAGAATTATGATGGGCTGGATTACATCCTGCTCGTCTCGACGGAGCTTCTCGAAGAAGACCCGCGGTACTGGAACGTCCTACGGCTGTCGCGTCTCATGCCACGCTTCTACACGGGCAGGCCACGAGGGATGCGCAACACGCTCGGGGACTGCTCGGCCTTGGTGGTCGAACGGCTCGATGCTCCAGTTGCCAGGCATTTTGCGGCGGAGGCAGAGCAGCTTGGAATACCCGTCATTACGACCTCGGAACTCTTGTACGCCGGTTTGTCGCAATTCGAGGCTCCGCAATCGGCTTCAGAGCGAAGCGCGATCAAGGCGGGTCCTTACCCGGAGCGGCTGAACGGTGACGGAAGCGCCGACTGGGCTTTTGTCGTTCACGGGAAGACGCGTGGATGGATTCTCGACGCGATCTGTCGAGAGATCGGGTCACGGCAATCAGCGAGTTGGAAGGTCGTCTACTATCCTGATCGCGGGCCCGACGCGAAGTACTACTTCTTCTCGCACCATTCCCTGTTCGAAACCTTCCTGGACAGGGAATCGGACAAGCTGAAGGATGCGCAGATCCTGGTCTGGTACACGCATCCGCGGGTCGAAACGCCAGCTTCCATTGCGGACCTGCTGCTCGCGTTCGATCGTGCGACAAAGGTCATCTTCACCTGCGAATCCAACCGTCAGATCTGGCTGGAGCGCGGACTGGCTGAAGAGAAGACGGTAGTAATCCTAGGGGCAGCCGACCCAAACCTGTTCCGGTTCCACGAGCGCGGAAAAGGCGTTATCGGCCTGTCTTCATCCTTCTACGAACGGAAAAATCCAGACGTCCTGCTCGAGGTGATGAGGCTCCTCCCACACCGAGAATTCCTGCTGCTTGGCCGAAACTGGAATCAATACGCGCTGTTTGAGGAAATGCGGACGCTGACGAACTTCACGTACATGACTGCTCCTTACAGCGAATACGGCGAAATCTATTCAAGGTTCGACGTGTTCCTGTCGATGTCGCGGCTCGAAGGCGGCCCGATTCCTCTGGTGGAAGCGATGATGAGCAATGCCGTACCGGTCGCAAGCAGGACCGGATTCGCCTCCGAGATCATCCGCCACGGCGAAAACGGTTTTGTTTTCGATCTGGATGCGTCGCCTGAAGACATCGCGGCGATGATCGAATCCGCCTATGACTTAACCGGCAACGTCAGAGCGACAGTAGAGCACCTGACTTGGGACAATCTCAGTGCCAATGTCGTCAAGCTCGTTCGATGACGGGTGACGCTCTCTCGTCTCAGATGCTGGGTTGGCGAAAGCTCTTGCGCAGCAGACCGGATTTAGTCGCTGCCGTCGAAGAGGAATGGTCCCGATGGACAGTATCGCAGCGGGAGCAGGTGCCGGACGTCTCCAAGCCGCAGGTCGTCATCGTCGCCCAATTGAGCTGCCCCGCAGACCTCACTGCGCATATTGGCCTTGTCCAACTGCTCGCGCTGCGCAGCATTCGCTGCGCTGTCGTGCTGGCGTTCGCGACGGAAGAGCTGGCTCTCATCGCGGCGGGGCAAGCACGACGGGAGCCATGGTATGGACTGGTCAAGATCTCCGGACCCTGCGAACGGCCCGAGCTGCTAAACCGCTTGCCAGCAGATTCACCTCTCGTCGTCTTTACCGGCCCGGCAATATTGAGGCGGGACTGCCTAGAGACGATGTTTGTCACCAAGAATCTTGCGCGGCTCTTGTCGCAGAACGAGGACGAGGTCGAGAGCAGCGACGATCCGGTGTTCCTGTGGGGAAGCGGCTTCTTCGGTCGGGCGGGAGACTATGCCCACACGGAAGCGGTCAAGGCTCCGTCGAGGAAGAAGGAGTCGGCTGGCGCGTCCCAGCTCCTCGCGCTTGACGTGACCGAGCTTGGCTTGTGCAGGAATCCGCCCGCGGCAGCGCCCCGTAACCAGTGGCCGAAGCGGACTACAACCGTCCAGCTCGCGAACTCGGACGAGGAAGCCGTCGACATACCGCGCGTCCAAGGTGGGGATGAGTTCGTCATCAGGTTCAACCGCAACCCGCTTCCGTCGACGGTCATCGAGCGCCGCTCGGCCCGTCTATGCGCAACCGATGAGCCGCTGAAAATCAGGCTTCCAGGGGAAATGCTGACGCCTGCTCCCAAGCTCCTTCGACTGGAAACCTACAATCCCAGCGGGCGTGTCGTCGGGACAAATTTGCTGGTCCGCGTTCCGGCCTCGCAGCTCCAACCGTGGATGCTAAGCGCCTTTCTCAACCGCGGCGGAGGCGGCAATCCAGTGATCCGCGCCTTCGCCCAGGGAACCGGCTGCAGGCTCGCTTATGCGGAAGACGAACCGGAAACCCTGAGCGAGATCCCGGTGGTGTGGGGCGTATTGCGCGACAGCGACCGCATCCTCGCGCAAGCGAAGGCCCGGTTGATGTACTTCTTTTACATCGACCATGCGTATTTCGACCGCGGCCACGGCAAGTCCTACAGGATCACGCGCAACCGCTACGAGGCGGGGCCAATCCGCAAGTGTCCGCGAGACCGCATTGCCAGCTTGGATGTTGAAGTCAGGCCGTGGCAAAAGTCGGGCCGCGAAATCATTGTTTGTCCCCCAACCGATTATTTCATGGCGGCTCACAATTGCGCCGACTGGCTTCAGACGACGCTCGATGCGCTTGCTCAATTCACCGAGCGTCCGATTATTGTTCGAGAGAAGCCCAGGCCGGGCGAGACTGCGGTGCCGCTCAAGACCGCGCTCAAAACGGCGCACGCGCTGGTGACCCATTCCTCGAATGTCGCGATCGAGGCTGCGTGCCTGGGCACGCCGGTATTCGTCAATCCGGCGAGCGCCGCCGCACCCATCGGCGAGACCGACCTCTCAAAAATCGAGATGCCGGCATATCCCGATCGAGATCCGTGGTTGGCGCACGTCGCCTACAATCAATTCTCGATCGACGAGATTCGCGAAGGCATAGCGTGGCAGCTGCTCCTGGAGTTGGAAGAGAGAGAATTTGCCTGAACCCTCGATCCTCCTTTGTGGACCGGCGGCGCAAACGGAGGAATCCGCTGCCAGCCTCGATCTTCTGCGCCAGGTAGGGCTGCCGAACGCAGTCAAATACCTGGTCACGACTGGCAAGTTCGATTCCGAAGGTGCGGCAAAGACCGTCAATGTCGAAGGCGATTATCCAGCCGATACGGCCTACCTGCAAACCCTCCTGCGGTGGGCTGAAATCCGTGACCTTCATGATCCGCGCTTTCGGGACGGCTACGACCTCTACTGCCTGCGACGGATAATCGCCCGTTTCAAAGGATCGGATTACGCTGTGCTGCTGCGCAACGGCGCGACCGCCTTCGAAAGGCAATGGCCAAAGCTGCAGAAGAGCATTCGCGGGCGACTATTCCAGACATTCGGGCGCTCGACCGCCGCTCGCGGGCAGGTGCCCGGCAAGAATCTGATAGTCGACCTGAAGGACGAGCGCTGCGCCGACTTCCTCGACGCGGCGTGGGAGCTGTATGCAACGGGTGCCGTGTATGGGATAAACGAATATTCGCTGGATTTTGCACTCGGCACGGCGCTCGACGCACTTAGGGTGGAACGCATGCTCCGCCAGGCGGCAGAGCGGGCGAGCCCCGTTTCGGCCACGGGGACACAACAGGCGGCCGACGTTACCGTTTTAGTGAGCCTGACCTCCTAGCAATGGCACGTAAGCTGCCACCAGACTTCGATGCTGATTGGTACGCGTCGGCCTATCCCGACGTGGCGATGAGCGGACTGGGCGCGCGCGAACACTACCTAAGATTCGGTGCTCTCCTAGGACGACAGGCGAAGCGGCCGCCGCCGCCGCCGCAAACCACCAAAGCGAAAGCCGAGCCCGTCGCCAAGGCTGCCGATCAGCCAGCAGTCGCTCCCGAAAGCATCCCACCCGCGGAGCAGCAGCCGAAGCCGAAGCAGCCGAAGCCGGTGCAACCCTCCCCCATCATCGATCGGCCGGAGGGCTTCGATCCGGCAGCCGCCCTCCCGAAGGCCGCCCCGGCGACACCCGACGGCGACTTCACCGGGCCTTTCAGCCTTGAGGCTCTGGCAGCACTTCCTGCGGGATGGGATAGTGTGAACGTGACGGCGGCGCTGCAGGCCTACGCTAAGCTGCTCTGCCTCAAGCCTTCGACGGCCGTAGCGAATGAGCAGGCGAGTGTGTCGTGCGGAGCAATGGCGTTCCAGGCCGGCCCGACACGAATTGAAAATGCCTGGTTTGCCGGCCCGTCGCGGCTTCGGCTAATGCTTGCAGGGGCCGAAGACGCGGCTCCGGATTCAATCGGCCGGTCCGTTCGAGCCTATCAGGCCTTCGCTACGGCCCCGGCTGAGCTCCGGATGCTGGGCGAGGGCGTCCAACTCCCGCCGATTGGCCCGGTGATTCACGACTTGGAATTGGTCCATCCGCAGATGCCGCTGCTGCTGGCACTAGTGGACCGGAATGGAATTGCCCGAGCGTTCACACTGCTGCCGTTCCCGTCGCTATTGCCCGGCGGCCTTCATGGTGTGGAACTCAAGGCACTCCAAACCCAGCCCAATCCGATCGACGACTTCTGGGCCCTGTCCGACGCGCTTTTGCAGGAGGCCATCGGGGGCGAGAACTGGCCCGCCAGATCCATCACGGCCATTTCGATCAGTGCAGACTCCAGGCCAGACCACGACCCGCTCCTCACCTCATTGGCGGAATGGTTGACCTGCGTTTTTGGAATCGCTCTCAATGCTGAACCCGGCCCGCTGAGCGCTACTCCCGGGAGCCCGCGCGGCGGTCTCCAGCTACTGTTGCCGAGGGAGTTTGTGCCAACGATCAGCGCGCTTGTGTCGCGCCGCCTGGAGGGCATCCAAAGCGCGTCGATGATCGGCTCCTATCTCGTCGCTGAAGCGGCCACTTACCAGCCCCGCTGGTCGATTGCCGTTCCCGCCGATTTCGATCCCACGGCCGCAATACCGGTGCTTCGGCGCAGCGAGGCGCAGATGGCGACTACCGCCCCTGCCGACGTTGCCCCCGTTCCCTTGGCGATCGCGATTCGGTCACCCGCTGCACTACCCTTGGGCAGGTTGGATGCAGCCGATGCCGCAAAGCTGAGTTCGGCCAGTCTGGGCCCGCTAAGCGTGCTTGTGGACGCCTCCAACGAACGGCAGCTGAATCGACTTGTCGGATTCCTGCGAGCTGAGTTGGGCAAGGACGTTCAACTGTTCGTCAGACATTGCCCCGGGGATGCTGAAGCAAGCTTGGGCATCCAACGCACGTGTCGCGAGACGGGAGCGGCTTTCGTTGGCGCGAATGCCCGTCTGCAAGAACTGGCGAGAGATGCCGTCCACGAGACACTGGTGACCATCAGCGACCGGATCGAGCTGGCGGATCGCCGCGCGCTGATCGCCATCGTCGACCTGCTTCTGAGCAACGAGAATTACGGATCGGCTAGCTGCACACTGCTGAGCGAGAAAATCATAAAGAAAGATGTCGTCCTTCAACCGGCGTCCGGCGGCCTGTTCCCTACCGGTGTGTCATTCGCCAGCGGACCACGGCTTGCGTTCGGCGAACCGGACACACTACAGGCACTCCC
>Ga0068856_100002204_pt1 | contig 20223 bp, 17 predicted proteins | sample KBSCornC62_FD_66595 | JGI IMG/M metagenome (GOLD analysis project Ga0068856, IMG submission 66595) | Corn rhizosphere microbial communities from Kellogg Biological Station, Michigan, USA - KBS Corn C6-2 | ecosystem: Host-associated > Plants > Roots > Rhizosphere > Soil ... | reverse complement strand
AAAAAATATTTCCAGAAGCGTCGCTGTGCGTTTGGGTTTATTTGTGGTAATCCGAAAGTCTGCATAGTCACGAAAAGCTTGTCCGCTTACCAGCGGATCCGGAAGATGTGGATAGTGATTGGCAAATTACGTTAAAAGTTTGAAAATATTGTTATTTCATACCTTGCAATAGCGATGACAATATCTTTCGGACCTACGCAGACTTCCGGACTTCCCTACTAAAACGTACCTTTGCACGTCTATGTCAGCTAAGAAAGTACGGGTTCGATTTGCCCCCAGCCCTACGGGCGGCCTGCACCTGGGTGGTGTGCGCACGGTGTTATTCAATTATCTTTTTGCCAAACAACATGGCGGCGATTTTGTGCTGCGTATCGAAGATACCGACCAAAGCCGCTATGTGCCCGGTGCGGAAGAATATATTATTGAATGTCTGAAATGGTGCGGCTTAAACCCCGACGAAAGTCCGGTTGTTGGTGGCCCGTATGCGCCTTACCGTCAGAGTGAACGTAAAGCGCTTTATCGCGAATATGCAGAGCGCCTCGTAATGCAGGGCCATGCCTATTATGCTTTTGACACGCCCGAAGAGCTGGAACAAAACCGCCACGAGATACCCAATTTTCAATATGGACATGCTTATCGCGATACTTTGCGCAACTCACTGACGCTGCCACAGGCTCAGGTTGATCAACTATTGGCCGATGGTACTCCTCATGTGATCCGCATTAAAATGCCGGAAGATGAAACTGTGCATTTTGAAGATATGATTCGTGGTCATGTAAGTTTTGAAACGAACCAGAGCGATGACAAAGTATTGCTCAAGGCCGATGGAATGCCAACTTATCACCTCGCAGTGGTTGTTGACGATTACCTTATGAAAATAACCCACGCATTCCGTGGTGAAGAATGGTTGCCATCTGCCCCGGTACATCTGCTGTTGTGGGACTACCTGGGATGGAAGCAAGACATGCCGCAATGGGCGCACCTGCCACTGATTCTGAAACCAGACGGCCACGGCAAGCTGAGCAAGCGCGATGGCGCCCGTCTCGGTTTTCCGGTTTATGCTATGAACTGGTTTGATGAGAAAACCGGCGAAATGACGCCCGGCTTCCGTGAACTTGGATTTTTGCCGGAGGCGTTCCTCAACTTGTTGGTGATGTTGGGCTGGAACGATGGCACCGACAATGAACTGTTTTCACTCGATGAACTGATACGGAAATTTTCTATCCAGCGTGTTAATAAAGCCGGCGCCAAATTCGATTTTGAAAAGGCGAAATGGTTCAATGCGGAGTGGATTAAGAGGTCGGAGGGCGGGAGTCTGAAATCAGAAGTCAGGAGGATATTGGAAGATAAGGGAGTTGTTATAGCTGATGATAATTACCTGGTGAAAGTGATTAGCCTGGTAAAAGAGCGCTGCATACTGATGACGGATTTTTACCAGCAGGCTTCTTATTTCTTTGAACAGCCCAAGGAATATGATCTCAACGCGGTAAAGCCTAAGTGGACCGACGCAAAAACCAACTTTTTTGAGGGCATTATCACCATGCTCAGTAATACCGACGAGCTAATAGATCCGCACGACTTTGAAACGCGCTTCAAGGCTTTAGCCGAAGAGCGGGGTATCAAACCGGGCGAGTTAATGCTGCCTTTCCGTATCATGCTGGTAGGTGGTAAGTTCGGGCCGCATGTGTTTGACATTGCTGTCTTACTGGGCAAAAAGGAAACTATTGCCCGCATAGAAAAAGCACTTACTGCATTTAATTCCTGATCCCAAACCGCAGCTATGAAAATACTGATGGTTTGCCTTGGAAATATTTGTCGTTCTCCGTTGGCCGAGGGTGTTATGCAGCACCTGGCCGATGAGCATGACCTCGACTGGAAAGTTGATTCCGCCGGAACAGGCAGCTGGCACGTAGGAGAAGGACCTGATCGCCGTTCTGTACGCACCGCACGTAATCATGGCATTGATATTAGCAAGCAGGTGTGCAGGCAATTCAGGCTCAGCGACTTCGAGCGATTTGATCACATTTTTGTGATGGACAGGTACAACCTATCCGATGTGCAGTCAATGGCTCCGGATGAGGGATTGGCATCCAAAGTAAGATTGCTCCTGGGCAATCGCGAAGTGCCGGATCCGTATTATGACGATAGCCAGTTTGAGCCGGTATTTGAGTTGATTGAAGGCGGGTGTAAGGATATTATTAAGCTGTTAAGGTAAAAGTCGACGTTTAAAGATCGGCAATTTCATGCTGCACTTTTTTCGGCAGACTTTTTAGAACCAGATCGTAAGAGTGGTCGATCATGTCGCAAAGCTGCTTCCTGGTGAGGTTGCCGTCGGTATGAACGGTGTTCCAGTGCTTTTTATTCATATGATAGCCGGGTTGTACCTCGGAATTGCGCTCGCGCAGCTCAACCGCTAATTCCGGATCACATTTAACATTAAACTGAGAACTCCTGGAAATACTGGTTAACAGGAAAAGTTTTTCGCCCACTCTAAACACAAGAGTATCCTCGCCAAAGGGCATATCCTCGGTCACACCAGGCTTAGCCAGGCAGTAGTCGCGTATTTCTTCGATGTTCAAAGCTTAGAATCGCCTGATCAGCTTATTGTAGGAGGTAATATTGCCAAAATTAAATTTAACGCCAATTACAATCTGGCGGTATTGATTGGTAGCATTGTTTTTGAAGATATTCGACGGGTCGTCGTAGCCATCCAAACCCTCTCCAAAAACCATGTTGTGAACATAGGCTAAGTCGATGGCCATGAATGGTTCCGAATAATCGTTATAGATCTTAAACTCATATCCGAAACGCAGCGGAAGCGTTAAGTTAATGCTACTGTTAGTGCCGGGGAATACATAAGTTGCCGGACCATTATTAGGGGTTTTTTCACCATCAGCAAGGGTTCTGCCATCATACAGGTTGGTGCGCTGTACCGTGTTATTATTAAATACTACACCAAAGCCGGTCCCGAAATAAAAGTTCTTGATAATGTTAAGGAAATCATTTTGAGAGTAATCGATCACTTCGCCCAACTGGAAGTCGGCGTGCAGTATAAACGCTTCGTAGTTATTTGTATATTTCCGACCATATCTGTCGAGAGAGGGCTTTGTGCCTCCGCCTGAAAGTGTGCCGAATTGCAACTCAGCCGCAACCGGAAGATATGGACTATAATTGTATATAAAATTGATATTAGCGGCAATGTGATTATCCTGCCGCTTTACGTTGGTATAGCCGCGCATATAACTAAGATCAAGGCCAATAGCGAACTCCTTGTAGTTATAACCCATCTGCGCATTTGCGAGCACCGCAGAAAACATTAAAACGAAAAGTAAAATGAGTTTTTTCAATACCTAAATTTAATCAATATTGTGCAATTATTTGTTGCGGCCAAATTATAGTTTGTCAAAAATAAAATTTATCCTGATATAAACGCCTTTTATGAATCTTAAAACGCCATTAAATTTTACAGTTACCGAGCGGTTTTTGCGCTATGTAACTATCGATACCCAGTCTGATCCGGCTTCAGGAACCACCCCGTCGACGGAAAAACAGAAGGATTTAGGCAACCTGCTTGTAAACGAATTAATTGCGATAGGGTTACAAGATGCGCATATCGATGAGCATGGCTACGTGTATGCCACCGTCCCCTCGAACAGCGAAAAAGGCAACATTCCGGTTATTTGCTTTTGCTCGCACATGGATACCGCTCCTGATTCCAGTGGTACAGGCGTGAAACCCATTGTTCATAAAAATTACCAGGGTCAGGACTTGGTTTTGCCCGATGATACTGCGCAAATTATCAGGTTGATCGATCATCCGCAGCTGAGGGAGCAAATTGGCAACGACGTGATAACCGCCAGTGGCACTACGCTGCTGGGTGCGGATAATAAAGCCGGTGTTGCCGAAATTATGGATGCCTGTCATCAGCTGATAAATCATCCCGAAATAAAACATGGCGCTATCAGGATATTATTTACGCCTGATGAAGAGATCGGTCGCGGTGTGGATAAAGTGGATATAGAAAAACTGGGTGCCTATGCAGGCTACACCATGGATGGCGAAAGTGCAGGCAATATGGAAAACGAAACTTTCTCCGCCGATGGCGCGAAGCTGACCATCAATGGCGTGAGTGCCCATCCCGGTTTCGCCAAAGGGAAAATGCAGAGTGCCATTAAAATTGCCGGGCAAATCATTGCTGCATTGCCGCATGACCTATCCCCCGAACATACGGAAGGCAAAAAGGGTTTCATACACCCCGTTGACGTTCAGGGACATGTTGAGACTGCCGAGATCGATTTTATTATTCGCGACTTTGAAGATGAAAAGTTGAAACATCACGCGGAGGTGATCCGTGAAACTGTAGATGGCGTTATTGCCCGTTTTCCTGGGGCAAGCTATCACCTGGATATTAAACCACAATACCGCAATATGAAAAAAGTGCTGGATCAGCATCCCGAAATTGTCGATTATGGCATGGAAGCTATGAAGCGCGCGGGATTACGACCCCGGCTTTGCAGCATTCGTGGCGGTACTGATGGATCACGGCTGTCATTTATGGGATTACCGTGCCCAAACATTTTCGCCGGCGAGCATGCTTTTCATAGTAAGCACGAATGGGTGTCAGTACAGGATATGCAAAAAGCTGTCGAAACCATTTTGCATTTATGCACCATTTGGGAAGAGAAAGCCTGACGCAGGTGCTATGCAGGAAGTTTAGGATGAATGGATATATAGTTCCTGTTGAAATATCCCATCCAATTCATGAGGATTGTGGCTTACAATAATAACCGTGGTCCCCAATTCCTTCCATAGCTGCTGGAGATTTTCGATCAGGCTAGATTTCATATCCGGATCGAGCGCCGAGAAAGGCTCATCCATCAACAGCAACTTAGGTTTGATGGCCATGGCCCTTAAAATGGCCAAACGCTGCTGCTGGCCGCCCGAAAGGTATTCAGGTTTTTGCGCAGCGAAGGCTTCCAGTTTACCCAGTTGCAACAGGCGATCGGTCCATTGCTCATCATTACTGGCATACCGTAAATGCTGCTGAACCGTCATGTTTGGGAACAAGGCATAATTCTGGAATACGAAACCAACCTTGCGTTGCTGCGGCGACATGTTTACTTTGACCTCGGTATTCAGCCATGTTATTCCACCGGCAACAATGGTCCCCTTCTCAGGTTTGATGAGTCCCGCTATGATCTTCAAAAAGGTTGTTTTACCGGCGCCGGACGGGCCTTGTATTTTGGTAATGCTACCATTTTCGAAGTGCTGCGAAATTTTGAGCACATCCAGACCACTATACACGTTTAGGTTTTTTTCAATATCAACGATGATCATTCCAGCGGGCTTTTGGCTTTATATTTATTGAATACAAAAACGGAGATCACCGTAATAAAAGTGATGCAGAATAGAATAATGGAGTACCCGTTTGCCGCGCTATAATCCTGATTCTCGACCGCATCATAAACAGCGATAGAAGCGACCCGTGTAACACCCGGGATATTACCGCCTATCATCAGCACTACCCCAAACTCCCCCAGCGTATGGGCAAAAGTGAGCGTTGCCGCAGTGAGCAACGAAGCGCGTATATTGGGCAGCAAAACATGGACAAAAGTTTGCCTTTCTGTTTTGCCTAATGTATAAGATGCCTGCGCCAGCGACACCGGCAATTGTTGGAGTGCCGATTTAATAGGTCCGATCATAAAGGGCATACTGTAAATGACCGAAGCCAAAATCAATCCCGGAAAAGAGAACACCAACTGGACATCAAAAGCATTATGCAGCCATTTGCCAATACCATGCTGCGGACTAAACGCCAGCAGCAGATAAAACCCCAGCACCGACGGTGGCAATACCAGCGGCATCGTAATTATAGCCTCAACGATCAACTTAAAAATGGATCTGCTTTTCGAAAGCCAGTAGGCGATGGGCAACCCGATTATCAGCAATACAGCCGTAGTGATTGCGGCCAGTTTGAGGGTAAGCAATATCGGCGTGAGGTCCATTTAGATCAAAAGTAGGAAATCAAAAGGCATTTGACTTACTTCGACTTACTCATCTTTTGCCAAAGGTCGTTGTAGAATTTGATATTGACAGAATCAGGCAACATAAGAATATCTCCATAGGGATGCGGGGGCTTTGCCTTAAGAATCTCCTCTAATGCGTACATCTTCTCGGTATATACCGTAAACCCTTTATACTTTAGCGAGGTACTCGCAGATGGATTTCCAAGATCATGCAACAGTAACGGCACGTATTTTTTATCACCGGTTTCTCCCGCTTCACGGGCTCCCACGATTATTTCCGTCGTCTTACGGCTGGCAAGGCGTTTTCTTATTTCTCCGTCTTTATCGCACGAGCTAATGGTGAACGCGAATAAGATCAACAAAATGATATTTCTACACATGCTCAATTAAACGCATACCCATACTCTTTCAATATCTTCTTAGCATCAACCCCCAGCATATACTTATAAAACTTTTCGGCATTAGAAGTCTCCTTTGTGGCTTTAACGATTATCATCCCCTGCTTTATTGGCGTATAGCTTTTAGGGTCAATGGCTTGCCAATATAATTTGGTTTTGCCTTCCGAATCTTTGATGAATGATTGCGTTGTGAAGCCGATATCCGTCACGCTTGAAGCAACATAGGTATTCACCTGCGCGATACTCTCGCCAAAAACGATTTTTGACTGTACTTCATTCCAGATGCCTTTTTGGGTTAAGGCTTGTTCCGCGGCTTTACCATAGGGCGCAATTTTGGGATTGGCAATAGCTATTTTTTTTATCCTTGCACTCATGAGCGTTCTTTCCCAGTTTTCGAAACCAATGTCCTGCGTGCTACAGATCACCAGGCTGCCGTAAGCATAAACGTCGGGGGTTTTAGTCGCGAAGCCATCTTTATAAAGCCCTTCCGGAAAACTCATATCAGCCGATAGAAAGACATCAAACGGCGCGCCGTTCTTGATCTGGGTCGACAGGTTACCCGATGAGCCTACTATCAGCTCGACTTCGATGCCCGTTTTCTGCTTAAAATCCTTCGCCAGCACTTTAATCACCCCCTGTAAATTCGCGGCTACGGCCACCTTAAGGTTTTGGGCAAAAGTAGCCGACGATAATATTACAAGGGCTAATAATAAACAGAGACGCTTCATAATGGTTGAATGATTCAACTAAATTAATGGTATCACTTCACATCACCACTATTAAAAATAATTTTTCATAATGTATTTTGTACACTAAGCAAATAATAATACTATATTAGCATTTGCAAATACCTGATTGCCACCAGCAATTATAAACCTAACAGACATTTTTTTATGAGAAAGAACATCGTTATTGTTCTATTCGTGGCCTTATTATCGCCATTTTGTATTAAAGCGCAGCAGGGCTTCATCGGCGTTAAAGGGAAGGAAATTATAACTCCCGATGGCAAGCCGTTCATGATGCGGGGCACCAACCTTGGCAACTGGCTCATGCCCGAGGGCTATATGTTCAAATTCAACAAAACCAATTCGCCGAAGCTGATCAACGAAGCCATCACGGAATTGCTCGGCCCCGCGGAAGCAAGCAAATTTTGGAATGCTTATCTGAATGCCTATGTGCAGGAAGCGGATATTCACTACCTGAAACGTATTGGCGTTAATTCTATCCGCATACCATTTAATTACCGTTTGTTCACCCATGAGGATTACCTTGGCGCCAACGATGCCAGCCGTGGTTTCGAATTGCTTGACAGGGTGATAGGCTGGTGTAAAAAAGAAGGCATTTACGTTATCCTGGATATGCATGCGGCGCCTGCCGGACAAACCGGCGATAACATCGATGATGGCTACGGCTATCCGTTTTTATTTAAGAATGAAGCTGATCAAAATAAATGCGCCGTTATATGGCAGAAAATTGCCAATCACTATAAAAATGAGCCGATCATTTTAGGCTACGATCTGCTTAACGAGCCAATCGCCACTTATTTTGATGCAAAAGACCTCAATCCACATCTCGAACCGGTTTATAAAAAGATAACCGCTGCCATCCGCGAGGTGGATAAAAACCACATTATCATTTTAGGCGGGGCGCAATGGGACAGCAACTTCAAGCCTTTTGGGCAGCCTTTTGATCCAAAGCTGGTTTACCAGTTTCATAAATACTGGACCAAGCCAACCAAAGAAGTGATACAAGAGTATATCGATTTTAGAGATAAGTACAATGTGCCTATCTATTGCGGCGAAACCGGCGAGAACCGGGACGGCTGGGTTGATACCTTTAAAAACGTGCTGGAGCAAAATCATATCGGATGGCATTACTGGCCCTATAAAAAAATGGATAACACCCGTGGTTTCGTGACATTTAACGTGCCGGCTAACTATGATAAGGTGATTGCTTTTGCGGAAAGCCCACGGGCCACTTTCGAAGAGATTCGTAAAGCGACGCCTGCCGATAGGGAAGCAATTAAAAAAGCTTTGTATGATTTCATCAGTAACAGCCGGTTTGAAAATTGCCGGGTGAACAAGGGCTACGTAGGTGCGCTGAGCTTTAAGACCGACTAAAAACTATTGTCAAAAATAAATCGTAACTTATCAAATGAAACCGACTAACCTTAAAAGAGTTTTAGGTGTTGCAATGGGCCTTATTGCAGCCATCTCGTTATTTTCATGTTCAAAAAGTGCCAAATTGGGCGACGGGATTAAAATTCCCATTACACCGGTAGTTACACCGCCGAAGCCCGTTTATCAATTAACATGGTCGGACGAGTTTGACGAGCCTACAATAGACACCAGCAAATGGCATTTTGAAACAGGCGGCGGCGGCTGGGGTAATGCCGAACAGGAATATTACCAGGCCAATAACGCAACCATAGCTAACGGCAACCTGGTGATCACCGTAAAACATGAGTCCGTTGGCGGTCAAAATTACACCTCGGCCCGTATGACCACACAAAACCGGGTAACTCCAACCTATGGCCGTATCGAGGCACGCATTAAAATGCCTGTCGGGCAAGGCATGTGGCCGGCTTTTTGGATGCTTGGAAACAATATCAATACCGTTTCGTGGCCAGCCTGTGGCGAAATTGACATTATGGAGCACATTAACCAGGATAGCATTATCCACGGCAGCCTGCACTGGAACGGTGGCAACACCAGCCAGACTATTACCTCAACACCATCGGATTACCACGTTTACGCAGCAGAATGGGATTCCAGTCAGGTTAGATTTTATGTAGACTCCACCAGGTACGATGTGGAATCAACCGGCGGTATACCGGCTTTTCAATTGCCTTTCTTTCTTTTACTTAACGTAGCAGCCGGAGGCAACTGGCCTGGCCAAACCATTGATAACACCAAACTGCCAATGTCCATGTACGTAGATTACGTGCGAGTCTACAAGCAGACGAATTGAATTGACACGAATTTCACGAATAAGTTCGAATTACTCAAATTGGTAAAATTCGAGCTTATTCGTGAAATTCGTGTTAATTATTGTCATTAATACGGTTTTTCCTTAGCTTCGGAATTTCAAACCACTTACTAAAACCGATTTACTGATGAAACTCCGTGCGTTGCTATCATGCAGTCTCCTTTTTAGCTTTTCAGCTGTTTTTGCGCAAACACCAAAAATATTTCATGTCAAGTCGCCGGACGGCAAAATTGATCTTACGGTTTCCGCCGGGAAGACGGTCGAATGGTCGGTGAACCATGAGGATACGCAGGTTATTCTGCCCTCGTCAGTCTCGCTCCAATTGGGTGATGGAATGACCCTGGGAACCGACGTTTCCGTAAAGAATGCGAAGCCGGCTACGGTTAATCGTACTATCAATACACCGTTCTATAAAAAGGATAAGGTACCGGATAATTGTAACGAACTAACCCTCACTTTTAAGGGCGACTTCGGTTTGATCTTCCGTGCCTACAACGATGGTGTGGCCTACCGGTTTTTCACTGCAAAGGCGTACGAGTTCAATATCGATAATGAGGAAGCCAACTTTAATTTTAAAGATGATGACAAGGCTTATCTGCCTTTTGTTAATGATTACCGTCATAAGGATAAGTTCAACACCTCGTTTGAGGCACTTTATGATAAACTGAATATTTCGGCAATAAAAAAAGATTCACTGGCTTTTATGCCTGTGCTGGTTGATTTGGGTAATGGCAAAAAGGCAGCCATACTAGAGGGTGATCTGCAAGACTATCCGGGCATGTACCTCACCGCAGGAAGCCAGGGTCATAATTTGCATGGCGTATTTGCACCATACCCAACCAAAGAGGAGGTTAGTCGCATCAATTATGTGGTAGATGAACGCGCAGACTATATTGCTAAAGTGCCGGGCATCCATACCTTCCCATGGCGGGTGGTGATCATCAGCACGGAAGACAAGCAACTGGCGAATAACGACATGATGCAGCGCCTGGCTGAGCCATCAAAGATTAGTGATGTCTCCTGGATAAAACCCGGCAAAGTAGCCTGGGATTGGTGGAACGACTGGAACATCTCGCATGTGAACTTCAAGGCAGGGATCAACGTGCCTACTTATAAATATTATATCGACTTTGCTGCGGCTAATAAACTGGAATATATTATCATCGATGAAGGCTGGTCTGACGACCTCGATCTGAATAAGACCAAATTGGATATTCCGGCCATTGTAGAATATGGGAAGCAAAAAGGCGTGGGTGTGATCCTGTGGTCGACGTGGTATGCGATGACCCGGAATGCGGATGGATTGATGGCTAAATATGCACAGATGGGTGTCAGAGGGTTCAAGATCGATTTTATCGATCGCGATGATCAAAAGGTGGTGCAGTCGCTTTACGAGCTGGCCGAAAAGGCGGCTAAGAACCATTTGCTGGTTGACTATCACGGCATGTACAAGCCTTCAGGATTAGTAACCACCTGGCCCAACGTGATTAATTGCGAAGGCGTAAAGGGTATGGAGAACGAAAAGTGGGGCGTAAAGGATCACCCCGGATACGACGTCAGCATTCCTTATATCCGCATGCTGGCCGGTCCGATGGATTACACACCGGGCGCGATGCGCAATGCAACAAAAGAGGCTATCCGCCCAATCAACAGCAACCCAATGGCGCAGGGCACCCGTTGCCATCAACTGGCTATGTACACTGTTTTCGAGGCGCCGCTACAAATGCTGTCCGATAATCCAACAGCTTATATGCGTGAGCAGGAAAGCACCGACTTCATTGCTGCAATACCAACTACTTTTGATGAAACCGTTGCGCTGGATGGCAAAGTAGGTGAGTTTGTAAGCATCGCCCGCCGTAAAGGCACAACCTGGTTTGTGGGCACAATGAGCAACTGGACACCAAGAGACATTACTATCGACCTGTCGTTCCTTGGCGATGGCACTTATAAGGCAATCACCTTCGAAGATGGCATCAATGCGGACCGTGATGCGACGGATTATGTGCGCAGTGAAAAGACCGTAACATCGAAAGACAAGATAACTGTTCACCTGGCGCCGGGCGGTGGATGGGCAGCAAGGTTTGTGAAGCAGTAGCTAAAAAAATCATCAGGAGTCTATTTGCTTTTGGCGCACTCATATTTTTGTATTGAGACGGTTGCTGATACCTAATAGTAAAGGGGCTGAAACTTTTTCCTTATCTTTTGAACCGGTAAATGCTAACCTGATTCCTTAAGCCTAAATTTTACATGCTGAAATACATATTGTTGATAAACTTTGCATTTTTTGCCGCTTCGCAAGGGAGAGCGCAGGCAAATGCAAAACCCGACACCTCGCACGTGATGAAGGAAGTGGTGGTGACTTACCGAGCCGACCAATTAACTCCAGTTACTTTTCAAAATTTAAACGGTAACAATCTGAAAGCCAAGTCAACGGGTCAGGAGCCATCTTATTTACTATCAGAAACACCATCCATAACCGTATATTCGGATGCGGGAAGCACACAGGGTTATTCATATTTCAGAATGCGCGGCATTGACCAGACCAGGATAAACATATCACTGGACGGTGTCCCTTTAAATGAGCCTGAAGATCAGGGCGCCTATTTCTCCAATTATCCAGACATTATTACCTCGGTAAGCCAAATCCAGATTCAGCGCGGTATCGGTACCAGTAAAAACGGAGTTGCTAGTTATGGCGGTAGCGTTCAGCTATTCTCACCCAGGCTTTATGATTCTACTTATACTACAATTGGATTGGGTTACGGATCATTCAACAGTCACCGGGTATTTGCCGAATTTAATAGCGGCATGCAAAACAATAAAGCTTTTTACATAAGGGCGTCGCAGGTTTATTCTGATGGGTATAAATACCACTCTTCAAATGACGCGCAATCCGTTTTTATGAGTGGCAGCTTAAATGATAACAAATCGGTTTTCAAAATAAACGCGCTGATTGGCCATCAGCAAAATCAGCTGGCATGGCTGGGCGTTTCTGAGGCTTTAATCGAACAGGACAGGCGAACGAATGCCGATGAGAATGAAAGGGACAATTTTACGCAGGCCTTACTGCAACTACAACACTCATGGTACGCCAATAGCGGGTCGACCGTCCAATCGAGCATTTACTATACTTTTCTTAACGGTAATTACGGTTTTAATCCGAACAGCTATTTGGGATTACCCTCGACGAACGAGTTGTATAATTACGCGTTCAGGTCAAACTTGATTGGGTTATTCAGTAATTACACGTTTTCAAAAAAATCGTTTAACTGGACAACCGGCATTCATGGTAATATTTATGACAGGCGGCATATCGGGAGCGAAAACACACAGGGACGGTTGTACGAAAATACCGGCTACAAAAATGAGCTCAGTGTTTTCACCAAGGCAGATTATACCATCGGCCAGTTAACTTTTTTTGCAGATATTCAGTCCCGTCATGCAACATTTGATTATCACGGCGATGTGCCTTTAAATAAACTCAGCTGGTACTTCTTTAATCCGAAGGCAGGTTTGAGCCTTCAAGCTGATAGACGCCTAATTTTATATTACAGCATTGGCAGAACCGGGCGGGAGCCTACACGAAACGACATGTTTGGTGGCAACGACAATTTATTAGCTGATAGCGCTGGCCATCCCATAATTGCAGTTATGGCGCCTGAGTATGTGATAGATCAGGAATTAGGTCTGAGACATCAGTCGGATAAAATAAATTTGAACCTGAACTTCTACTATATGAGTTTTAAAAATGAAATTGTCCTGAATGGGCAGCTGGGACCCAATGGACTAGCGTTGACCAATGAAGTAGACCGCAGCATTCGAACCGGGGCTGAGTTGAGCATCAATTATAAGGTTAATGATTATATACATCTCATTAACAATTCGTCTTATAACTATAGCCAAATTAAGGAGCAAAAAGAGTCATTCACGCCAATACTAACACCTCCTGTTATTATTAATCAGGAAGTAACTTATAGTCGAAAAAGATTTTTACTGGGTTTTTCTGGCCGGTACCAGGCAAGGTCATTTATGAACTTTGCCAATACTGCCCGGATCGATGACTATGTAATATTAAACGCAAGGATACAGTATAGCGTCACCAAATTTCAATTCAGCTTTTTCCTGAACAACATCACCAATACCAAATATTTTAATAACGGCTACGTGGATACTGATGGAACAAAGAAATACTTCGTTCAGTCTCCTACAAATTATTACACCTCTGTAAAATACAGCTTCTGATGCACTTTTTTGAAATAGCAGATACCGCTTTTACTGTTATGGGTTACCCTATTAGTTATATCGAGCTAATAGGCACGGTGTTTGGATTGATCTCTGTTTATTTTGCATCAAGAGCTAATATCTTAACCTGGAGCACAGGCATCGTCAATGAAGCTTTTCTCTTTATTCTATTCTTCCAGGTACGCCTTTATGCTGATATGTTTTTACAGGTTTATTTATTTATAGTTACCATTTACGGCTGGTATAATTGGAACACTAAAACAGCTGATAATAGGATTACAGTGTTGAGTCCAAAATCACGCTGGCTCCTGGCCGTCGTTATTTTGGCGGGTTCCCTGCTCAGTGGGTTATTGATCAAAAACATCCACTTGTATGTACCGGCCTATTTCAAAGTTGCGGCCGCTTATCCTTTCACAGATTCCTTTGTAATGGTCTTAAGCATAATAGCAACTGTTTTATTGGCCAGAAAGAAAATAGAAAATTGGCACTTATGGTTACTCGTAGATGCTATTTGCGTGATACTGTACATTAAGAAAGCAGTTTATTTTCTTTCATTGGAGTATCTCATTTTTTTAGGATTGGCATCATATGGCTTATTTCAATGGAAGAGGCAGTTGAGTTATGATTAAGGCCTTTGTATTCGGAAAATTCTTGCCTTTTCACAGGGGACATGAGGCCATGATTAGGTTCGCATTAACTCAATGCGATTTTTTATCAGTATTAGTTTGCTATGATAATGAAGAGTATATTTCAGGTGAAATAAGAAAAAGCTGGATCGCAGACACTTTTGCCGGTGTCTCAAATTTAGAAGTCAAAGTGCTACAATATGATAATCGGCTATTACCCAACACATCCGAGACATCATTAAGTGTATCTAAAACCTGGTCGGCCGAATTTAAGAAGCTCTTTCCTGATTATGATTTGGTGGTCACCTCTGAACCTTATGGCGAGATGGTTGCGGGGTTTATGGGTATAGGTCACGTCCCTTTTGATCTCGATAAAAGTCGTTATCCCATATCGGCCTCCATTATCAGGAATGACTTATTCACCAATTGGCACTACCTGCCTGAAGCGGTCAAACCTTATTTTGCACTTAAGGTTGTCATACTGGGAACAGAATCTACCGGGAAGACAACCTTAACGGAGCAATTGGCAAGGCATTATAACTGTAGTTTTGTGTTGGAAGCCGGAAGGGATTTGATCCCGGATTCTACCAACTTTACTTTTGACGATTTGTTGATGGTTGGTCGCGAGCATGCGAAAAGAATAACTGAGGCAATTTTAGGTGGCAGTCCCCTGGTTATCATAGATACGGATATTCACATCACCGAATCATATGCCAAATTTGTATTTAATACCAGTTTGCAGGTTGATAGCGCCATTTATGCTATTAACAATGCCAACTTATATCTTTACTTAAACAATGATGTCCCATATTATCAGGATGGCACACGTTTAAATAACTCGGACAGGGATTTACTGGATATTTCTCACCGGGAAACTCTGAAAGCTCACCGGATCAATTTAGTAGAAATAACCGGAAGCTGGCAAAAACGGTTTGAGCAGGCTGTTTCAGAAATTGATCGACTTATTCTCGGCAAGCCAACAATTTGAAGAAGATACTATTTTAAAAAATCCGTCAATATTCATTATTCGAAATTCAAAAAGGATTGCGCTGGGGCCCAAACACAGCAAAGCCCCTGATGGGCAGGGGTCTTTACTAACCAATTATAAACCTAAATTATGAGAGAGGCTGTAGGAGAAGGGGTCGAACCTTCACGAAGTGCTTATTTCTGTTGCCAGAAGTTTCGCAATTTCTTCGCCACCGGGACAGGGAGGTGTGTCTGCCAAAAATTTCACCATCCTACAGTATGTAAGTCATAAAGTACTTGCTACTTCAAAACTTGCTGTTGGGGAAGGGGTCGAACCTTCAAGGAGTGGTTAGTCGATCGAAACCGATTTCCCATGCTCTCCGCCACCGGGACAAGGAGGTGTGTCTGCCAAAAATTTCACCACCCAACATTATTGATAGCAATCAAAGAACGATAGTTATTTCTAATTGCTTATACGACAAATTTAATGGGGCTGTTCATTTCTTGCAAATATTTCAATAAAATATTTTTATTTTTAGTTTTATTTTAATTAAACTTGTATTTGAATACAGAAATTCAAATTTATGTCCCACAGAAAAGCTCAAAATTTAGAAATTGATAATCTCGACATCCAGATTTTGTCGATTTTAATGAAGAATGCGACTACTCCATACACCGAAATAGCCAAAGAATTGATCGTTTCCGGCGGAACGATCCATGTCCGCATGAAAAAATTGGAAGAAATGGGTGTGATCAAAGGGGCCAGCCTCGAGGTCGATCCGCAGAAGCTGGGATATGACATTACAGCGTTTTTGGGCATTTATTTGGAGAAAGGATCGCAATATCATGAGGCTGTAAAGCAACTCAAAAATGTTAAGGAGATTGTTGAATTACATTACACCACGGGTAGCTACAGCATCTTCGCCAAGATAGTTTGTCATGACACTAACCACCTGCGCGAAGTGCTGAACGAGCACATCCAGGGCGTAAAAGGCATTCAGCGTACCGAGACCTTTATTTCATTGGAAGAAAGCATCAGGAGGCAGATAACTTTAGAATAATTCTACAAACCACTTGTTAGAACAAAGAAAGGGTGTCACCCTGAGGTTCTCGAAGGGTGAGCGTAAAGGCCCTGCCCGCGATGCTTCGAGAGCCTCAGCATGACACCCCGTTCAATTTACTTAAACTTCCCTTTTAACGCAGCCAGCTTAATAGCCATATCTGTCTCAGGCTCGTCGCGTCTTTTTTGCTGATGTCCCTGCACCGGCTTATGCTGCGGCTTAACTTGTTGCGGTCTTCGTTGCTCCTGCTTAGGCTCGTTATCTTTCATCGAAAGCGAGATACGTTTCCGGTTAATGTCCACCTCCGTCACCGTTACCTGCACTTTTTGATGCACCTTCAATACCTCGTTCGGGTCCTTAATATAACGATTGGTGATCTGGCTCAAATGCACCAGTCCATCCTGGTGAACGCCGATATCGACAAATGCGCCGAAGTTGGTGATGTTAGTCACGATACCCGGCAGTTTCATGCCAATTTGCAAATCGCCAATAGCGTTTACGCCTTCGGTGAAGCTGAATGACTCGAACTGCTCACGCGGGTCGCGGCCGGGCTTGGCCAGCTCGGCCATGATGTCGTTGAGCGTTGGCAAACCCACAGTTTCGGTAATATATTTCCGAAGCGGGATACTCTTTCTTAATGGCGCATTGCTCATTAGTTCTTTTACTGAGCACTTGGCATCCTTAGCCATCTGCTCAACCAGCGAATAGCTTTCGGGATGGACTGCACTGGAATCAAGCGGGTTCTCAGCATTGTGGATACGTAAAAATCCTGCCGCCTGTTCAAATGCCTTGCCACCCAGGCGCGGAACCTGTTTCAACTGGTCACGTTTTTTGAAGGCACCGTTTGCATTCCGGTATTCAACAATATTTTGCGCCAACTGCGGCCCAAGTCCGGATACGTAAGCCAATATTTGCTTAGATGCAGTATTCAATTCAACACCCACAGCGTTTACACAACTGATCACGGTATCATCAAGCTTGCCCTGCAAACGCGTTTGGTCCACGTCATGCTGGTACTGCCCTACGCCAATAGATTTTGGATCGATTTTCACCAACTCGGCCAGCGGGTCCATCAACCGACGACCAATGGAAACAGCACCACGCACAGTTACATCCTTATCCGGGAACTCTTCACGCGCAGCTTCGGATGCCGAGTAAATCGAGGCCCCGCTTTCATTTACCATTACAATATTGACTGATGGCAAATTCAAATTTTTTACAAAAACTTCGGTTTCTCGACCAGCAGTTCCGTTACCAATGGCAATTGCTTCTATTTGATATCGTTCGGTCAGGTGTTTTACGGTTTTGCCGGCTTCGGCTGCTCCGCCTGCACCAGTATGCGGGAATATCGCTGTGTATTCAAGCAATTTGCCTTGCTCATCCAGGCAAACCACCTTACAGCCGGTGCGGAATCCCGGGTCAATCGCCATAACACGTTTTTGACCAAGCGGTGCGGCCATCAGCAGTTGACGGGCATTCTCCGCAAATACGCGGATCGCCTCCTCATCTGCCAATTTTTTGGTGTGCAAGCGAATTTCGGTTTCCATCGATGGTTTAAGCAGTCGCTTGTAGCCATCGTGCATCGCCAATTGCACCTGCTGCGACGCAGCGTTGTTTCCTCTAATAAATAATTGTTCGAGCAGGTCGATCGCCTGGTCCTGATCGGGCTGAATATCCAGCCAAAGAATTTCTTCTTTCTCGCCCCGACGCATGGCCAGTATGCGATGCGAAGGCGCGGTTTTAACCGGCTCCGACCAATCGAAGTAGTCTTTATATTTAATACCGGCCTCTTCCTTGCCCGGTACGACCTTAGATTGGAATGTACCTCTCTCGATAAACAACTCGCGCAGTTTGGTGCGGGCATCAGCATTTTCACTGATGGATTCGGCGATGATATCTCTTGCTCCTGCCAGTGCTTCCTCTATATTATTGACGCCCTTTTCCGCATCGATATATTTAGCGGCTTCATCTTCGGGATCGATGCGATTCTGCTCGAGAAGTAGATCAGCCAATGGCTGCAAGCCTTTTTCGCGGGCAGCCGTGGCTCGGGTTTTGCGTTTTGGACGATAGGGCAAATAGATATCCTCCAATGTCACCATTGTTTCGGCTTCGTTCAGTTGCTTTTCCAACTCAGGCGTCAGTTTGCCCAGATCGGTTAGCGATTTAAGGATAGCCTCGCGGCGTTTATCCAGTTCGCGCAATTGCTGCACGCGATCGCGTATCGCTTCCACCTGCACCTCATCCAAACTGCCGGTTAGTTCCTTGCGGTAACGCGAAATGAACGGCACAGTTGCGCCTTCATCCAATAATCCAACCGTCGTACTTACCTGTTTCTCACTGATCGATAGCTCTGTGGCGATCTTTTTAAAATGTGTCGTCATAATTTTTAGCCGGATTGCGAAGTTGGCAGTATTTAATTAAACCGCCAAAAGATGTTAAAATAATTCATGACAATTGGCATACACAAAGCCCGCCCCTGCCCATTTTGATTTTACACACTTTTTGCGCAATTTTGCGTGGCTTATAGAGAAAGACGGAGGGATTAGACCCTGCGATGTCTTAGCAACCTGTACTTACAAGGTGCTACGTTCTACTCACCCGGCTCTGTTAGCGGTGAGACAGATAAGCGAGAGTCGCGTTAATACGACTTTTGAAATAAGCGGTGATTAGATTTGAGATATTAGATATGAGATTTGAGACAGGGTTTTGCCATGTCGCTTTGTCTCAAATCTCATATCTCACATCTCATATCTCAAAAAAAATGAGTATTAGAGAAGAATTAAAAAAGCGCATTTTGGTTATTGACGGGGCAATGGGTACGCTGATACAGCGTTATCAATTGACCGAGGAGGATTTTCGTGGCGAGCGCTTTCGCAATCACCCTTCTGATGTAAAGGGTAACAACGACCTGTTGAACCTGACGCGCCCGGATATCATCCGCGCGATCCATAAAGAATACCTTGAGGCCGGCGCCGATATTATTGAAACCAACACCTTCAGCACGCAACGCATTTCGCTGGCCGACTACCACATGGAGGAATTGGCCTACGAACTCAGCTACGAAGGCGCCCGCATAGCCCGCGAGATTGCCGATGAATACACTAAAGCCAATCCTGCAAAACCGCGTTTCGTTGCCGGTGCTATCGGTCCAACAAACCGTACTGCTTCCATGTCGCCGGACGTAAATGACCCCGGTTTTCGTGCCGTAACTTTTGATGACCTGGGCGAAGCTTACTACGAGCAGGTTCGCGGATTGGTGGATGGCGGCTCAGATGTGCTCATCATCGAAACTATTTTCGATACATTGAACGCCAAGGCAGCAATCTATGCCATCAAGCGTTACGAAAGAGAATGTAAAGAGGCTGGTAAGGATTATCCTGCATTCCGTCCCTCTGGCGGCATCATGATCTCGGGTACCATTACCGATGCTTCGGGCCGTACTTTATCCGGGCAAACCGTTGAAGCTTTCTGGAACTCCGTGCGCCATGCCAACCTGCTATCAGTTGGGTTGAACTGTGCATTGGGCGCTAAAGAAATGCGTCCCCACCTGGAAGAGCTTTCCACAAAATCTAACGTTTATATATCGGCTTATCCCAACGCCGGCTTACCTAATGAGTTTGGCGGATACGACGAAATGCCGCACGAGACCGCCCATTTTATCGAAGACTTTATTGACCACGGCATGGTAAATATCGTTGGTGGATGCTGCGGTACTACGCCAGATCATATTAAATGTATTGCTGAAAAAGCGGCGCAGGGTACTCCGCGCCAAATTCCTGAAATTGATCCGTATTTAAGGCTGAGCGGATTGGAGTCTGTGAACGTAACACCTGAAACCAACTTTGTGAATGTGGGCGAACGCACCAATATTACCGGGTCGCCTAAATTCTCGAAACTCATTTTAGCAGAAGATTTC
>Ga0068856_100002198_pt1 | contig 20238 bp, 20 predicted proteins | sample KBSCornC62_FD_66595 | JGI IMG/M metagenome (GOLD analysis project Ga0068856, IMG submission 66595) | Corn rhizosphere microbial communities from Kellogg Biological Station, Michigan, USA - KBS Corn C6-2 | ecosystem: Host-associated > Plants > Roots > Rhizosphere > Soil ... | reverse complement strand
TGCCGTAGGTCTTGATCAGCTCGGACGCGGTCTTGGGGCCGACGCCGGGGACGCCGGGAACATTGTCGACGCTGTCGCCCATCAAGGCGAGCACGTCGCCCAGTTGCTCGGGCTCGACTCCGAATTTCTCGAGCACATGCTCGCGGCCGAGCCGGCGGTTGTTCATCGTGTCTAGCAGATCGAGGCCTGGCTCGATCAACTGCATCAGATCCTTGTCGGAGCTGACGATCGTGACCTTCCAGCCCTCGGCCAGCGCCGCCTTGGCATAGCAGGCAATGATGTCGTCCGCTTCCAGCCCCTCTTCCTCGATGCAGGGCAGCGAGAAAGCACGCGTCGCATCGCGGATCATCGGGAATTGCGGGACCAGATCCTCGGGCGGCGGCGGGCGGTGCGCCTTATACTGGTCGTACATGTCGTTGCGGAACGTCTTCGACGAGGCGTCGAAGATCACCGCCATATGCGTCGGCCCGTCGGCGGCGTGCAGGTCCTCGACCAGCTTCCACATCATGGTGGTGAAGCCGTAGACCGCGCCCGCGGGCTGGCCATGCTTGTTGGTGAGCGGCGGAAGCCGATGATAAGCCCGGAAAATATAGCCGGAGCCATCGACCAGATAGAGGTGGTTGGAAGCCATTGGCCGAGGGTCTTAGCAGCAGCGTGAAGCGACTCCTAGGCATCCCGAGCACATCTTCAGCAAGTTGGAACCGCCGTTCCCGATCGCAGTACCGCTGCGCGCAGTGCGCGGAACAATGAGGTCGCGGTCGGCGGATCGCGATTTGCCAGCACCACGATGACGAGATCGTCGTCGGGGAACATGATCGCCTCGGCATTAACTCCCGGCGCGCCGCCATTGTGGCCGAACCAGCGATGCCCCTCGAAGCTGCCGGTGCCGAAGCCGAAGCCATAATAAAGCGCCGGCAAGTCGCCCTTGGCCGGGGCACTATCCACCTGCCGCATCGTAAAGCTCCGCACCGTCTCGGCGCCGAGCAACTTGCCTTCGGAAAGCGCCAGGAAGAAGCGCGTCATGTCTCCGGCCGTGCTGAACAGGCCGCCGGCGGACGTTGCCGGCATCGTCGATTCAGGTGCGGGGTGGAGCGCGCCTCCCGCGACCGGGCCCGGCCCGTCACGAGACGGAAGACCACGCGGCCCGCCTCCCGGTGAAGGGCTTCCCGGCTCACCGCGTGGTGGCAGGAGGCGCGGGGGCATGTTACCCGCGCTCAGGCCTTGCGCCGTTGCGCCTGCGGTATAGGCAAGGGCGGTCGCGCTCATTCCCGCGGGCTGGAATATCTTCGCAGCCAGGTAATCGCCATAGGATTGGCCTGACGCGCGTTCGACCACCATGCCGAGCAGGGCGAAGCCCGTATTCGAATAATCGAACTGCGTTCCCGGAATGAAGCGCGGCCTCTCCCCGGCAATAAGCGGCATCAGGTCGTTAAGCCGCCTGACATTCTGGAGCACGGGCACCGCATCGGGCGTGAAGAAATTGCCCAGCCCGGACGTGTGGGTGAGCAATTGCCGCACCGTCACCGCGGCGGTTTCGGGCGGCAACCCGTCGACAAAATGCCCGACCTGGTCATCAAGGCGGACTTTGCCCGCCTCGATCAACTGTCCGATAGCCACCGCCGTGAACATCTTGCCCGCCGACCCGATGTTGAAACGGGTGGTTTCCGTAATCGGCGGGGAGCCCGCTTCACCGATCGCCCCGCGCCAATGCACCCATCTGGCCGGCCCGCGACTGATCGCCGCGACGCCGGAAAATCCTGCCTGATCCGGCTGCGACAGGACGCACCGCACTATATCCCCGGACCGACCCTGGGCGTCGGTCCGGCCCGGCATCAAGGCGGCACCAATCATCATCATCGGCACTATCGACCAGCGCATTCGGCTCACCTCGTGTTGACGTCGCGAACAAAGCGCGCGCACAACTTCAATGACAATCGGGATTGTTGAAGTAGGGATATGCTCGAACGGCTGAATATCGACGATGCGGCTCGCGCCGCCTTGCTCTCGAACGAACGATCACGTCACATCGTGCTGGCGTTAGTCGATCAAGAACGTACGCAGAGCCAATTGGCCGATCTCATGGGGATGAAGCTCAACCTGCTTCACTATCATCTTCGACGGCTGGAAACGGCGGGGTTGGTTTCGGTGTCGCGAAGTCAGTCGCGCGCCGGCCGCGCGATCGCTTATTATCGTGCGGTGGCGCGCAGCTTCTTCGTCCCCGCGGAACTTGCCACCGCGATTCCGGACCGCACCCTGATCGAGGAATTGCGCGACGCCTTGGAACGGAGCCGCACCGGCACCTATAGCGGCATCCTTTACGCTTATGACGACGGCCCTCGCATGCGCGTGATCCAGGACCGGCGCCCTACTCGTCCGACCGCCGAACTATGGCATCGGATGACATTGAACGATGCCGATGCCGCCGCCTTGATCGAAGAGCTCAAATCGCTGTTCGCGCGCTTCGAAGGGCGCGATACCGCGTCGGGGCATCGCTTCGTCGCCTTCGCCGCGCTGGCCCCACTTTAAGGCTCCCACTCGGCACATCTCGGCGGGAATGACCCAACAACGTGGCCAGCAAAGAACAGCTTTCGCCTCCCGCCCGGATCGGCCAGAACGTTCGTTACGCCAACGATCAACAGGAAGGATGCTCCCGATGCGATCCGCCAGTTTCGCCGCCCTTGCCGTTTCGATCATGCTTGCCTCTGCGGGCCAGGCCGCCCCGAGCCCGGCGATCGTCGCCGCCGTCGCCAATCCCGCCCGCCTGGAATCGGAAAAGCCGCGCGACAAATACCGCCACCCGGCCGAGACGCTCAGTTTCTTCGGCGTCGCACCCAACCAGAGCGTGATCGAATATAGCCCGGGCGGCGGCTGGTATACGCGCATCCTGATGCCTTTGCTCGCCGCGCACGGCCATTATATCGCAGTGGTCGGCAACAATCCCAAGGCGATCGAAGGCGCGCGCAAGCTGATCGCCCCGCTGCCCGGCGCCGCCAGGGCCGAGGTGAACGGGTTCGACATCGCCGCCGCGACCATGGCGAAGCCGAACAGCGTCGATCGCGTGCTGACCTTCCGCAACATCCACAACCTGCTGATGCCCGAAGATGGCGGCGCCAAGGACGGCTCGGTCGCCCGCGCCTTCTTCCGCGCAGCCTACAAGGCGCTCAAGCCGGGGGGCATTTTGGGAGTCGTCGATCATCGCCTGCCCGAAAAGGCGGACGTCACGCGCGAACAGACGAGCGGTTACGTCAAACGCTCGACCGTAATCCACCTCGCGACCGAAGCAGGCTTCAAACTTGCCGGCGAGAGCGAGATCAATGCCAATCCGAAGGACTCAGCCGATTGGCCCAACGGCGTCTGGACCTTGCCCCCGACGCTGACGCTCAAGGATCAGGACCGCGCCAAATATCTCGCGATCGGCGAAAGCGACCGCATGACCCTGCGCTTCGTCAAACCGCGGTAGCGCGATGAATAACCGTTCGTGTTGAGCGAACGGACCTAGGGAACGAGGATGGTATCCACTGCCCGCGCCTTGGTCTCGGGATAGTCCAGCGTGTAATGCAGCCCGCGGCTTTCCTTGCGCCGGAGCGCCGACTTCACGATCAGGGTCGCCACCACAATCAGGTTGCGGAGTTCGATCAGGTCCGTCGTGATGCGGTAATTGCCGTAATAATCCTCGACCTCCTGCGCGAGCAGCGCGGCGCGGTGCTGCGCGCGTTCCAGCCTTTTGGTGGTGCGCACGATGCCGACATAGTCCCACATGAAACGGCGGATCTCGCGCCAATTGTGCTGGACGACGATATCCTCGTCCGAATCGCGCACGCGGCTTTCGTCCCAAGGGCGGATCGCATCGGGCGGCGGCAGATCGTCGAAATTGGCGAGGATGTGCCTGGCGGCCGCCTCGCCGAACACGAAGCATTCGAGCAGCGAATTGGACGCAAGCCGGTTCGCGCCGTGCAGTCCCGATTGCGTCACCTCGCCCGCCGCATAAAGGCCGGGCAGATCGGTCCGCCCGTCCAGGTCGATCATCACCCCGCCGCAGGTATAATGCATCGCCGGCACTACCGGGATCGGCTCCCTGGTGATGTCGATCCCCAGGCCCAGCAGCTTGGCGTAGATGGTCGGGAAATGCTGCTCGATAAAGGCGGGCGGCTTGTGGCTGATGTCGAGATGGACATAGTCGAGACCGAGCCGCTTGATCTCATGGTCGATCGCGCGGGCGACCACGTCGCGCGGCGCAAGCTCGGCACGCGGATCGAAGTCGGGCATGAAGCGATGCCCGTTCGTCGGCAGCTTGAGGATGCCGCCCTCGCCCCGCATCGCCTCGGTGATCAGGAAGTTCTTGACCTCCAGATTGTAGAGGCAGGTCGGGTGGAACTGGTTGAATTCCATGTTCGACACGCGGCAGCCCGCGCGCCACGCCATCGCGATCCCGTCACCCGAAGCGCCGCGCGGCGCGGTCGAATATTGATAGACGCGCCCCGCCCCGCCCGTCGCGAGGATCGTCGCCTTGGCGGTGAACAAGGCGACATGGCCCGTGGCGCGATGCAGCGCATAGACGCCGCGCACGCGCCCATCGCCCGAATAACGCACCGCATGGCGTCCGGTGACTAGGTCGATCGCCGCCATGTCGGTGATCAGGCTGATATTGGGATGCGCCTCGGCCGCCTTCTGCAGCGCCTGCTGCACCGCCCAGCCGGTCGCATCGTCGACATGGACGATGCGGCGATGGCTGTGGCCGCCCTCGCGCGTCAGATGCCAGCGGTCGCCGCTTTCATCCTCGCCCGGGTTGAACGGCACGCCCAGTTGCGCCAGCCGCTCGATTGCCGCGGGCGCATTCTCGACCACGAACTCGACGGTCTTGCGGTCGTTGAGCCCCGCCCCCGCGACCATCGTATCCTCGATATGGCTTTCGAACGTATCGCCCGGCTCCAGCACCGCGGCGATCCCGCCCTGCGCATGCGCGGTCGAGCCTTCGGACAGGCCCGCCTTCGCGAGCACGCCCACCTTGAGATGATCCGCCAGGTTGAGCGCCGCGGTCAGGCCCGCCGCACCCGAGCCGATGATCAGAACGTCGTAATTGTGGTGGGCCACTTTTCGCCTTTCCGTTCCCCGGCGAAAGCCGGGGTCCAGTTCCTAACCGTCCGCTGGACCCCGGCTTTCGCCGGGGAACCGCTTATATCTCCACCGGCGTCCGCGTCAGGTTGAGGAACACGTCCTCCAGGTCCGCCTCATGGGTAGAGACGTCGACGATTCCCAGCCCCGCCCCCTGCAAGGCCGCCAGCACCTCGCCCGCATTCACCTTGTCCTTGGAGTAGGTGATCACAACCGTGCGCTCATTCTTGAGTTCGATCTTTTCGAAGCAGGGCGCGCTCGGGGCAGTCTTGAGATCGCGGTCGACCGTGACCGAGACGGCTTTCTCCTGCGCCATCGCCAGCAATTCGCGCGTCGGGCGGTTGGCGATCACCTGGCCGTGGTTGATGATCGCGATGCTGTCGCAAAGCTCCTCGGCTTCCTCGAGATAATGCGTGGTCAGCACCACCGTCGTGCCCGCTTCATTGAGCGCGCGCACATATTCCCAAAGCTGCTGACGCAATTCTACGTCCACACCCGCGGTCGGCTCGTCGAGCACCAGCACCGGCGGATTGTGCACGAGCGCCTTCGCGACCAGCAGGCGGCGCTTCATGCCGCCGGAGAGCGAACGCGCATAGGCATTGGCCTTGTCGTCGAGATAGACCGCGCGCAGCAATTCCATCGAGCGCCGCTTGCTCTTGGGCACGCCATAGAGGCCGGCATAAAGCTCCAGCATCTCGTAGGGCGTGAAGAAGGGATCGAACACGATCTCCTGCGGCACGATCCCGATCGAGGCCTTGGCGTTGCGCGGGTGCTCGTCAATGTCGAAGCCCCAGATCGAGGCCTTGCCCGACGTCTTGGTGACCAGCCCCGCCAGGATGTTGATCGTGGTCGATTTGCCCGCGCCGTTCGGCCCCAGCAGCCCGAAAATCTGCCCGCGCGGCACGTCGAGCGTGACATCGGTCAACGCCTGCTTGCCGCCCTTATATGTTTTGCTGAGGCCCTGGATGCTGATCGCCGCGTCGCTCATGGAGCGAGCGCATAGAACCTGATTTGCGTTGGGGGAAGCAGGGTTGCCTTTGTACCCGCGATGCCAGGCTTGTTCCAGCATGATCGCGCATCAACGAAACGCGCCGGCCTACTTGCGGTCTTTGAAACGTCCGTGCAGCTTCCGGCAAAATCTTGGGGGATTGTCGGATGTGGTGGAAGCTATCGGGCCTGGTCGCGGCTCTGCTGATCGCCGTCGCACCCGCTGCCGCGTCGCCCTGCAAGACCCAGGGTAACGTCGACGAGCCGATCAAATTCCCGCGTAACGATGCGAATGACGTCCCGATCGCCAGATCGATGATCCCGATCATCTTCCCGGAAGTGACCAGCGCCTTGCGGGCCGCGCTCACCTGCACGCGATCGACCATCAGCACGCCGATCGGCGACTACGTCCTGGGCGGCGAGAATGACGACCCCATTTCCCGCCTGGCGGTCCGCGCGGACGGCCAGCCGGGCCCCGCCGCCTATCTGGCGCATCCGCCTACCAATCCCGGGTTGTTCGCGCTGGTGGTCCATTTCACGGATTCGCTCACCGTCGTCGAAAAACTCTATGCGGGCATCCCTACCGATCAGCGGCTGGCGGAGGATGTGCGCAAGGCGCTGACCCAAAAAAGCGGCATCATGAGTTTTGACGCTGCACAGCGGGCAGTCCGCTACGGATTTACACCGCGTAGCGGCATTCCCATGCCGGTGCAGCCCGGGCAGGCCGCGAACGGCGGCACCACCATCGCTGCGGGCCCTCAGATACTGGTCCAGAGCACGGGAGATCCGCAAATGCTGGATATGGCCAGAGGCATGCAGCACCGTCCCTCCGGCTTTGCCTGCCCAAAAGGCTTCGAGGGCCTGGCGATCCTGCTGATGACCATCGATCCAAGGACGGACTATCTGTCGTGCAGATATCGCAGCGGCACCGATCTACATTTCCGGCCGACCGATCAGGTCCGCTATGTGCTGACTTTGGTCAGGGCGCCGCCAGCCATCACCACCCGCAACATTTTCGACCAGATTACCACCAAGGCGCACGCGACCTTGCACATCACGGGGGATCACGTTCCGCCGCTGGCAGGCGGGCCGGCACCGGCGCCGGAATTGGTCGCTTGCTGGGACACCGATGGCGGCACGGAAGGCGTCTGGGTAGGCAAAGTGGGCGACTGGACGATGTGGGTGCAGTTCAAATATCCGCCGAGCGCGGCCAATGACGCCGAAGCCGCGCAGGTCGCGAAGACCCTGTTCGTTCAGGCACATACACAAATCGGAGCAGGCGCATCGGGCGCTGCGCCGAATTGATCTTCTAGCCTGCCGCCACCGACAGCGCATTCAGCGCTTGGCGAACACATAGTCCAGGTCGTCGCCCAGCCCGGATATATGAAGCGCTTTGGCCTCGTGCACGGCGGGTTCCAGCTCACTGTTCCTGTTGAACTGGTTGAAGACAAACGTTCCTTCGAACACGACGCGCCCCTGCCGCACGCCGATACCCGCCGGCACGTCGATCAAATATCCCCTTTTCCCGCGCTCCACGCGATACCGGGTGGTTCGGCCCTCGGCGGTGATGATGCCACCGTGCAGGATCAGCGGCGCACAGCAGGGATTATCATAGGTGCCATCCGCCCACGATTGCGGCGGGGGCGGCGACGGCCAGAAAATCACATGCGTTACGCCCCCCGCCATAGCGACCATGATCATCACGAAGACGATCAACCGCATCCGCGCGGCAACATATTCCCCGTCCCCCATCGTCAGCCGTCCACACCCGCCCATTCCGCCCGAACGTCCGGTTCGATCTCCGCCGCGCTCCGCAATGCTGCCTCGCGGGTGAACCGCGCCGGATCGAGCCGCGACAAAGCCCATATCGCCGTACCCCGCACCACCGGCGCCGGATCGTCGAGCAGCGCCAGCACGCGCGGGAGCAGGCCCGGCAGCCCGCTATTCCCCGCCGCGATCAATGCGTTGCGCATCATCCTGTCGCGCCCAATCCGTTTGATGGGCGAGCCCGAAAAGACTTCGCGGAAGCTTGTATCGTCCAGTTGCAGCAGGTCGCCAAGCGCGGGCGCGGCCAGTTCGGCGCGCGCGGCGAAGGCGCGGTTGGCGTGCGCGGCCTCGGCGAACTTGTTCCATGGGCAGACCGCCAGGCAATCGTCGCAGCCATAGATGCGGTTGCCGATCGCCTCGCGGAACTCATGCGGGATCGGCCCTTTCAGTTCGATCGTGAGGTAGGAAATGCAGCGCCGCGCATCCAACTTGAACGGCGCGGGGAAGGCATCGGTCGGACAGGCCGCCAGGCAGGCGTTGCACGATCCGCATTTCACCTCGCCCACCGGGTCGGGCTCCAGCTCCAGCGTGGTCATGATCGCGCCCAGTAGCAGCCAGCTGCCCTCGGTCCGGCTGACCAGGTTGGTATGCTTGCCTTGCCAGCCGAGCCCGGCGGCTTCGGCCAACGGTTTCTCCATCACCGGCGCCGTATCCACGAACACCTTGAGATCGGTCTCGGGCACCTGCGCGACCAGCCAGCGCGCGAGCGCCTTCAGCCCCTTCTTGACGATGTCGTGATAATCCTGGCCCTGCGCATAGACCGAGATCCGCCCCACCGCGGCCTCGTCCGCCAAAGCGAGCGGATCGTGCGGCGGCGCATAGCTCATGCCGAGCATGATCACCGACTTCACCTCGGGCCAGAGCGAGGCCGGGCTGCCGCGCTGGTGCGCGCGGTCCTCCATCCATGCCATGTCGCCGTGCGAGCCGGCGTCCAGCCATTCGCGCAACCGCGCGGACGCGTCCGGAATCGCGTCCGCGCGCGCGATCCGGCAGTCGGCGAAGCCGAGCGCGCGCGCCTCCGCCTTGATCGCGGCTTCGATGGAAATATGGCCTGTCACTGATCCCTGTTATCACATCGCCGCAAGCGCGCTTGTATCTTGCTGATCCAATGCACACTTTTTGGCGGTTGGGGCGTTAGGAAGGCTGCGGGAAGGGAATGTCATGCAGATTTCTAGGCGAGCGCTCCTCGGCGCCTGCTCCGGTGCCCTTGTAGCGGCGTGGTTCTGGCCCTCGGGCGGAGCCAGCACACCGGTCCATTATGCGGTCACGCTGACCGACGCGCAGTGGCGCGCGAAGCTTTCGCCCGCCGCTTATGCGGTGCTGCGCCAGCAAGCCACCGAGCGCGCTTTCACCAGCCCCTTGCTCAACGAGCATCGCAAGGGCGTCTTCAATTGCGCGGGCTGTGCGCTCCCGCTCTTCTCGTCCGCCACCAAGTTCGAAAGCGGCACGGGTTGGCCAAGCTTCTGGGCGCCGCTCGACCATGCGGTGCTCACAAGCGACGACCGCTCGCTTGCCGAAGACCGAACCGAGGTCCATTGCCGCCGCTGCGGCGGTCATCTCGGCCATGTCTTCGATGATGGTCCCAAGCCCACCGGATTGCGCTATTGCATGAACGGCGTGGCCCTCGGTTTCACTCCAGCGAAAGCCTGACTGTTGATCCATATGTTGCGTACGCGCGCCGCGAGGCGCGGATGAGCCAGATTACGCCGGTTATCCTGTCGGGGGGCGCGGGCACGCGTCTGTGGCCCCTTTCCCGTACGGGCCGCCCCAAGCAGTTGCTGAGCCTGACCGCGGCGGAAACGATGCTGCAGCTGACCGCACGCCGCACCCCGACGCGCGACGGCTTCGCGGCGCCGATCGTGGTCGCCAATGCCGCGCATGCCGACATGATCGAGGAGCAGCTCGAACAGGCCGGTATCGCGGAGGCCCGGCTCATCCTCGAGCCGACCGGCCGCAATACCGCGCCCGCGATCGCGCTGGCGGCACTCGCGCTCGATCGCCAGGCGATCATGCTGGTGATGCCGAGCGATCATGTGATCCAGGACGTCGCCGCCTTCCGCGCCGCGATCGCGGCCGCTTTGCCGCTGGTCGAGCAGGGCTGGCTCGCCACCTTCGGCATCACGCCCGATGGGCCCGAGACCGGCTATGGCTATATCAAGCGCGGTGAGCCCATCGGCGAAGGCGTCGCGCGGGTCGAGAGCTTCGTCGAAAAGCCCGACCGCGCCACCGCCGAGGCCTATCTCGCCACCGGCCAATATAGCTGGAACGGCGGCATCTTCCTGTTCGGCGCGGGCACCTATCTCGACGCGCTGGAAAGGCACGCCCCGGAAATGCTCACCTGCGTGCGCAAGTCGATGGAACAGGCCGCGCGCGAGGATGGCCGCATCTTCCCCGAACGCCACGCCTTTGCCTCCTCGCCCGCCCAGGCGGTCGATTATGCGGTGATGGAGAAAGCCGACAAGGTCGCCGTGGCCCCGGTCGAGATGGGCTGGTCCGACGTCGGCAGCTGGGATGCGCTCCATGCCATCACGCCCTGCGACGATGACGGCAACGCGCATCACGGCGAAGTGTTCGCGATCGACACCAAGCGCTGCATGATCCGCAGCGAAGGCCCGGTCGTCGCCGCGGTCGGCGTCAAGGACCTGATCGTGATCGCCACCCCCGACGCCGTCCTCATCATGCCCCGCGGCGCCAGCCAGGAGGTCAAACGCGCGGTCGAGGCGCTCAAGAAGGATGGCCACATCACGCTGGATCGCGCGCTGTAAGGGCGAGCCATCCCGGACTTCTTCCGGAGCGCGCAATGCCGTCCCGATCTGACGCGGCGCCCGTCCGAGGGGACGTCCGATCGCGGGTTGCCCCCTAGGCGGCCGCCTTGTGCCGGAGCAGGACCATGTCCTGATGCGCGAGCGAGCCGCGCGGCACATAGCTCAATATGTCGAAATAGCGCGTCCAATGCTCGAACACGTACCAGGGCGCGTGGAACATGCTCTGGTAATAGCTCGGAAAATCGGCGGCCCACACGTCGTCGACATGGAAATACACGCCTTCGCTTTCGAGCGCCCGGGTCGATTTCCGTTCCACTTCGCGTGTGTACGGATCGTCCTGCGGCAGCGCATTGAGCCACCGCCGGTGCGCGAAGGGGCCATGCACGGTCAGGACCAACGTGCCGCCAGGCGCGAGGATGCGGCCAAGCTCGGTCAGCCAGGCATCCTGATAGGCTTCGTCCAGATGGGTCAGCACGCTGTGGTTGAGGATCAGGTCGAAATAGCCATCCTCATAAGGGAGCGGCGGCAGGCCCTCGCTCTGGACCGTGCGTAGCCGGGGGTAATTTTCCTGCAGCCAGCGGATTGCCTCGCCATCGATATCGCAGCCATGCACTTCCTGCTTGTCCAGGTCGACCGGCAGCTCGGTCAGGATGCGGCCGCACCCGCAGCCCCATTCGAGAATCCGGGCCACGTTCGGGATATGCACGCCCACGCCTGAAAGCGCGCGACGGAAATCGGCGGCTGACTGGAAACCGGAACTCCCGAATTCGGTCGCGTCGGCGATGCCCGAAACGCGGAGGCGGAGGTTTTCGGGCGGGATGGGTCTGGGCATTAGCTCGTCTCTCGATCACTGCGGGTCGGGGAATGCGGGGCTGGCAGCGAAACTAAGCCGCCGTCCATCCCCCATCGATCGACAGGTTCGCCCCCGTGATCGAGGCGCTTTCGTCGCGGCAAAGGTGCAGCAGCAGCGACGCGACCTGATCGACCGTCACGAACTCCTTGGTCGGCTGGCCCGCCAGCAGCACGTCGTTCATCACCTGCTCGCGCGTCAGCCCGCGCGCCTTCATCGTATCGGGGATCTGGGATTCGACCAAGGGCGTCCAGACATAGCCCGGGCTGATGCAATTCACGGTGATGCCCTTGGTCGCAACCTCCAGCGCCACCGTCTTGGTCAGCCCGGCGATACCATGTTTGGCCGCGACGTAAGCCGACTTGAAGGGCGAGGCGACCAGGCTGTGCGCGGAAGCGGTGTTAACGATCCGGCCCCACCCCTTCGCCTTCATGTCCGGCAGCGCCATCCGGATCGTGTGGAAGGCCGAAACCAGGTTGATCGCGACGATCTGGTGCCATTTCTCGGGTGGGAATTCGTCGATCGGGGCGACGTGCTGGATACCGGCATTGTTGACCAGGATATCGACCCCGCCCAATTCCCTGATGCAGGTCTCGACCATCGCCTCGATCTCGTGGGGCTTGGACATGTCGGCGGGGGAATAAAGCGCGCCCGCCCCGCTCGCTTGCGCCAGTCCCGCGCGCTCCGCCTCGATCGCCGCCGCATCGCCAAAGCCGTTGATCATCACCGCCGCGCCCTCGGCCGCAAGAGTCTTCGCGCAGGCGAGCCCGATGCCCGAGGTCGATCCGGTGACGAGTGCGGTCTTGCCCTTGAGGAACATGCTAACTCCTGTGCTCGAGGCTATGCGCCCACGCGGCGGCGGGGCCGGCCTCGACTTTGCGCAGATGCGCATGATTCTGGATAGAGGTGATCGCCTTGACCGCGCCTTGCCGCGCGTCGGGTGCCAACGCGCGATCGGCATAAGCCTGGACCCGGCCGATCAAGGCCAGATCGCCCGACGGGCCCGCCAGCGAGACGATGAACTCCGGCTGCGAGCTCTTCTCGATCAGCTGGTTGACCGCATCCGCATGCGCCACCGCCCAATCGAACGCCATTTCCGGATACCAGAGCGAAACCACGCGCAGCATGCTCGAACGGTTGGGCACGGTCGGCTCGTCGCCCCGGCAGGCGCGGACCGACCGGTGCCGCCGCGAAGCCCGAGGTCGAGAGGAGAAAGACGAGAAAAGGCAACAGACGCCCGCATTGGGCCATGGGTAACTCCCGGAAAAAGCTGGAAACGGCGGCTAAGACGCCGGAGGTGCGAATCAAGGCGCGTGCAACCACCTGCAACGAGAACGGGTTGTGCTGCCGTCACACGCCCGCCACACAGGGAGGCTCCATGCGGCTCGACGATTATCGCGAAAGCTCGAATGTCGAGGAGGATAGCGGTCGCGCGGGCTTCGGGGGGTTCGGTGGCGGCGGCGGTGGGCTCGGCCTGCTCTTCGCTTTGGTCGGCAGCCGCTTCGGGATCGGCGGCATCATCGTGCTCGGCCTCGGCCTGATGCTGTTCGGCTTCAACCCGTTCGGCGGCGGCCAGCAGATGGGCGGGCAACCGCCCCAGGTCAAAAGCGAGAGCGCGCAGCAGGTTTGCGCGGAAAATGGCGCAGCCGGCCATTTCTCCTGCCGCGTGCTCGCCAGCACCGAGGATACGTGGAGCCGCATCTTCCAGCAGTCCGGCCAGACCTACACCCCGCCCCGCCTCCATTTCTATTCGCGCCAAGGTTCATCCCAGTGCGGCGAGGCGATGTCGGCGATGGGGCCTTTCTATTGCCCGAGCGACCAGCGCGTTTACCTGGACACCGAATTCTTCAACGAGCTCCAGACGCGCTTCCATGCCGCCGGCGATTTCGCCGAGGCCTATGTGATCGCGCATGAGGTCGGCCATCATATCCAGTATCTGACCGGCATCGCCGACAAGGTCCGCCGGGAACAGCAGGCTTCGGACGAAAAAGGCGCCAACGCGCTCCAGGTGCGGATGGAATTGCAGGCCGATTGCTATGCCGGCGTGTGGGCCGCCAATGCCAGGGACGCGCATGGCCAGCCGCTGCTCGAACCGGGCGATGCCGAAGAAGGGCTGCGCGCGGCCAATGCGATCGGCGACGACACGCTCCAGCGCTCCGCCGGGCAGACACCCGTCCCCGACAGCTTCACCCACGGCACCTCGGCCGAACGCGTCGCCTGGCTCAAGCGCGGCCTCTCGACCGGCGATCCATCGAAATGCGACACATTCGCCGGCACGATCGACGGGTAAGGGCCCGCCCCGCCGAGCAAAAAACAAGCGCCGCCGGACCGCAGTCCGGTCCTTGTAGATCAGCCGAACAGCACGCCCAAATTGCGGCGGCTGCGCAAGGTGCCGCCAATGATGCCGAAACCGCCCAGCATCAGCGCCCAAGTCGCGGGCTCCGGTACACCTTCCACCGTGGCGGCGCCGAACGACGTCCCGGTCGGGTAGCTGAAAGTATTCTCCTGGGAGGCGAAGCTCACCAATTCGGGGTAGAAGGTCCCATTCGTCGGATCGGTTCCGAAATATAGCCGGGTCCCGTCCCCGTTCTCATATGCGAAATTGGCGAAGGTCACCGTGCCGCTGACCAGGCTATAATTATTATATTGGGCGCCAAATTGGCCGCTCCAGTCGGTCGTATAGCTGCCAAGCAAATCCGCATAGGGCGATTGCGTGACGCTGATCGTCAGCCCGCCAGCGTCCAGGTTAGTCCCGCTGTGCAGGCCCGAGACCACACCGCCGACCGTCTGTCCGGTACCCAGGTCGACGAACGACCAATCGGTCGAATAGGTTTGTGCGAAAGCCGGTGCAGCGATCGCCGCACAGCTCAACAGCGCCAGCAAGCGGATGCTCTTCATATCTTGTCCCCAAATTGACTCCCTGGAAACGCGCCCTTTCCAAGTGCGCGTCGTCTACAAGGCGGTAAACATAACAGTAACAATCATTACGCCAAAGACAAGCAATCTATTCATAGGTTGCGCATAATTCTATGCGCCATATATAATCTTTATATAATTTGAGGATTACCTCCAATTATAGGGCGATATTCTACCGCGCCATCTTTCATTAAGTTAATGAAATCCAAGCAAAATTAGTTTAGTAAACTGGCGGAATTCGCCCGTATCCGCAAAAAATTGTTCGGACGCGCGGCGACAAAGAAAAGGGCGCCCGCCCAGAGCGCCCTTTTCGTTCAAACCGCTCCGGCCTTCCTTCCGGAATATCGGCTTCCACAGCGCAGATTGCGCGTACCGCCGCTATGAATTTCAGAGGGCGATCAGCCCGCTGCTGTCGCCGATACGCTCCGTTCCCATTCCCAGCGAATGCGCAACCGACAGCAGCACATTCGCCATCGGCGTACCTGGAGCGGCGACGATATGCTGGCCGCCGGCAATGCGTCCGCCTGCCCGCCCGGCCAGGATCAGCGGAACGAAATCATGACCGTGCACGTGGGAGTCGCCCATCGGGCTCCCATAGAGCACGACCGATTGATGCAGCAGATCCGCGGCGCCATCCCAGGTCTCGCGAAGCCGCGCGATGAAATAGGCGAATTGCTGCAGGTGAAAGGCGTTAAGGCGGCCGAATGCCTCGATTCTCGCCGGCTCCTGGCCATGATGCGACAGAACATGGAACGGCCCATTCACACCGCTTTCAGAATAAATTCGCTGGCTGCGGTCCATCCCAAGCTTCACCGTGGCGACCCGCGTGATGTCCGCCGCGAAGGCGAGGAGGAGCAGGTCGCTTAGCAACCGCACATGCTCGGAAAAAGGCGGTGGCATGGCGCCGGCCTCCAGCGCGCCGATCCGCCGCTCGACGTCGCGGATCATCGCCAGATGGGCATCGATCCGCTGGCGATCCTGCGCGCCCAACTCGCGACGAAGGCGGGTTGAGGAATCCGACACCGCGTCGAGGACGCTGCCGGAATTGCCTTGCGCGCCCGCGGGAGCACGACCGAACAGGCGCGCGAAGGCCACGCCGAGCCGCCGCTCGGGGCGCAGCGGCGTCGCGGCATCGGCCCAGCTGATGCTTTGGCGGTAAGAGGCGTCGTAACCCTCCGGCCAGGGCTGCCCGTTTCCGGGATCGTCCGGGCTTTCGATTCCGAGCTGGAGCGACGCTACGCGAGTCATGCCGCGCAAGCTGCTGGCGTAGAGCTGATCGATGGACGCGCCCACGAACGGGCTGTTGCCCCGGCGCGGATGCGCACCGGTCAGAAAGCATGCCGAGGAACGCGCATGATCCACGCCGGGCCCGTCTTCGGACGGATCGCGCGATACCGCGCTACCGACGGTGCAATTGCTGACGATGGCGAGCTCATCCCGGAAAGCCGCGAGCGGCTGCAATATGGGCGTCATCCGGAACCCCCGACCTGCCTCGGCCGGAGACCAGAGGTTCCTCTCGCGGCCATAGCTGGTGCTTCCCGCCGATCCGTGCACCATCTCGAACCCCACGAAACGGATCGCCGGCTTGGCCGCGGAACGCCGCCATATGGTCGGCGGTGCCATCGCGTCGAGCAAAGGAAGCGCGATCGCCGCGCCGCCCCCCTTAAGCAGGGATCGCCGATGGAGGAGCTTCGAACCGATCTGCATGCGTGCCTCCTGAATTCCGTGTAGGATCGGCTACGCCTCGCAGCGATTCCGCTCTATCGGGAGCTTGCCAATCGATGTCGGATTTGCGTCATGCGGTAGCCGACGATGACGGCATGGCGCAGCCGGCCGAGGTGCTGACGCTGGCGCGCGATTATCAGCCCGGCGAGGCGATCCCCGCGCATCGGCATTCACGCGATCAGCTGGCTTATGCATCGCACGGCGTGATGACCATTCAGACCCGGGCCGGGACCTGGGTCACGCCGCCCCGGTGCGCGTTATGGATCCCGGCCGGCGCCGAACATCTGGTCATCATGTCCGGCCATGTTGCCATGCGAACCTTGTATTTCAGGCCCGGTTTGACCGGCCTGCCCGCAACCTGCTGCGTCGTCGGTGTGACAGATCTGCTGGGGCCGTTGATCGCCCACGCCTGCCGGTTTCCGGCGCTGACCTGCGCCATCCCGGCGGAAGATCGGCTGATCCGCTTCCTCATCGACCAGCTCGAAACGATCCAGGCGGTCCCGCTCGACCTTCCCGCCCCCCTCGATCTTCGCGCCCGCCGGATTGCGGCGATGCTTGCCGCCGACCCTACCGACCCGCGGCCTCTGACGATGATTTGCCGGGAAGCGGGAACGAGCCGACGCACCGCCGAACGGCTCTTCCTCCACGAAACCGGCCTGACCTTGGGCAAATGGCGGCATCAACAGCGGCTGATGCATGGCTTGAGACGGCTGACCGACGGAGCCAAGGTCATCGAAGCCGCACTCGAGGCCGGCTATAACAGCCCGAGCGCGTTCTCTGCCGCGTTCAGAAAGGCGTTCGGCACCACGCCCGCCCAATATCTCAGTCCGGGGCGCGCAGAAGGCGGGCAAGGCCTGCAATAGCGGGCTTTGGGCCGCGGCGACCGTACAGGAAAAGGGCGCCCCTTTCGGGACGCCCTTCTCGTTCCAAGCCGTTCAGGCGTTACCAGCAATGCCAGTCGCGTTTGTGGCCTTCCGGCGTGATGCGATAGCTGCAATGTTCGTAATAATTGTCCTGCCATGCATACCAGCCATGGTGCGGGCCTGGGTGATCGTAGTAACGCGGACCGTCCCAATCGGGGGCGTAACGCGTTTCGTGATAGGTCACCCAGCCGTCGCCGACCGGCGGGCCGGCAGTGACCGAGACAACGGTTCGTTGCGCCATAGCCGGAACCGTAAGCGCGGTGGCGGCGATACCGACCGCGGCAAGAAGAGGCACGATCTTCATAATCCTGCTCCTAAGACTGTTTTCCCGCTGGCGTGGCTACGCGCCGCCGCCCTTGGGGTTCCATTCTTGCAGCTGGATGAACGGGTCGGTTCTGAAGCGAAATGAAAGAGTTAGCGCCCATCCTCTTCAGGCGAGGGGTTAGGGCGAATACGGAATGCCTCAGCCGCCGCCGTCGCGTTCGATATCCGCGCCGACCGCGGACAATTTCTCCTCGAGCCGCTCATAGCCGCGATCGAGATGATAGACGCGCAGCACCTGCGTCTCGCCCTCGGCGGCCAGGCCCGCGAGCACCAGGCTCATCGAAGCGCGCAGATCGGTCGCCATCACCGGCGCGCCGTTCAATTTGTCCACGCCCTTCACGATCGCGGTGCGGCCATGGACCTGGATGTCCGCGCCCATGCGCGCCAGTTCGGGCACGTGCATGTAGCGATTCTCGAAGATCGTCTCCGTCAGCACGCTCGTACCCTCGGCCAGAGCGAGCATCGCCATGAACTGCGCCTGCATGTCGGTCGGGAAGGCCGGGAACGGCGCGGTCGAAAGCGTGAGCGGGCACAACCGCCGGTTGGCCGAGACGCGGATCCCGTCGGCTTCCTCGGTCACCACCATCCCCGCTTCGGACAGGCCGGAGATGATCGCCGCCATATCGTCGGCACTGGCGCCTTCCAGCAAAAGATCGCCCCCCGTGATCCCCGCAGCGCAGGCGTAGCTGCCCGCCTCGATCCGGTCGGGCATCACGCGATGCTCGGCGCCGTGCAGGCTTTTCTTGCCCTGGATCACCAGACGCTCGGTACCGATCCCCTCTATCTCGGACCCCATCGCCACCAGGCAGCGGCACAGATCCGAAATTTCGGGCTCGCGCGCGGCATTGTCGATCACGCTTTCGCCGTCGGCCAAAGCCGCCGCCATCAGCGCATTCTCGGTCGCGCCCACCGAAACCAGCGGGAAATTGATATGCCCACCCCTGAGGCCGCCCGCCGGCGCCCGCGCGCGGACATAACCCGCCGCAAGCTCGATCTCCGCACCCAGCGCTTCGAGCGCCTTGAGGTGGAGGTCGATCGGCCGGTTGCCGATCGCGCAGCCGCCGGGCAGCGACACCGTCGCCTCGCCCTCGCGCGCGAGCAACGGCCCCAGCACCAGGATCGAGGCGCGCATCTTGCGCACGATCTCATAAGGCGCGGTGGTGGACGAGATCGTGTCCGCATTGAGCGTCATCGCGCGCACGATCGATCCGCCGCGCTGCCCCGCGACGGTGGTCGATACGCCCAGCTCGTTCATCAGGTGTGCGAAGCCGTCGACGTCGGCCAGCCGCGGCAAATTGGTCAGCGTGAGCGGCTGATCGGTCAGCAGCGCGCAGGGCAAGAGGGTGAGCGCCGCATTCTTGGCGCCGGAAATGGGCACGCGGCCTTCGAGCCGCTTGCCGCCGCGGATGACGATTCTGTCCATGCGTCACGCTGTAAAGCGTCGCGCCCCCCAGGCAAGCGCGCCGAATTCCGCCATGTCGGATACAATTGTTACAACCATATGCTCCGCTTGATGCGTGTTAGAGGCACAAGCGGCGTCGCCGGTCTAGATCATGCGCCGATTTGGGGGGACACCTGACCGGATGGCCGAAAGCTGCCTGGCCGATCATCTCGGCCATTATGTAGAGTTGAGTGCCCGCGAACGAGATGCGCTGGACGGCCTTACCGCCGGCAGCCGCACCTATCGTCGCGGCACGATCGTCCGTGCGGAGCATGGCTCGAACGGCGACATTTTCGTTGTCGTCAGCGGCTGGGTCTATTCCTTCGCGTTGCTGGAGGATGGCCGCCGCCAGATCGTGCGGCTCCATTTCCGCGGCGACCTGCTCGGGCTCGACGGCCTCGCTTTTCCGGAATCGCCCGATGCGATCGGCGCGCTCACCGACGCCGAAGTCTGCCTGATCGATCGCGTCAGGTTGGGCGCGCTCTTCACCGATCACCCGCGCCTCGCCGCCTTGCTGTTCGCGGTCCAGCAGGTCGACCGCGTCAACTTGACCGATCGCCTCGTCTCGCTCGGCCGCAATTCGGCGCGCGGCCGCGTGGCGGCCTTGCTGCTGCAGATTGCCGACCGCATGCGCTTCGCCAACCTGCCCGTTTCCGACGGCTTCGCCCTGCCGCTGACACAGGAAGAGATTGGCGACCTGACCGGGCTTACCGCGGTCCACGTCAACCGCACGATGCGCGTCTTGTCCGAACAGGGCTTCATCGCGCGCAACGGCAATATGCTGCGCATCCTCCACCCCGACCGGCTCGCGCGCGTCGCCAATCACAGCCGCCGCAACGTCGCGGTCGATCCCGTCTGGCTGCCCAATCGTAACTAGGATCCGGACCCTAAGCTGCAAGCAGCTTAGCGGGAGCCGCACCGGCCAAGGTTCGGCGGATGCCGAACCGCACTACAAAAAGCTTACGCTTTCTCCAGCGTGCACTGCAGCGGATGCTGGTTCTGCCGGGCGAAGTCGATCACCTGGCTCACCTTGGTCTCGGCCACCTCGTAGGTGAAGATGCCGCATACGCCGACACCCTTCTGGTGGACCGACAGCATCACCCGCGTCGCATCCTCCAGCCCCATGCGGAAGAAGCGCTGCAGGCACAGCACGACGAACTCCATCGGCGTGTAGTCGTCGTTGAGCATCAGCACCTTGTAGAGCGAGGGTTGCTTGGTCTTGGCGCGCGTGCGGGTGGCGACGCCGACGCCGGTGCCGCCATCTTCCTCGCCGTCCTTGTCTCCGGCCATCAGTTCAGGGTCGATCATGCTCATATATGTAGGAAGCGACGATATGGCATCCAACGCCCAAGCGGCAAGGGCGTGCCA
>Ga0068856_100002196_pt1 | contig 20256 bp, 14 predicted proteins | sample KBSCornC62_FD_66595 | JGI IMG/M metagenome (GOLD analysis project Ga0068856, IMG submission 66595) | Corn rhizosphere microbial communities from Kellogg Biological Station, Michigan, USA - KBS Corn C6-2 | ecosystem: Host-associated > Plants > Roots > Rhizosphere > Soil ... | reverse complement strand
GGAGGCGGGTGCGGAGCCCGGCGTTTTGGCGAACCCCGTCTGCGACCAGCGCGGCTGGGCGGCGTTCATGTGCCGCGCGATCCGCGTCAGGTTCCGCACCGCGTGAAACGTAACCTGCGGGTCATCGGCGCACGCCTGCACGGCCAGGTCCCCGCCGCAGCGGGTTGGGTCGAGCCGGTCGGTCGGAAAGGGCGGCAGGTCGACCAGCGCCGCTGGTCGCATCCCGGCCAGTCCATAGCGCGAATCAAACAGCGGTGGGCCGAACCCGACCGTGATCGTAAGCCGCGAGGCGGCCAGACCGAGCGCCTCGCCCGTGTCCGATGGAGCCCGGTTGCCCGCGCTGGGACCTGGAAGTAGATCTCCCTCACACATCGATCGTGCCGCGTGCGACCAGGCCTCAAGCAGCCGCTCAAGCTCGCCGCGCGATCCGGCCGTCGCATCGAAGGCCTGAAAAAGTATCCGCGCCTGCGGCGGCGTCGTGATGCCGGCCTGATGGGCCCCGTGAAAGCTGACTCGGCCGCGTGCGACGGAGACGGTGCCGGCCATGCCGCCGAACGCGAGCGCGCCCGCGGACAGGCCCGTCCGCGCCAGCATGGTTCGCCGTGTCACCCCCACCCAACAAACATACCGCTCAATTCCCGCCCGGCAAGCCGGCTCTTCAGGTACGCGGTGGTCTCACCCTCCAGCCAGGATCGTCGTCCGGCGGCGCTGGAGTCGGCCGCCCAGCGTGAGCTCGTGGTGGAGCACTGGACGTCTCCGGGCAGCTATACGGGTTCCGAGTGGCCGCCTCACCGTTTACGTGTGCTGCCAGCTGGTGGAATAAAAAGTGTGAGCGGGGTCACTTGACGAGTTCGGGTGGATCAAGGATTGTGCCGCCGCTAGTCAAACAGACTTCCGCGGCGGCTGCGGGGGTCTCCGCGAATGGGGGGTTCGTCGTGGGGGGTCGTTGGCCTTGGGCGTTTCTGGTGGTCGGTGTCGTCGCTGCGCTGTTGGGGCTGAAGGGTGAGTCGACGACGGCGTCTGCGTCTGGCTCAAACACGCTGCCGGCGACGGCGATCAGCTTTAGTTATTCCGCGGCTGGGAGGCTGGCGAATGTGGTTGAGGATCCATCGTTGTCTTCGAGTCCGGTCGCGAAGTATGGGTATGACGGGGTGGGGAACATCACGTCGATCGCGCGTACGGCGGTGGCGGTTGGCTCGGTGACGACGCAGGGGTTCTCGCCGACCGTGGGGCCGGTGGGGAGCAAGGTTTGGCTGCTGGGGACGGCGTTTAGCGCGACGCCTGCGCAGGACACGGTGAAGTTCAATGGGACGACCGCGACGGTGGTTGACGCGTCGAATACCCAGGTGGTGGCGGTCGTGCCGGCGGGAGCGACGACCGGTACGATCTCGATCGCGACGCCGAGCGGGACGGCCACGACCTCAAGCACGTTCACGGTTGCCGCGCTACCCGCGCCGACGATCTCGGGCCTTTCGGCGAGTATCGCGGCGGTCGGGACGTCCGTGACGATCACTGGCACCAACTTTTCGACCACGGCGGTGAACAACTTGGTCGCTGCGAACGGGATCCGCGGGAAGCCGTCGACTGCGACCGCTACCAGCATCGCGGTTCCGGTGCCGTCGAATGCGACGTCGGGACCGATCACGGTCGCCACGGCAAACGGCAGCGCCACGAGTTCTGCTGATCTGTTCGTGCCGCCGTTGAAACCCGATGGGACCGGGACGTTCGCGGTCTCTGATGTTGGCTGGACGGGACGCACAAGCGTCGGCGGGACGTCGACCGTGTCGACTGCGAACAGCAAGATCGGGTTGGATTTGTTCAACGGCACGCAGGGCGAACGAGTTGCGATTGAGATGTCGGCGGTGACCGGGATCAACTCGCTTGCCAGCGTGTCTATCCTGGATCCCACGGGTCGGATCATTGCCAGCCACTCGGTGCAGTCTCCGGGGTTCATGGACACTTTCACGCTGCCGGTCTCGGGCAGCTACACGCTGTTGTCGCCGGCTGGGAACGCTTGTCCCTGTTCAATCACCTATCGCGTGGTCGATGTACCTGCGGACATCAGCGACACGATCACGCCGGGCACGGCGAAGCAGGAGACGTTCGTTGAGGGTCAGAATGCGAACTTGACGTTCTCTACGACGGCTGGGCATCAGATCAGTGTTCAGGTGAACAGCACGACGCTACCGGGGATCGGCACGATCCGACTATTGGATCCGCTGGGCGCGGTGATCGCTCATGGCGGCACGTCGGTCGGCGTCTCGATCGGCTCGACCACCGTGTCTCAGACCGGGCAGTACACGCTCGGTCTTGACCCATCCGGAACCGACACTGGGACGCTGTCGGTCACCGTAACCGACACCGGTGGTGGTGCGGCGCCACGACTGCCGACGCGATTGCGATCGATCCGCACGGGGCCGTTGTATCCCGATTGGTGGCGGCCAACCCCGGGATCGCCCGATTGGTATTCACATCGTGGAACCGCTGCGGCGACGAGCTTGGCGCCGCTACGCGCGGCTCGGGGTGTGACCGCGCTGTCGGGTCAGGTGTTGACGATCGGCGGTGCGCCTCTTGCCGGTGCCAGCGTTACGGTCGGGAGGCACCTGGCAAGGACCGATGCGACAGGCCGATTCATCGTTCGCGGACTTACCGCTGGCTGGAAAGCAGTGGATATCGATGCAACCAGCGTCCATCGCGGCGGCGAGTCGTTTGGTAGCTACACGGAAAGCATCCGGTTACGCGCCGGGCAAACAACCACCCTCGCCGGCGTGGTTTGGATGACCGCGCTTGATACCGCGCATGCCGTGACGCTGCACTACCCGCTCTCGCGTCCAGCTGTGGTCAAGAGCCCGTACATCCCCGGCCTTGAGTTGCGCATACCGGCGGGATCGACCCTGACCGGCACCGACGGCAAACCCGTGACCTCGATTAGCATCACTCCGATGCCGGTTGATAGGACACCGTTCCCACCCCCTGGCGCCGGTGACTTCCCGATCTTTTTCACAATCCAGCCGACTGGCGCGGTGATCGCACCCAAGGGCGCTCAGATCATTTATCCGAACACGTCACACGCCTCGCCGGGCACGACGATGCCGCTTTACCAGTACGACGTCGACGAGCACGGCTGGCGAAAGTACGGGCAGGGCCGCGTGACTGCAAGCGGCAAGCAGATCGTGTTTGGAATGCGCTCTAACCTCACCGAACTGACTGCGGTCGACATCGACTTCGCCGATCTACCGTCGCCCTTCGGCCCTATCGACAACTTCTTAGGCGGCGACCCCGTTGATCTTGGGACTGGACTGTTTGCGTATTCGAAGACCGACCTGGTCGAACCCGGCTCGATGCCGATCTTGATCGGCCGCTCGTACAACCAGTCTGACATCACGATGTCGTCGCAGCCCACCCGCGCATTCGGAAACTCGATGAACTGGACGTACGGCGCGTTCCTCTACGATCCGGGCGCCATCGGAAACTTCGACGAACTCGACCTGATCCTGCCAAGCGGCGGCCGAGTACCATTCCTGCGGATCTCACAAAGTACCAATCCCGACGACTCCGTGAGTCCTCTCCTGTTGCGTGCCACCTCCAGACCAGGCACCTTCTACGGAGCCGAACTTTCCAAAGCCCCGTCCTCCGACGGGCGATGGCATCTTCGCCTCGCTAGCGGCGAGGAACTAACGTTCCTGACGTGCTGCACGACCACGGGCGGCCTCATGGCTGGAGAGCAGGATCGGTACGGGAACGAACTCAACATCAACTACGTCAACCTCCAACAAACCTCGATCGTGAACTCCGCCGGCCGCTGGGTGAACCTCACCTGGAGCGGCAATCCCAACGGCCGAATCACAGGCCTAACCGATCAAAGCGGACGTACCGTCTCATACAACTACACGACCAGCGTCTCGCCAGCCGAACTCAACCAGGTTACCGACCTCAGCGGTGGCCTGGAGAAGTTCGGCTGGGATTCCAGCAATCGCATCCACACCATCACCGACCCCCGCGCGATCACTTACCTAACAGTAGGCTACGACGCGAATAACAAGGTCAGCTTTCAAACGCTCAACGACAATACCGGCAGCCCGCCGAAATACACCTTCACCTACTCGAGCATCGGAGGCGGGAACACCGAAACCGATGTCACGGATCCAAACCAAAACCAGACCTCCGGCTTGGGCGTGCGCAAGATTGTATTCAACAGCGACGGATTCGCGACGAGCGATACCCGCGCGGCTGGAACGAGCATCGCAGAGGCGACCACCTATCAACGTCAGGCCGGCAGCGGTCTGGTCCAAAGCGTGACCGTACCGCTCACGACCACCTCGAGTCGCACCACCTCCTACACCTACGACAACTGGGGCGACCCACTGACCGTGACCACGCCCAACAGCGACGGCACCACCATGATCACCACGCAGTACACTTACGAACCCCAATTCCACCTTATCCAAAGCGTGCAAGACCCGCTAAGCCACACCGTAAACTTGGCCTACTACCCGTCCGGTCACCTACAGACAATCACCAACGCGCTGCAAAAGACGACGACCTATCACTACGACGCGGCCGGCCAACTCAGCCAGATCGATCTCCCGGTGATCGGGAGCGCACTCTATGGCTACACGCTCGGCGACCTCACCAGCGAGAGCGATCCCTCCGGCCGATTCACCCGGCAGTTCCGAGACAACGCCGGGCGCGTCGTCAGCAGCACCGACCCGACCGGCCTTGCAACCTCGTACGCCTACAACAGCGCCAACTGGCTCACCTCGGCCACCGACCCCGCCGGAAGTGCGACGTCGTTCGCATACAACGCAAACGGGTCACTAACCAAGATCACCGACGCGAAAACCAATATTACACAGTACACGTACAACAATCAGGATCTTGTTGCAACGCACGTTGAGTCGCACGCAAGCGGAGCGACAAACCCGCCGACCGAGTCCTTCGGCTACGACAAGGACGGAAACCTCACCAGCTGGACAGACCGCGCGACCAACGTCACCTCGTACCAGTACGATGCACTCGACCGTCGCACCAAGATCGACTACACCACCGACGGCCACATCGACCTCGGCTACGACCTCGGAAATCGCCTGATCACGCTGAACGACAGCTCCAACGGACTGGTGACCCGGGGATACGACCACCTCGACGAAATCACCTCGGAGCAAACACCGCAGGGCACCGTCGGCTATTCCTACGACGATGCCGGCCGCCGTCAGACCATGACTATCGGCAGCCAAACCACCAACTACGGATACGACGCGGCCAACCAGCTCACCTCTGTCACCAGGGGCGCGCTCAGCGCGGGCATCGGCTTCGACGACCTCGGCCGCACCCAGACCATCACCTTGCCAAACGGCATCACCGAGAACTATGGCTACGACAGCTCCTCAGATCTCACCAGCATCACCTACAAGAATGGAGCCACCCAGATCGGCGACCTGCAGTACGCCTACAACGATTCTGGGCAAGAAGTCGCACTCGGCGGCAGCTACGCGCGCGTCGGACTCCCAACCGCCGTCACCGCCGCCAATATTTCCTACAGCACAGCGAACCGTCTGACCAAGTGGAATGGGGTGGCCCAAACCTACGACGCCGACGGCCACCTAAAGACGGACGGGACCAACACCTACACGTGGAACAAACGTCAGCAACTAACGACCATCAAGCAAGGCGCCACTACCGTCGAGACCGCCGCGTACGACGCATTCAACCGCCGTCGAAGCGCAACCATCAACGGCACCCAAACTCAGTTCCTCTACGACGGCTGGAACCCCATACAAGAACAGAACTCAACAGGCGGCGTTACCCTCAACCTCCTCTCCGGCCTCGAGTTCAACCAACTCTTCGCGACCACCGACGCCAATGGCGGAAACCAACAAGACCTCCTCACGGATCGACTCGGCACCACCATCGCAACTGCAGACAGTACGGGCACCATCCAAACCAACTACACCTACGAACCCTACGGCAAGGTCACGGCCGGCGGAACCTCTGCGAACCGTTATCGTTTCACAGGACAACCAGACGACACCACCGGGGTGCAATACGCACGCGACCGCTACTACGGCCCATCCTGGGGCAGATTCCTCAGCGAGGACCCACAAGGCCCGCCCGTGATTGGGGCAAATCTGTACCCCTACGCCAACGGTGACCCGATGGACTACGTCGATCCCACCGGCGCCGGAGTTGGATCTACGCTCGACGATCTTGTCAACGACATAAACTGGCGAGGGGGCGGCCGAAAGCTACTCGGGGCCACCGAGGCGGCCGCCGCCGCAGCCGGGTCCGCCGTTTGCAATACAAACTATGTTTGCTACGCCGCCCTGCACGGCAATATAACCGGGACAGTCTGCTCGGCTAGCGGACGATGCATATCGGTCGTGTATCAGCAAGGGGCGATCTACCTAGGCACCGGCATCGGAGTCCCGGGAGCCTCGTTGACTGGCACTCCCGTCCCCACCGTCACGTCTGGGGGAATTAACACCACGGGTCAGGTATGCGGTATCGCCGAGATCGTCTGCGTTGGCGCGACCAACAAGAACTTCCTTCCCGTGCCAGACATCGGTGTTGGAACGCCTGGCGGAGGAGCGAATGTCATAGTCTACAGGCGGATACTGTGAGGTTCGCGACGGAGCGGCGGCCCGCGTTCAGCGAAAGCCTCCGGTGGGATGTGACCTACGGAGTCGGCATAGGGTGCGCGATCGGTTTCGCATCGTACTTGCGTGACACTGACGGAGCCGCCTGGTGGCTTCGCATCCTCGAGGGCGCCGTCATACTGGCAGTCGGCGCCGGCCTTCTGGGCTGGATCCTAAGAAAGAACCCCGGTCTTTACAGGCCCCCTGCGAAACGATCATCGCACGGCCACCAGCGCCCAACAGGCAACGGTGGCGATGATGCCGACATCGATCAATCGTGACGAAAGCAGAACCCGGCGGCGCACGCGTTCAACGTCAGGATCGAAATCCTCAACGTTCAGGCCCCATTTCTTCTGCCAGGACTGCCAAGGTAGCCGGTAGCTCTCAGGACCGCGACGCACGAGGAAGCGACGGGATGGCAGACTGCCACGCTGAACCAAGCGGCCCTCCCAGACCCACATGAGCCAAGCGTTCCAGGCAAAGAGCGCACCAAGTCCAAGGGTCGGTGCTAGTACCCAATGACTAGTGTCCATGCGAATCCACCCCGGGAGAGTTTTCGACCCTTCCACATTCTATCGGCTAAATAGGGTTAGGCCGATAGACCTCGGAGCGGAGACGCCAGACGATCGCCTCGATGGACGTCTGCGGACGAAGGCCTCGGGACGCTCCCGTTTCCGAGTCGACGACACCGATCACGCGCTCAGTCGTTCGCGGCCAACGTGCCGTCGTTGCCGGCCGCCATTGGCGAACGGCGAGGTCGAGGATGGCGACCGGCCGCGGATCCTCCTGCGGCCGCTGAGCGGTGACAAGGCGTGGATCTCTCGTTCGCCGGGCGAGGCCGGCCGCGCCGCGAAGACCTGATGCCGAAGGCGGCGATGGAAAGCCAACCGCCGCTCTCGAGGAGCGCTTCGCAAAGTATGCGCCTGAGGCGTCCTGAAGGGCCCTGGGTTAGTGGAGGCTTGGTCGCTTGGTTCCCTTGGGACGGTCGGGCCCCCGCGGCCGATACTGGCCGCGAGCTTGCGCCCACGCGAGCTTGCGCCCCCGTCGCGCCCCCCATGCTTTGAGATGGGCCGACGGCGGGGGTCCGGGACGATCAGCCGGCACCTCCTGGCCGCCCTCGTAGCATCCCGGGAACGGCTCAACCATGGGCCGAAACCTGCCTTCAACGCAGCGGACTGCGCTCGAACCGTGCCACTCCGGCCTGGGGTGGCAGCCGGTTACCCAAACCGGTGCGGAGTCTGACCAGGCAACAGCTTTTCAGCTGGTTCTGAAAACCGCCACAACGGCTCAACCATGCGCTATCTGGGCGGTGAGCGGCGGGGGTGGGATTCGAACCCACGAATGACCTTGACGGCCATTGCCGGTTTTCAAGACCGGTCGGCTTTGGCTCAACAGAGCCCATGCAGTGAGGTCTGCGCCCCCTCCACGCCGGATTGAGTTGCGGCACAATGGATGTCGCGGCCATGGCTCACTCTGCAGCCAGGCCGATCGACCGGGAGCCCACGGAACGGGCGGGCTGACCAGCCGCGGGGCACGCCGTCGTAACCGAGTGAAGTGGATCACATCACTCGTAATGATGGGGTCGGGAGTTCGAGTCTCCCCGTCGGCTCTTTCATAGTTTGGCTTAACCACGCTGATCGCCGCGGGGTTTCGACTATCCGATCAGTCCGGTTCGGTGGAGCACATTTGGAGCACCATTACGCAAACATGTGTTTGCGTCCAAACGAACTGAGGGCACCGGCAGGGTGCCAGCGGCGGCTTTAGCCAGTCGACCAGCCAGAAACAAAGCATCTGGCGAAGCACGTTCCTCAGTTCGCCGACTCACGTCGTGCAGTTCGGTGAGGTCGACGTCAGCACAACGTCGCACGGCCGCCAAGTCCCGGCTTCCACTCGCGTGGCTGAATCGGCGCCAAGCGTCGATGCCATACCGCACGGTTGGTCGAACCGGAAGCGATTTCAGACCGCAACCACCAAGTCTGTGGCTGCCGGTCGGCCGACGGCCTCCGACAGATGCCCGCCTTCGAACGGACGCCAAGGTCCGAGAGTGAAATCGTCCTTCAGTCCCGGATCTTCTCTGAACGCCCTATCGATCGCCATACTCGCCCGCTCCGACATCGCCCACACTTCGACGAGTACGGTGGCCCCGCCTTCGGTCAAGATCCATCTGCTAGAGCGAACACTCATCCCAACCGGGTTCTTTGTGAGACGAGATCGCCATGGAAGCCGGGACGAGATTCTTCCTGTCGCACCAATGCGCGATAGCATTTCGCGGTGGCTCTCACGGAGCGTCGCTGCCGTAGTTGCTGTTCGTTCTTCGCCTCGAGCCATGGACAGACTGTATCTACTAAAAACGTGTTTCGCCGGAACCTCGCTTAGGCCGTCTGCTGGTCAGTCGCCGACCGCAGTCGTGGTGTGCGACGCATCCGCGTGAGCCTGCAAGTAATCAATTCGCTCAATTACCTGTGCGCCGACCGGGTCCGTCTTCGCCAATCGGCTAGCAATGGTCAGATGCGAGCGCATGTTTCTGTGGGCCGCCCATGTAGGTAGAACCTGATCGTCTCGATTTAGCAGCACCTCGTAGCATTCGGCGAGGCCGATGTGAGTTTCGCAGGCTTCGCGCAGGCTGATGGCGTGTTCGAACGCGTGAATCGCCTTGTAGGGTTCATCCAAGAGCAGAAAGACACGACCTCTGCTGTAGGCAATCTCAGCAGTTAACTCCTCCGAGTCGCCCGCGGGCATGTCGCGGATCGCGCGCTCGGCTAATTCCAGATAGCCGTAGGCCTTCAACGGCGTCACGTGCCGGTCGCAAAGGGATGTCGCAAGGTCACAATACGCCCAACCGCGCAGGATGCTGAGGCTGAAGGCATCGCCGATCTCTTGACCAACGATCGACTCGGGCTCATTCCGAAATGTACGAAGGCATCGCCGCAACTCGGACACGGCTTGATCGTGCAGGCCTGCCCGCACGCATGAATGAGCGAGGAACAAGCTGCCAAGGATCTCAAGGCCGGGAAGCGATCGCGCCGCCCGAAAGTGCTCGATCGCAGCGTGATCTTCACGGATCGACGCGTTTAGACGCCCGAGCCAATACCTCGCCTGGAATCGAAGCGTCTCATCCGATGCCAACATCAGTACCTTCTCGAAGTGCTCCAACGCGTCATCTCGATCCTCCCGCCGGGCGACGGGCGAGGCGTCTCCCAGATACCAGGCCGCGCGGCCGGCGAGTAGATGTGCGTCGACGTTATCTGGTGACAAGAGGAGCGCACCCTGAGCTGCCTCACGGGCCTCCGGCCACTCGCCTCGCGCCTCGTGTACAAGTCCGAGTTCAAGTCGCTCGAAGCATTTCAGCGGATCGAGTTCGACCGACCGCTTTGCCCATTGCAATGCTAGCTCCAACTCACCTCTTTCCCGATAGGCGCTCGCGATCCAGGCGCCGAGGGCAAGGTCGCGAATCTCTCCTTGGTGGTCTTGCTTGAGTAGACGCGCCGCAGACAAAAAGGCTCTAAGTCCGGCATCTACATCTTCCTCTTCCATATAGTTCACACCTAGCCGAAACTGCGCGCGGGCGGTCGCCCAATCACGCCCCTCCCTACGGTAACGTCGAGCTAAAGCAACGAGTTTTGGCTGGTCATGGCGTCGCTCCTTCACCTCGCGGGGAACCTCAGCCATACGTCGAACTCGATCGGCGCGCGGGGTCTCCCCGATTCTCTGTAAGGCATCCGCAACAGCCGCAAAGGTCTCGCTTCCCGTCGAACTAGCCAATATCCGATCCGGCGCATCAAGAGCCTCGCGGCAGGACTTGGCGGTGGCTTCACGAGCGGATGGCGATCCAGTACGACCGTACTCAAGGGCGTGAGCTGAGGCGACGTACGCTGTGTAATGTGGAGTCTCCGGCGAGGCATGCGCTGCCCGTTCGAACTGCGTAAGCGCTGCGCGCCGCCGTCCCCGAGCCTCATAGAGTCGCCCCAACGCAACATGTATTTCCGCATCCATCGCTGATAGAGCGAGCGCCTGTTTGAACAGAACTTCGGCGCGTCGGCGAAGCGACCGAACACACACCGCGCGTGGGATGACGCGTGGCACCGCCACATACCGCTCTGTACTCGCAGACGAAAGATTCGCAAGATTGTCGGCCTTGGCTGAATAGGCGACGGCAAGGTTGGACATACACGTTGCCGCAAGCTCGGCTTGCCGGTCCAGATCAACATTCCGACTGGCACCGATCCCCAAACGGGCAGCGGCCAGCGCTCGAAAGGCCCTGCTGGCTGCTCGCTCTCGGTCTCGGAGGGCGTCATCGAACTGTCCAAGGCTGCGCTCGATCAATCCTGCGAGGTCATAAGCGCTCGCGCGATCGCGGTTCGGCTGTCTAACTGCCGCCATGCGGCGGGCAATATCCAAGGCGCTTGCTGGCTTGTCGAGGTCGAAGTATCGCACCCGAGCGAGGGCGTAGTTCGCCGCCAACCGCGCCGGGCGACGCTTGATCGCCCGCAGGTATGCGCTTTCCGCGGCTTCGTAGCGTCGAAGCTTGGCGTAGACGATACCGAGATTATAGTGAGCTAGATCGAACGCCGGATCGTGGTGCAATGCTTTCAGGAAACCCCGCTCCGCCCGGTGAAGGTAAAAGACCCTCAGCCCATCCGACGCACCGTTCGACAGATGCAACCCATAACTCTCCATGCCGGCACAGAACGCAGAGGTGGTCTCCCAGTTGGACGAACCGCTCCCGCTAACCGCCGTAAACACCCTCGCTGCTAGCTCGTGAACCGCGGCGGCGGTGGGAACACCGCTCATGGGTACATTGATCTGCCAACTGCCGCCTTCGCGAGCCCCCAAGCGTTGAGCCACGATCACAATCCCGTTCTCAGATCGTATGAGCGTGCCGGTCACCCGGGGACCACGAACGATTCGGCCGGCCAAGCGGCCGATGGCATCGATCGGCACCTTCACAAGTGGCCCTGCTTGCAACACCGATCCGGCGGCAAAGCCACTTTCCAAGAATGTGCTCACGTCCTCCCCAATTACGGTCGCCTTCGCCGAACGATACCGCTCATCTTCAATAGACTGTACGCTCTGGTCGGTTTCAGGCGCTTCACGATGCAGCAAACGTAGACGCTCATATTCGATCGGTACTTTGAGCGTAAGCGCCTTTGCGAACTCGTCCATCCCTAATCCGGTATGGTCCGAGAACTCTTCGAACGTTGTGGTCTTGCGCAGTTTGTTTATCCACCTAACGATGAGCAAAGTGCCGTAAGCGAGTATGAAATATCCCAGTACGAGTAACCCCGCGCGCGTGATCGTCTGAAGACGACCGCTGGCGTTGCGCTCTATGAGCCAAAGGCCGGCCGTCGCAAGTAGGAGTGGGCCGAGAAACCGCGAGGATCCCCCACTGAGCAACGCGACAATGCGTTGGAGAAGCCCTGCGGCGCAGCTGAGCCACCGACGTACTCGGATCAGCGCGAGTGGCGTGCCCATGTACCTCCCTTAGAGACGGGGAGCAGTCACCGGCGTTCGTCGAGAGTCGTCCATCGTTCCAGATGCGCCGTCATTTGTCAACGGTCCGGGTCGGCACTTCTAGACTGACGCTTCGCGTCGCATACAAAGACGCCCGTACTCGAACGGGTCGCGATGACTTCGGGCCACAGCAAGCTCGGTTAACTCGGTCTCACCGGTGGGAGATTCGGCCAAGACGCACAGATCTGAGCGTCATTCCACGACCAACGGCGAGGCGATATGAGCATTTCGTCGTGGACGAGCTCGTCAAACGGTTCGTGCGCAGCAGCGTTGATCGCGACGGCGTTGGGATGGTCATCGTCGCGGTCAGGGGTGGACGCACTCGCGGGACTCGACAAGATTCGCGACCCGGTCAGTACGGTGGTCATGTAGCCTCCGAACGTCTGGCCGGTCAGCATCCTTCTCAGCGGAGGGACTTGCTAGCCGGCCGGGCCTCACCGCCGGGAACCCGCGGCGCGGTCTGCGACGGTACTCCGCAACGCGCCGGTCGTCCCCGGGACGCGTGCCAGCCGTACGGATCGCTCCGCCGAGGCGCTCGATCCTCCAAGTCGTCATCGCTTCGGGCAACCCGGCGGCTGAGGCGTCCGTGCGCATGGACGCGCGGGTCAGCGACCGCTAGCGAACCTGGGTGTGGTCTGGCGATTTCAAAAAGGGGCGCGTGGGCCTCGCGCGCCGACACCTGAGGACTGCTCGGAGGAGACGACTCGCTCGCCGCCTGTTGGGCGGCGAGCGAGTCGTTGGACAGAGTCTACGGGCCCCAGGGTGGGCCACCGCCGACCCAGGCGGCAATCAGCCCGCAGATGACGAGCAGGTTCGCCCTCCACAACTTGCGACGCATAGCGTGCACCTCCCTTCCGGAAGCGTTGCCTTTTGGCAACACTATGCCGAATGGAAGAGGCTTTCAACCGGGCGTTCCCAAATGGCAGCCCGCGGCGGTACCCTTAGAGGGATGGGCCGGCCGCGACCAACTCACATCAGCGACCCGATCGCCTTCGGAGCCAAGGTCCGGCAGCTACGCGAAGAACGCGGCCTGTCGTTGCGAAACGTCGCTTTTGAAGGCTGCTCACCGTCGTACCTCTCGCGTGTCGAGGCGGGCCAGCGCGTGCCCTCGACGCCCATCCTCGTGCGTCTAGCGGCTGCCCTAGGCACCGACATTGAAGCTTTGCTCGGGCGCACGATCGACGGTCGTATCGCTGAAGGCGACCTTGTGCAGTGCGAATTGGCCGCGCGCTTGGACGGTAAGGAGGCTCGCCGCCAGACCGAGGAGCTACTGGAGTCGGCTCGTGCTTTCGGCGACAAGTCCGCCGAAAGCCGGCTTCTAGAACTGCTTGGACTGCTCGCCCTCGATGCGCGAGACGACGATCGAGCGATCGGACTGCTGGAGGCGGCTCGCGAGGCGACGAAGCCCCGCCCGCGGGAACGCTCGAGCCTATTCCGAGAGCTGGGTCGCGCCTACGCCGCAGTCGGCGACTACGGCCGCTCGATTGCGGTCTTAAGTGAGGCGTTTGAAGACGCCGAAGCTGAGCCGACCGATCCGTCTCTCGCGGCGCAGTTCGGCAACTATCTGGCCAACGCGTATACCGACCAAGGATCGTTCGCGCAGGCCGAAGCCGTCCTCGCTCGCTTGTTGCGTCACGAGCCGCAGCTCAGCGAGTCGTCGCTCCTTCGCCTGGAATGGTCGCTCGCGCGCACGTACGGCGAGCAGGGCCGAGCCGTACTTGCCGAGGCCTATGCTCGCCGCGCCGTCGCCAGGCTGCGCTCGTCAGAAGAACGACGCACGCTGGGAAACGCCCACCTGCTCTTGGCTGGCACCCTGATCAGCCAGCAGCGGTTCGAGGAAGCCAGCAGCCACCTTGACCAGGCCGAGCGCCGGCTTGAGGATGAACCCGGTCCAGATCTCGCCTGGCTAACGCTGGAGCGCGCGAGACTCGCCCTTGGCGAAGAGCGGATTGACGACGCCGATCTTCAAGCGCGCCAGGCGCTTGAGCAGACAGCGTCAACCGAGCCGACACACGCTGCTGTCGCCTACTACGTCCTGGCCGAGGTCGCGCTCGCGCGCGGTGATCTGGACGATGGCCGTTTGCTCGCCCAAGACGCGCTAGCTGGCTTTGCCGACGGCATGCCGCTGCAACGCGGCCGTGTTCTTGATGCGTTGTCACGCATCGAAGAGCGGGCTGGAAACCTGGAAGCGGCCCTCGCAGCGGCACGAGCGCGCAACGAGCTCGTCGCGCGATAGCTGCCTCGGCTTATCGATGCGCGACGACGGCGAGCTGTCAGCGCACCAAGCGCTGACCGCGGAGGACGCGCGATAGGTAGCCGGCCGAAACCCCGGCCACTTCCGCGATCTGCCGCAAAGACGCACCCGCGGCTTGGGCGTCGTGCACCGCCTCGATCCAGCGAGCGCGTGCGGTGCGGCGCGCGATGGTTGCTTGGCGGACATCTGTTAGGTGTTGGGAATCCACTTCCGTATTCTGCCTCTTCGTGCGGACGCGATTGCTCCGGCGTTGAGGGGCGGTGTGATGCCGCGACCCGCGACCTTCGCGACGATCGATGGCGGTGGCGACAGTCGGCCCTGCCGCATCGACTCGGCTGGGTGGGCGCCCCCGCTCTGGTATCGCCTGGTTGCGGCTGAGCGCTCGGGTCTTCGAGCGGCGCGAGCACGGCCGAGACGCTTAGCAAGAAGTCGATCGGCGGTGACTCAACCGGTCGCACCACTGACCCAGATCATCCTTGCAAGGCCAGGCCGCGCACCGGACCATCCGGGCGGTGGTTCACGCCCATTAAGAGGCGGTCGGCGTAGGCGACGCTGGTCCTCCAGACGGCGGCCGCCTCGACTCGGTCTCGCACGTCAAGCTTTGTGATCACCGAATGAACGTGGTTTTTGACCGTGGCGAGGGATAGGCAGAGTGCTGCGGCGATTTCGGCATTAGTGAAGTCTGCGGCCACAAAGTCCGCGACCTCCATTTCCCTGCGAGTGAGCCGCCAGGCGCCGGTCTGAACTGCAGGTGAAGATGGCATGCCTCTCGACGCGATGGCCGGGAGAAGATCGAGCAACGTCGCCTGCGGTGAGAGATAAGTAGCTCCCGCCCGAGTGGCGGCGGCCACCTCGGATCGTCCACCCGCGTTTCCCAAAGCCACTGTACGCAAGGTCGGAGACCCCGACGCGATACGCAGCGCCGTCACGGCCATCGGGCTGGCCAGGTCGATCAAGGCGACATCTGCTTGATGAAGCGCCAAGAGACGGCGCAGATCGACGCCATGGCCAGGCGGCGCGGAGAATGCGGCTAAGCCCAGGCCCTGGAGGAAGGCGCAGATACATTCTGCCCAGAGTGGTCGGCAGGCGAGGATGACGATCGTCAGACCACATATGTCGTCCAGTTGCGGGACGTTGGCGTCCAGTGCGATCCCCCGAGGCTGATGGTTGCCAAAAGGCGACAGTAGTCCGAGGTCCGTCCGCTGTCAAACGCCGTTACAGGACTTAGACCCAGCACCAACCATGCGGCGGGCGCCCGTGCAGCAGTTGCAGCCAACCGCTGGGTTGCCCTCCGCGGTCGGGCGGCAGCTTCTCCGGCTGGTCTCCGGGCCGACAGTCGTGGAAAACTACCCGATCTCGCCATCCGCCGTAGGAGATCGGATTCGCCGTCAGGATGGGCCACCACAAGACGAGCAACAAGGCCGACGTCAGCGCGACGGCGGGCAATACCCAGCGGCTCGCTCGACCGAGACGCGAAATCCCCCAGGCGGCCGCGAGGCAGAGGAACGGAACGACGGGGGTCATGTAATACAGGAAGACGAATGACCGCCCTTGGCCGACGAGCAGCCATGGCAAATAGGTGAAGCCAATCGTCGCGCTCACCACGACGGGGGCGAGTTTTCGTCCACGCGAACGCACCGCGGTCACGGTCGCGAACAGGAACGAGCCCAGCCCAAGCCACCAGACGATGGGGCTGCCGACGGCGAGTACCTCACGGATTTGCCCGTGGCTGACAGAGGCGTAGTGGACGTCGGGCCGTTTCAGCAGTGGCCATGACCAAGGTGAAGATTGGTAGGCGCTTGTCGCGAACGCTCCCGTCTGGGCCCGCCACATCTCGAACTGTCTATGGATCAGCCGCCAGGCCAGGGCCTGGTGGGCCCACGGTGCGGCAATTAGGCGGCCATGGATGCGACCGGCGAACGATGCGCAGTAGACGAGAAAAGGTACGACGCCGAATGCAACGGCGACTGAGGCTAGCCGGCGCGGGAGATCTGCGCGACGCTGAATCAGGGTGATGGCGAGTACCGCCCCAAGGGCAAAGACGCCAGACCATTTCGAGGCGACGGCGGCTCCACAGGCGATGCCGCTGGCAAGACGAAAGCTCGGAATGAGCCGTGCGGACGGACGTCGCGCATCGAGCACCGTCAAGAGCACGGCTGCAACGCCGAAGAGGGCGACAAAGACGTCTAACGTCGCGATACGCGACTGCACGATGTGCAACGGATCGAGCGCCAGTAACAGCGCGGCGAATGTCGCCCAGACGACCGAACCAAGCAGTTCCAAGCCAAGAAAGAAGAGAAGTACAACCGTCAGCACGCCGGCGATCGCCGGAGCTGTGCGCCAGCCCGTAGGCGTGTAGCTCGTCAGCCTGATGCCCAGTCCTATCAGCCACTTGCCGAGCGGCGGGTGCTCGGGGCTCGCCTCCGCGCTTCGGTGGCAAGTCTTTACCGATTTCACGACATACAAGCAGCCGTCCGGCGCATAGAAGCCCTCATCGGCGATATAGCTGTGGGGTGTACCCAGCCCGTCAAAGCGGGTGAAGGAAGCGACCATGACCACGAGCAGCAGCCCGACTGGTACCGCTAGCTTGGAGAAATGCCCTCGCAGACTCAGGGAGCCCATACATGTGACAGCATGCATGATGTCGATGCCTCTTGGCAACTCCATGGCGATCGGGCGCTTGACAACGGCGAGCCGACCTCGTATAACCGCGACCAGAGTACCTTGAACAGACTCTCCTGGATTCTGCTGGTCACTGTCGCCTCGATCGCCACCCTTGTCGCGGTCGTCATCGTGCCCCTGATCCTTGTGCCGATCCTGCTCTTGTCAGGGGCGGCGGCCGTCTGGTGGTCGGTTGGGCAGCTACGCCGTGGCCCGAGGCGCTTCGTTGGGGGGCTAGCGGCGTGTTTCGGGGTCGCCCTCATAGTTGCGTCGCTGGCGGTCGCGGTTGCCTTCGCTCCGATCTCGGGGCCCAAGCCAACGCATTCGGCCCCTCAGCCTGCTACACCGGTCGCAAGCGCGACGCCCAACTAGGCGCCAGACAGGGGCTCGAAGGCGATGAGGTAACCGCGCTTCCAGCGGCACGCTCACGAGACAGTCCGGCGCCAAAAAATAGATCCGAGAATAGATCCGGTATCTATGGGCATGGTGGGCTCGCCGCTCTACCTTAGTCACCTCGTCTTCTCTCGAAACCGGGGTGGTCCTGTGTCGCGTCGTCTTCTTCTTCTGATCCCAGTTGTGGCCTTCATGGCGATCGGATTAACGGGATCCCAGGCAGCCTCTCGTACCGCAAAGGCTCGGTCGGGGACGCCGGCGCTTGTGCCGTCGCACACACTATTCCGGTCGAGCAGAACTCGTTTCTTGCTCTCCAGCGAGCACGCCGACTTGATCGCCCGGTCATCGTCGCTAACCAGACTACGAAGACGACAACCATCTATGCCAACCCGAACCAGAGTTTCACGGCCACGGTCGCGGATGGGCCTGTTCAGGAACCCGATCCATCGTCGCCCACAGGTTTTGGTCCCATCGACCTGACACTTGCCAAGGGGTCAGACGGTTCCTACGAACCGAAAAGGACTGACGCCGCAGTGGTCTTCGGTGCGGCGGGCTCGCGAGACGCGGCCGCCTTGCGGTTCAGCGGACACGCGATCGAACTGAAGTCTCCCTCGCCGCTTCCCCTCCCGACCGTCAACGGCTCTACCCTCAACTACCGAGAAGTCGAACCAGGAGTCGACATCCGGGAAGAGGCCCTGACGTCAGGCTTCGATCTACAGATCGTTCTGACCAAACGCCCGACGAGGCCGTTTACGATTTCCCTCCCGGTCACGGACGACGGACTGCAAGCGAACACGGCTAAGGGCGGCAGGCTCGAGTTTCGGGCAAACCACAAGGTCCTCGCCGCCGCCGACCCCTCGGTCATATACGACTCGACCGTAGGGAAGGACGGGGAACCGGCAAACGTCTCACCTGTCGGAGTGAACTTGGCCGGCGGTAAGCTAGTCATCACACCCGCGGTGAAGTTCCTAGAAGACCCTTCAGTCTCCTATCCTGTCACGATCGACCCGGCGCCTAACCTCGCGCCGGTGATCGACACATTCGTCAGTCAGTCAAGCCCCACGACCACATTCGCAGGCTCAACCTTGCTCAAGGCCGGAAAGTCGGCGAGCGAAGGGCCGGATCGCACCCTGCTGAGCTTTAATATCAACCAGTTCGTCGGGGCGGATGTCCTTTCCGCCGGCCTCAACCTTTTCGAAAGCTTTGCTGGAAGTTGCACCGCTAGCGGCTTGCAGGTATGGGACTTGTCCTCGTCTTGGACATCAAGCGTAAACTGGAACACGCAGCCGGCCAAGAACCAGATGTTGCAAGTGGCTCGACCAATGCCGGCGGAGGAACCGGCTGCCCGGCGGCCTACGTCTCACTGTCGGGCGGCGGCAGTGGTAGTAACACCCTTAAGGGGCTTATCCAAGCCTGGGCCAGCGGCACAGCGACGAACAACGGCCTGATGGTAGTCTCCGCAGACGAGGTGTCAACGACCGCCTTCAAGCGCTTCTCAAGCAATGAAGCAGGGTCAAACGCGCCCTATCTCGCAATCACCTACAACTATCCTCCCGGCATCGCCAACTCGATCACGACCTTGCCGAAGAACGGAGGGTACGTCAACACGACGACCCCGACGCTCGAAGGGACGTTCTACGATAACGACGCCGGAACGGTTGGCGAAATCCAGTACAATTTGAACCACGCGGATGGCACGAGCCTCGACGTTCATCTGGGAAGCGCGGTGCCGATTGACGCCCGTAGCAAGTGGACGGTCCCAGCGAGCGACAACCTGACTGACGGAACGACCTACCAATGGTGGGCCCGCGCATATGACGGAATCGACTACGGCCTACCGACACCAAACCGGACGTTTACAGTCGATACAACTCCGCCCAGCACGCCCAACGGTCAGCAGCTCGACCCACCCCGACCCCGCCCAGTGGTATAGCGCCTATGCGTTCGCAGGCTCGTGGACGGCTGCAACCGACGGCACCAGCGGCGTAGCCGGCTACCAGGTTAAGGTCGACCAAAACCCGACGGGCGTGCCCTCCGGCGCACTTCAGACTGGCCTGACCTTCTCGAAAACCGTTGGCTACAGCGGTGTCTGGTATATCCACGTACGAGCGGAAGACAACGCCGGCAATTTCGGCACGACTGCGAACTACGAGTTCAACGTTGGTACCGGCGGCGTACTGAGTCCCGCGAAGGGCGACCGCACTCAGCGGTATTTCACCTTGCAATCCTCAGCGCAATCGGGGGTGACTGGAGTGACCTTCCAGTACCGACGAGGCCAAAACGACACCTGGACGACGATTCCGGCGGCCGACGTCGTCGATTCCGATAACGGAAACGCCTCGATTACCTGGCCCGTCTCGCTGTTCGGCACTGCGCACGCGACACACCACCTGAGTTGGGACGCGAAGTCGACACTAGCCTCGGCCGACGGTCCGGCCTTGGTACGAGCGACGTTTACGGGCGTCTCGGGATCCGCCGATCCGGTGCAGGTCTCACTCGACCAACACTACTTCGACCAAACGGCATCTCAGGGTAACGCCTTCGCGGCCGTCGGCCCAGGGCAGCTAAACCTCTGGACCGGCGACTACACGGTCGGATCCAACGACGCCGTCGTTGGGCCCTTCTCCGTCGATCGGGCCTTCCACTCAACAGCCCCTACCGCCTCAAGTACCGGCATCTTTGGTCCGGGATGGTCCTCGACCCTCAACCTCGCCACCTACGCATCTCTGCACTCCGGAGCCGATTCCAGCCAAGGGACGTTCGTGACGATCTACGGCGGCGACGGTACTGAATACGGCTTTT
>Ga0068856_100002194_pt1 | contig 20272 bp, 16 predicted proteins | sample KBSCornC62_FD_66595 | JGI IMG/M metagenome (GOLD analysis project Ga0068856, IMG submission 66595) | Corn rhizosphere microbial communities from Kellogg Biological Station, Michigan, USA - KBS Corn C6-2 | ecosystem: Host-associated > Plants > Roots > Rhizosphere > Soil ... | reverse complement strand
GTCCGTCGTAGCCGCACCGCCGGAGCATCTCCGCGGCGGCGCTGCCCGCCGCGCCGGCGCCCACGATCGCCACGTGGCGCGGCCACTCGGCGCGATTGACCGACGCCGGGAACGTTGGCGCGAGCGGATCGTGCTCCTGCTTGCCGGTCACGACCACCTGCCCGCCCCGCCGCTCCACGTTCCAGCACGCGACCGGATTGAGCGCGGGCGCACGCAGCGCTTCGCCCGTCCGCAGACTGAAGCACGCGTGGTGCCACGGACAGCGAACGGTCTCGCCGTCAATCACGCCTTCCGCGAGCGGGCCGCTGTAATGCGTGCACGTCGCGCCAATCGCGAGATACTCGTCGCCGACTCGCGCGAGCAGCACGGGCTCGCCGTTCGCGTGTCCAAGAATCTTGTCGCCCGGCTTGATCGACTTGGCATCGACACCCTGGGCGAGGTCGGGACCGCTGAGCTGCGTATCTCCACTCATTCGTTCTTTCTCCGTGTTGTCTTACAACGACCGGGACGAGTACGCGCACGAGGACAGCCGTTCCCGTCGCGCTTCTCGGCCAAGATACACTTCACGTCCAGCGCAGCTCATCGCCCCGACCTCACCCGCACCGGAGCCGAGCCATGGAAGATCTCCGCTACCCCGTCGGCCGGTTCAGCCGCCCGGACTCGCTCACGCCGGCCGCGCGCCGCGATGCGATCGACCTCGTCGCGCAGTGTCCGGCGAATTTGCGCGCCGTGGTGACCGGGCTCGACGAGGCGCAGCTCGAGACGTCGTACCGGCCTGATGGCTGGTCCGTGCGGCAACTCGTGCACCACGTCCCCGATAGCCACGCGAACGCCTACATCCGATTCAAGCTCGCGCTCACCGAGGACACGCCGACGATCAAGACGTACGACGAAGCGGCCTGGGCCAGGCTCCCCGACTCGCAGACGACCCCCGTCGAGACGTCGCTCGTGATGCTCGAGGTGATTCACGATCGCTGGATCCGCCTGCTGCAGGCGATGAGCGCGACCGATTTCGAGCGCACGCTGAATCATCCGGAGAACGGGATCATGTCGCTGGATCAGATGCTGGCGATGTACGCGTGGCACAGCAGGCATCATGTGGCGCACATCAGAAATCTCAGACAGCGGAACGGGTGGTAGCGCGGCGGGCCCGCCGAATACGGTTGGATTGGCGTTGGGACGCGGACTGGACGGACCTATGGCAGCCGGACGGGGTGCGGACACGATTTTGCAGCGACGCATCGCTCGCTACGAGCCCGGAGGATTTCTTGGGAGCTGCCTCAGTTGCCAGTAGTGGCGTCCTAAGCGGCGGTGCCCAAATGGATCAGGGCTCGTTGGGATTCGAGTCGTAAGCATCGAGTAGTCTGTCCGCTCCTCGTCTGGACGCCGCAGGCCCGTCCAGTCCGCGTCCCAAGACCAATCCAACTGTATCCGGCGGTTCGTACCAGCCCGGCGCGCCGTGCCGTACTCGACGTGACCCGCATCACACTCGCCGTGTGTCAACTATCCGCCATTTAACATCTCGAATGAGCGTACGTCCTCCTCGGTGCGTGGCGTGTCGACGATCGGCGCGCGCGATCAACCGGTGAACAGCAGCAGGAGGGTCGTATGAAAAGCGTGAACGCGGTGGTGCTCGGGGTGGTGATGGCGGTGGCGGCGGCGGGGGTGGCGGGAGCGCAGACGGCGAGCGCGCCGACCAAGCGGGAGGTCCGCGACCTGCGACAGGATCATCGTGACGTCTGGCGCGACCGCCGGGACGTCCGGCAGGACTCGCGCGAGCTCACGGCCGACAAGCGCGACGTGCGCCACGACATCAATCAGGGCGAATACCGCGACGCACAGCGCGACCTGCAGGACATGCGGAGCGACCGCCGCGACGTTCACCAGGACAAGGTCGATGTGACGCGCGATCGCCGGGACATCCGGTGGGATCGCCGCGAGATCCGGGAGTAGCTCACGTCGCGGTGTCCTCCGCGGTCTTGACCCAGCACCGCAACACCTCCGCCACGCTCCAGGCCTGCGCGATGCAGCCCCGGGGCGTGTACGGAGGCTCGGCGTCGAAGATCTCGCCGATCGTACCAAGGCCGAATTCGCCGAGCGCGTGGATGCAGCCGTCGAGAAAGCGCCGCGCGCCGGCGCGATCTTCCGGATGGCAGCGGATCCACGCGTCGATCCAGGCCCCGATGAGCCATGCCCACACCGTCCCCTGGTGGTACGCGGCGTCGCGCGACCGCAGATCGCCGAAATACTTCTTCTTGTAATCCGGCTCGTCGGGCGCGAGCGAGCGAAGACCGACCGGCGTCAGGAGCCGGGCGCGCACCGTCTCGAGCACGGCCGCCCAGTGCTCGCGCGCCAGCACGGGATGATCGAGCGAAACGGCGAAGATCTGATTGGGCCGGCAGAGCGCGCTGTCGCCCTCCTCGCCGTCGATGACGTCGTAGAGGTAGCCTTCGCCGGGCATCCAGAAACGCTCATTAAATGATTTATATACACCGTCCGCGCGCGCGGCGATCTCCTTCGCCGCGTTGACGCCGCGGATGTCCGTCAGCCAGCCCTGCAGCAGCCTGAGCGCGTTGTACCAGAGCGCATTGATCTCCACCGCCTTGCCCCGCCGAGGCGTCACCACCCAGCCGTCCACCTTCGCGTCCATCCAGGTGAGCTGGTAGCCCGCCGCGCCTTCGTGGAGCAGTCCGTCCTTGGGATCGACGCAGATGCCGAAGTCCGTGCCCGAGATGTGGTGCTCCACGATGTCGCACATCACCGGCAGCAAGTGCGTGAGCGTGACGTTGTCGTTCGTCAGCCGCACGTAGCGGTCGACGGCGTGGAAGAACCAGAGCGTCGCGTCCGCCGTGTTGTAGAGCCCGTGATTGCTGCCGTCGGGAAACATGTTCGGGATCAGGCCATTCTTCACGTAGTACGCGAACGTACGGAGGATGAACTCGGCCTCGCGCTGGCGCCCCGTGATGAGGGCCAGCCCCTCGAGGCTGATCATCGTGTCGCGACCCCAGTCCGTGAACCAGTGATAGCCGGCGATCACCGTCCGGATCTCGTTCCCCATTGCCGACGCGCGCGTCGCGTCGGCGACGCGGCCGGCCGGGGTGATGATGAACTGGTTGGCCGCGAGCACCAAGGCCGCGCCGGTCTCGTCCTGCGCTTGCGGCACCGCCGAGAAGATCAAGCGCCGCCGCCGCTCTTGCTCGCAGCTCGCCGCCTCGCTCGGCGAGAGGGCGAGCATGACCTCTTCACGCTCCACGGAGCCGATCAACGTCACGCACGCGTCGCGCTCGAGCGTGACGTTGAAGTAGCCGGGCGTCCACAGGGTTCCGCGGAACTCGTAGCCGCGGCTTTCTTCCACCGGATATAAGAACTCGCTCGTCACGCGCTCGTCGGCGATGAACGGCGATCCCTCGGCGCCATCGATTCGGATGCGCAGCGGCGGCGTGTCACCGGAGACGGAAACGACGTGTACGCCGCCCGAGCTCGACATCGTGTAGCGCGTCGTCGCCGGAGAGTTGACCGACGAGCCCACCGGATCCTCGTAGCCGCGGAAGTGCAGCGCGGGCATGAGCTGGAGCAGCACGCGATCGGGTCCCTCGAGCAGGCGATAGCTCACGTGCACGGAGTTCTGGCGGTGCGGCATGAGCACACGCTTCTCGAGATGCAGGCCGGCCCACTTGAACTCCCAGACAGGCAGCCCGGCCTCCAGCCGCACCTCGGCCACACGCTCCGCGACGTCGCTGTCGATCTTCCCCGCCGTTCGCTCCTCGCTGATCAGATTCGTCGTGTTGCCATTCGCGACGAGCCGCTCGCCGAGGTGGTTGAGCATCACGGTGCGGCCGAGCGGATTCGGCAGCGCGGCGACGAGCAGCCCGTGGTAGCGCCGCGTGATCACGCCCGCGAGCGTCGACGACGCGTATCCGCCGAGGCCGTTGGTGACGAGCCATTCCGTATCGAGGAGGCAGCGGGCGCGTGCGTCGCGATCGGCTGGGAGGTCCAGCCGCCGCACGACCCGGTCGAGCAGGCGTCGCGTCATGGTCGTAAGCTGAGTAGCACGGCGCATTCCGGCGGAATTCGCCAGGCGCCGTCGTTCGTGTCGATCGTTGGAGTCCCGGCGCCGCCGTACACCGGCGACTCCGTCGAGAAGGTCGTCTTCCACGCCGTGCCGGCGGGCGGCGCCGCGAGCGGCTCGGCGAGTGGATCCGCGTGAACGCGTGCACCGAGATTCACCACGAGCAGCCGGTCGCCATCGCCCTCGCCGAAATAGCGGAGGATGAAGGCGTGCTCCTCGAGCACGGCGCCGTCCAGCGATCGCGGACGTTGTGCGTGCAGCACGGGATCCTCGCGCCGAAGCCGAATCAGATCGCGGTGGAGCGCGAGAACCGCCGCATGCGCGCGCCGCTCCGCCCAATCGAGCTTGCAACGTACGAACGTCTCGGGTTCGGCGGGATCGGGCACCAAGGTTCGACCCTCGGGCGACGCGGCGCTCGGAAACTGCGAGACGAATTTCGTGCGCCCCTCGCGCACGAGCGCCGCGAGCTCCGGCGCGTGGTCGGCGAAGTAGAGAAAAGGCGCCGACGCCGCAAATTCCTGCCCCTGAAAGAGCATCGGCGTTTGCGGCGCGAGCAGCAGCAGCGCGGTCATCGCGCGGAGCCGGCCGGGGCTGGTCTCCTCGTGCAATCGGCGTCCGCCCGCGGTGTTCGCGACCTGGTCGTGATTCTGAATGAACGTGACGAACTGCCGGGGGGCGAGATCGAGCGCCGGCGAGCCGCGCCGGCAGTGCTGCCACCCGTACCATTCGCCCTGATACAAGAATCCATATTTCGCCGCCGAGACGAATTCCTGCGCCGAGCCGCGATAGCCCTCGTAGTACGCCTCGGACCGGCCGGTGAGCGCCACGCGCGCCGCGTGATGGAAATCGTCGTTCCAGAGCGCGTCGAGCCCGGAGCCGCCCGCGGCGGCGGGCCGGGCGAGCGAGGCGCGCTGCGGCTCGTTCTCCGCCACGAGGATCGTCTTTCGCCGGCCAGCGGCCTCGCGCGCCGCCGCCGCGACCTCGGTCATGATGTTCGGCGTCGACGCGTCGAAGATCTGCTGCGTCGCGTCGAAGCGCAGGCCATCGAAGTGGTACTCGTCGATCCAGTAGCGCGCGTTCGTGATGAAGAACTCGCGCACCGGCCGCGCATCGTCGGCGTCGAAGTTGATCGCCTGGCCCCACTCGGTGTGTCCGGGGCTGAAGTACCCTGATGAGAATTTACTAAAGTAATTTCCCGACGGCCCGATGTGGTTGTACACGACGTCGAGAATGACGCCCAGCTCCAGCCGGTGCGCCGCGTCCACGAGCGCGCGCAGCTCGTCGGGCGTGCCGTAGAGTCGCGACGGCGCGAACAGGTCCACGCCGTCGTAGCCCCAGCCGAAGTTTCCCGCGAAGTCCGCGAGCGGCATGAGCTCGATCACGGTAGCGCCCAGGTCCACGAGATCCGGCAGCCGGTCGATCGCCGCGGCAAAGGTGCCGGCGCGCGTGAACGTGCCCACGTGCAGCTCGTAGAGCACCTGGCCGTCGATGCTCACGCCAGGCCATGCGTCGTCCGTCCAGCGATAGCACGAGGGATCGACGACCATCGACGCGCCATGCGGGCCCGACGGCTGAAATCGTGACGCCGGATCGGGGAACGCTTCGCCCCCGTCGAGCCTATAACGATAGAGCGATCCGGCGCTCAGACCCGGAACGAGCGCCGAGAAATACCCATCGCCCTCGGCCTCGAGTGGAAACGCGATCGGCGCGGGCGACGCGTTTTCGGTGACGAGCTCGACGGTCTTTGTCGCCGGAGCCCAGACCCGCGCGTGGACGGCGGCCCCGGACTCGCTGTGAGCTACGACCTCGACGCCAATCGGGTACCTACGCACCGTCGGAGGTCGCTCTATCGGCTGGCGAGATGGCATGATGATCCGACCCTCGGCGCAGGATCGGGACCAATGGGGCCGGCAACGGGTAGCGCAGGACCGTGCAATGGGCATACTCTTGGCTGGCACACCAGCAACGATGACGAATCCCAACGACCGCGATCCGGAAACTCCGATGCTGCGGAGCGGCCTCGGCTCTGGACTGCTCGCGCAGCAGCCCACGCCGCAGGCTGACGAGGCGGTCGCTGTTGCAAAGGTGTGTCCCCAGTGCGGCAGCGAGTACGAAACCGGCGACCGGTTCTGCCCCAAGGACGGCACGCCGCTCCGCCCGAAAACCGCGGGCGATCCCCTCGTCGGCCGCGTGATCGCCGAGCGATATCTCGTGCTCGCGCGGCTTGGTGAAGGCGGCATGGGCCGCGTCTATCTCGCCGAACACGTCAAGATGAACCGGCAGTGCGCGGTGAAGGTGATGAACCCGTCGCTGCTGAACGACGCCGAGTCGTCGACGCGTTTTGCCCGGGAGGCGTCGAACGCCGCGCGGATTCTCCATCCGAACGTTGCCGCGGTCTTCGACTACGGCGAATCGGAGAAGATCGTCTATCTCGTGATGGAGTACGTCGACGGCGAGTCGCTGTCGACAATTCTCGCGCGCGACGGCGCACTCGACCCGCGCCGCGCGATCGAGATCGCGCGGCAGATCGCCGACGGTCTGGCCGCCGCGCACGAGCTCGGGATCGTGCACCGCGACCTCAAGCCCGACAACGTGATCGTGGCGCGAACGCGCGGCGGGAAGGAGGTGCCCAAAGTCGTCGACTTCGGCATCGCGAAGGCGATCACCGACTCGCGCGAGGACGCGCTCACGCGCAGCGGCCTCGTGATCGGCACGCCGGAGTACATGAGCCCGGAGCAGCTGCTCGGCGATCCGGTCGATCCGCGCGCCGACATCTACAGCCTGGGCTGCATTCTTTATCAAATGCTCACGGGCGAGGCGGCGTTCGCGGCGGACTCGCGCGAGCAGATGATCCGCCGGCGATTGCACGAGCCGCCGCCGCACGTGCAGGAGAAGCTGCCGCAGCTTCCGCGGCGGCTCGACACGCTGATCGCCCACATGCTCGCACGCTCACCGGCCGACCGGATCGCGAGCGCCGCGGAAGTGCGCGATGCACTGGACCCGGCGCTCGCGCTGGCGGGATGGTCGCCGTCGGCGCTGGGCGGAACGACGCTCACGCCGCGGAGCGCGGTCACGGCCGTCGCGGACGCATCGCTCCAGCCAACGATGCCGCTGCCGAAGCAGCGGACGAGCATCGCGCGCATCGTCATGGGTGTGGCGTGGGGCGCGGCGCTGCTGCTCGGTGGACTGGAGTGGGGGACCCGGCGCGCGATCGCGAAATACGAGACGCCGGTCGCGAAGCCGCCGCAGGCCGCGGCGCCGGGCGCGACTCAGCAGTCGGCGGGCGCGATCGTGGCGGCGCCGAAGCCGGTGCCGCTCGATTCGAATTACGTGCGCGATTCGACCGCGAAAGCGGCGAAGGCGAGGGACAGTGTCGCGGCGGCGCAGGCGATCGTGCAGCCGATCGACAACTTCGTGAATGCGTTCCGCACGCGAGACGCCGCGCAGGTGAAGGCGGCGTACCCGGCGATGCCGGAGAGCCAGCTCACTGGGTTGCAGAACAATCTCTTCTCCCGCGCCGAGAAGCTCGCGGCCCAGCCGGTGATTGGCACGATCACGAGGAGCGGCAACACCGCGCACGTTCCGTTCGGCGCGAGTCTGAGCATCACCGCGAAGGGATCGACGATCCCGTTGCGGTCCACGCTGCACTACGACGCGACGCTGGAGCTGCGCGGGAAGAAGTGGGTGATCGTGGATCTCAAGTCGTCGGCGCCGTGACCGCGCGACTCAGCTCTTCTTGCCGATCCGCGTCCTGAGCTCGACGACGGCGTCCTCGAGCATCTGGCTGTCGTAGCCGACGTCCCACTCGTCGCCGCGCTGCCAGTTCGCTTCCACGCGGACGGAGAGCTGCTTCCAGTCGTCGCCGATGAACCGCGTGATCACGCGCGTGCGGTAGCGGAGATCGGGCACGCCCTCGCGAATGATCGGGGCCTGCCACGGCGTCATCAGAAAGCCCGCGTGCGAATCGCTCACGTCGACCGCGTACTTCTGCGAGAGAAAGTCGGAGACGGCGCGAAAGGCGGCGGACTTCGACAGTCCATCGCGCACGTCGATCACGCGCGTGGTGCGCGTGTCGGACGTCGTCATGACGAACGTAGCCGGCGGTGCGGCGGCCGGCGTGATGGGACTTCTGAGCCGCACGCTCGAGCAGGCGGCGAGGCCGAGGCACACGGCGGCGGTCGAGACGGTGCGATGCAGAGGCATGCGTGTGTGAGCGTTCGGACCATTGAACATAATTCGGTGTCGGGGAGATGATGACCCGCGCGTCGCATTCTCCTGATTTGCGCCGGCGGCCGGCGCGCGTAGGTTCAAGCTGCGTCAGCATTTCCCCAGCGGCGTGCGTAATCGTTTCACGGGGTGTCGCCCCGCCCGCCGGTGAACCGGATCTTCATGAAAATCAGCGTACCGACAGAAACCGCTCCGCGCGAGCAGCGTGTCGCGCTCGCGCCTGATAGTGTCGCCCGGTTGGTCAAGCAGTTGAAGCTCGAGGTCGCGGTACAGCGCGGGGCCGGAATTCGAGCCGGCTTCCGCGACGACGCGTACACGAGCGCCGGCGCGACGATCGTTCCCGACGCCGCCGCGGCGTTCGGCGGCGCAGAAGTCGTCGCCAAGGTGCAGCCGCCCACCGCTGATGAGATTTCTCTCATCGGCGACGGCGCGGCGCTCATCTCGCTGCTCCGCCCCGGGCACGACGCGCGGATCCCCGCCGCGCTCGCCCAGCGGCACGTCACCGCGCTGGCGCTCGAGCTGGTGCCACGCATCACGCGCGCCCAGTCGATGGACGTGCTCTCGTCGCAGAGCACCGTATCCGGCTACAAGGCGGTGCTCATCGGCGCGTCGTCGCTCGGCAAGTTCCTGCCGATGCTCACGACCGCGGCGGGCAACATCTCGCCGGCGAAAGTCTTCGTGATCGGCGCCGGCGTCGCGGGCCTCCAGGCGATCGCCACCGCGCGCCGCCTCGGCGGCGTGGTGTCCGGATTCGACGTGCGCCCCGCGGCGCGCGAGCAGGTGCTGAGCCTCGGCGCCACCTTCGTCGCCAACGACGTCGTGAGCGACTCCGCGCAGACGGCCGGCGGCTACGCCCGAGCGCAGACTGAAGACGAGCAGGCGCGCACGCTGGCGGCGATCGGGAATCACGTCAAGGACATGGATCTCGTCGTCACCACGGCGCAGATCCCGGGACGCGCCGCGCCGACGCTGATCACGGAAGAGATGGTGCAGTCGATGCGCGCCGGCTCGGTGATCGTCGATCTGGCCGCGGAGACCGGCGGCAACTGCGCGCTGAGCAAGCCGGGCGAGACCGTGACGGCGCACGACGTCACGATCCTCGCGCCCGTCAATCTGCCGAGCACCGTCGCGTTCCACGCGAGCCAGATGTTCGGCCGCAACGTCTTCGAGTTGATGAAGCACCTGGTGCAGGACGGCGCGCTCGTGCTCGATCCCAACGACGAGATCACGGGCGCGATGATGATGACTCACGACGGCAAGGTGGTCCGCTAATGAGCTCACAACTGCTCGAGCTGTACGTGTTCGTGCTCGCCGCGTTCACCGGCTACATGGTGATCTCGCGCGTGCCGGCACTGCTGCACACCCCGCTCATGGCCGCGACGAACGCGATCGCCGGCATCTCCCTCGTCGGCTCGCTGATCGCCGCCGGCGCGGCGCAGAACCGCGTCGCGACGATCCTCGGCTTCGTCGCGGTGGTCGCCGCGACGAGCAACATCGTCGGCGGCTTCATCATCGTCGATCGGATGTTGAAGATGTTTAAACGAGAGGATAAGAAGAAATAGAGTGTGGAGAAAGGAGAGTGGAGAGTCGAGAAATCGCCTCCGCCACTCTCCTCTCTCGGCTCTCTACTCTCCACCCCTTATGCGCGACACCTTCATTCAAGGCAGTTACCTCGCCGCGTCGGTCCTGTTCATTCTCGGACTGCGCATGCTCACGCGTCCCGACAAGGCGCGGCGGGGGATGCAGCTCGCCGCCGTCGGCATGCTCTGCGCCATCGTCGGCACGCTGCTCAATCACACGATCGTCGACTACCGCTGGATTGTCGGCGGCATCGTGCTCGGCGTGATCATCGGGTATCCGATGGGCACGCGCGTCCCCATGACCGCGATGCCCCAGCGGATCGCGCTCTCGCTCACGCTCAGCGCGCTGGCCGCGACGCTCGTCGGCGTGGCGGAGTACTACACGCGCATGGCGAACGGCACGCCGCCCGATCGCGTGACGATGACGGCGCTCGGCTTCGAGATCATGCTCGGCTGCATCACCGTCGCCGGTACGATCGTCGCGGCCGGCAAGCTCCAGGAGTGGCTCCCGTCCAAGCCGCTGACGTACAAGGGTCAGAATCTGCTGAACGGATTGGTCTTCCTGTTCATCGTCGTGCTGCTCGTGACGGTGATCTCGAATCCGACCAAGCAGTGGGCGTTCTACACGATGATCGGCGCGTCGCTCCTGTTCGGCGTCATGCTCGTGCTGCCGATCGGCGGCGCGGACATGCCGGTGGTCGTCGCGCTGCTCAACTCGTACTCGGGCCTCGCGTCGTGCGCGACCGGATTCGCGATCGGCAACGTCATCCTGATCATCAGCGGCTCGCTCGACGGCTCGTCGGGCTTCATCCTCTCGGTGCTGATGAGCAAGGCGATGAACCGCTCGTTCACCAACGTGTTGTTCGGCGCGTTCGGCAGCGAGGTCAAAGCGGGCCCGAAGTCGAGCGCGGGGATGACCGTGCACTCGATCGGCGTCGAGGATGCGGCGATCCAGCTCGCGTACGCGCAGCTCGTGATCATCATCCCGGGCTATGGTATGGCGGTGGCGCAGGCGCAGCACGCGGTGCGCGAGCTCGCCGAGGTGATCGAGAAGCGTGGCGGCGAGGTAAAGTTCGCGGTGCATCCGGTGGCCGGACGCATGCCCGGCCACATGAACGTGCTACTCGCCGAGGCGAACGTTCCGTACGACAGGCTGTATGAAATGGACGAGATCAATGGCGAGTTCGATCGCGCCGACGTGGCGCTCGTGATCGGCGCGAACGACGTGGTGAACCCGGCCGCGCGCAACGACAAGTCGTCGCCGATCTACGGAATGCCCATCCTGAACGCCGACCACGCCAAGAGCGTGATCGTCCTCAAGCGCGGCATGAGCGCCGGCTTCGCCGGGATCGAGAACGAGCTCTTCTACGACAAGAAGACGAGCATGTTGTTCGGGGATGCGAAGGCGTCGTTGACGGGATTGCTCGCGGAGATAAAGAACGTCTAAAGGCTGGAGAGTGGAGAGTAGAGAGTAGGGAGTGGAGAGTGGAGAATGGACGGAACACCATCGATTCTCCACCCTCTCCTCTCCGCTCTCCACTCTCCAATTCCAGAGCAATCCCCGGATAGCCGCGACGCACTCCACGTGGACAGCTTGCGGTCGCCCCTTTCAGAGAGATACTAATGGCGACCATGGCAGCCGAGCTTCGTACCTCCCGTTCTCGTCCGACTGACGCGGAGGCGTGGCGCGCGGTGCAAGAGCGCGATGCGCGCTACGACGGCGAGTTCGTGTACGCGGTCAGATCGACCGGGATCTACTGCCGGCCGTCGTGCGCGGCGCGGCGGCCATCGCGCGCCAACGTCGAGTTCTACGAGGATCCAGGCGCCGCGGAGCACGCCGGGTTTCGCGCGTGCAAGCGTTGTACGCCGCGGAGCGCCGATCCCCGCGACAACACGTCGCGCGCGATCGAACGCGCGCGGGCGTATCTGGATCAGCACGCGGGCCGCGCCGTGTCGCTCGCCGAGCTGTCCGGCGCGAGCGGATTGAGCGGCGCGCACCTGCAGCGGTCGTTCAAGCGGATCGTCGGCATGAGTCCTAAAGAATATCAGGACGCTCATCGCGTCGGCCGGTTCAAGTCGCGGCTCCGAGCCGGCGATACCGTGAGCCGCGCGACGTACGAAGCGGGCTTCGGGTCGAGCAGCCGCGTGTACGAGCGCGCCGACGCGTTGCTCGGCATGACTCCGGGGGAGTACCGGCGGAAGGGCGCCGGCGTCCGCATCGCCTACACCATCGCCGACTCGCCGCTCGGACGTGTGCTCGTCGGGATGACCGAACGGGGCGTGTGCGCCGTGGAGCTCGGCGCGACGGACGCCGAGGTGGAGCGCACGCTCCGTGCGGATTTTCCGAACGCGACAGTCGAGCGCACGAGCGACGCGCGGCACGCGTGGGTGCGCGCCGTACTCGAGGTGGTTCGCGAGCCGCGGCGCGTGCGCGCGGCGTCGATTCCGCTCGACGTGGGGGGGACCGCGTTCCAGTGGCAAGTGTGGCAAGCGCTTCGCGAGATTCCGCCCGGGGAGCGGCGTTCGTACAGCGAGATCGCGCGCGCCATCGGGCGGCCGAAGGCAACGCGAGCCGTCGCGCGCGCGTGCGCGACGAATCGCGTCGCGGTCGTGATCCCATGCCATCGCGTCGCGCGCGAGGACGGCGGACTCGCGGGTTACAAGTGGGGCGTGGAACGCAAGCGGCGGCTCCTGGAGCGCGAGGAGGCGTGACCGAGACGAGCGCGGTGGAGCGGACGGCAGCGCTCGCACCGCCCGCGTGCGCGCGGTGCGGCGCGCCGGCGCTCGGCGAGTTCTGCTCGTCGTGCGGCGCACCAGTGCATGCGGTGCGGAACCTCTCGGTCCGCCATTACGTGCGTGAAGCGATCGCCAGTTTGGTCGACATCGACTCGGCGGTGATCGCGAGCATGCGCGCACTCTTCTTCAAGCCTGGCGAGTTGACGCGCGAGTACTTTCACGGCTCGCGCTTTCGGTACCTCCCGCCGTTCCGCGTGTTCCTCGTCTGCAACATCATCTACTTCCTCGCCGCGTCGCAGCTCGGGATCAACGTGCTGACGACGTCATTCCGCGGGCAGGTCGACGACATGGTGTACCACAACGTCACGAGCGCCGTATTCCGCGCACGGTATCCGGCGCTCGCCGCGCCGACCACGCGCGTCAGTCCGCGGCTCGCGCGCTTGAGGAACAATTTCGAGGCGCGGTACGATGCGGCGACCGAGCAACTCGGCAAGACGATCCTGATCGTCCTCGTGCCGTTCTACGCGCTCGTCTTTCTGATGCTCTACGCCGGCACCAAGCGGTACTTCGCCGAGCATCTCGTGTTCGCGACCCACACGGTGGGTGCACTGCTCGTCGCGATCGTCGCGCTCGGGACCGCGGTGAGCGGCTGGGCAATGATTGCCTATTTCACTCTCCGTGTGCTGCCGCCGGACAGCGAGTGGCTGTCCGCGAGCGTTCTGCTCGTGGGCATCTGCAGCTACCTGTATGCGGCGCAGCGGGTAGTCTACCGCGGGGGGCGCGCCGCGACGGTCGTGCGCACCGCGATCTTCGGACTCACGATCGTGCCGATGATCATCGCGTTCAAGTTCGTCCTATTCTTCGCGACGCTCTGGTGGATCTCGTAGCCACGCGCAAACCTTCGCCGGCATGTCGCTGTCCCATCTCGTGACCGCACCGATCGAGCTGATCTCGGCGGTCACGACTTCTTCATGTGGGCTCTCATGATTCGAACGTTCTCAATCGTCGCCGCGTCGCTCCTCGTCGCACAGGGCGCGCTGGCGCAGCAGCAAGGCCGCGACGATGCGACGTGGACCTGGTCCAGGCAGCTCGAGTCCGGGGCGCGGCTCACGATCATCAATCCCGACGGGCCGATCACCGTACGCGAAGCGTCGGGGAATACGGTGCAGGTGCGCGCGACCAAGACGCCGCGCCGCGGCTCATCGATTCGCGATGTCGCGTTCGAGGTTCAGGAGACTGGTGTAGGGGTGCTGATCTGCACGGTGTACCCCGATCAGCGGTCGTGCCGCGAGGATCGCAACAACGGCGATCGCGACGTGCACGTGCGGGTGGCGTACGAAATCGCGATCCCCAAGTCGTTGCGCCTCGACGCAACGACGGGCAACGGCGACGTCTCGATCGAACGCGCGGGCGCGGACGTGCACGCCGTCACCGGGAACGGACGCGTGATGGTCGGCGAGACCTCCGGCCGCGTGGACGTCACGACGGGCAACGGCGACGTGACGATCGAGAACGCGAACGGGCCCGTCACGGCGAACTCCGGCAACGGCCGCATCACGGTCAACACGTCGGCGGGGCCGGTGAACGCGAACACCGGCAATGGCGGGATCGACGTGCGCATGAAATCGCTCGTCGCCGCCGACGGAATGAGCTTCACGTCAGGATCGGGATCGATCAGCGTGACGCTCCCCGACGACTTCAACGGCCGCATCGACGCAATGACGGGAAGCGGATCGCTGCGCTCGGATTTCGAGATCAGTATCGTCGGCCGGATGAATCCGCAGCACATCCGCGGCACGATCGGCAAAGGCGGCCCGCTGCTCCGCTTCGTGACCGGCAGCGGCAGCATCGAGCTCCGGAAGAATTAGCCGCCCGTCACGCGCTCCACGCGGCTCACTCTGCTCACGCGGCTTCGCTCACGGCCGGCATCCACACAGGATGTCGGCCGTTGATCGCGCCCACGCACTGATATCGCGCCGGCGGAAAGCCGAGCACGCCAATCTCGAGCACGTCGCCCATGCGCACGTCGACGTGGTCGCCCAGAGCGTCGATCGCCGCGACGAACGACTCGCTCTCGACGATGCCTTCCTGCCGGGATTCCGCACCGTTTACCGAAAAACAGAATTTCGACATGCGATCCTCCGGTGGCCTAGCCTGCTGGGTTGTACCCCGCCTCTGCCGTTTCGTTGCTATGGCTGAGCAACAGCGAGGCGTCGATGCGAACGAGCGGCAGCTCTCTCGGGCTGCCGCTCGTTTCGTTCGCTTCGCTCTCTCTCCCTCGGAAATGATTATCGGGAGCCGCCGCGAATACTTGAACGCTCATCACGAGCCAGCGCGCACCTGCAATCGATAACGGCCGCGCGACGCGAGATTGTTCGCGGCCGTGCCAGTGACCGTGACGTAGTAGATGCCGGGCACGATCGTCGCCTGCACGCGCGAGCAGAACGGACCGGCGCCCGATTGCGTGTTGTCATTGCTGCCCACCGCGGTGCCCGACTGGCTCGTGACGGACAGGAACGTGTCGAGCTCCGTGCCGAAGCCGCACGTCCCGACCACACCTGATGTCTCGAAGGTGTAGGTGCCGGTCGTGGGGATCGCGACCGCGTAGACGTCTCGCACGTCGGGCGGCGTGATCTGTCCGATGACGTAGCTGCCGGGCGTCAACAGATTGGCAGTCGAGAGATCGTCGTTGGGCTCGACTTCCGTCGGCATCCCAAGGAGAATCGCCGTCGCCTGCGTCTGGCCCGAGACGTTGAACACGGTCGGCTTGCCGAAGCCGCCCGCCCACGCGAAGCGGCGCCCGGGAACGCCAAGCGTGGAATCCGCGTTCTCGTCCTCGCCCGCCTGCACGTAGTACGTGCCTTGTGAGAGTTTCGTAAATGCGAAGTTCCCGCTCGCGTCGGCGGCGGTGGTCTTCACCGTCGCGCCGGTCACCGCGTCGATCAGCCGCGCGTACACCTGGCGCGGCGGACCGGCCTGCTGCGTGAGCGCGTCGTACGCGTTCACAATGCCCCAGCCGAGGAGATCGGTGCGGCCGCCGCCGGGCGGCCGCACCGCGAACTGCTCGAGCCGCTGCCGCACCTGCGCCGCCGTGAACCCCGGATTCTGCGCGAGCACGAGCGCGGCCACGCCGGCGACGAATGGCGCCGCGGCCGACGTGCCGAAGCCGAGCAGGTACACGGGCGCGTGATTCTCGAAATCCCAGCCCGGTCCGAGAATTCCGCCGCCGCCATTGAACGCATCGTCGAGACGGAAATCACCGCCGGGCGCCGCGACCGAGATGTCCGTGCCCGCGCTCGAATACGTCGCGAGCAATCCGTCCTGGCCGACGGCGGCTACGCCCATCACCTCGGGGTACGCCGCGGGATAATTGAGCTCGTCGAGGCCGTCGTTGCCCGCTGATGCCACGAGCAGCGAGCCCGCGTTCGACGCCGCCGTGATCGCGTTCGCCATCATGGCACTCGGCTGCGCGCCACCGAAGCTCATGTTGATGATCTGCGCGCCAGTCTTCGCCTGCACCAACGCACCGCCCGCGCCGGGCGCCGGCAAACCCGCGGCGTACAGAATCGCTTGCGAGATGTCGAAGATCGAGCCGTCACCGGTTGTTCCGAGCGCGCGCACGGGACGAATGCGCACGTTCCAATTCACGCCGCTCACGCCGGCACCGTTATTCCCCGCGGCGCCGATGATCCCGGACGTCCAGAGCCCGTGATCGCCGAGCGTGTTGTGAGACCAGCAATTGTCGGCCGCATCGAAGTCGAGGTCGTCGGGATCGGTGGGATCCGCGTCCGGTCCGTCACCGTCACCGTCGATCGTGGTGAACGTGCCCCCCTCGCAGTAGTTCTCCGTCGTGCCATAGCCGATCTGCGACACGAAGTCGTAGCCGTCATTCGTGAAGCTCGAGCCGATGTCGGGATGCTCGAAGCGCACACCCATGTCGATCACCGCGACCGTGACGTTGGTGCTGCCCGTCGTGATCGACCACGCTTTGGGCAGATCGATCATGTTCGCGCCCCACTGCGCGTAATAGAACGGATCGTTCGGCAGCTTGGTCCCGACGGATGCGATCGCGGGCCGCGTGACGGTCGACGCCAGTCGCATGATCTGATCGGCGCTCATCGGCTTGGGAGCGCCGTCGCGCACCGACATGATCCCGTCCTCCTCCACCCACGCAACGCTGGGATCCGCGGCGAGCGATTGCATGATCGCGGCGGTCTGCGTCGTGTCGTCCACGCGAAGTCTCACGGCGAGCATCGCCGGCGAGAGCTCCGCGTGGCTCAATGGACGCGACTGCGTGATCGCGGCGACCTGATTCTGCAATCGCGCGAGCGCCGAGCGTGCGACCGAGATCGAGCGATAGACACCGGAGCCCGCCGCGGCGACGCCAAGGACGTTGTTCTTGAATCCGACGACGATGCGCCCGGTAAAGCGCCGAGCCGGCGCCCGTGTGGTGGTCGCCAGCCGCGGCGCGCGCGGATCGATTCGCGAGAACGTGGAACCGAAGCCGTAGGCGTTCCCGGCGCCGATGGTCACGTTGCCCGTGATCACCGCGCCGTTGTTCGCGACGAACGACACCGATCCGCCAATGATCTGGGCACTCGATACCGTCACGACCTGCGTGCCGGTCACCGGAGCGAGCGTCCAGGAGACGGAGGACTTGCCGGTCGCGTCCGTGGTCGTGGTCGTCGACGAAACCGCGCCGCCGCCGGCGACGCTCCACGTGAGCGGCACGTTCGCCACCGGGCGGTTCGCGCCGTCGAGCACTTGCACCACGAGCATCGAGTCGAGCGCCTGCGAGACGCCGGCGGATTGATTCGCACCCGACACCATCACGATGTGCGTCGGAGTGTGCGGAATGGGCTCGGTGCTCTTGCACGCAGCGAGCGCGGCCGCCCCGAAGAGCGCGGCGGCGAGAGAACGATAGGCTGGCATTGCGGTAGCGCCCGGTGCGAGAGGCAGGGAGGAAGGAATGGCGAGACGGGGTAGACGCCCGTCGCGCTACCCCATGTAGACGAAACAGTTCACCGTGTGTTTTGTTCGCGAACTCTCAACAACGACACTCGAGGCCGGTCACTCCCCGTAGGGAACCCACACATTCTTGACCTGTGTCGCGGCGCGAAGGAATTCTCTCCCTTCGCCGTCTGCGGCGTCGAGCCAATCGCGTTCGCGCCACGTCGCCCACGTGCGCTTCATGTTCGACGCCGACGCGAGCTCGACAGCCGTCACTCCGTCGCGCGTTCCGAAATACCACACCGCTTCGACGTCGTCGTGCTCGGCGAGCACCTTCGACAGTGCGTCGCGACCGCCAGTGACGACGTTCACGACGCCGGCGGGAACGTCTGACGTCTCGAGCACGCTGTACAAATCCGTGGCCGCGAGCGGATATGGTTGCGACGGTACCACGATCGTCGCGTTGCCCGTCGCCATCGTCGGCCCGAGGAGCGAGACGAGCCCCAGCAGCGGAAACTCGTCGGGACACGCCACGCCGATCACACCGATCGGCTCGTTCATCGCGATCGAGACGCCGCGAATCGGAACGCTGTGCACGAGGCCGTCGTACTTGTCCGCCCACGCGGCGTACGTGAACAGTCGCGAGATCGACGCGTCGACCTCCTGCTTCGACGCGCGCTTGCCGCACGCGGTCATCGCGTCGATGCGCGCCGCAAACTCCGCCGCGCGCGCGGAGAGATTCTCCGCGATGTAGTAGAGAATCTGACCGCGGTTGTGGCCGGTCGACCGCGCCCACTTGCCCGCCGCCGCATGCGCGGCCTCGACCGCGTTACGAATATCCTTACGGTTCCCTTCGCCGACTTCCCCGACCAGCGTGCCCGTGGGCGAATGGATGCGCCGCGTGTAGCCCTGATCCGGCCGCGCCTGCTTGCCCGCGATGAAGAGTTTGGGGGTGCGGTCGATCGAAGGGAGAGTGGAGAGTGGAGAATCGAGAGTGGAGGCGGCGCTAGACATGCGCTCCGGCCGGCGTTCTGCCGTGCCGCGCTTCTTCTCCACTCTCCTCTCTCGACTCTCCGCTCTCTTCAAATACTCCCACATCCCCTCTCTCCCTCCCTCCCGACCGAATCCGCTCTCCCGATAGCCGCCAAAGCCCGCCGCGGCGTCGAAGAGGTTCGTCGAATTCACCCACACCACGCCCGCTTTGATCTTGGGCGCGATGTCGAGTGCGAGGTTGATGTTCTCCGTCCACACGCTCGCGGCGAGGCCGTATGGCGTGTTGTTCGCGAGCGCGACGGATTCATCTGGGGTGCGGAACGTCATCGTCACGAGCACGGGGCCGAAGATCTCGACCTGGGCAATCGTCGACGACGGTTCAACGTTCGTGAATAACGTCGGCGGATAGAAGCACCCATCCTGCGGCGCGGCCCACGACGGCTGCCACATCGTCGCGCCTTCGTCCGCACCCTGCTGCACGAGCGAGCGGATGCGCTCGAGCTGCACCGGCGCGACGATCGCGCCCATGTCGACGGCTTTGTCGAGCGGAGCGCCGACCCGCAGCTTCTCCATCCGCGCCCGCAATTTGGCGACGAGCTGCTCGGCGATGCCCTCCTGCACGAGCAGGCGCGATCCGGCGCAGCAGACCTGCCCCTGGTTGAACCAGATCGCGTCGACCACGCCTTCGACCACGCTGTCGAGGTCCGCGTCGTCGTAGACGATGAACGGACTCTTGCCGCCCAGCTCGAGGCTGAGCTTCTTGCCCGAGCCCGCGGTCGCTTTGCGGATGATGCGGCCGACTTCGGTCGATCCGGTGAACGCGATCTTGTCGACGTCCGGATGATCGACGATCGCCGCGCCCGTGTCGCCGTGGCCGGTCACGATGTTGATCACGCCCGCCGGGATCCCGGCCTCGTGCGCGAGCTCGGCGAAGCACAGCGCCGTGAGCGGCGTGAATTCGGCGGGCTTTAGGATAACGGTATTACCACATGCTAATGCCGGCGCGATCTTCCAGGCCAGCATGAGCAGCGGGAAGTTCCACGGAATGATCTGGCCGACCACGCCGGTTGGGCGCAGCTCCTCGGCGCCGAGGAGCTGCGCCCAACCGGCGTGGTGATAGAAGTGGCGCGCGACGAGGGGCACGTCGATGTCCCGCGTCTCTCGAATCGACTTGCCGTTGTCCATGCTCTCGAGGACCGCGAGCAGGCGCGCGTGCTTCTGCACGGCGCGCGCGAGCGCGTAGAGGTGCCGCGCCCGCGCGTGCGGCGCGAGTCCCTTCCACCCCGGGAGCGCGCGCCCCGCGGCGCGCACCGCCGCGTCGACGTCGGCGGCGGTGCCGTCGGTCACGCGGGCGATGACCTTGGAGGTCGCGGGGTTCATCACGTCGTACGTGGTCCCCGGCTCCGTCCACGCGCCGTCGATGTAATGCCCGAACACGCGCTCGTGCTTCCCGAGCCACGAGAGCGCTTCCTTGTCGCTCTCCGGCGCGGGGCCGTATTCCATCGTGCGGAAGATTTTGGAGACGGATGGCATGTGGAGAGAGTAGATAGTCGAGAGTGGAGCGTGGAGACTCGGAGGGCGATCGGGGCGGCATCTCTCCACCCTCCACTCTCCACTCTCCGCGCTATGGCATCGGCATCCGATGCGCCGCGGCGTAGCGGCCGGTCACGAAGTGCTCGAGCTGGCGCTCGATGTCGGTGAGCAACGAGCTCGCGCC
>Ga0068856_100002193_pt1 | contig 20275 bp, 13 predicted proteins | sample KBSCornC62_FD_66595 | JGI IMG/M metagenome (GOLD analysis project Ga0068856, IMG submission 66595) | Corn rhizosphere microbial communities from Kellogg Biological Station, Michigan, USA - KBS Corn C6-2 | ecosystem: Host-associated > Plants > Roots > Rhizosphere > Soil ... | reverse complement strand
CCGCCCCGCCGGCCGCCGACCGGGCAATCCCTCCGTTCGGTCCGAGCATGGCGGACGTCTCGTTTCCATATCCCTGCCAATTACTCGGGATTTCGATGGAGAAACCGCTTCCCCGAAACGTCTTCCAACCGCTCGGCGCGCTTAGGTCCACTTGCCCCGCGCCGCCGCTTTGCGCAACAGCCTGATTTACGCCCGCTCCCACTGTCTGATTCGGACTCTGCTTTTTCCAGACTCCGGAGGAAACCTCCTTCGCTGTGTACGCATGCATGCCGCCGACCTGCTTATGAATATTGGCGAAAGCAGGGCTTGTGGTCACATAATTCGCCTTGGGAACGAACGTGGCGATTTCCTTATCTACATATTCGGTTCGATCGCCCGGATTCGGGTGGTCGCTCATAAATTGCGCCCCGCCCTCGCCGTACTTGGCCTGTATGGTCTCGAAGAACTGCGACATCCCGTGCGGATCGTAGCCGGCGTCGTACAGTATTCCCGCGCCCAGCAGGTCTGCTTCTTTTTCCGCGCCGCGCGACATTTTCAAGAAGCCCAGCCCGGCCGTCAAGCCAATCCCCTGCTGCGCCAGAGTTCCCGCCGCACCGCCCAGCAGCACGCCCGCCGCAATCTGGCCCAGCCCCGCGATCAGCCCCACTTTCTGTTGCTTCGCCGCGTTGCACACCGAGTGCTGTAGAACAACGTGCGAAATCTCATGCGCCATCACGCCCGCCAACTGCGCCTCGTTCGCAGCGGCCTGAATCGTTCCCAGGTTCACGAAAATCGCTCCACCCGGCAATGCAAACGCATTAATCTCCGCTACATTGGCAACGTGGAAATTGTACGGCCACTTCTGTCCCGGAGCCTGCGCAACCAGTTTCGCGCCGAGTTGCTGGGCGTATTTCGTTACCGGACTGGAATCGGGAAGAACAGGCATTTCCGCATATACCTGCTGAACTGCCTTTTGCCCGAGCTCAATCTGCTGTTCCGGCGAAAAATTATTTTTGCAAGGCGCAATCTCCACCCGTCCAAAGCTCAGTTGCGACGAGAGCAGAAACACGAGAAGCGGTAACAGGCTTCGCATAGGCATCCCCTCTTATTGGACCACTGGCAGCCACACTGCGCTGGCGTCGCTGCCCGACCGGAAAATAGACTGTGTGGCCTTCACATAATCGCCCGGCTTCGCAAAGAAAATATTCGGAACGTAGCTCTGTGGATTCCGGTCATACAGCGGAAACCAGCTCGATTGAATCTGCACCATAATCCGGTGGCCCGGAAGAAACACGTGATTGGCGGTCGGCAGCGTAAAACGATAGCGCTGGACTTTGCCGGCCGGAATGGCGGAAGGATGCTCGAAACTCTCACGATAGCGCCCGCGAAAAATATCCATCGCGATCGGCAGCTCGTACCCGCCCATTTCCGGCTGGCTCGGAACTTCGTCCGGATACACGTCGATCAATTTCACGACCCAGTCGGCATCCGTGCCGGTCGTCGCCGCGAACAGGTCTGCCACCGGTGCTCCGCCAAGATGCACGGGCTCGCTGAGTACCGATGTCTGGTACGTCAACACATCGGTGCGGTCCGCTACCGCGCGTTGGTCGGTAACCAACCACCAGTGCCAACGTTGGGAATCGGAAAAGCGCATCGGGCGCGTCAAATACGGTACCGGCTTGGCCGGATCGGAAACATAGCTATCGGAGCCGCCATCGCTTGCAGGTTTCTCGAAACCCAAACCAAAACCCGCCTCTAGATAAAGCGCCTTCAATGGCGCGGCACATCCGCGCTCGCACGCCAGCGGCCAGTTTTCGAAGCGATCCCAATGATTCTCTCCAGTGTTGTAGATGAATATGTGCGGCGTTGTGGTTTTTGAGGCTTCGGTTTTCAGATAACGATCGAAGAACGGCTTCAATACATCGCGGCGAAATTGCAATGCGGTGTCCCCGTCCCATCGCAAGGGGCCAAGATAATAACCGTCGTAGTTCACTTGGCTGTGCCGCCACGGTCCCATGACCAGATAATTATGATCGGCCTGCCCCTTGGCCTTTAACGCCAGGTAGCAATGGATGGCGCCCCACATGTCCTCCTGATCCCAGAGCCCTTGTATCCACATCGTAGGCACTTGCGAGGGCCGCTCCGCCACCAGCTTGTCAAGGGCCTGGTCCTGCCAGAACGCGTCATAGGCGGGATGATTCATCATGTCCTGGGCCCAAGGCAATTGATTCAACCCATGCGCCTCGGCGTAGTTGCCGGCCGATCCGGCACGCCGGAACGTTTCGTAATCGTCATAAGCGCCGCGCGCCACCGTCTCGCCCTCTCCCTGCTTGGTGGTCTGCTCGGACGTGTAGTCGAAATTCGGCTGGCGAAACGCGCCGTAATGAAACCAGTCGTCGCCCATCCATCCATCGACCATAGGACTCTCCGGAGCCGCCACCTTCAGCGCCGGGTGTGGCCCGAGCAGCGCCATGACGACCGTGAAGCCTTCGTACGACGAGCCGATCATTCCCACCCGGCCATTCGATTCCGGCGTATTCTTCACCAGCCAATCGATCGTGTCGTAAGCGTCTGTCACGTGGTCCGTATTGCTCTTATTCAATGGCCCGCGTACAGGCTTCGTCATGATGTAATCGCCCTCCGAACCATATTTGCCGCGTACGTCCTGGAACACGCGGATATAGCCGTCGCGCACGAAAACTTCATCGCCCTCCGGCAGAGTCGCCAACATATGAGGGCTGTTGTTCCGCGCCGCTCGTTTCGAAGCGTTATACGGAGTGCGTGTCAGCAGAATCGGCGCATTGTGCGCGCCTTTGGGGATAACAACGACGGTGTGGAGCTTGACTCCATCGCGCATGGGGATCATCACGTCGCGTTTGACATAGTCATAGCTCGCCGCCGGCGCGACGAAGTTTTTGGGAATATCGCTTTGCGCGGCGGCAAATGCGATTGCCAGTAAACCTGTTCCTCCAGTGATCCACGTGGTACCAAACCTCATATTTGTCACTTTAGAACGCCGGTCTTACAATGCAGGGCGATTTGTCCAGGCGATATAGTGCGGACATGATCCTGATACTCGCTCTTCTCGCCGTATTTGCCGCGCAGGCTCAGGTTCCATCGACGACGCTTCGATCGCCCGATGGCCGCCTGGCGCTGACATTCGAGACAGCCGATAAAGGTCAGCTTGGCTATTCGGTCACATACAAAGGCAAGCCGCTCATCGACCGCTCCAACATGATTCTTCATCTGCAAGGACAGCGGCCGCTAGGCGCGGAAATGAAAATCGTCCGCGCCGCACCTTCCGCAAAAGATGAAGCATACCGTCTTATTACCGGCAAAGCCAGCGAGGTCCGCAACCACTACAACGCTCTGACGCTCGATCTCGAAGACACCGCACCCGCCGCTCGCCGGCTCAGTATCGAGGCCCGCGCCTACGACGACGCGATCGCATTCCGATATGTGGTTCCGGACCAGGCGGCAATGCGCGAATTTCGTCTGACTTCGGAAGCCACCGAATTTCACCTCAGCAAGGATGCGATTACCTACGCCCTGCTCCTGCCGAACTTCCGGACGTCGTACGAGAGCGAATACGTGAAGCTCAACGCCAGCGCATTCTCCGGACAAACCGGACTATCGAAAAAGCTGCTCATCGGCCTGCCTTATCTGATGCACATTCCCGGCGTAGCCTGGGCGGCGATTACCGAAGCGGACCTGCGCGGCAACAGCTCGATGTATCTGATAAACACCGCTACCAACTGGGGTGGCCGCGTCTTTCAATCGCAGATCGCTCCGGGCGACGACCCCGAAGTTGCGATAACGGGCACATTGCCTCACCACACCGCCTGGCGCGTACTGCTAGTGGGCGATGAGCCGGGCGCGCTGATCGAATCGAACGCAATCACCAGCTTGAATCCCGAATCCGAAATAAAAGACACTTCCTGGATCCACGCCGGCCTTACTGCATGGGATTGGTGGAGCGGCAGTCTGAACGCGCAGGGTAAGCCGGCCTTCACCACCGAAACCATGAAATACTACGTCGACTTCGCGGCCAAATCCGGATTTCCGTACATGCTGGTAGACGCCGGCTGGTCGGCGCGCGACGACATCACCAAAATGAACGGTCGTGTCGACATCCCCGAGTTAGTTCGCTATGCGGCCCCGAAGAACGTCAAAATTTGGATCTGGATGCACTACCACGCTGTCGATACCCAGATGGAGCAGGCGTTTCCTCTATTCGAGAAATGGGGCGTTGCCGGGCTCAAGATCGATTTCATCGAGCGCGACGATCAACGCGGCATCGATTTCTACTACCGGGCCGCCGCCGAAGCCGCCCGCCATCATTTGATGGTCGATTTCCATGGCGCCACTAAACCGAGCGGCATGGAACGCACATTCCCAAATATCCTCGGCTATGAAGGCGTGCTCGGTATGGAGCAATCGCGCGCCGGCGCCCGCGATAATCCGGATCATCGCGTCACTCTCCCGTTTACCCGGATGCTCGCCGGACCCATGGATTACACACCTGGCGGCTTCGACAATGTGACAGAGGCCGACTTTGTTCCGCGCTCGCCGCACGCAATGGTCATGGGAACGCGCGCGCAGCAGTTGGCAATGTATGCGGTCTATCAAGCCGCCTTTCAGATGGTTTCCGATTCGCCTAAAGCCTACGAAGATCAACCGGCTTTCGATTTCGTCAAACACGCCCCCGCTACCTGGGATCAAACGAAAGTGCTCAATGGCGAGCCGGGGGAGTATATCACCGTTGCGCGGCGCAACGGTCAGACCTGGTTTTTAGGCAGTATGACGAACTGGACGCCGCGCGATCTCGACTTGCCTTTAAATTTCCTGGGTGAAGGCCGTTACACGGCCGAAATCTATGCCGACGCTCCGGATGCCGCGCAATATCCGAAGAGCACCACAATTCTAAAAAAGACCGTGGATCGTAATTCCCATTTGCAGGCCAAACTGGCGCCGGGCGGCGGATACGCTGTTCGCTTTGTTCTGCTGGAGTAGTTCAATAACACCTGCTCGGGATGACGCTTTGAGCGGGAGCGGTTAAGCTGAGAGCCGGTGAGGCACAACGGAATTCGTTGGCTGGCGTGGTGGTATCTGGCAATCGCGGTGGGGTTCGTTCTGCTCGCGATCGATCACATGATTATTCGGGACAAGGCATGGCTGATCGGCATCCGGCTGATTCTGGCGGCCGGATTCGGATTACTTGCGCGCATGGAGTTCGTGAAGAGGCGGAGATTGTAGTTCTAAGCGAAGCAAAGACTCTCAGGCCGACGGAAGAATCTGCTGCCAGACTCGCAGATAGTTTCCGCCCAGCATCATTCCAATCTGCTCGTCCGTAAAGCCTCTCTCCGAAAGCATCTTGATGAAGTTCGTCCAGTGCTCGGACTGGGTCTCGGCTTCAACGCCAGAGTAATTTCTGCTGAAGTGCCCTTCCGTTTCGCGGCTGCTCGGGTTCGCCTTGTCGTGGCCGAGCCAGCCGACACCGATGTGCTCAGGACCGATCAATTTCGCCAGGTACTCGACCTCGTCGACCAGCATTTTGTAGGGCGTCACATGGACTATGTAACGTATACCCACAATGCCGCCTGTCTTGGCTATCGCTTTCGCCTCTTCATCCGTAATCTCAACGAGCGGCTTGCTCTGCACATACTTTTCAAGATTCTGGTGCGTTGAAACGATAGGCTGCTTGGAAATTTCTGCTACCTGGAACACGCCATTTGCGGAAAGATGCGAAACGCCGACCATCATGCCCAGCCGGTTCATTTCCTGGACTACTTCTACACCGAAGGGCGTGAGCTTGCTGCCCATCTTGTCTACGCCGCGTCCATCTGCCAACTGGTTGCGTCCGTTGTGCGTTAACTGCATGCCGCGAACGCCGAGGCGAAAGAACTGCCGCAGGAGCGCCAGGCCACGGTCGTGCGGATAGCCGGGCTCAGGATTACTGGCCTGAATGGAGCCGCCGCCTTCGATATCGAGGAATAATTGGACCCTGTCCGTATTCGGCCGGGTTGGGATGTCCGCCTTGGTCTTGATGAGTGACACCTTGCCGCCGGAATTTTCGACATCGGAAAGGATCAGGTCGAGGATTCGCATAGAGCCCTCGAACATCACCTCGCCCTCGTCTCTCTCATCCAGGGAATCACCACCGGCCGGCATGATACAGACACTTACGCCACCCTCAATCAGCCGCGGTGCAATGTAGTTGACGATCGGCGAGTGCTGAGATTTTTCTTTCAGCCGTGTTCGACCGCTGATTTCCCAGATGTCTCGATGCCCTTCGACAATGATGAAGTCGTGAGGACCCTTGGAGGTCACCGCATCGGCCCTCCGAGGCAGCGCGGCGGCGAGCGCCCCGGCGCCCATTACAGCTCCAGAATGTGAAAGAAATGCTCTACGAGTGGTTGGTTCGGCCATGATGATTTAGCTCAAAAAAGAAAACGCAGGGCAAATTGCATATTGCGTGGAAAGTTTTGTTGTGAAATCGCGACCACACCGAAGAGCGGGCTGGTCACTGTGTTGTTCGGTGGAGCGTAGATCGGTGTATTCGTAACGTTAAACGACTCGCCCCGGAATTCAATTCTCAGACGTTCATTAACAGGGAAGGTCTTAAATAACGACATATTAAAGTTGGGCTTCCAATCGTTACGGATATTCGGCGAATAGGTTGAGGTATTACGGAGCTGGTTCGGCCCGAGCTGCACCCAGGTAATCGGGGCGCTCGCGGAGCTGCAGCCGCTTCGCGAACCGTTCGCGAGCAGCGTGCAAGTATCGAACCATTTGTTATAACTCTGCTGACCCGCCGGCAACGATGGATCGCGAATCGCGTTGGCCGTCGTCGGCAGCGGCGTCGGTGTACCGTTCATGTAGTCGAAAATAATGTTGTATTGCCAGTTGCCGGCAATCGCGTTGAGCGTTCTACCCCAATTGGCGCCGAACCGGCGGCCCTTTCCAAAGGGAAATCCCATAAGAGCCGAAACAGTCAGATGGTGTGTGCGATCGAAGTCGGTCAAAACGTGCTCCAGAACCGTATATTGCGGTTCCATATAGGCGACCGATTCCATCGTTTTGGCAAACGCGTAGGTGGTATTGAAAGAGACTCCCGAACTGAAGCGCTTGGTCAAGCGAAGTTCCAGAGCATTGTAGGAAGCGCCGCCGAGTGGTATGCCGTTCTCGGTAGCCGAAGAAAACTGAGGAAAAGGACTGAGCGCCTGCGCACGCGTAATATTAGCTGAATTTAAATTAGTACCCGCGAGCTGAGGCGCGCCGAAAAACGGGTTCGGAACCGCCGCATTCAGATAGCTCGGATTGGCGATCCCGAGCTGCCGGTCGGCGAGGGAAATCGCGCTAATCTGCCTGGCAACCGGGTACTTATGCGTGCGGGTGCCAACATAGGCAACATCCAGCAGAGTTTTCCACGGAAGATTGTAGCCAAATCCGACATTGAATAAGTGAACCCGCGGGACCTGATAATTCCGATCCTGGAAAGCGACTGCATTGCCGTAGGGTACGTAGGGCAGCGACGGCAACAGTATTCCGTTGGGAAATGGCCGGGTGAATGTGCCCGTGCCCGGCAAGCCAGGAATATAAGAATTGAGCCCACCACCCAACGTTGGGACGAACTGGGTGCGCACGGAATAGCCGGTTTGATCGACCGTGCCATTTCCACCAGGAAGGCAGAGGGCGCAAGTAGTGCCGCCGTTGAGAGGCATAAAGGTGAGGCCGTAACCCGCGCGTAAGACCAAATTCTTCCTCATTTGCCACGCCAGACCGGTACGAGGTTGAAAATCTCTCCATTTGGTGTCCCAGGGCTGACGGTGCTTCGGATCCGCGAAAATCAACTGTCCCTTCGCCTGGGACGGACCTAGAGCGTATGTAGCGTTAGGGTCAAACATATAAACGTTGCGATTGTAGCGTTCAGTCGGCGCAGTCTGGATATCCCAGCGCAGACCGAGATTCACAGTCAGCTTCGAGCTGAGCTTAATGTCGTCCTGGAAATAGAAACTGGCGAGCTTGTTTTGGACTGACGCCTGCGCGTTGGAATCCGTGTAGCCGCTAGTGGGATACCCGAGCAAAAACGACGCAAAGTCGTTACCGGATGTGGAGTCTGCCTGTTGGGGATTGCGCTGCGTCCAGACCGGGCTGAAAGCGAAGGACCCGTACCACAAGCCGGTATTGATCACGGTAGAGCGTGTTTGCCCAAGACGAGTACCGAATTTCATCAGATGCCGATTCCACTGCTTGGAGACGTCGCCCACGATCGTATACGTGTCCCAGGGGAGATAGTTATTGCCGGTATTGCCGAGCGGCATGTAATTCGTGAAAGTCAAGGATGGAAATCGCGGTACCGGAAATGAGCCGGTGGGGCCTTGGAACCCAAGCTGCGAACCATCGGAATTGTCGGCGGATGTTTCGGTCAGGTAAGCCAGGAAGCGGTCCCAGGCAACGCGGACGTCAAAGACCGTCGTGGGGTTGGCAGTATAAACATGGTCGAGCGTGGCGCCATAGTGATTCCGGCGCGCGGGATCGGAGCCCAACTTCGCCGGATTGCCGGTAGGCAGTCCATTATTACTGCTATTGTTCGAACCGTAGTTTTGGGTTTCACTGAACGACGTGCGGTTCTTTTCGCTCCAATCGTAGTTGAACTTCATGAACCAGCCGTTATAAGCGAATTTCCCGACGTTGGGCGCCGAGCCGAGATTATTGAACCCGGTAAGCGGAAGCGTCGACACGTTGGGAAATGGGATGTAGCTCAAAATATTGTTCGAAACGTTTGCAATCCTGTTGACTGGAATGACGTTTCCAGGGAATGCGGTGCGAACAAAGCTGCTACCGGACTGCACCGTGGTGAGCGGATCGTAAATCGTTACCAGTTGGCCGGAAGCGTTGTATGTCTGCGAAAAATTGCCTTGTCTTTGAAGAAGCGTAGGCACAGTCTGCGTAATGGCTCGAGGCACCCGGTCCCAGAAACCCTCATAGCTTCCGAGAAAGAAGAACTTGTTTTTGATGATGGGGCCGGTAACCACGGCGCTTGCATCGTTGAATTGGTGCTGGAAGTGCGCCAATGTAGGATTCGCCGCCGCCGTATATTTTTCTTGGGTACGCACAGCATCGAAAATTTGATTGCGGATGAAATAACTGGCGGTTCCGTGCACGTCATTGGCGCCGGACTTCATCGTCATATTCACTACGCCCGCGCTCGTGAGTCCCTGCGTAGCGTCGCTGGTGGGAGTAGCGATTTTGAACTCCTCTACACCGTCCACCAATGGAACAAAGCTCGATTGACCGTTGGCTTGGATGGGCACTCCATCCAAAAGAAAAGCGCTGGTGTTGGGAAAGCTGCCATGCGTGCTGAATTGGCCAAATAGATCATAGGCACGCGTGCCGGACGTGCCTCCGGGGGCAAAATTTGTAACGGTGAAGACAACACCGGCCGAGAGCTGGACCAGCATGAAGACGTTTCGGCCGTTTAAGGGTAGTTCCGTGACGCTTTTGTTGTCGATCAATTGTGAGGTAATTTCCTGATTCGCTTCGATACCGGTGAGTTCGGCGGTGACTTCTACCGACGACTTTACGTCCCCGACCTCCATAGCGATTTCCAGATTGGCTTTGTCGCCCACCGCGAGCGTGAGCCCGCGGCGCTTGTAGGCTCTAAAACCAGGAGCCGACACGGTAAGCTCATATTCCCCGGGCGGCAACTGAGTAATCGCGAAGTTCCCGTCACTTCCGGACACAGCGGTTGCGTGAGCCTCGGTCGCGATATTGACAATCTCTATCTGCGCGCCGGCAATCGACGCCTGAGACGAATCCACAATCCTTCCGCTTACTAAGGCTCGAAACTCCTGCGCTTCAACCCGCACGTAAGTTGTCGCTCCAAGCAGGACAAAGAACGAGGCAAGGCGCACAACGGCCGCTCGCCGCGCGGAGCTGGTCAAAAGCATCCGATTCCTCCCAAACTTTTTAAGACTCGCCAAGGCTGGAGCGATTCGCTTCAGCCAACCACCGCAAAAGATGACCGATTCAGCGAGGAACGCGGAACTTCGTAGTTCCAAAACGTACTCTACAGCAGGCTATGAAATATTACAAGCGTATTCTTGAAACTTTTCACATGGCCTTGCTAGACTTACTGCTTGGCTATGGCTTTTCCCACTCTCCTTCATTCGGTGAGCTATTCCGGCTCCTGGGGCCAGACGCGCCTCGGCCTAGACGAGTTCATCGATAAGGCAGCAGACTTGGGATTCGATGGCGTGATGTTGATGGCCAAGCGCCCGCATCTATCGCTTCTCGACTATGATGCCGAGCGGCGGAGCAAACTGCGGGCCCATCTGGGAAAGCGCCGCTTGAGCCGTATTTGCGTCGCCGCTTACAACAACATCACGGGCGATTGGGAGCATCAAGATGTGCCGCATTACGAGATGCAGGCGCACTATTTGACCGAACTCGCCCGCTTGACTGCCGATATCGGCGGGGATCTTTTGCGTATTTTCACCGGCTACGAAGTCTCCAGCATTCACTTCGCCGTGCAATGGCAGCACACGGTAGGAGTGATTAAAGAGTGCGCTCGCCGGGCGGCGGATTGGGGCGTCACAATCGGCGTACAGAACCATCACGATATCGCGGTGGGATTTGAAAGCCAGTACGAACTGATTCGCGCCGTGGACGAAGCGAACTGCAAGGCGATGTTCGATGCCTGGGCTCCTGCGCTGCACGGCGCGGATGTGGAAGCGGCGGCCGTCAAAATGGCCCCCATCACCTGCCATACAACCATTGCCAACTACCAACGACTGCCGCGCTACCGCTATCAGCCAGCGCTCACGAATTACCAGGAATTGCCGGCCTGGATGCAGGCAGTTCCTATAGACGAAGGTTTCATCGATTATCATCGCTTCCTGAGCGCTTTACAGGACGGAGGCTTTGCCGGAAGCATCAGCTACGAAATGTGCTCTCCGCTGCGCAATGGCGGTGACCTCGAAAATCTGGACCGTTATGCGCTCCAATTTCTCGAATCGATCAACCGGTTCCAGAACTGTACGGCATAACTTTCGGCCGCATCCGCCGCCAGCGCACTATGGCTCTTACGAATCGGTCTCAGCGGCGATTTTATGGACCATGGATTACCGCCGCGGTCTTTGTCTCATTCGGTATTACGGTCGGCCTGCCGTATTACGGCATGCCCTTTTTCTACGACTATTTCGTCAGAGAATTCGGCTGGACCCGACCTCAAATAACTCTGGGTTTTCCGATCGGAGCGGTGCTTAGTCTATGGGTCGGCCCGCTGCTGGTCCATCGCTACCGGGCGAAAGCCATGCTCGTCATCGGAGCGTTTTGCACTTTCTTTGCTTTCCTGGGCTTCGGGCTGATGAGCGGTTCGCTGTTTGTTTACTACGCGCTCTGGCTCCTCTACCGCGGCGGCAACATCTTTTGCGGGCCGATTCCCTATCAATTGCTCATTTCCGAATGGTTTCGCAAACGGCGCGGCGCTGTAATGGCTGTCGCTTATCTGGGCGTCGGCGTCTTAGGTGGCGTGTCCGCTAAATACATCGCGCAGCCCCTGACGGAGGCGTACGGCTCTCGCGCAGGCCTTATCGGCATTGGCGTCATCATGCTTCTGGCCTGTCCGCTTGCCCTGTTTGTCCTCAAAGACCGGCCGGCGGACATCGGGCAATTTCCGGACGGCGAAGCCGGACCGACTACCAATAACCGGCCTGACGAGCATCCCGAAACTTTCCGCTATCTACTGAGCCAGCCGGCATTCTGGCTGCTCCTGGTCGGCAGTTTTTCGAGCATTGGAGCGATTAGCGCAGTCACACAGCACATGAAATTCATCTTCCTGGACGAATTTCAAAAGGCCCACTGGTCGCAAGCCGCACTGCAAAAGCCGCTGAATGAAATGTACAGCACAGCGCTGCTCTGGATCCTGCTCACGAGCAATCTCGGCCGTCTGGGAATCGGCTATTTGGCCGACCATTTCTCAAAAAAGGCGGTAATGGTGCTGACTTATTTTCTAGTCGCCCTATCCGTTTTCCTGCTCCTGTACATCGAACCGGGGAAGACTCCCTATTTATTCGTTCTCTTGTTCGGTTTGGGTATGGGCGCCGATTACATGATGATTCCGTTAGTAGCGGCCGAACAATTTGGTTTAGCTACGCTCAGCCGCGCCATGGCGATTTTGCTTCCCGCCGATACGATTGGACAGGCTTGTGTACCCTACCTGGTCGCCGAATTGCGGCAGCATTGGGGCAATTACGACAAGGCGTTATTGCCGGCTTTCGGACTCGCATTAGCGGGGGCGGTGGCCATCACCTTGATTCCGCGCACCCGGCGGAGGCGGCATTCGCCTGAGTCCGCTAAACTCTTCATGAATACGGGTAAATGAAGGCAAAGAGTACTCTTCAGGCAGTTGCGGAAATGGCCAAAGTAAGTCCGGCGACCGTTTCGCGGCTGATCAACCGCACGGCGCGCGTCAGTCCCGCTGTCGAAGCCAGGATCCGCAAGGCAGCTTCGCATCTCGATTTCGATTTGAGCGGTAAACGCAACAATCGGCTGATTGCCTACCTTCTCGCGAATCGATCTCTGCTTCATCCATTCCATTCGCAGGTTCTGGTTGCTGCGGAAGCCCACTGCGCCGCGAATGAGTATAGTCTGCTGTTCTTCCCATTGCATTACTCGCCTACACAGCACTGGACCAAACTGGACGTGCCTCGAGTACTTCATCGTCCAGACATGATCGACGGTTTTATCGTGGCCGGCGTGAACTATCAAAACTTATTGGATCTGTTAACCGATATCCGACTGCCATTCGCTGTGCTGGGCGACACGGTACAAGGTGAGTGGCGGCGCGATGCCTACGATACCGCGTGTGTCGATGACCGGCAGGGCGCTTATGAGCTGACCCGCTATTTGCAGAATCTTGGACATACGAGAATTGCGTTCGTTGCAAACACTCGTTTGGCTTGGTTTCAGCGCCGATCTGAAAGCTACCGTCGAGCTATGGAAGAAGCCGGACTGGAGCCGCTCATCGCCGAGATAGATTCCGAACATGAGCATGAAGTGGGCTTCCTCGCGATGAAGCAGATTCTCGCCCGGCGCGCCGGCCAGATAGATGCGGTATTTGGGGGCAGTGATGCCACCTGTCACGGCATCTACGCAGCCTTGCGTGAGGCCGGACTTCGAGTACCGGAAGACATCAGCGTTTGCGGCTTCAACGATACTCCGGAAGCTACAGTTCTGTATCCACCTCTTACTTCCGTCCGGGTATTCCCCGAACTCATTGGGCGGCAGCTTGCCGAAATGGTGCTTGCCCGGATTGCCAAAGGTGGAGCAAGCCCGCTGCAACGGACGATTCCGACGCAGTTAGTGAAACGGGAATCCTGTGTAGCAGCACGCTCCGTGGAGCTTGTGCCCGGGCGCTGATTAGCGTGCCGCCGGAACGGCTGCGGCGCGTTGTGCCTCTGCTATCACATTCCGCATGAACTGCGCTGCGAGTCGCGCGTTCTTATCGACGAAATCGAGGCCAGCCGGCTTATGGTTCACGACCGGCAGCGGGTGGCAAAGTTCGTATCCCGTATACCCTTCGTATCCGATTTCGAGCATGCCTGCGGTAAAGTCGCCATAAAAATCCTGCTCGGTGAGCGCGCCTGAACGGGCCCGTACGTATCCGATCACCTGGCCATCCGGCCCTTCTTCATACTCTCCGCCGAAATGCGTGAGAACCTGCAGCTTTCCAACGGCGCGGGCCGCTTCGCGCATGTCCGTGTCTCTTTGACGACGAGCCAGTGGCGCATCCAGACACGCTTTCAAAGCGGGCGAGTCTACTTCGCGAATCATCCGAATCAAATCGCTGTAGTGATGAATTACCTCGGGATGATTTTGCAAAGCAAGTACAACGCCTTCCTCCGAAGCCCAGCGTGCGCACTCGATTAAGCAACTCCGGCAACGGTCCCACGTCTTGTCGCTCGGAACTCCGGCGTGCGAGTCCGCCCATACTTTTTCGGCGGCCGCATAGGAGCCGACTTTCGCGGCCCGGCACACGCCCGGCCAGGCGGCAAATATCCGCAGAGTACCCGCACCGAGATCGGAGCACATCCGTAGCAGATTTCTCACATAGAGCATCTGTACCTCGCGATGCTCATCCACCGGGCTCGAGAAATCGTTATTTGCAGCAACTGCATAGATATCGATTCCCTCGCCGGCGGCCTTCGCCCGAACTTCGCGACACCGATCGCTGGTCAGGTCTCCCGGATTTCCGTGTGGCGCTTTACCGTCGATTTCTACCCCCTCATAACCGAATCTCTTCGCGCGATCGATTAATTCGGATTGCGTGAGGGCCGGCCCGTCGTACCATAAGCCCAGGTAGGTAATGCTATACAGTCCGATTTTCATGACGCCTCCTTAGCCTACACGGCATTCTGAAAAATTTCAAGATACATTGAACGCATGGCCGCCGGTTCGCTAAGCTTTAATCTTGGGCGAGCAGCAATCCAGCTCGAAGCTTAGACTCCTGTGGGCGGCCACCATAGCGATCTTCCTTTACGGCATGATTGCATCGGTAGCCGGCACGATTGTCCCGCAATTGTCCATAAGAATGCGGCTTACACCGGCGCAGATCGGAAACTTATTTCTGATTCAGGCTGCGGGCATGATGGCGGCGTCGCTCGCGGCGGGACCTCTGGTGGATTCACGCGGGAAAAAGACCGGAATGCTTGCGTCTCTGCTGTCCATTACGATTGCGCTGATGACTCTGCCGCAAGCGCCTTCCTATGCCGGGCTGCTCGTAGGCATGGCGCTTCTGGGATTGGGCGGAGGAAGTCTCACAACCAGCGCAAGCGCGTTGCTTAGCGATATCAACCCCAGACGCAGAGCCTCGATCCTGACACTGACTAAGTCGTCCTACGGAGTTGGCGGATTCCTAACGCCGATGGTCGGGGCAACACTACTGGCCGGCAACACGATCGCACTCTGTTACGTAATTGCTGGATTGGCATTGGCGTTGCTGACAGCAACGGCGCTCCTGCCGTTTCCACCGCCCTCCACGCCCGGCGGCTTCCGTCTGCGCGCAGCTAAGCCGCTGCTGCGAAAACCGCTGCTGTATATGGTGAGTCTGGCGATGTTTTTTTATGTGGCCTGTGAAGTGGGAATGTTCAATTGGCTTCCTAAATATTTAATCCTGCGCGGGCTCCCCGAAGCGACTGCGCTTCGCGTTGTATCACTCGGCTTCGCGTTAGGGCTGCTCATTGGCAGGGTGGCATTCGCAGCCGTGCTCCTGCGAGTACCGACACGTGCCGTCGCCGTCGGTTGTTCGATTGCTATGACAGCTACCACAGCGGTAATCCTCGGTTTGCACAGCGCTACTGCCACGGGTATCGTTGCATTTCTTGCGGGAATTGCGATGGCGCCAATGTTTCCCAGCATGGTTGCGATCATTGGCGATCGCTTCTCTAGTACAACCGCCACGGCAATGGGCATAGCGATCACCAGCGGCTGGGCAGGGCTAGCTGTAAGCTCGCGGCTGATTGGAGCAATTTCCAGCCAATCCGCGGGTGGGATTGGCATGGGCATGCTTGTATTACCCACGTTCTCGGCAGTTCTGGTGATCTTGAGTGTGCTTTGCTGGATAATTTTGCGCACCGCCCGCACGGATTCAGAAATCTCCTCCGCGCGTACGAATGCACTGACCGATCCGGTGTAGCAGATCACTCCGTGTTTTAGCGATGGATGCCTTCGATATTTAGCCGTATCCGGTAAATACTCGTGCTGGCGGTAATATAGAGCGTCTTATAGTCCTTATCACCCCACGTCAGATTGCCGACCACTTCCGGAACCGGAATCGTGACCACATGCTTTCCTTGTGGAGAAATAATCCAGACGCCGCCGGGTCCCGAGCTATAAAGGTCCCCCGCATGGTCCATCTTGAGGCCGTCCGGGCCGCCTTTCGCTTTCTCTCCTGCCGCGCTCAGAAACACGCGGCCGTTGCTCACCGAGCCGTCCGCGGCAATGTCGTACCGCATCCACACGCGCTTTCCTGATTCGGACACATATAAGAACTTTTCATCCGGCGACAAGGTGACGCCATTCGGCCGGCTCAAATCTTTGATTACCAGTTGCAGCTTCGCGCGATCGGGAGCCGCGCCCGGCTTCTGCTGCCGCGCATTGGGAATCCGGTACACGCCATTTATCTTTAATTCCTTCTCCGGGTCGTTATCGCTCTGGGTCCGCATGCCGTAAGGAGGATCGGTGAAATACAAAGATCCGTCGGACTTGTAAACCAGATCGTTCGGGCTATTGAGCTTTTTGCCCTGGTAGGAATCCGCCAATACGGCAATTTGCGCCGTTGGACTGAGCGATTCCAACCGCCACACGTTGCGCCGCGCGTGCCCAGCCACTGTGACCCGCCCTTCCGCGTCGAGAGTCATACCGTTCGAGCCAGGTTCGGGACCCTTATAGGGCTCTTTCCCCTGGTATCCGCTGGGATGAATGAAAACGGAAGCGCCCTTACCCGGCTCCCATTTCACGATATTGTTCGCTGGGATTTCGGCAAACAGAAGATACTCGGCTCTAGTCCAAACCGGCCCTTCCGTCCACTTATCGAAGCCTGTGGTGACACGCTCGAGTTTTGCATTGGCAGGAACGATCTTGTCGGCCGTTGGGTCAAGCCGTTGAATTTCTTGTGCAACGGCCGATGTGGACACCATCGCCAGACAAAAGGAAAGGAATAGCTTCATGTTCAGGCAACATTCTATATAAGCCAGTCCGACTGACGGCAATCTCCCCTGTTCCGCCAAATCGACTTGCCTGAAATACACTTTTTATCCGCCGGGTGAGCCGTTCGGAAACCGTCCAACGCGTTCAATTGTGTGGAGAGAGATGTGACATCTGTTCAGACGAATGTAACTCCGAAAGCCTTTTCGGTCGATGCCGGAAAGGGTCGGCCGGTTCATGTACTTGGAAACGATGTAATTATCAAGGTTTCGAGCCGGGATACAGGCGGGGCGTTCACCGTTTTCGAAAGCCGAACGCGGCCGCTTGCGGGTCCACCGCTGCACCTGCACCGCAACCAGGATGAATGGTGGTATATCCTCGCTGGCGAATTCAAATTCGAAGTCGACGGCCAGGAGATTTATGCCGGCCCCGGTAGCACGGTCTTTGCCCCGCGCGGCAGCCGCCATACGTTTCAAAACGTCGGAACCGTACCCGGCCGGATGCTCACGATGGTGGTCCCCGGTGGCGTGGACCTGTTCTTTGAGGAGTTGGAGACCCTTGCTCCACGCGGTACCGTTCCCGACCGGGCCGCCATTCTCACTGTTTTCGCAAAGCACGGGCAAGAACTGCTCGGGCCGCCTCTTGCGCAGCGAACCGCAACCAAGCCGACCGGCAACAACGCCCGAAGTCGGAGACTGGTCAGTTCCTCGGCATAGGCGCCGCCAGCCTCGAACCGTGCATTCCCGTCCTGAAGAAAACGGAATCCTCAAAACGACGTGTGTTGTCTAAGCAGACATGCGGCAATTGTCGTTTCACATCACTCGTTATCTGAAACGGAGACTGCAATGAGAAAACTCGTTCCGGTGGCTCGTATCTTGCTGGGATTGATATTTTTAGTCTTCGGACTGAACGGATTTCTGCATTTTCTGCCGATGGTCACGCCACCCGGACTGGCGGGCCAATACTTCACTGTGTTATTTGTTTCGCACTACCTGGTGCTTGTTTTCCTGATCCAAACGATTGGCGGGATCCTGCTGCTCGCGAACCGTTTCGTTCCATTGGCGCTGACGCTGCTGGCTCCGGTTATCGTCAACATCCTGATGTTCCACTCTCTGATGGCTCCGGCCGGGCTCCCCCTGGCGCTCGTGACGACCGCGTTGTGGGTAATCGTCTTCCTGTCTGTGCGGCAGAACTTCGCCGGCCTCTTCGTCGCGCGCACTCAAACAGGCTTGTAAGCCGATTCGCGGCTCAAGCCTAGGTAGCGCGAATAATAGCGGTAGTCCGGCAAAATATCGCGATGAGCGGTCCGAAACGCATTGCGCTCCTGGTCCGTAACGAGTGCGTTCCAATCGAGATTGGAGACGGCGCTGAGAAAAGGCGAATAGACGATGCGCTTGCCGAGGCGTAATGCGGCTGCACCGGCCCAGGCGCCCAAAAAGGGAATCGAGGCGTCCGCCGGAAGCTCGCGCAGGAAGCTCGCGCGAATCACGGCGAATTGGCTTGATACCGCGCTGACCGAGCGTTGCTTCCACATTTGCGCAAAGTAGCCGGGATCTATGGCTGGCCGTCCGGCGTCTGGGCAACCGGCTGCATCCTCGAAGCCGAGCACGAGGCCGGCCGAGATGATTTCGCCACGGCGATTGCGAATGCGGCCACCCACCATCACTGCATCGGGATGTTTTTCAAACAAAGAAACGGCATCCCAGAGCCAATCGTCCCGATCGATCTCCAGATCTTCGGAAACCAGACACACCAGATCTCGCACCGCTACTGACCGAAGACTCTCCAGACTTGAGCCGGCGGGGAGCGCCGCGCTAGTTAGATCCAAATAATCCGGCGCCTTGATGGCGTGCTTCCCATGGGACCAGCTCGTTAGCGTCACCATTACAGCCGGCGAGGGCCGTGTATGCTTCCGTTCCATCCACCAATCCGCCGTGCCTTTTACGAAAGGGCTGTATTCTACGCTGTAGTCCTGGGCGATGCCGCGCAGATCCAGATAGCGTTGCAGGACTGCCCGCTGCGACGTATGAATATACGGTTTGCTCTGCGCATCGTCGGCCGTGGATTCCGGATGCATGCGCCATCCATAAACCACTTCCGGAATATGAACCGGCGCTTTGCCTGCCGCGAAGAATCGGATGAACAGGTCCCAATCCGCGCTGCCTTCGGTGTTCTTGTCCGAGTAGGCCCCCAGTTCCAGCGCCATGGCGCGATCGATCACTCCCAGGTGCGCAATGTAGGCCGAATTGAGCAGCAGAACCGGATCGAAATCCGGTTTCAAATACGGCTGCACCGCGCGCATGTCGATCCGTTTGTCTTCGTCTGAATAGAGCAGCGGAGGGAATTCGGATTCGCGGACCCACCAGCTCACGACATCCAGGCAATCCGGATAAAGCCAATCGTCGGCGTCTACCGGTAAAACGTAGCGGCCACGCGCGCGCTCGAGACATAGCCGCAGGCCGCCGATGATGCCCACGTTTTCAGGCGAGTTGTGAACGGCCACCCAGGCGTACCGCTGCAATTCTTCCAGATAGACGAGCAGCTCGGGTTTTTGGCAGCCGTTATTCAAGATCACCCACTCGCTATGGCCGACCGCGTTTTGCCGCACGATTGTCTCGGCCAGTTCACGGAAATACGGTAAGGGCGTGCCGTCCCATACCGGCGTAAGAATCGATAGCAGCCCAGCGGTTGCCGCGCCGCTGTAGCGCTCTTGCCGCCGCTTCAGGTGGGCGGCCATCCAGCGGTTGTACTCGCGGGCATCCCAAACCAGATATCCGGCCCGCGCCACCCGCCGCAACCGCGCGCTCCATTCCGCGGGTATGACGTGACCAAGCAGCGCACCCTCTTTCTTGAGCAGGTGGTGTTCCAGGGCTAATGCGATGCTGCGACCGCTCAAGTCTCTAGGTTACGCTGAGGTGGTATTCGCCCCTTGGTTGCCATCGCCGTCGTCACTTACAACAGTGCTTCGTTTATTCGGCGCTGTCTCGAATACGTGTTCGAACAGGACTACTCGCCCTACGAAGTGATCGTGATCGATAATGCCTCGCAAGACTCCACTCCTGCCATTCTGCGCGAGTTCGAATCCCGCATTCGTGCGGTTTACAATCGCGAGAACGTAGGCTTTGCGGCTGGCCAAAACCAAGCCATTGCTCTAACCCAAGCCGCCTGGATACTCACCCTGAACCCCGATACCCGGCTGGCTCGCGATTTTCTCAGCAGATTGGTCGAAGCCGGTGAAGCCGACCCGTCCGCCGGCAGCGTCTGCGGTAAGCTGCTCGCGATGTCTCCCGATTTCGAGCCGCTGCCGGAGCCTGTTTTCGATTCCACAGGCATTTATTTCACGCCCAACCAGCGGCATTTCGATCGCGGCAGCCGCCAGCCCGATCGCGGCCAGTATGAGCGCGCCGAATACGTTTTCGGCGCCACCGGCGCGGCGTGCCTCTATCGGCGTGCGATGATCGAGGACATTTCGATTGACGGCGAATTCTTCGATCCCGATTTTTTCGCTTATCGTGAAGACGCCGATGTCGCCTGGCGAGCGCAGTTGCTCGGCTGGAAGTGCTTATATACGCCGCTCGCCCGCGCC
>Ga0068856_100002189_pt1 | contig 20283 bp, 18 predicted proteins | sample KBSCornC62_FD_66595 | JGI IMG/M metagenome (GOLD analysis project Ga0068856, IMG submission 66595) | Corn rhizosphere microbial communities from Kellogg Biological Station, Michigan, USA - KBS Corn C6-2 | ecosystem: Host-associated > Plants > Roots > Rhizosphere > Soil ... | reverse complement strand
ACCGATGGTGGGCTCGTTTGATTAACTCGCAGCTCTTTTAGGGCCGGCAGCTTCGACCGCCTCAAGCCAACGCTCAAGCGACTCGCGCCGAAAGAGTACCCGTCTTCCGATGCGCACCGTTGGCAATAAGGGGATGCCGGGTATCTTGCCGTGTACGATGTTGCAAAGGTGTGCGCGCGAGCATCTGACGAGCGCGGCTGCTTCAGTCAGATTCAGAACTTTGAGTGGTGTTGATGCGTCCTTTGCCTCCAGGACGCGCTCGGATTCCTTCCGGCTCCTGGCGGCCGACAGCACCGGATGAGAGGGGAGGTGGACATTCGATCCTCCGGTTCAGTTGCTGGATCTGCGACCCGCACAGCCGAGCGGACTACAGAACCGCACCACGTTTATACAGTCAATTCGGTCCTCCTCAAAGCGAGTTGTGAAACACTCAATTCGGTCTTGGGCCGACAGCACACGCACCTGCGCCCAATTCCATTTCCGGCAGATCGCGAGGCTTTCTGGAAAGCAAAATTGAGCGGCGTGATCCAACTCAACTCCGCCCATTCGGCCAGATTGGTGAAACTCGTTTGACAGAATGGCGATTCAGGCGTAACAAGGGACGAGGATGAAAGATGCGTTCTAAATTCCGACTCGTATTGGATGTTGTTCTCGATACCGAAATGGCGACGACGAACGTGATCCAAGCGGCCCGACGGCACTATGAGGCTGAGGGGCCCGTGAAAACCGTCGACGAGAATGGAACGGCCCGAACCCTTGCGCCAGACGAATTCATAGACGAAATCGAAGACGCGCTCATGGAATTGGCGCAACGCAACCCGCTGCCGATCAATGCGAGTGTGGAGATCGAACGTGTGTCCTGCAAGTCCGCGGCGCCCGCATTCGAACCTGGGCCGTTCGGCCTGGCCGAGTCTGAAAGATCGGAAGCCGGCTCGGGGGGTGAACACGAAGACCCGCTGGACACCAGCGAAAGTGAGGTGATCTGGAGGAGTTCGAGACTGGGTTATATCTTTTGCCGCTGGCCGAATGGCGAGTTCTCGCTGATAAAGGCTGACGACAGGAAAGATGCGGTTGTTCAGCTAGACGAGTGGGCTGGCGCCGAACCGGCCTGGCTCGTTCCCCTAGAAACTTGCATGGTCGATTTCCATCTAAACGATCGCGGTGAAATCGAACTGGGCGAGTTCGGAGAGGAAACGGGAGAATTCATTTGGGAGAAGTGCTATCCCGAGCTCCAACAAGTGCTTTCGAGCGAGGATGTTTTGAAGCATCGGAACGGCAAGCGCAACCGCGAAGCCGCAAACAAAATCCGGCGAGCAGTGGCCCATGAGCGTAACCGCCTGTGGCATGCCCAGAAAGAGGGAACTCCGGCGAAAACGGCGATTGGCCGCGAACTCCAGAAGCGTCTCGGAACCGTAGGCCCGGTGGCCGACCAATACGTGGAATTCGCTGCCGACCAAATACTGCGTACGAAAGGGGGAGCGAGAGGAAAACCTAACTGACCGGTGGATCTCCGAGGCGGAAGCGAAAACTGGGAAGCTACGTGGGATGTGCACCTTATTCGTAAATAGCAGGTTGCGTCCGTCTCAGGCGGGGATGTGGTGGAAACTCGAAAATGGGATCGAGGAAAATCCAGACGGTGTCTGGAAAAAGCGTTTGGGCGTTTGGCCCTAGGCGACCGCTTTCGAATCTCCGTTTGGCAGGAATGCTTAGAAGGGTTGCTGGGGGGGTACTAATCCGCCTTCGCCCAAGGCAGGTGCGCCACCTGAAATGTTGCAATGAGATACGGAAGAACGAGGGGAAGCAGCTAACTGGCCAGGAACGAGCATAACTTTATGGTTATTTTCAAATGTGAAATTGTTTAAGGAACTGTCTCTAGCACGTCTGCACCTTGCCGTTTGCGGAGGCGGGTTCAAATGTCGCCGCGGAGGGCGACACTAAAAGGCAGCTGTTGGGAGAGCACTTCCCGAATGTCCGTGCCCGAATGCTCCTGCGCGTATTGCCACGCCGTCAGACGCAGAGTGTCTGCTCCAATTTCGTGCAGCTCGGCGTGGTCTTTCGGTATGTGTATCGGAAGGTCCCGCTTAGGGCCAATCGGAGCCCATTCGCCATTACCCTTCGCGATGAGCTGGCCCGATGTCTCTCGCGCGCGGATGACGAGAATATTCAGGCAATAGTCAATGTGTTGCTGCTCGGGGTCTGCCTTGCGGGAATGGGCCATAACGAAACCTTCACTTCGTGGCGCACACGAATCGTGCGTTCTAAGCCCGGTTCCGTTGAACTGTGAAGCGCGTCAAAGGGCGCTATTTGGTAAAAGAGAAAGGTCCTGGATTCGATTGTACCGTCAACCTGGCTTAGAGATCAGGCATCTATTTGATCGCCCTTCTGCGGGCAAGCTGTATTTGGCTTATGGGAACCAAGAGACCCTCAGTCGGTCTCATCACCGCCAAACGCTGGCATGGGACATCGTCCATGCAGCTTCTCCGAGCCCTCACTTCAGGACGCTGCTACGCGGAGCGAATAATCTCTTTGAAGATCGCGCCGAGCCGCAGGAAGTCTTCCAACCGTGAGGGCTTTCGGATGTACCGGCTTGCCCCGAGCCGCGCGGCATCCGCACGGTCTTGCTGCGCGTCCGAAGAACTGAAGATCACTACGGGAACGTGGTGGCATCTTTCACTGCGCCGCATGGTTTCCAGGACCTCACGGCCTGATTTCCGGGGCAGGTTAAGGTCAATGATAACGAGGTCGGGACATTCAACCGAAGGCTCGCGGTCGAGAGACCGAATGAAATGAATGGCTTCTTCCCCGTCATCAGCCACGGTGAGTTCGCCTGCGACGCCATGCTCTTCGAGGGCCTTGCGGATGAGACCGGCATCGGCAGGATTGTCTTCGACCAGAAAAATGGAAGAGGCTCGGCCTGCCGCCGGTCCGCTAGTCTGGTGCGGGGAGCGTAAAGAAAAACGTTGAACCTTTTCCCGGCTCGGATTCGACCCAGATGCGTCCTCCGGCGCGCTCCACGATCCGTTTGCATATACCGAGCCCCATACCGGTGCCGGGATAGGCGGCGACACTATGGAGGCGTTTGAATAATTCAAAGATCTGCTCCTTGTACTGGGAGTCGATACCGATGCCGTTATCCTGAACCGAAAAAATCCATTCTCTATCCCGTTGCAGGGCAGCGACATGGATCTGCGGGGGCACATTGCTGCGGTAGCGGATGGCATTGCCAATCAGGTTTTGAAAGAGTTGCTCCATCTGAAACTCATGGAGCCTGACGTGCGGGAGGTCGGATCTTGAGATCGAAGCACCGCTGTCCTTGATGACGGCCTCCAGATTTGCCAAGGCTTTGTCGAGCATCGCGCCTGCATCAATATCACCCAAGGGTACGGGGTCGGACGTCGAGGCGAGCGTGTAGGCACGTAAATCTGTCAACAGTTGCTGCATGCGCTGCGCGCCCTGTATGGCATAGCCGATATACTCATCGGCTGCCGGTCCCAGTTTCGAGCCGAACTCCTTCCTGAGCAGCTCACTGTAGGTCGAGACCATCCTCAGAGGTTCCTGGAGGTCATGGGAGGCGGAATAGGCAAACTGTTGCAGATCGGCATTGGCTTGCTGGAGAACCGCATTGGCCTGTTCAAGGGCGCGTTCATGGACCTCGCGTTCGGTGATATCGCGCGCGACTTCCGAACCGCCTATAACGGTTCCTTCCGCGTCACGAAGGGGGGACACAGTGATCGATACGGTCAGCACCCTGCCGTCTTTGGTCTTGCGCTTGGTCTGGTTGTGATCGACGCGCTCCCCGCGCGCCAGCCGGGCCAGGATATCCGGAAACTCATCGATCCGCTCGGGCACAGCCAGCGTCGAGATATTCCGTCCGATGATTTCCCCGGGCGTGTAGCCGAAAATGCGTTCGGCGCCGCGGTTCCAGCTGCGAATAATTCCGTTCAGATCCTTGCTGATGATCGCGTCCGCAGATGATTCGACGATCGACGCAAGCCGCTCCCTAACCTCGGTCGCCTGCTTTTGCGGGGTGAGGTCGAGCGTGACGCAGCGGGTGTGGATGAAACGGCCTTCTTCCCGATACACGCTGGAATTTATCGAAACATATCGAATCGTGCCGTCCTTGCAGCGCATCCGAGCCTCTGCGCCGGTCAGCGTTTCGCCGTGTTTCAGCCGGCGCAGTATATCGCTGATGACTTCCTGATCGACGTGAAAATCCGAGATGTTGCGGCCTACATATTCTTCGCGGACATAGCCCAGCAGCTGAAGCTCCGCCTTGTTCGCCCAGAGAATGGTTCCGTCCTCGCCCACCCAATGAAGCGCAACCGCCGCATTTTCAATAAAATCTCTGAGGTCTTCCCGGCGCTCATTAGACCCGGATGCATCGGGAGCCGCGATGGTTTGTCCGTTCAACCTTGCCTCCGGTTCGGCTATCGGGGGAGGAGATTGAACTTTAACTGGATCGGCGCTCATTAGATTCCTTGGGGCTCGCCCGTACAATCACGCATAGCAACGGCATCTGCCGAGGGATGATCGATGACCGCCCGAACGATGCTTCCCAGTTGCAGGAAATCCTCCAGTGAGCATGGCTTCCGAAAATAATGGATCGCCGCGTTGATCTGAGCGTCCCGATGGTCCGCCGGTGCGTCGGATGAACTCAGGACGACGACAGGTGTTTGCCAGCATCGCTCGCTTGCGCGCAAATGTTTCAGGATTTCACGTCCGTCTTTTTTGGGCAGGTTCAGGTCAAGCAGAAGAAGGTCCGGGCGCGGGATAGTACAATCGCTGTCCAGATCATTGATGAAGGAAATAACTTCGTCCGCGTCGCCGATGACGTGGAGTTCACATTCGACCTGATGTTCCTGCAGAGCGTGCCGCACGAGGCCCACATCCGCGGGATTATCCTCGGCGAGGACAATATGACAGGTTGAACATGCTGTCGACATGTTGAAGCGCCTTAAGCTCGCCGGTTGCGGGGAGTTCTGCTGATTTATTTTAGCTTGCGAAAAATCTCGTATTCAACCGCCGAATTCAACAAGTACGCCCAATCGGGTGGGCCACGGATTGCAATAGAATTTTGCGTGTCGCTCGACGTGCTGGTGAACAACGCCGCCTTCCAGGTCCATACCTCCCGGTTTGAGGACCTGACCCCTGAGCATTTCGACGAGACGCTGAAGACCAATCTCTATGGCTATTTCTACATGGCGCAGGCGGCGGTAAAGGAAATGAAATCTGGCGCTGCCATTGTCAATACCGGCTCCGTCACCGGCCTCCTGGGCAGCGAATCCCTCCTCGATTACTCCATGACCAAGGGCGGCATTCACGCTTTTACGCGCTCGCTCGCGACGCATCTGGTGCCGCGCGGGATCAGGGTCAATGCCGTGGCGCCGGGACCCGTCTGGACGCCCCTGAACCCTTCGGACAAGGAAGCAAAGGACGTCACCAAATTCGGCGCTGACACGCCGATGAAGCGGCCCGCGCAACCGGAAGAAATCGCCCCGGCTTATGTCTTCCTGGCGTCGCCCCAATGCTCCAGCTATATCACCGGCGAAATTCTTCCAATCATCGGCGGCTACAGCGGCGGATAACATGGCGCTCGAAGAATACAGGCGCAAACGGGACTTTGGAAAGACGGCCGAACCGCCGCCGGGCGCGATTAAGGCCCGCAAGGATGAGCTGTCCTATCTCATCCAGAAGCATGATGCCACGCGCCTTCATTATGACTTCCGTCTCGAACTCGATGGCGTTCTCCTGAGCTGGGCCGTCACCAAAGGCCCCAGTCTTAATCCCGCTGACAAGCGGCTCGCGGTCCGGACGGAAGATCATCCTCTCTCCTACGGCACCTTCGAAGGCACCATCCCGAAGGGCCAGTATGGCGGCGGCACCGTGATGCTCTGGGACGAAGGGACCTGGGAGCCGAAGGGAGACCCGAAAGCCGGCCTGAAGAAAGGGCACCTGGCCTTCACGCTTCACGGCGAAAGACTCAAAGGCGACTGGGATCTTGTCCGCATGCATAGCGACGCCAAGAAGGAAAACTGGCTGCTCATCAAATCGAAGGACGCCGAGGCGCGCGCCAATGGCGAGGCCGCGGGATTCCTTAATGAAAACGCCTATAGCGTGACGACGGGCCGCTCGATGGATGCCATCGCCTCCGGCGAAAAACCAAATACCTCCGAGAAATCGAAGACGCGCATTCCAAAAGCGGCCAGGGACGTGGCCGTCGCGCAAAAGGCGCTCTCCGTCCTTGAAAAAAAGTATCCGGGTGTGCAGCTGGCAACGCTGGTCGATGCGCCGCCTGAAGGCGAGCAGTGGCTGCATGAGATCAAATTCGACGGCTACCGGCTCCTGGGATTTCTGTCAGGCGGCGAAGTCGTCCTACGCACACGGAATGGGCTGGACTGGACCCCGAAGTTCCCGTCGGTGGCCTCCGCCATTGCAAGCCTTAAAGCCAAGGATGCCGTCCTTGATATGGAAGCCGTGGTCCTCGATGAGCAGGGGAAGAGCAGCTTTCAGGCGCTGCAGGCGGCGCTCGGCGAAGGCGGAAGGCGTGATCGCATTGTTGCTTACTCCTTCGACCTGCTTCATCTCGACGGGGACGATCTGACCCGCCTGAGCCTTACCGAGCGTAAAGAGAAACTGGACAGGCTCCTCAAGAAATCCAAGACGGGATCGGCCTTACGGCTCAGCGATCATGTCCAGGGAGATGGCGCGGAGATGCTCGCCAAGGCCTGCGTGCTCGGACTTGAGGGCATCGTTTCAAAACGCGCCGACGCTGCCTATACGCCGGGGCGCGACAAGAACTGGCTGAAATCAAAATGCCAGCAACGGCAGGAATTCATCATCATCGGCTACAGCAATTCGAAAAGCGGGGGACGCGCCCTGGGGGCGCTCTATCTCGGCTACAACCGCGATGGCGCGCTCACCTATGCCGGCAAGGTCGGGACGGGCTTCACCATGAAAAGCGCCCTCGCGCTCACGGACAAGCTGGAGGCGATTGCAGTCGACAAACCGGTGCTGACGCGCGCAGCCATGAGCGGCCCCGGCGCGGGAGAATTTCATTCTATCCACTGGGTGAAGCCGGTCTTGCTCTGCGAAGTCACGTTCACCGAATGGACCGACGACGGGCATATCCGCCACCCATCCTTCCAGGGCCTGCGGGAGGATAAAAAAGCAGCGGAGGTGAAAATGGAAAAGCCCAAGCCGGTGAAGAGCGTTCCTGACGCTGCGCCTTCAGGGAAGGCGACCGCGAAGGGCCTGGTTCTGGAAGGCATCACGATCACCCACCCGGAGCGGGTCATTTCCGATATCGGCCATGTGACGAAAGGCGAATTGGCGGAGTATCACGCGGCGGCCGCGCCATACATGCTGCCGCGTCTCTTGCGTCATCCCTTGAGCCTGCTGCGGTGCCCGTCTGGCATCGGCAACCAGTGCTTCTATCAGCGGAACCCTGGCAAGGGTCTCGGCGCGGACGTGAAGCCTTTCAAGTTCAGGCACAAGGGCAAGAATTATGAATATCTCTATATCGAGGATGTGAAGGGTCTCATCGAAATCATCCAGATGGGTGCGATTGAAATCCATCCCTGGGGGGCGAGCGTCGATAACATCGATCACCCGGACCGCGTTATATTCGATCTTGATCCTGCCCCGGACGTGCCCTTCGAGGCCGTCAAGCTTGCGGCCCTGGACCTGAGAAAACGGTTGAAGCGCAAAGGCCTTGAATCAATGCTCAAATGCACCGGCGGCAAGGGCCTGCACGTCACGGTGCCGCTCGCGGAAAAGGATGACTGGGAGAGCGTCAAAACCTTCGCGGGGGCGCTCGCCCATGAGATGGTCGCTGACGTCCCCTCCGCTTACATCGCGACGATGACCAAGGCCAAGCGGAACGGCAAGATATTCGTCGATTTCTTCCGCAATGACTACACCGCGACAGCCATCGCCGATTATGCGGTGCGGGCCAGGGCCGGCGCCCCGGTCGCCCTGCCCCTGTCCTGGAATGAACTGAAGGACCTTGAATCGGCGAGCCAGTTCACGATGAAAGAGGTGCTGGCGCGGCTGAAGCGAAAGAAGCCGCCGGCTTTGCCGCCGCCGCAGCGGCTGCCCAAATCATGAAACGCGCTACGCGCCATGTACGCCATAAATCCGGGCTCGCGGTCGTTCTAATCGACGTGATCAATCATTTCGAGTTCCCGGACGGGAAGACGATCCTTCGCCAGGCCCTCAAGATCGCTCCGTCCCTCGCGCGGCTCAAAACGAAAGCGCGTGAAGCGGGCGTTCCGACGATCTATGTGAACGACAACTTCGGCCAGTGGCGCTCCGATATGTCGAAGCTGCTGCGCTATTGCCTGAGACCCGAAGCGGCAGGACGGGTGTTCGTCGAACAACTGCGGCCCGATGATGAGGATTACTTCGTCCTGAAGCCGATGCATTCGGCTTTTTACCAAACGCCGCTCGATCTCCTGCTGCGGGAGCTTGGGGCGTCATCCGTCATTCTCTCCGGCCTTGCGACCAACAGCTGCATTCTTTGCACGGCGCATGACGCGAACATGCGCAACCTCAACATCATCGTCCCTCAGGATTGCTGCACGGCGCGCACGGCGCGTGAACACAAACAGGCGCTGGAGCATATCGGCGCGATGGCCGACGCGAAAGTCGTGCTCTCCTCCTCCTTGCGCCTGGAGAAACCCCATGGCTGAGAAATCGACATCGCAGGACGGCCAGCAGCTACCGCCCGCAGGCATGATCGGCGCGAAGACAAAAGAGGCGCCCTTCCTCAGCAATGCCGACATCGCGGACCGACTGGCCAGCCTTGCACAGCTCCTCTCGGCGCAAAAAGAAAATCCTTACAAGGTCAAAGCCTATCAGCGCGCCGCAGTGAAGCTCCGCAACATGTCGGAAAGCATCCAGGAACTTGTTCAGGACGACGCTGACCTGACGCAATACCCCGGCATCGGTGATGCCATCGCCTCGGCGATCCGGGAGATCGTTCAGACCGGTAGTCTCAGGAAATTGGAAAGCCTGCGTGCGGAAGCAAGCCCGGACGTCGCCAGCATCAACGACTATCCCCGGCTCGATCCCAAGCGGGTAAAGCGCGTCTATAAAAAACTCAGGATCTCCTCCGTTCAGGAATTGCGCGACAAACTGGAAAGCGGCGAGATCGAACACATGCTTGGCTTGCGCCTCGCCCAGCACGTCCGGCAGGGCCTGACCGAAACGCATGCCATGCTCTTGTACCGGGCAGACGACCTGCGGGTCGCCGTCGAGGAATTCCTTCTCGGTCCCTGCCGCGTTCGTCGCGCGGAAGTCGTGGGCGATGTTCGCCGCCGCGTCGACGTCATCGAGGAACTGGCTTTCGTCATCGAAACCGACGATTTTCCAGGCGTCGTCGCGCGATTGCAGCGGTACGGGGGACGTACGCCGCTTGTTTCCTCCGGCAAAGACAATGCCGTTTTCGCGCTGTCGTCCGGTGTCATGTTGCGCATCCAGCTGGCGGTCAAAAAGGATTGGGGGCTGCAGATGGTCGCCTGCACGGGGTCCAGGGCGCATCTCAAGAAGCTGACAGCCGTGACAGGGGCTTTGCGCGATTTGAAAACCGCCGTCCCGACCGAGCAGGCGTTATACAGAAAATTCGGCCTGGCCTATATCGAGCCGGAACTGCGCGAGGGATACGATGAAGTCGAGCGGGCCGCGAAGAACGAATTGCCCGTTCTGGTGACGCAAAAAGACATCAAGGGAGATCTCCACGCGCATTCGACATCCAGCGACGGAAGCGATTCGATCGAGGATATGGCCGCGGCCGCGAAAGACCGCGGCTATGAATACATCGGCATCAGCGATCATTCGCAGAGCCTCAAAATTGCGGGCGGCGTTTCGATAGAAGACTTGTGGGCGCAGATCAAATACATCGACAAACTCAATGCGCGCCTCAGCGGCTTCCGTATCCTCAAATCGTCGGAGGTGGATATTCTGGCGGACGGATCACTTGACTACCCCGACGATCTCTTACGGGAACTCGATTACACTGTCTGCTCCATTCACTCCCGCTTCGCAATGAACCGGGAGCAGCAGACCGAGCGCCTTCTGCGCGCGATGGATAACCGGTATTTCAACATCCTGGGACATGCGACCGGACGGCTTCTGCTGAAGCGTCCGGGCTATGAGATCGACATCGAGAGAGTGGTCGAACACGCCCGCAAGAACCGCTGTTTTTTCGAAATCAACTCCAGCCCGGATCGTCTGGACCTCTCTGCCGAGAACGCGCGCAGAGCATCAGAGGCCGGCGTCTTGATTGCAGTCAACACGGACTCACACAGCACGGGCGAACTGCCGATTATCCGGTGCGGCATCGACCAGGCCCGCCGGGCCGGGCTTGAAAAAACGACCATTCTGAACTGCCTGCCCTGGCAGAAACTGCAACGTTTATTCGCGCGCTAAGCCCCTCGCGCGAGAATTTTTCCCCGAGGGACTTACCTTAACTCTTTTTCTGGTCCCCCCGGTCGCCTTGTCCCTTTGGGGCCACGGTCTTGATTTGCTCCGACGGTCCGCCGCCAGCGACCGCCCGACATTGGTCTGGCTGTCCGTGAACTGCCCTTGCTCATCCCGGCGGGCATACCGCTTGTCGCTCTTGTGTGGTTCGATGACTTCCCGCTTGCGCATAGATGCTTCCTTAAAAAGTAGTTCCTTAAGTCCCGCCAATTTGCCAAGCAGTTCGGTTGCCACTGTCTTGCAGCGGGGGGGCTTTGGAGCAAAACGTGCTGTTCAACATTTGGACCATTCGAAGCGGGCGAATGCCCGCATGATGACCTGAAGGAGATTCCAGATGCTCGACTTTATGTTGCCGGAAACACACGCGATTTCAATCCTGAAGAAGGACCATGACACCGTGAAGGAGCTTTTCGACCGGTTCGAAAAGACTGACGCCCCAACCGAAAAGGAAAACATTATCGCCAGGGCGATCATGGAACTGAAAATCCACGCAACGATCGAGGAAGAGATCTTTTACCCGACCGTGCGCAAGGAAGTCGGTACGGACATCATGAATGAGGCGGACGAAGAGCACCATGTCGCAAGAGTCCTGATTGCCGAACTCGATGCAAAGGGCGGCGGCGGTTCCCACCGCAATGCCAAGTTCACGGTCCTCGCCGAAAGCGTGCGGCATCACATCAAGGAAGAAGAAAACGAGATGCTGCCCAAGGCCAAGGACGCCGATATCGACTTCGAGGAACTCGGCCAGAGAATGCTGGACCGCAAAAAAGAACTGAAGGAAAACGGCATTCCCAAGGACCTGGAGCATGCCATGGTCGCCCGCGTCAACGGCAGGGACGATTCACCGGCCGCCGCGTCGCGGAAAGCCGCGCCAAAAGCAAAAAAGACCGCCAAGGGGACCGATAGCGCGCATGAACGTACGTCCAGGGGCGAAAGCACCCACGCCAATCGTTAGATAAGGAGCCATCCATGGCCACGAAGTCATCCCGATCCAATTCCTCGTCCGGAACAAGCACCAAGGGCGAGCGCAAGATTCACAAGGTGATGAAGGAGCACAAGAGCGGCACGCTCAAGTCCGGCAGCGGCAAGAAGGTAAAGAGCCGGAAGCAGGCCGTCGCGATTGCCCTCAGCGAAGCCAGAAAGTCCGGCGCGAAAGTGCCGAAGAAGAAAAAGTCTTAAGGTCAGGCTTGTGTTCCGCAGTTGCGCTGTCCGTTCATTCAGGCCCGCCGGCGCGGGTGCTTCTCGGCGACGACCATCCGCGTCCCGGCCGCAGATGCAGCGCGGCATAAGCGGCGACGGCGGCGAGCGAGATCGTTCCGAAGTTGATCAGGAAGCTTTCAAGCCGGGACCACAGAATGTCCTGGGCTGGAAGTCCGAGGACGGAAGCCGCTCCCAGCCACACCGGGAAAATGGCCAGCTGGACCGCCGCCGCAACGCCGATCAGGTAGCGGCGCCCGGTATCGTCCGCATTCGACAATCCCGCCGTGACGCCGATCACTGCCGAGATCGCAAAACTGGCGAGCGGTCCTTTGAAGGCCGTGAACTGAATCGGTCCGCCCTGGATCGCCGCGACCAGCGCGCCTGCCGCAAAGGCCAGCGCCGTACTGACGCAGACCGCGCGAAAACCCCGCAGGATCAAACGACGGTCACGGCTCCACAGGCCGAAGCTCACGGCCAGCACCTCCGCGAGAAAAGGAAGGAACAAGGCCGCCACGACGATGGCGACGGCATTATTGTCCAGAATGCCTGTGGCAAGGAGGATCGCGCCCGCCGCCGCGCGCGCGACATAGCTCGCCGTGACGTGGCTCAGTTGCCAGAGATCCTGGATAACGTCCGGGAAGGGCTCGCTCATGGGACGCGTGAGTCCCGCAAGATCCTCGCCGCTGACGATCGCCCTCAATTCCCGGGAGGTCAGCGAATAATCGACGCCGCGCAATTCGGAAGAATCCAGGAAGGCCTCGACAAGGGCCCGCGCCTTCGGCGTGGAGGTTTCCACGCTCAAAACTTTCCAGGTGGCATCCGGGCCATGGAGATAAACATCCGACACCGCGATGCGGGCGATGCCGGCCTCGCGCGCCAGGCGCGTGGCCTCCCCGACATGTTCCGGCGGCAAGGTGGCTCTTATTTCATGCATGACGATAAACTCCCGGGCAAAGTATGGAGGCTCTTAAACCATGGCTGATCTGTCAACTCTTTCCCCGCAGTGCGACCGGAAGAAATGCACTTGCCGGGCCATAATAGAAACCCCGAAAGGGTCCCGCAACAAATTTGATTATGATCCGGAATCAGACCTGTTCATGCTTGCCGGCCTCTTGCCCGAAGGGATGATGTTCCCCTTCGACTTCGGCTTCATCCCCTCTACCCTGGGGGAAGACGGCGACCCTCTCGACATCCTTGTCCTGATGGACGCGCCTGCCCATGTGGGATGCCTGATCGAGGTCCGCATCATCGGCATCATTGAGGCAGAACAAACGCAGGATGGCAAAACCGAAAGCAACGACCGGCTTCTGGGCGTCGCCATCCACTCCTACGACCATCAGGACGTGGAATCGATAAGCGATCTGAACAAGACGCTTCTCGATCAGCTGGAAGAATTCTTTGTCTCTTACAACAAACAGCGCGGGAAAAAGTTCAAAGTGACCGGCACCGGCGGCCCGAAGAAGGCGATGAGCTTTCTGAAGGCGGGCATGCGGGCCCACAAGAAAGACGCCAAAAAGTAGCAGATTCCTAAAGTGGCCGTTACAGTGCCGCCTTTTCTCAGAATTACTGACTGCACCAGTTCAGTGCCCAATGCAGCGGGAGGGCTTTCAGTTACCTCGTTTACCTCAATAACCGGGCTGCTGGCTGATCCTGTTGCGGGGGTCGCGATGGTTCCGATCATCGCCAAGGAAGGCGCCGATGCGGTTCGGGGGAAGGGTTGTGAGAAGTGTGGATGCGGATAGGGGGTGATGAGCATTTGGGCGATGCTGAACCCCTCGCTTGTGGCGCTACTTGGCGATCTGAGATAAGCGCGAAGCGCCCTAACGGGCCAGTGACGCAACAAACGTCGGGTCGACGCGGACCTGGAGCCACATGGCTAGTTTGTCGCTTCTACCTGTAAATGCGCCGCAAGCAATTTCGCTCGCGGCCCTCGGGCATCACTTCTTAGACTTCTGCTTATCCGATTTCTCCGCCGGCATGGTCATTACGTTGTGGAGCGTCGTGTCGCCGTCGTAGACGGTAGCCATGATTTGGTCACCGACCTTAACCATCTTCAGTACGTCCGGCTTGTCCACGGGATAGGTCATGGTCATTGCGTCCATCCAGCCCTCGACCTTTTCTCCATTGACGGTCAAGCCTTTGTCGGTGACCGCCTCCACTTTGCCGTGGAACATATACGACTTCGCTTCCCCCTTCGCCTTGTCCTGGGCAAAGCTGTTCCCCGCCAGCAAGCACCCAAGCGCGAGCGCCCCTGCAAGAATGCGTCTTCGAATGTTCATCAGTTACCACCTTTCTTGAGATTGAGATTTAGACTGCCTGCAAATGCTCAAACATCTCGAACTACGATTCATTCCTCAACATCAGCTTCTCCCGCGCTGCGTAGGCTGCCCCGTCGTAGGGCGCGGGTCTTCAACATCACGAAAAAGACGGGGACTAAGATCAACACGTGAATCGTGGACGTGATCATTCCGCCGACAATCGGCGCGGCGATCGGCTTCATCACATCGGAACCCACTCCGGACTCCCATAAGATTGGAATTAGGCTCGCGAGGACCGCTGCCACCGTCATCAACTTGGGACGAAGGCGATGCACGGCGCCTTCAATCGCCGCGTGCCTAATGTCATCCGGTGTGAGCGGCTCTCCTGCGGCGAGTTTGCGATCGAGGGCATCGTGCAGGTACACGACCATGACGACGCCGGTTTCGACCGCAATACCAAACAACGCGATATAGCCGACCCACACGGCGACGCTGAAGTTGTAGCCGAGCCACCACTGAAGCAGCAGCCCACCGGTCATCGCATATACTGTCGGAAAGATCAGAACTAGCGCTTCCATGACCGAATGGAAGACCATGTACAGCAGTAGAAAGATCACGAAGAAGACGACCGGCAAGATGATCTTCAAGCGCTCTTTCGCGCGCAACTCGAATTCGTATTCGCCGGACCACTTGAAGCTGTAACCGGCCGGCAGGGCTAGTTTCTCCCGTAGAAGCTTGCTGGCTTTATCAACGAAGCCGCCGTAGTCGCGCGTGTTGAGATCCAGATAAACGTATCCGGTCAAGGCGGCATCCTCGTCCCGGATCATCGTCGGTCCTTTGGAGAAGGAGACCTTGGCGAGTTCGCCCAGTGGCACCTGGGCGTTCGAAGGCGTCGCGATTACGACACCCTTGAGCTTTTCCAGATCATCCCGAAAATCCGGTGCGTAGCGGACGTTGATTGGATAGCGTTCTCGGCCCTCGACGTTCTCGGCAATGTTTTCCCCGCCGATCCCGGAAGTGATCGCGCGTTGCACATCGCCGACGGTAAGGCCGTAGCGCGCGGCTTCGAGCCGGTTTACCTCCACGTTCACGTAGAATCCTTGGGCAACGCGTTCCGCGAAAACAGACCTCATCTCGGGAAGGCCGCCCAGAATCTGCTGAATCTTCTGTCCGAGTTGTTGGATGCCATCAAGGCTCGGTCCCTGGATCTTGAGACCGACGGGGGTCTTGATCCCCGTGAGTTCCATGTCGAGGCGGTTCTCGATTGGCATCGTCCACGTGTTCGTCAGGCCGGGGAACTGAAGCTTGGCGTCCATTTCCGAGATCAGCTTTTCGTAAGTGATGCCAGGACGCCATAGCTCCCGCGGTTTCAAGGTCACCGTGGTGTCATACATGTCCAGGGGCGCATTATCAGTCGCGCTCTCGGAGCGGCCTATTGAGCCGAAAACGCTCGCCACTTCGGGAAACGAACGTAAAATCCGGTCTTGTTCCTGCATTAGCTGCGTTGCCTGCCCAATCGAAATGCCAGGCAGCGCTGTAGGCATGTAAAGGGTTGCGCCTTCGAATAGTGGCGGCATAAATTGGCTGCCTATTTTGAACGCCAGCGGGAATGTCACTGCCAGAAAGGCTAGGTTCAACAGCAACGTCGTTTTTGGAAACCGAAGGCAGACTTTCAGGATTGGGAGATAGATCGCCTGGGTGACGCGCGAAACCGGATTCCTCGATTCCGGCCGCAAGCGGCCGCGAATGAACATCAGCATCAGCGGTGGCACTAGGGTGACGGCCAGCACGGACGAAAACCCAACGGCCAGAGTCTTGGTCCAGGCCAGGGGGCGGAACATTCGCCCTTCCTGCGCTTCCAGCATGAAGATCGGAAGGAATGAGACAACGATGATGAGGAGGGAAAAAAAGAGTGCTGGCGCAACCTGCTTCGCGGCATCAAGCAGGATCTTCCTTTGCTCCCGTTTGGAGATACTGCGCGACTCCGCTCCGGCTGCTTGCTGTGCTTCCGATAAGTGCCGGTAGCCGTTTTCCACCATCACGATGGCCGCGTCGACCAGTACTCCGATAGCCAGTGCCAGCCCACCCAGCGACACGATGTTGGAACTGACCTGCAGGTAATACATGGGAATGAAGGACGCGAGGACCGCAATGGGCACGGTCAGGATCGGAATCAACGCGGACCGGAAATGAAACAGGAATACGATGATTACCAGGCTGACTATGACGGCTTCTTCGATCAGATCCCGCTTGAGGGTGTTGATAGAGGCTTGGATCAGAGTCGATCGATCATAGCCCGACACAATCTCGACTCCCGGCGGCAAGGAGCCAGAGATTTCAGCCAGTTTCTTCTTTACGCCGGAGATGACGTTCAGCGCATTCAAGCCGTAGCGCATCACGACTATGCCTCCGACCGTTTCTCCTTCGCCGTTCCATTCCGCAACGCCACGGCGGATGTCAGGTCCGAACGCTACGCTCCCAAGATCTTTAATCAGGACCGCCGTTCCATTCTTGCTCGCGACCGGAACCGTCTCCAGATCGGATAAGGAGCGCAGATAACCGAGGCCGCGGATCATGTACTCGGCGCCGCCGAGCTCGATTAACCGTCCGCCTACCTCGTTCGTGCTATCCCGAACCTTGTCGATGATGGTTGACAGCGGAATGTTATACGCGCGGAGTTTGTCCGGATCCAGGCGCACTTGGTATTGGCGCACGAAACCGCCGATGCTCGCGACCTCGGCGACTCCTGGAACAGTGGCGACCTGATACCGCAGAAACCAATCCTGCAAACTGCGCAGGTCGGCGAGACTGTAGCGGTGGTTGTGGTCCACGAGCGCGTATTCGTAAACCCAGCCCGCGCCGGTAGCGTCCGGACCAATCGTCGGGTGTACTCCTGATGGCAGCCGGCCTTGGATCTGCTGAAGATACTCCAGCACGCGGGAGCGCGCCCAGTACAGATCAGTTCCGTCCTCGAAAACTACGAAGACATAGGAATCACCGAACATCGTCTGCGCCCGCACGGCCTTCACGCTGGGCGCGGCTAGCAGAGCGGTGACGATCGGATAAGTAACCTGATCTTCGATGATATTGGGCGGTTCCTCCCAAGGAGTGTGAATAATCACCTCGACGTCTGAGATGTCCGGCAGCGCATCAAGCGGAATCCGGTTCATCGCCCAGACGCCCGCGAGCACTAGAAGAACCGTGCCAGTGAAGACTAGAAAGCGGTTTCGGGCACACCAGTCGATCCAGCGCGCCATCACCTACATGCCCCCTTCTGCCGTCACTGACAATTGTTTCTGGCCGATCGTCTGGCCATTTTTTGTGGCGACGATGGTGACCTGCCAACTGCCGCCGGACTGCAGTTGTCCAGGCCCCTCATAAACACCCCCGTTTTTATCGCTAAGAGTAACTACATTGCGCATCGCCGCCATTCCCATCGCTGGCATGGCCGCCATGAAAAACGTCACGGTCACCGAAGCGCCTGTAATTGGCGCGCCATCGGCGCCCGTCAGTTTCACGCGAAAAATATTTGCCCCTTTGTGCGGCGGTGAAGGAGTAGAGGAGAAGTCGACCGATACCTGCCCTGTCGGAGCGTTTATCGCGGATGCTGCGCCAGCGCCTGGCGGTGGAGGAGCAAACGATCCCATGGCCGCCTGGAGCTGGCTTTCTGAGTCGAGCAGGAAATTCGCTGAAGTGGCGATACGTTCTCCGGCCTTGAGTCCCTTCGTTACGACAACAAAGTCGTCACTGGCCCGCGCACCGGCTTCAATCTCGCGAGGTTCAAAGTGTCCATCGCCTTTATCGACAAAGGCGATCTGGCGCGTGCCGGACTGATACACCCCCGACGCGGGGATCACTAATTGGCGTCCCAGGGCCAAGTCGAGCTTTACATTTACGAACATCCCGAGCGAAAGCTTCATGCCGGGGTTTGGAATCTCGAGCCGCACTTTAGCGGTCCGCGTGGTCTGGTCAAGTTGCGGCGAAATGAAACTGACCCGTCCGGGGAAGGTGCGTCCCGGATACGAGTCCACGGTGACGGCCGCCGAATCTCCGACCCTGACTCGCCCGATATCGTTTTGGAAAACCTGTGCATACACCCAGAGCGATGACAAATCCGCTATCGAGTAAAGTTTCGTGCCCGGCTGCACATACATATTAGGAAGCGCGTTTCGCGCGACGATGAATCCGGATGCCGGGGAATCGATTTCCATTTCGCGCTTGATCTGACCAGTAGTTTCCAGGTCCTGAATCTCACGCTCTGGTATTCCCCATTGCTTCAGCCGCTCCAGCGCAGAAGACAAAAGTGAGCCAGCTCCGGATGCTACTCCAGGAACGGTGCTTTGTGCCAGCAACTCCCGATTCTGTTTTGCCAGGAGGTATTCGTTTTCAGTTCTGACCAATTCCGGACTGTAAATCGTCAACAGCCGCTGGCCTTTCTGAACTTGCTTGAAAATCGAGTCCACGAAAACCTTCTGTATCCAACCGGCAAAGCGAACCTGAACCTCGGCGAGCCGCGTTTCGTCCGCCTCGACGTCTCCGGTCGTTCGGATCTCATCGTGCACTTGCCGATACTCCACCGTGCCTGTCTTAACGCCAATGCTCTGCATCCGTTGAGGTGTCAGCGTGACCGGGACCAAGCTTGGTTCAGATGGTTTCGGCGCGGATGACGGCGTTTCAGCGCCCTGGGGTGAAGTCGCACTTGTCGATGACTGTTCCGAAGTGGCAGACGAGATCCGCGCTCTCACCCCCTTCGGATCGAACCAAAGTAAGCCTACGGCACCGGCGAGCAGGATCGTCGTGGCCAGCATCGCGAAGAAAGCGGTCCGATAGCGTTGCATATGCACTCCTTCAGTTAAGCGGCACACCGGTGATCTGCTCGATTCGAGCCAGAGCCGTTTCGTGTTCCATCAGTATTTTCCAGTACTCCCCGTCGAAATTGAGGACGTCCATGAAGGTTGAAAACAGACTCTCGAAATCCAAGGTCCCCGTCTGGTACGACGCGAGTCCCGCTTGATACGTCGCCAGCGCTTGCGGGATCAATCCTTCGCGATAGATTTTGAGCATCTGCGACGCCGTGTCAGCGGCGATGTACTGGTTGCGAACGTCGAAGTAGCTGGATTGAACCTGGCTCTCATACTCTCGCCGGGAGCGGTTGAGTTCTTCCACGGCCTGGTTCATCTCCGGATTGAGCTTCCGGCGCCGGTAGATCGGGATGCGCGCGCTGAAGCTGAGCATGTAATAGTCGCGAGACTGTTCGCCGGTGTGCTGCCACATGTATTGCACGCTGAAATCCGGATAGCGGTCTTTGCGTGCTATCTCTACTTGCAGACTCTGCTTCTTCACCATCTCCTGCTGGCTAGCCACTTCCGGGTTTTCGGTCCGGACCTTCTCCAAAAGCTCGTTCGACGTGTAGCGCAGAGGAGTTTCGACCAGTGGTTCCGTCAGAAGTTCGGGAGAACCAGGCGGACGATTCAGCAGCTTTATCAACTGGGCCTGCTGCGTATCCATGAGCTCGTGATGATGCGCGACCTCGCGCAGCAGTTTGGTTCGTTCGAGCTGAGCTTTCAAGACATCTTGCTGACTGCCTTCGCCAACCCGATAACGAGCATCCGCGATTTTCTCGATCTGTTCAAGAAGCTTGCCGTTGCGGTCGAGAACCTCCAGGGTCTGCTGGACGTAGGCGATCTGAAAGTAAGCGTCCTTCACTTGCTGAAGAACGGAGCGCCTGACGGTTTCGAGCTTCTCTCTGCCGACCGCAGCATCCTGCTGGGCCGCTTCGCCTTTGAGTTTCAGCTTTCCCGGATATGGCAGGTCTTGAGAAATACCGAATCCAATGTAGGCGAAATCACTGTTGCTGAATCCCGCGAATGGTCGCGGACTGCCAACTGAAACGTGCTGAACGGTGACTTGCGGGTCAGGCGGAGTGGAGACCTGAGATGGAATCTGGGTCGCCGCTTGCCAGCCCCGGCGAGCCGCGAGTATGTCGGGATTGTTGCGCGTGGCTTCGTCCAGCAGCGCAGAGAGGGGTGTCGGCTGATCGGCTGCGGACAGCTTCAGGGCCAAAGTGAGCACGATGAAACTGGCTTCGAAGGTTTTCATCGGTGTTCGACTCCTTCGGCAGCAGAAAGGTTGAGGCCAGTGGCGTAAAGGTGATCCCAGATGACTTCAAACAGGTCGCGAGACATCGGCTGCTTAAGGTCGAACTCAACAATCTCGCGATAAGCCATCACTCGCAGCTCGTATGGGTTGGGATTCGCAATAGTCTGGATATCTGTCCATCGCCAAGTCCGGCTGTCACGACCGTTTTCCGTGACGTAATCGATGCCGCTGTCCTTCAGCCGAAGTA
>Ga0068856_100002187_pt1 | contig 20293 bp, 19 predicted proteins | sample KBSCornC62_FD_66595 | JGI IMG/M metagenome (GOLD analysis project Ga0068856, IMG submission 66595) | Corn rhizosphere microbial communities from Kellogg Biological Station, Michigan, USA - KBS Corn C6-2 | ecosystem: Host-associated > Plants > Roots > Rhizosphere > Soil ... | reverse complement strand
GGATAATCGCGAGCATTTACTCGCTTTGGGTCAAATAGTCGTCTGGGCCCTCTGTAAACGACCTGGAGATGGCAAGTCCACACAAATAAGCCCGCACGCGACCACCTGTGCGGACGTGTCCGAGCAATTGGCCATGCGTTTGTTGCTGGCCTCGCCGACCTCGAGAATCCTCGTCATGGTGTCGTCAAGGATCTCGTGAATGTCCTGTCGGCCCTGCTCGTCCACCAGGATCTTTGGGCAGCTCGAATGAGTGTCCGGCCTCGCGTTGAAGGTGCCGGCGAGCAGGGCTTGGGCAACGTCCAAGTTCAAGATCTGCAAAAGCCAGGTCGCGTGCTGCTGTCGTTCAGCGATGCTGAGCTTGGCCCAGTCATCGTCATCCCAGATCGGCCGCAGAACCGTTCGGTAGTAGTGCGCGACTGCCCCTCGACGGGGCTCGTCGCGAACGTGTTCGATCAAGCCCATTTTCCTTAGTTCTTTCATGTGATGGCTGGCGGTCGGGAGGCTCATCCCCAGCTCATCCTGGAGATCCTTCGCGCAAGCGGGACGTTCCTGCATCAGGACAAGCGCCTTGACACGATCCGGAGACCGAAGCAGGTTTCCGAGCTGCTTGGCCAGCTCACTTTGATCACGCGTCCTCGTCGCCACTGCTGCCGTTCCTTTCTCTTGCCGCCTTAAGGCCGGGCACCCTATCCATTTTTCAACAGATCCTCATGAGTGATTAGCAGAATCTGTCTAATGTCGTTGCGCATTAATTAAGAGAAACTGATTATTCTTCAGTTTCCTTATCAAACGGCATTAGAGGGGAGGTAGGTCCTCGTGAAGATCGAAGGCGTTTCAAACGTCGTGCCGATGGTCTCGACTTTCAAGCCGCGCTAGCCAGCAGGCAAACGATCGGGCGGCCGAAGCAGCGCCAGTCCATTGCCTCTGGCCAAATGCCCTGGGGCCGGTGCAAGTGGCCGGCCCCAGGCGACCGATCTGCGCGGGCTTGAAACTTTTGATTAATAGATTTGGTCTTAGTATTGGCGACTATGTTCGAGCGACCACGACTCAAGCGAACGACGCAGCATGCGGAAAGCAGGGACGGCGACATCTACCTGCTGAGGCCATCGACAGGTCAGGATGTGCGGATCGTGTCTCCGACGGATGCGGATCGTCGCCTCCTAGCGGCGCTCGACGGGCGGTCCTCCTTCGCGGAATTGGTCGCGAGATTCGGCACCCAGCCCGTACAGGACTGCCTCGCACAACTTGAAGGGGTAGAAGCGCTGGAGGACGCGGCTGACGACGATCGCATCCCAAGACGGGTCTGGGACCGCTTTGATCGACAACTGCGGTACTTCGGTGACGTCTCCGAGGGCCGGTTGCCATCCGAATGTCAGCGCAGCTTGGAAGACGCTCGCGTTGCGGTACTGGGCGTCGGGGGTTTGGGCGGTTGGTCCGCCCTCGCCCTTGCCTGCCACGGCATCGGAGAGATGCTGCTAGTTGATTTCGACCGCGTTGAGCTATGCAATCTCAACCGCCAGGTTCTCTATAGCGAGGCGGACATCGGGCGGTCAAAGGCACTCGTAGCAGCGGAGCGGCTTGTCGCCTTCAATTCTTCGATGCACGTCGAGGTCCGAGAGCAGCGTCTCGACAGCGAGGCTGCGGTGGCGAACGTGATTGCCGGCTCCAACGTAGTCATCGATGCAGTGGATTGGCCGGCACTCGACATCGAGCGCTGGGTCAACTCGGCATGCTTTGGAGCGGGCATTCCTTTTGTTGCGATGAGCCACTTTCCGCCAGTAGCCCGAGTTGGGCCTTTCTACATTCCGGGACGAACGGGCTGCTACGCATGCCAGGAGACCGCCTACCGACGCTCCTATCCCTTGTATGACGAGGTGGTAGAGCAGCAAAGGGCGAAGTCATCCCCAGCGGCAACCCTGGGAGCGGCCTGCGCTTTGATTGGCGGTCATGTTGCGCTCGACATCGTCCATTACCTCACAGGCCTGGCAGAGCCGTCTAGCCAGGGCGCGAGCAACATCTTTGACTTGCGGACCATGAAAATCGAACGTGAACCGGTTGTTCCTATTCCGGACTGTTCAGTGTGCGGAGCGATCGAGTTAATCCAAGATCGGCCGGAAAAACATTATGGGAGATCGTCGCTGCAAGGCTCTAAGTGCCGTGGGGCAGAACATTAGTTCGCCGCCGAAATCACTTCCGAGCACAACTCGCGACGACGACGAAATCGCTGCGAGCGCTGCCGCCAAGATCAGAGTTCATCTTCACGTACCACGCCCGCTTCGACGGGACGGGACCCGATTCCACCATCCAGATGTGCTGAGCATCGGTCGCTGGGTTGCCGGCGATCTGGCGTATGCCGCCGGAGATGACCCGTTCGCCCTTCTTGCAAACAGCGTGCCCGATCGCGAAGAAGAACGACCCGTCAAATGGGGTGGTGTCTTTGTCAACGATCTTGCCGAAGCGGAGCGTCAGCTTGCCGAGTCCGGCCGCACGCTCGGCCTTCGGAGCGCTGCCGTTGTCGCCTCCCCGAGAGACGGCGACAGCGCTGCCTCCGAGGGAGACGAAGAGGGCGATCATCGCGACCACCATCGCGGGAGAGGGGTGGGGAATCTTGACCTTCATCGGAATCTCCTTGGTTGGGCGCTGTGGCGGTGATTTGCCGGATGTTTGCCGTGGTGGCGCTTGTGATGCTTGGCTTCAGGCGGCGGGTGTGGGCTGACTCGTATGTATCGGTTTACAGAGCGGCCGGGACGGTACGGATATCCGACCTGTTCGGGGACGTTGACCCAGAAGACGAATCTCGCGGCTTGCGGGATCGGCGAGAACGCGTAGCCCTTGCGAAAGTGGCAAAGAGCGTCGGTGGTCGCCTGCCGGACCAAAAAGCGGCGCTTGGCACCTGGCACCGTGCCACTGACGTAGACGGTTCGCCCGGCGCAGCTGGGCCCCGGCAGTTCGCCGGAGAAGAAGACCTTCTTGTGGACCGGCGTGCGGTGGCGGCTGAGGTGCAGCGTCGAGCGAGAGCGGATTTGCAGCGAGAGGTCGGTGGAGGTCTCAAAGGCCCCGGAGCGGTAGCCGACACGGAAGATTCGGGAAGGGCCCCGATTGGTTTTGTAGGACCACCCCCCGTTCTGGTTCGTCGTCGTCGTGCCGATCAAGTGAAAGGGCCGGCCGGCGAGATCGGTGTGGCCCTGGATACAGACCTGCGCGCCGGGGACTGGCTGTCCGTTGGCGTCGATCAGGCGGCCGCGAATCAGCGATTTACGGTGAAAGGAAAGGGTGCGCTCCTGCTTTTTGTTGCCCGCGAAGCCGGCGGTGATCGTCCTCCCGCCGGCGACCGGCGAGCCGGGGCAGAGGTTGTTGACTAGGACTTCGTGTGAGGTGCAGACGCCGTTGGGGGTCCCGGTCTGCGCGTAGTCGTAAGCGCAGACCGAGACGGTGTTCAGCCCCTCCTTGAAGGGCGGCTGGGCGGTATCGAGCGAATAGGTCTTTGTGACGCTGGCAGGGCACGGCGACAGTCGTGAGGTCAAGTTGCCCGGCAGCGGGTTACAGCTCGAGGAGAGGTCGTCGCCGGCTGCACCTTTGCCGTTGACGAGGATCTGCACCGACTGAATCCCCGCCCCCTGGTCGGCGGCGGCGACTTCCACCGACTGCGGCCCGCGGAGTTCGGCGCCGGAAAAGAGGGAGCCGCCATCGTGCAGCGTGGGCTGAGAGACATCGGTGAGGGCGATCCGCACCCACTTGACCGACGCCAATGCACCCGAGGCGGTGCCTACGCAGCGATTGCCTTCATTTGGCTGGGTGCACTCCAAGCGAATGACGAGATCGCGCCAATTGCCAACAGGAATCCCCGTTTCGTGGCTCTGATTGTCGTTTTGAACCGCGAACGCGACGCTGGCCCCAGCATCCGGGGAGACCGCCAGGTAGCCGTGCTGGCCGGATTCGGTGGCGAGCCGAGAGATGACCGAACCGCCGACGATGTATGTGCCGGCGGGTGCCTGAAAGACCCAAGCGCCGAAGGCCCCCTGGACCGTTCCGGTTTCTCCGATGCCAAGAGTGTGGACGACCTGCAACCCCGGTGCCCCCTGGCTGCAATCGGTGCGTGGCTGGTAGTGGCTGGTCGAATAGGTGTAGCCGGCGTCCGGGACCGCTGGGTTCAGGCCGGGCGAGCACTCCGCGACGACGTAGTTGCCGGCGCTGGCGCTGCTGGCGAGCGGCGCGAGCAGAAGAAGCGAGGCGATCACGAGGACACCGAAGACCCTTGAGCCGGCTGAGGACGCGGCGTTCATTTGCTCTGCCTCCATTCCATCGTCGGATGCAATTGGCCCGCTCGCGGCTTTGCCGAGGAGCCTCTTACCAACCCGTCGTTCCAAGCGCTGATTTTCGGCACCGAATCCCCTATGGCCCGAACTGTTCACTCGCCACTTTGGTCGGCGATGAGGTTGAGCTCGACGGCGCGCTGCTTGGTTCGGGCGCAGGTTCGGGAGCCGTTTCTTTGACCGCCGACTCAAGCTGCTGGCTCGTGACTGCTTCCGTTGCCTGTCGTTCGCGCCGCCGCGAAGCCGCTGGCGACGACCGCTGTGCCGGCTCGGCGTGCGTTCGCGCAGCACCGCTATCGCGGCTCGGTGGGGGTGCTGGGACAGGAGGCGCCGCTACCACCGTCGGCGGCTGCTTCGCGGCTCGATGCACCGGCGGGCGATCGCCGTTGTGCGGACCACCACCACCGACACCGATCAGCTCGACGCCACCCGCCGTTAGGAGGCAGGCTGCCACGCAGGCCCCAGCCGCCTTGCCACCGGGCCCGCTGGCGACGGCAGCAATCTTTTCGCTGGCCCCCCCTCCAATCATCCGGGCACCAAGATCGCGAGCGCGACCGGCGACCCAGAGCACCCCGTCGCGAGCAGCGTCAGCAACCCCGACGGTCTGCTCAAGCGCACCCTGGGAGAGGACGACCTTCGCGCCCCGCAAACCAACCCAGAGGACCACGCCGATCTCGATTGCCAGCTCCGAGCCCGGCTCGGGGACCGGGGCGTCGAGCAGCTTCGCGAGCCTCCTCAGCGCCTGCTTCAACCGGCGCCGATAGGTCCGTTCGCTACAGAAGAGAGCCTGGGCGCTGTCCTCGGCGGTCAACTCCTCGAAGTAGTGGAGGCTCAAGACCTGCTGCTCTTCGGGAGAGAGGCTCTTGAGCGCTTCGCGCAACTCTTCTACCTCCAAATACTCGACGGCGACTTCCTCGGTTGGCGGGGACGCCATGCGGCCGCTGTCGAGGATCGCGTCAACCGCCGCGCCGTCAGACCGGCGGGCCTCACGGCGCAGCTCGTCGATCGCACGGCAGAAGGCGGCCTTGACGACGAATGCGTCCCGGTTGTCGATCTGCCGGCCGTCTTTGACGGCGCGGAAGTATTCGATAAGCCCTTTCTGCAGCGCGTCCTCGCCGCAGCGTTCGATGAATGCCTCGGAGAGGTGGTGAGCCCGTAGCTTGCCGTAAAGGGAGCGCTCGATTTCTCGCAACGCCTCAGCCTGCAACGGTCGCTCAAGCTCAAGTGGGCCCATTTTGCTCCTAAAGTCTCCGTTGTTTATACCCGCGCATAGCGGTCAGTCAACCTTTTTGCAAAGGACTCTTCGACGGGTCCGCCGACAGAGCCCTCACTCCTCCGTCGAAGATCGCGGCCATATCCGGCAACTTTCTGGAAGTTGGCCGGACTCGTCCGTTCTCGGCGACGAGTTGGCATGAGCGATACAAACCAACAGCCCCCGTCCGCGGGACACGCCAAGCCGCACAAACCACTACCGCAGGACGTAGTCGAACTGACTGCACAGCGCCTTCGTGTAATGGCCGACGCAACGCGAATCTCGCTGCTTGAGGCGCTGAACACCGGCGAGGCCGGTGTTCAGGAGCTGGCCGACCTAGTCGGCCTGCCCCACCAGACCGCGTCTCACCACCTCACCCTTCTATGGAGGGCGGGAATACTCGCCCGCCGCCGGGTGGGGACGATGGCCCTCTACAGCGTTTCCGACTGGAGCGCGTGGTGGGTTATCGAGCAGATAGCGCGCTGGGTGCAGTCCTGCCAAGACGAGCAGGGCGCTAAAGCGCCCACCTAATAACGCAGCACCGAGCGCGGGCGATCCGCTGGGTCCCCGCGCCCGGCGCTGCTCAATAGCGGGACCTAGGCCGGCTGCGCCGGTCCGCGTCCCGCGTACCCGAAAAAGGCTTGGTCCTTGCGCCGAAGCACTCTCACTGTGCAGGCCCATAACACATCCCAAACGCCAATCCGCGTATGCGCTTAAGCGCATAAGTGTGTTTGTAGCCATTTCAACACACCGCCGGTACCCCTTTCCTCACCGCAGCAAAAACACACATCGCCGGGAGGTGACACACACCTAACGGCGTCGCCAAAGGAGGCGTATGCAAGGTGAGGCAAGAGGTAGGTAACAAAGCACGAACATCCACTTCAAGCGTCAGGTCGGCGCTCCGCGGCATTGGCCGTGTCGCGATCTGGGTCGTAGTCGGCCTTCTGCTGGTTCGCGGCATCTTCAGCGCGGCTTCGACTGCGCCGCCACAGTCGGCACCCACGAGCCCCGCCGGCGTGCGCGACGACCAGGCGAGCGAGTCCTTCGCGATTCGCTTCGCCCGCGCCTATCTGGCCGATCCGTCAACTCAGGCGCTGGCGCCGTTCCTCGCAGATGAAGCGCGAGTCGGGACCGGCCGACCGCCCGAGGACGACGCCTCGCCGGTAGCCCAGGCCGAGGTCAGCAGAACCAAAGAACTTGCTGGCGGTGCGGCAGTCCTCACCGTCGCCTGCGAACTCCGCGACGCCCGCACCCTCTATCTCGCCGTCCCGATCACTCGCTCAAGGGCGGGCGAGGTGGCGGCGCTGGGTGCGCCCTCCATTGTCGCGGCGCCCGGTGTGGCTGGGGCCGACTCCGATCAGCCCCAGCCACTGGCGGGACCGGAAGCGGGCTCGATCCAAGCGCTCGTGACGAAGTTCGTGCCCGAGTACGTAGCGGCGGGCGAAGCCTCCGACCTCGCCTACTTGGTCGCGCCTGGAACGGTCATACAGCCGCTGGCGGGAGCGTTGCGGTTCGTCTCTGTCTCCGGCGTCACGCAGCTCGGGTCCGGTGAAGGTCCGCGACGCTCGATCCTGGCAGCGGTCAGGGTCGTCGACCCAGCGACCGGGGCCGCCTACCCGCTCGTCTATCGGATCGCTGCGGTCAAGGGCGCCCGCTGGTACGTGCGGGCGATCGAGGGGGCGTCGGCATGAACCGGCGCACGGCCTTCGCCCTAGCCCTGGCAGCCGCCCTGATTGGTGGACTCCTGCTCGCCCCCGCAGCTTTCGCCGCCGGCAACGATGTCGGCCACAACCTCGGCTCGCTGCTTCGCAAATACGCAGGCGAGGTCTACGGGGGCATCGTCGCCGTGGTCGGGCTGGTCTTCCTCTTCAACCGGCGCTTCACCGACCTGGCGATGTTCTTCCTCGCCGCGATCTTGGTCGGCTGGCTGGTCTTCAGCCCTGACCAGGTAGCAAACGCGGCCCGCGCGATCGGCAAGCAGGTGCTGCCGTGAGTGAGGGTCGCGAGGCAATCCGCTCCTACCAGCGCATCTTTCGCCCCGAGCGGAGGATCTACCACCTGGAGGGCAGGGCGCTGCCTGTGCCTGGCGGCGTCCCGCTGCGCTGGCTGGCCTACGCGACCGCGGCCTTGGTCGCCGTGCTGGCGCTCGGGTCGGGCTCGTCCTTCGTCCTGATTCTCGCCGGGACCAGCGCGGCGGTCGCCGGCCTCTTCGTCGGCGGTCGCGTCGGCGCGGCGGTCGCCGGGATCGTCGCGATCGGGGGAGCCTGGCTCGTCGGGTTTGCCCTCGGCCTGCTCGACTGGCCCCTGCGCCTGATCGTGGTTCCGGTCGCCGTCGCCACGCTCGCGACGCAGGCGACGCCGGACGGCCGCCACGCCGACCGCTTTGCCGCCTCATGGCTCGCCCTGCGTTTGGCACCCCGCCGGCGCTCTCTGGGACGGGGAGTGCCGGCCCCCGGCGTCGCCCAGGTTCGTAACGCCGCCCTTTGGGTGGCGCCCGACGAGCACGCGCCGAGCTTGCGCCGGGCCCGCGTTCGCGGCAAGGGCACGATCTGCTTTGCCGGCGAGGTGCAGGTCCGCCGCACCGGCCTGCGCCAGCGCCGCCTCGTCGTCCGGGCCGCGAGCGCCCGCAGCCGGCGAGGCGAGCTCACCACTTCGAGGCTCGCCGTCAGCGAGGGCGAGGACTTGGAGGTGCGGCCGTGACCGCCTTCCCCCTGCGCTACGCGAGGCGCAACGTCCTGATCGGACCGGGTGGGCAGGCGGCGGCCCTCTACCGTGCCGAGCCCGTCGCCTATCCCTTTCTCCCGGCGTCCGAGAAGTGGGCGCTGCTGCATCGGCTGGAGCGATTCGGCCATCTCGTCGGCGCTGACTTCTCGATCTGGCGCGTCCAGCGCGCCTACCCCGCCGACCGCTATGCCGGCGACCTCGAAGGCGCTGCTGACGCCCGGCACGCAGACGGCGACGGGTGGCGCCGCTACCTGCAAGGCCATCAGGAGCGGTTGGCCGGGCTCGACTCGCACCTGCCCGAGATTTACGTCGCCGTCTCCCTGGTAGAGCCCGCAAAGGGATACCTGCGCTCGCTCGACCGGGCACGGCGGCGGGTCGAGGAGCTGGCCGGAGTCGGCTCGCCGCGCCCGATCTCCGGCAGCGAGCTTGAGGCGCTCGCCATAGCTGAGCAGCGCAACTTCGACCGCCTGGCCGGCACGGTCGGCCTGCGGCGGGCGACGACCGCCGAGCTGCAATGGCTGCTGCGCCGGGGTGGCTGTCGAGGAGTTGCCGAGCCGGAGCTTGACCACGCCTGGGAACCCGACGCCCTGGTCCTGCGGGGCGTCGATGGCGGGCTCGAATACGAGCCACTCGAACACGACCTCTGGCGCTGCGCAAACGCACCAATGACCGAGGACCCTGGCGAGCCGCCCTCGCTGGAGGTCGAGGCCGAAGAGGGCCGCTCCTTCCAGGCCCTCCTCTGCGCCGGGTCGCTGGCCGAGGAGGCCGAATTCCCCGGACCGGCAGAGCTTCTCTTCGCTCCGCTGGAAGACGCGGGCTTCCCGGCTGACGCCGTCCTTCATGCCCGCTGGATCGGCAACCGCGAGGCGCTCGGCCAGGTGCGCAAGCGCATCCTCGACGTGGAGCACGCCTACCGCGAGCAGGCCGAAGGCGCGCACGCCGGGCCCGGCTGGCAGACCGAGGACGACCGTGAACTTGCTCGCGAGTACGAGGCGGTCCTGCAGTCCTCCGCGCACCCGCCGATGCTGCGGGCCTACCTCTCGATCGCGGTCGGTGCCGCTGACCGTCCCGAGCTTGAGCGACGGGTGGAGGTGCTGCGAGAGCGTTTCGGCGAGGTCCGGCTGCACCGCCCGCGCGGGCTCCAACACCGCCTCTTCTTCGACCACGTCCCCCGCACCGACGGCGGCTCGGTTCCCGACTACCTGCAGCAGATGACGGTCGAGCAGTTCGGCGCAATGGTCGCGACGGCGAGCTCAGAGATCGGATCGCCGTCCGGCGTCTACATCGGCCACACGCCCTCAGGCGCCGGGCGCCCGGTTCGCTACGACCCGACCGAAGCGCCCCGCACGGCCCGACCCTCGGGCGTGCTCCTCGCCGGCACGCTGGGAAGCGGCAAGACGCTTGCCGGTGAGGCGATCGCCTTCGGCAGCCAGCGCCGGGGCTCGCTGGTCGTCACCTTCGACCCAAAGCCCGACCACAACCTTGAGGGCGTCCCCGACCTCGACGGCGAGGTCGAGGTCTTGGAGCTCTCCGGCGATCCCCGTCACCGGGGCAAGCTCGACCCGCTGGCGATCGGGCTGCCCGAGCTGCGCGAGGAGTTGGCAGCCAGCTACCTCCTCGAGCTTCTGCGTGATCCGCCGCCCGCGTGGGAGAACGCAATCGACCGCGCCGTCCGCGATGCGGTCCGGGCCGGCGAGGAAAGCCTGCTCTGCGTCGTCGCCCGGCTGCGCGACGGCGGCACCGACGCCGGCCGCGACGCCGCCGAAGCCCTCGACGTTCTCTCTGACTTCGGGCTGGCGCGGCTGGGCTTCGCCGAGATCGAGGGGGGCGCCTAGATGGCCGCCGAGCCCTCGGTAATCACCATCCGCACGCCGGGGCTCTCGCTCCCCGACCCCGGCGCCTCCCGAGAGACTTACACCCGCGCCGAGCGCGCCTCCGTGGCGACGCTCTCCCTGGTCGCGGCAAAAGCTCTGCGCCTCGTCAGCCACGACCGATCACGACACAAGATCGTGCTGCTGGACGAGGCGTGGTTTCTCCTCGCCTCAACGCAGGGGCGGCTGCTCCTGAACCGCCTTGTGCGGCTCGGGCGCTCCATGAACACGACGATCCTGCTGGCGACCCAGCGGCTCGCAGACCTGGGCGACCTCTCAGAGCTTGTCGGGGTCTACTTCCTCTTCGGCCAGGACTCGATCCCCGAGGCCGAACGGGCGCTGCGCATGGTCGACCTCGATCCCGAGGACGCGGCGCTGCGCTCGCGGCTGACCGAATACCGGCAAGGGCTCTGCCTGATGCGCGATCTCGACGGGCGGGTCGGCGAGGTGCAGTTCGACCTCGTCTTCCCCGCCCTTCTGGCAGCGCTCGACAACACGCCGGGGGGCGGGTCGGCGTGAGGCGGCGCTTGCTGCGACTGCTGGCGGTGGCGATCTCGCTGAGCGTCTTCCTCGTCCTGCTCGGGCATCCGGTCGCCGGCGCGGCCAGCGACATCTGGGGCAACGTCGGCCCCGCCTCCCAGCTCGGCGCGGGCGGGCTGGCGGGTCGCTACCCGCTCAGCCACTACACGCTCGACCAGCACTTCGACGCGGTATCGGCTTCGTTGACGGGCGGCGTGGACGCGAGCGGCGTGCCGCCGATGATCGCCTACTTCCTCGCCTCGATCCTCTGGGTGCTGACGAGCTTCCTGGCGAACCTGCTGATCTCGCTTTTCAGCTTCGCCTTCAGCCTCGACCTGGTCAACGGCTCCCAGGCCACCGACGGGGTCGGGGCACTGGCCCCCGTCTCCCAGGCGATTCACTCGATCTACGCCAACGTCTTCGGTGGGCCCTGGCTCGTCCTGGCGATCGCGGTGGTCGGGATCTGGGCGATGTGGAAGGCGCTGGTCCAGCGTCGCTACTCCGAAACTGCCGGCGCCCTTGCGCTCTCGCTGATCTACGTGGTGCTGGCCCTCTTCTTCGTCGCCCAGCCGGGCACGACGATCGGCAGCGCCTCCAAGTGGACGAACCAGATGTCGGAGTCGTTCCTGTCGATCTCCGATCACGGCAGCCTCTCCAACGGCCGGCAGGCAAAGGACGATGCCGCGCAACAGCTTTTCGACCTGCTCGTCTTCAAGCCCTGGGTCGTCCTCAACTTCGGCGGGCTCGAACATTGCGTGGTCGCCGGCACCGGCTCCGACGACGCCGACCCCGACTCGGCCCCGGTGCGCCCTCTGTCGAGCAACCCGAGCCGCGATGCAGCGCTCGCCCGCCAGCTGTCGAGCGGCACTGAGGTCACGGCAGACGGCAAGGTCTGTGTCAACAACGCCAACAAGTACGCGCCGCACTTCCTGCGGTTCGGGCTCGACACCGACGAACGCAGCGACGAGTACGACGCGCTCGATCACGGCGACTCCTCCAAGCTCCCCGACGCCGACACGGCCAAGGCGGGCTACAAGCTCGGCGTCGCAGACAAGCCGGCCACCGACGCGATGGAGGCCGGCGGGCAGTATCAGCGGCTGCTGGTCGCGATCGTCGTCTTCGTTGGCGAGCTCGGGGCCTTCCTGCTGCTGGGCTCGCTCTCGATCGGGATCATCCTCGCGCAGGTTCTCCTGCTGCTCGTGCTCGCCTTCGCGCCGGTGGCGCTGGTCGCAGCTGCGATCCCCGGCCGGGGCCATGCCTTCTTCCGCGGCTGGCTGGAAAAGCTCGCCGGCTACCTGCTGCGCAAGGCCGCCTACTCGCTGATCCTGGCGGTCCTGCTCGCGGTCAACGGCGCGCTCGCTAACGCCACCGCTGAGCTCGGCTGGCTGATGTCCTTCGGCTTGCAGGCCCTCTTCTTCTGGGCCGTCTTCCTGCAGCGGAAGACCCTCGCTGACAGCCTGATCGGGATCGCGACGGGTCCCGGCACGCCAGGGCGCGACGGGTCCCTGCGCGTCCTGGCGCTCTACGCCGGTGCCCGCGTCACCGGCCGAACGCTGCGCCCGATCCGGCGTGGCGCCCGGTCGGCAACCAGGGCGCCGGCCCGCCTGCTCGGCGGTGTCTTCGGATCGGGCGGCAGCGGTCAGCCGAGCGGCTCACCGCGCCCGACGCCGCGCTTCGGAACCAGCCGCACCGTGGCGATCAGCGGGGCCCCCACCCACGGCGCGGGTTCTCAGGCCGAGCGTCCCCAGCCGCCCGCAGCCGGCAACCGGCGCAACGCTTCCGGTAGCGGCTCGGGGACAAAGGGGGAGGCCACTCCCAGAGCAGAGGCAGCGGGGGTCGCGGCCAAAGGTGCGAAGCGCCGGTCGCGGCCCGCTTCTGCGGCGCCTGCCGGCGAGGCCCAGCGCGAGCCGGGCAAAGCGAAAGCCGAGCCCGATCGCCGCCAGCCGCGCCAAACCCGCCCAGCCTCGCACGGCTCCGAGCCAGTGCGACAGGAGCCGGCGAACAGCGCCGAAAGTGACCTCAGCGCCGACCTTCGCGCTGAGCGCGAGCGTGCGCCGCAGACACCGAAGAAGCCCGCCGCCGATTCGCCTCCCGGCGCTCCCTCGCCGCCCAGGCGGCGCCGCCGATGGCAGAAAGGCGGGGGACGGTGAGGGCCCGACGCCGGGGAGCGTGGACGATCCTCGCGATGGCCGCCGGGGTCGTCGGCGTGACGGTAATCCTGACCGTCGCCGCAACCCTGATGGCAGTCCTCGGGGGCGACCTCTCCTGCCTCGGCAACGGAGGCACCGCTATTGCCCAGCCGGCCACCCGGGCGGCGGTGAGGGACATACCGCCGGGGCGGTTGAAGCTCTACCGGGCAGCGGGCCAGCGCTTCGACATCGACTGGACCTTCGTCGCTTCGATCGCCTTCCAGGAGTGCGGCTCGGGCGACTGCGCCGGGACGAACAGCTCGGGGTGCTCGGGCCCGATGGCGATCGCCAGCGTGCGCGAATCGCCATGCAGTCCCGGCTCGGGGCCAACGCTCTGGGAACGCTACGGGCTCGACGCGAACGGCGACGGCAAGGCCGACGTGAACGATCCGGTCGACGCGATCTTCACCGCCGCGCACATCATGCGCGTCGTCATGCACGCGCCGGCGGCCGGCGGCTCCTACGCCGGCTACCGCCAGGCCGCGTGCAGCTACTACGGCGCCTGCGCCGACTTGATCGTCAACTACGCCGACGAGGTGATGGCGCGGGCCGTGGAATACGGCTTCCACGGAAAAGGCTCGCCAGCGCCGAACGACCCGGCGGCGACGCAGCCGGCGAGCGCTGAAAGCCAAGGGCCGAGCTGCGGGGCGAGCACGACCGGCGCTTCCGCCAGCGAGATCGTCCGAATCGCGCAGAGCCAGCTTGGCCGAACTGAGAGCCCGCTTGGGTCGAACTGCAACCCCTACGGCCCCTGCGTCGAATGGTGCTCCCTCTTCGTCGCCTGGGTCTGGGAGAAAGCCGGGGTGCCGCTTCATGGCGGCACCCCGCCCTATGCCTATTCGGGCTCGATCTATGAATGGGCAGAGGCCCACGAAGGCAAGCTCTCGCTGCCGGAGACCGGTGCCGCGCCGGGAGACCCGCCGTTCTCCGCGCCCCAGCCAAACGGGGCCCGCGTGCTGCCGCCAACGGCGACGCCGGCTCCGGGAGACGCGGTGCTCTACGGCTCGGGCCCGACCAACAGCGACCACATCGGCATCGTCGAGCGCGTCTTCCCGGACGGGGAGATCACGACGATCGACGGCAACTATGGGGACAGGGTCGCTCGGGTCGGCCCGTTCCTTCCCTCCAAGGCCGCGGCCTCCGGTGAGCCAGCATCGATCTTCGGCTATGCCCGTCCGCCCGCCGTAGACGCCGGCACGCAGGGAGGACGCGGCGCGTGATTGATCGCCTGCGCGTCCTTCTCGATCGGCCGCTCGACCCCGCTGTCGGCCGGGCTGTGCTTGCCCTGTCGGCCGCCGTACTCGTCGGGTTCGCCGCGCTGGTCGTCCTCGCGGGAGCCGAGCGCAGCGAGAAGGCGGCGCCGGCCCAGGCTCGCCTTTCGCAAAGGCCGAGCGCCGGGGCGACGCCGCCCGCGAGGACTCCGGCCGAGCAGCCGCTGACAGCAAAGGCTCGCCGGCAGGACCCCCAGGACCGGAGAGGCACCGCCGCCGCCCGCCACGCGGGCCGGGAGCTGCGAGCCCACGCCGCCCTCCAGCACGTCCCCTACCGCGATGATCGGCTCGCGATCGCCCTCGTCGGCGCCCGCCACGGCAAGGCGATCCTCAGCGTCAAGGCGGCGACCCGCCACGCCGCCGTACGCGGCTGGCGAGCGTTCCTGCGCCGATTCCATGACCCCGGCCGCTCTTACCGGCCGCACTTCAAGGCCAGCGGAGGCCTTCATGGCTGAGCGCGAGATCATCGACCTCTTTGCCGGGGCGGGAGGCTGGGATGAGGGGCTGACCCGCCTCGGCCACACGGCCTTCGGAATCGACGGCGACCCGCTTGTCTGCGCCACCGCAGAAGCCGCTGGTCACTCGCGCCTGCTGGGCGACGTGGCTGAGATCAACCCGACAGACCTGGCCCCAGTCTGGGGGCTGATCGCCTCCCCGCCGTGTCAGGCCTACTCGACCTCCGGCAAGAAGCTGGGGCGGATCGACAAGGCCAAGGTGATTGCCTGCGCGCACGAGCTCGCCGCCGGTCACGACAGCCGGGCCGAGCGTGCCGTCGAGTGCCGGGACACCCGATCTCTCCTCACCGTCGAGCCGCTTCGCTGGGCCGTCGAACTGCGCCCGCGCTGGATCGCACTTGAGCAGGTTCCCCCGGTCCTCGAGCTTTGGAGCCTCTTCGCGTCGCTTCTCTCGGTTCACGGCTATGAGTCGGCAGTCGGCGTCCTCAGCGCCGAGCGATACGGGGTTCCGCAAACCCGGCGGCGTGCGTTCCTGATCGCATCGCTGGACGGGCCGGTGAAGCTGCCCGAGCCCACGCACCGCTCCTACAGCGCCCGCCGGGCCCCCGACCGCATTCCAAAAGACGAGGTCGAACTGCTGCCGTGGGTGAGCATGGCCGAGGCGCTCGGATGGTCCGGCGTCACGGCCACGACCTGCACTCACAACCAGACCAACCACGGGCAGCGGCCGCGCGGGCATGAACGCTCGGTCGACCGGCCGGCGCGCACGATCGACAGCGCCTCGGGCTCGTGGACGATCGAGCCGCTTCCAGGGGACGGGCCCGATTCCGCCCCAGCGCTTCCGCCGTGGGTCGAGGACCGGCCAGCGACCACCGTAATCGGCAGCGCCAGGGTCGCCGCGCCGACCGCCCTCGACCGCGACCCCGAGTGGAAGCCCGGCGACCCTTGGCCCTCCCAGTGGAAGGGCTCGGTGCGAATCACCGCCGAGCAGGCGGCGACGCTTCAGGGGTTCCGGCCCAACTACCCCTGGCAGGGTCCGCGTGGCAAGCAGTTCCTGCAGATCGGCAACGCGGTCTGCCCGCCTGTCGCGCGCCTCGTGCTCGCCGAGGCGATGCGGCCGACCCTTGAAGCGGACCAGCAAGAAGAGGCCGCCGAATGAGAAGGCGGGTTGCCGTTCTGCGCGTCGTCCCGCACGTCGCTCTGCGGGTCGTTGCGCGGGTCGTCCTGTGCGTCGCGGCCGATGGCGGCAGACCAGCCGCGATCCCACTTCCCACCGGCTCTTGGGCCAAGCCGAAAAATCTGGCAACTAGCCCTGCCTCTGGCTCCATCCTCAAATGAAGTCAGGCGATCGCAGCGAGAACCCGATCGTCGTCGCGCTTGCGCTGGCGACGGCCGCCGCCGTCCTCGTCGCCGCTGCCGCTCGGGCCGCCAGTCGAGCGCTCGCCAATCTCGCCTACCCGGAGGTGCCTCTCACCCTCGTCGCGGCTCTGGTGATCTTCGCCCTTTCGCTTCTCATCGCCCGCGTCCTCATCGTTCGCCGTGCCCTTCGCCAACGAGGCCGGTTCGTTCTGATCCCGAGCGACACCTTCGACCCCACCGAGGAGGCGGTCCTTCGGTTCGCCTCCGCGCTAGGTCGCGTCCGCCGGCCTGTCTGGGGGAAGCTCGACGGCCCGGCGAGCGCGATTCGCGTCGAGCTCGACCAGGACGCAGAGGGGCAGCTGCGATACGCGATCGAACTGCCGGCCCGCGCCCGAGCGGTCCTGCGCACCGCTGTCGCCCCCTACGGCGAGGTGGAGTTGCGCGAGATGGCGGCGGACGAGGAGCGCCGGGATGCCGGTGAAGCGCGATTGCAGGCCGCCGCCCGCCTTGAGCTGTCCCTTGCCCATGCCAGCCCCGAGCCACTCCGGGATGCCGGGCTTGACCCTGATCCCCTCGCCGGCTTCGCTCGCGCCCTGAGCAGGACGCAGCCAGAAGACGGCGACGACGCGCGGGTCTGCATCGACCTCCTGCCGGTCACCTCGGCGCGTCGGCGGCGGCGGCTCCTGCGCCAAGCCCGCCGCCGCGACCGCCGGCTCGGTGGGCTCAGCCGATCGAGTGATTCCCCGGCAGACCTGCTCGGCCTCGCTGGGCGAGATCGCGGCGGCCCGGCGCCGCCCTCTGAGCTCGTCAGCCGGCGGTCCGACCAGCACGCGCTCATGGACAAGCTGGGCTCGCCGGAGCCCCTCTTCTCGATTCAGGTCCTCGTCCGCGCTTCCTCGCCCGCGCCTGGAGTCGCCAAGGCGCAGGCGCAAGCGATCCTTGCGGCGTTCGACACCTTCGCCGGGGACAACCACTTCCGGGCTTGCGGCCTGCGAATCCCCGCCATCGCCTTCCTGGGCTCCGATCTCCCCGGCCGCCGTCAGGACTTCGACCGCCGGGTCGCGTGCGGGCTGTTCCGGCCCCGCCGCCGCCGCGTCGTGACGGCGGGCGAGATCGCGGGCCTGCTCAAGCCGCCGTCAGTGAAGTGCGCCGCGCCGAATGTGCTGCGCTCGGGCGGCGCGGTGCCCCCAGCCCCGGCGAGACTGCCAACCTTCACCGGGCAGCCGAACCTGCTGCCGCTCGGCCTGGTCGGCTCTGAATCCGGCGAGCGGATGGTCGGCGTCCCGCTTGCCGACACGTTCTTCTTCTACTGCGCCGGCCGCAGCCGCTTCGGCAAGACCGAGCTCGCGATGGCGCAGCTCATCCACCTCGCCCGAGCAGGCCACGGCTGCTTCTTCCTCGACCCGCACGTAGACGCGATCCGCAAGATCAAGGGCTACCTCACCGCCGAAGGGCTCCGGGACCGGGTCGTCGAGATCAACCTTGCGGGCGGGGGCCGGCAACCCGGCTGGAACTTGTTTGCAGTGGACGGCCGATCTCCCGAGCGCGTCCGGGAGCAGGTCGACGCGGTCGTCGCCGCCTTCGCGTCAGCGCTCGGCTGGACCGAGACGAACACCCGCGCACTCAACCTGACCACCCAGGCAGCGCAGGCGCTCACCGATGTCGCGCGGCAGCTTCCTCCGAACCTGGCGCCGACGATCTTCCAAATCCCCACGCTGCTCGGCAACGACGACTGGCGGGCAGCGGTCCTGCCCCACGTCGCGCCCAGCACGCGCCAGTTCTTCACCGATCGCTTCCCCCGCTTGCCGCCGGAGGCGATAACGCCGGTCACGAACCTGATCGACCGCCTGCGGGTCGCCCCCGCCCTGGCCGCTTTGCTTGGGAACCCGACCTCAACGTATGACGTGCGCGCCGCGATGGACAGCGGCCAGATCGTCCTCGTCTCCCCCGGCTCCGGCGGCGCTCGCGATCGCCTCGCCGCAAACCTCTTCGTCTTCGACCTCTTCCACGCCGCAAAGACCCGCGCCGACCTGCCGCCCGACGAGCGCCGCGTCTTCTATGGCTGGTTCGACGAGGTCCAGACCTATGACGGACCCTCAGGCGATCTCGCTGCCCTCTCCGAGCAGACCGCGAAGTTCGGGCTTCGCGGCCTCTACTTCAACCAGAATCCCGAGCGGCTGACGGCGGCGACGCTAAACGCGATCACGACGAACCGCTCGCACGTCCTGACCACGGCGGTCAACGCGAAAGCGGCCGGCCTGCTCGGGCGGGAGCTGGGCGGCACCATCGAGCCCCGGCTTCTGACCGGGCTGCGGCGGTTTGAGTTCGTGGCTTCGGTGACGCTCGCTGGCGAGGTCAGCACGCCGTTCCGAGTGCGCACGGCGCCGGTGGAGGCCATGTTCCCGGAGGGGCCCGACGAGGACGGGCTGCCGGCGCTTGACGCAGCGATCGACTCGACCGCTTCCCGCGTCCCGGTCGCAGAGACGCTCGCGGCGCTCGACGACCACGACCAGCGCATCCTCGACACTCTCGCCGGTTCCCCCGCCGATGCCCTTCCCCCGGCAACCGACTCCCGGCAGGGCGAGTGGACGATCGACGACGCCAACCTCGACGAGGACGAGACATGACGGGCGCAGAGTCGCCGCGACTCGGCACCGTTGGCGTCGCCGTCTTGGAGAGCCTCTACCAGCACCGCCTGCTCTCGACGCGGCAACTTCACGAGCTGCACCTGCCGGATCGCCAGCTTCGCTCGATGCAGCGGGTCCTATCCCGCCTGCGCCTGGCAGGGCTCGCGTTGAGCACGCGGGCACCGGGCGGGCTCGGGCTCTGGTTCCTCAGCCCGGCAGGGATCGAGGCGATGGAGGCGATCCCGAGTCGGGCCGAGCCGCGCAGCAAGCTAATCCCGCCCGCCCAGGCGGCGGGTCCGCTGCAAAGTCACACGCTCGCCGTCAACGATGCTGGGATCGCCTTCGTTCGCGCCGCTCGGGATCGCGGCGACGAGTGCGGGCCCCTTGCCTGGCGCCACGAGATCGCCCATCCACTCGGCCCGCCTCCCGGCCGACGCACTTCAGAGCAGTTGATCTCCGACGCAGTCCTGAGCTACCAGGTGGCGCGGGGCGATCGGGCGGGAAGCTTTCACTACCGGCTCGTCGAGCTCGACCGGGCGACGATGCCGGTGGACGGCCTGGCCGCCAAGCTCAGGCGCTACGCGAGACTGTTCCGATACAGCGAGCCGGCGGCGCCCGGCCAGAAGCCGAAGGCAATCTGGGCCGATCGCTATCCGGTCTTCCCGGTCGTCCTCCTCGTCCTTGCGGGGGACTCTGGCTCTCGGCTCGATCGCCGCCGCCGGACCGTCCTCGCACTCTGCGCCGAGGACCCCGAACTCAAGCGAACGCCCGAGGTCGAAATCTCCGTCTGCCTTCTCGACGAGCTGACCGAGCGGGGACCGTTCGCCTCGATTTTCCGCACGACCGCAAAGCCCCGTACCTCGGTCAACTGGCTCGGGGAGAAATCGTGACGCCGCCCGAGCCAGAGAAGGCAGGCCCCGACCTTGAGATTCAGGGACGCCTGGAAAAGGCCAGCGCGGAAGAGGCAGAGGCGATCCGGGCGCGGCAGATCGCGGCTATCGCGAGGCTCGTCCGTCGAGCCACGATCGAACGACGAAATGGGCCTGTCGATGGGGCCGCGAGACGCCTTGGCGCATCGTCCTCCATGCGCCAACATCGAGGAGTTATGGATCGAGCGCGGACCGAGGAGGAAGCGGGGTGAGAGTCGCCTTCTACGGCCGTGTATCGACCGACGACGCGCAGGACCCCTCGCTCTCGATTCCTCGCCAGCTTGGCAAGTGCGACGAGGTTCTCGGGCCGATTGGCGAGAAGGTCGCGGTCACGTTCTGGGACGTTGAGAGCGGCCGCAAGGCGCTCGCCGAACGCGGCAACGGCAAGCGCGACTGGAGCAAAGACGTAGAGGTACCGCGCGCTGGCGGCTTGCCTGAGCTGCTGACGAGCGCGAGGGACGGAGAGATCGACGCGGTGATCGTCGAGTCGATCGACCGGCTCTCGCGCATGACCGCAGACGGCACGCAGATCGAGCGCGAGCTAGAGGAACGGGACGTAGCGCTGTTCGCAGCGGACGAGCCGCTCAACTCAAGCGCGACCGCGATCCTCACGAGGCGGGTCAAGCAGGGCGTCGCGGAGTGGTACGTCCGCGATCTGATCGAGCGCAGCCGGGCCGGGATGGAGGAGTCGGTTCGGCAGGGCTGGCACACCGGCGGACCCCCGCCCTACGGCTACATGCTCGAGGCTCACCCCCACCCCAACCCGCAGAAGGCTCGCGAGGGC
>Ga0068856_100002186_pt1 | contig 20294 bp, 22 predicted proteins | sample KBSCornC62_FD_66595 | JGI IMG/M metagenome (GOLD analysis project Ga0068856, IMG submission 66595) | Corn rhizosphere microbial communities from Kellogg Biological Station, Michigan, USA - KBS Corn C6-2 | ecosystem: Host-associated > Plants > Roots > Rhizosphere > Soil ... | reverse complement strand
GTGGCGTAGGAGGGCACGGGCAGGCCTTCGCCGTGCGGCAGTCGTTTCAGGCGGATCTGGATGTCGGCAAGCGGGCTGGTCATGGCGCCGCCATAGCCGAGCGGATCATGCGGATGCTAGCCGCCGATGCGGGGGCACGGCATCGTGGACCTTGCCGAGATCGAGATGGATCCTCCCCTCGACGTCGCTGATCGCATCGACACGGACCCTATCCGATAAACCAGGTCAGGAAAGCCCTGGCTGAAGCGTCCAACGAAGTCCCGGCAAAGCGCACGCGGCTTGAGACACCCTTCCGGCCGATGCGTCCAGTGCCTATGAGAGCCGGGATTCTCTACTTTCCCGTTTAATGTCATTGGAGAGGATCTAGCCTCGCGAACGGTCGGCCATCTCTGGCGTCAGGACCGCCGCACCTACAAATGCACCGGAACGCAGGTCCGCTAGCGCCTGATTGGCCTGCTCCAGCGGATATCGCCGAATGGTCGTTTCGACGCGGTTCGCCGCGACGGCCTTGAAAAAAGACGTTCCATCCTCGCGGGTGAGGTTCGCGACGGACAGGATCTGCCGCTCTCCCCAGAGCTCGGAATAGGGGAAGCTTGGAATGTCGCTCATGTGGATTCCCGCGCAAACGACCCTTCCACCTTTGCGTACCGCTCTCAGCGCAAGCGGCACGAGCGCACCGACAGGCGCGAACAGGAGCGCAGCATCGAGCTGGACCGGCGGCGGCTGGGTCGAGGCACCCGCCCAGATACAGCCGAGCGAGCGCGCAAAGTCCTGACCCTCAATGTCCCCGCTCCGGGTGAAAGCGTAAACGTCGCGGCCTTGCCCCACCGCGACTTGGGCGACGATATGGGCAGCAGCCCCGAAACCGTAGATGCCGAGCCGCTTGCCTTCTCCGGCCAGACGCAGGGCGCGCCATCCAATCAACCCGGCGCAAAGAAGCGGCGCGGCGTGCGCATCGTCATAGCTATCGGGCAGCGCGAAGCAAAAATGCGCGTCCGCGATCACGTGGGTCGCGTAGCCACCGTCGCGCGTGGCGCCGGTGAATTCGGGATAATCGCACAAATTTTCGCGCCCCTCGGCGCAATAAGGGCAATGCCCGCAGCTATGCCCGAGCCACGGCACCCCCACGCGCTGGCCGATGGCAATGTCGTCGGCATCCGATCCGAGCTCGATCACCCTGCCGACAATTTCATGCCCGGGAATGATGGGATAGCGTGCGCCTATCTCGCCATCGAGCACATGGAGGTCGGTGCGGCACACGCCGCACGCGGAGATTTCGATCAGCACTTGCCCCGCCGACGGGTGCGGCATCGGCCGTTCGACCCGGCGCAATGGTCGGTGCGGGGCATCGATCTGCATCGCGATCATGGACCCTAATCTACACGTTTGGAGTTGTCGGGGACAAACGGACGGTCAAGGCGGTCGAGCCAAGCCTCAATGTCCGCTGCTCTTCCAGAGCATATAAGCCGCGACCAGGAAAATGAGACCCGCGAAGACCGTTGTCAGCCGGCCGCTTGTGGCTGAAAGACGCTTGGCCGCGCGCGCGCCGAACAGGCCGCCGACAATTCCACCGCCGATGAAGAACGAGGCGAGCCGCCAGTCGACCAAGCCCGACGCCGCATAATTGATCGCGGTCGTCAGGCCGAAGGCGGTCACCGCGACGAGCGAGGAGCCAACCGCGTTGATCATGGGCATTCCCGTCGACGCGATCAGGCCTGGCACGATCAGGAATCCGCCGCCGATCCCGAAGAAGCCGGAGAAAAGTCCGGTCGCGGCACCGTAACCGATCACTTTGGGTGCGATTTCGCGATGCAGGCGCACCTCCGGATCACCGATCGCGCCGCGCGTCCTCAGCATCAGGATGCCGACCAGGATTATCACCAGCGCGAACAGGAACAATAGCCGCTGACCATCGAGCGCCTTGCCGAGCGTGGATCCCAGGAACGCCCCCACGATTCCCGCGCCCGCGAAGGTCAGCGCGCAGCGCCATTTCACATTGCCGGCGCGAGCATGGTTCCAGAGGCCGATCGCCGCATTGGCCGCAACCGAAAGGGCGCTGGTGCCGATCGCCATATGCGCGCTCGGCATGTGCACCACATAGACCATGAGTGGCACGGCAAGGATCGAGCCGCCGCCGCCGACCAGCGCGAGCACAAAGCCGACCAGTAGCCCCGAACCGGTGCTCAGCGCATATTGAACGATATCCGCTGTGAACATGGCGCGTGCAGTGCGCTCAGGGATGCCCGGCCGAGGTCGCCCCGGGGCTGTGTCGTCCCGCCGCACCCACCATCCGCTGCAACGCCATTCCGATGAGCATCGCGGCTGCGAACAGCCATGGTTGCCAGAGGCCGAAGATCAGCGCTGCAAGCGCGGGACCAGGGCAGAAGCCGACCAGCCCCCAGCCTGCCCCGAACAAGGCGGCGCCCGCGATCAGCTGCCGGTCGAGCCGGCGATTTTCAGGAATGAAGAAGCTTGTACCGAACCAGGGTCGCTGTAGTCGGCGCGCGACGATGTACCCTACGGCGGAGGCGAGCACGGCACCCGCCATCACGAGCGCGAGCGTTGGATCCCATGTCCCTGCCAGATCGAGGAAGGCGAGCACGCGAGCGGGATTGATCATGTCCGACAGCGCCAAGCCAGCGCCGAACAGGATACCGCCGGAAAGCGCCGCCAGGGTTGCGCGCATCGTCAGCCTCCCACCAGCATATGGCGGGTGATGAAGACCGTCGCGAACCCTGCCACCATGAACGTCAGCGTCGCCACGATCGAGCGCGGCGACAGCCGGCCGATTCCGCACACACCATGCCCGCTCGTGCAGCCGCTACCGAGCCGCGTCCCGAAGCCGACCAGCAATCCTCCCGCGATGAGCAACGGGACCGAAGAGGTCACCTCGATGTGCGGCTGTCTAACGAACCGCGCAACCAGCGCCGTTCCGATCGGCAAGCCGGCGACGAACGCCGCCGCCAGCCGCCAAGGCGGACCCGAATCCGCAATCGTTGCCACCCTGGCGACGAGGCCGCTGATGCCGGCGATCCGGCCGGTGAGCAGCAGCAAAAGCGACGCCGCGCCACCAATCAGCAGTCCGCCTCCGAGCGCATATCCGATTGAAAACGGGGCGATCACCCGGTGCTCCTTCAAAAGAGATTGAGCGGCAACTTGAGATAGCGCGTTCCGTTCGCTTCAGGCTCGGGCAGGCGGCCTGCGCGCATGTTCACCTGGACCGAGGGCAAGATGAGCCTGGGCATGCCGAGCGTCGCGTCGCGGGCGCAGCGCATCGCGACGAACGCAGCTTCGTCCACGTCATTGCGCAGATGAACATTCTCCGTCCGCTCGGCACCGATCGTCGTCTCCCATACGAACCGGTCGCGGCCGGGAGCCTTGTAGTCGTGGCACAGGAACAGCCGTGTTTCGTCAGGGAGTGCCAGTAGCCGGCGAATGGATCGGTAGAGCTGGTGCGCGTCCCCGCCCGGAAAGTCGGCGCGCGCTGTGCCATAGTCAGGCATGAACATCGTGTCGCCGACGAACACAAGATCACCAATCACATATGCCAGATCGGCGGGCGTATGCCCGGGCACATGCAAGGCGATCGCGGGAATGCCTCCGACGCAGAACGTGTCGCCATCAGCAAACAGCCGATCGAATTGCGACCCGTCGCGTGAGAAGGCCGGGCCCTCGTTAAAGATCTTGCCGAACACGTCCTGCACGACACGGATGCGCTCGCCGATCGCGATCCTGCCACCGAGCGCCTCCTGCAGATAGGGAGCAGCCGACAAATGGTCGGCATGGGCATGCGTCTCGAGCAACCATTCCAGACCAAGGCCGTGCGAATGCACATAATCGATCAGCCGATCGGCGCTTTCATACCCCGTGCGTCCCGCAGCCTCGTCGAAATCCATCACGCTGTCGATAATCGCGGCGCCTTTGCTCGCTGGATCATGAACAACGTGCGTGGCAGTGAAGGTCGGCTCGTCGAAGAAGCTCTGCACGACCGGCGCCCCCCCCTTACCGCCCCACGTCCGGGCGATTTGCTCCTGTGCTTGTTCGAGATGTCGGTCCGACCCCATGACGTTCTCCGTGAGGTCACACTCAAGCAGCCACCGAACCGAAGCCATTAGGAAGTGTACGTACCGGCCACGGCCAGCCCGTGGTTCGCGCCGTCTTCGGCCCGCAGGCTGAGTGCCGAGCGGTTGCAGCCCGATTAAAGTCGGGGGCCGGCGATGATCGCGGCTAGCGCCCTCTCCTCGCCGGAAGCATCCGCAGAAGCACGCGATCCCGCAGGACATAGTGATGATAGAGCGCGGCGCCGGCGTGCACGGCGGCAAGGATGACGATCGCCCAGCCGACATTCTCGTGCAGCTCGCCAATCTGATGATGCGCCGCCTTTGACAGCGGCGCGAACGGCGACGGGATCAAGACTCCAAAGAAGCTCATCGCCTCTCCACCGGCCCAGCGCAGCAGAAAGCCGAGCACCGCCTCTGCGGCAAGAAGCGCATAGAGCAGATAATGCAGTCCCTTCGATGCAAGCTCAGTCCACCCCGCGACGATCGAGGGCACCTGGTGTCCGGGCAATAGACGCCACACCATCCGGGCAACGATCACCACCGCCAGGACGATGCCGAACGACATGTGGGTGACAACCAGCAATCGATGGGTCGGACGCCCGAACAGATCCCACGTCTGCGACAGGAGGAATTGGATCAACACCAACAAAGCGGTCGCCCAGTGAAGCGCGATCGCCACCGGATCGTATGTCGTTCCGTCGTCGCCCGCGAGCACCCGCGTTGCGGTATCGAACGGGCCTTCATGTCGCCGGTCCATCTGTCGGGATCCTTTCGCGGAAATGCTCTGGTCATTTCGACCGGTCGGACGGTGAACGCGCCGCTGTTCGATCAGTGCGCCATCAAAATCGGCAGGCGACAATGATCGACGAGGCTCCGGGTGACACCCCCCAATATAATTTCGCGCACACGGCTATGGGCGAACCCGCCCACCGCAAGTGCATCGGCGCGCGATCCCAGGGCAAAGTCCTGCAACACCGTCTCGACCGTCTCGGTCTCGTCCAGCCAATGACATTCGGGCGCGAGTCCGTGGCGGCGAAAGAAGTCTGCGATCCCGCATCGCGGCTGCTCGTCGCCCGAATTCCGCTCCGGCATCGGTCCGACCGTCACGACATCGATCTTGGCGCCGGGTTCGGCGAGCAGGACGATGGCATGCGCAATGCGCGCGGCCTGTGCGGAAGGCTTCCAGCCCAATGTGATGCGCTTCAGCCTGGGAAATGGCCCTTCCTCGGGAAGGAGGAGAAGCGGCGTTCCCGACGAGAGCAGCAGCGTTTCGATCGCACGGCGTCGCAGCCACGGCACGCCCCAGAGCTCCGCCGGGCCCATTACGATCAGATCGGAGACGTCATCGTCATTTCGCAGATCGTGAGCGAGCCAGGCGACATCGCCATAAAGGCCCTTCACCAGCAAGGCTTCGTTGCCGACGCCCGCGGCGGCGCGAATGCAGGTCACTGCATCGAGGGCTTCGCCGCGCAACTCGTTCTCAGGGATATAGAGGCTGCCCAGTGGGGCAATCCGCGGCGACACCATGGGCGCCGTGGTCAGTACCGTCAGGTAGACGAATATGCCGCCCGCCTGTGCCTCCTCCAGCAGGGCGCAGACGAAATCCTGGCCCCTGTTCGCGTCGTCTATGACACTGGCAATGCTCTTGATCATGGCCGGCACTCCGCGCTGATCACGGGATATGGCTGGGCCTGCTACTCGCCTATCCGCAAAGCTACGTAGGTGTTCCGATCGCTTCGCATCGGAGCGACATCGCGCCCACTAAGGGGAATTCCGTAAAGAGGGGAGCCGCCTCCGGCGATATTCAGACGATCGGCTTCAAAAGGTGGCGCCGATGTCCGGGTCGACAGACAAGCATTTCACTGGCCTGACCTCGGCAGACGCGGCAGCGCGGCTCCATGCCGATGGACCGAACCTGCTGCCGGCGCAGGGCATGCGGTCACAGTTCGCCATCATCATCGAGATCCTGCGCGAGCCGATGCTGGCGATGCTGCTCGTTGCAGGCGTGGCTTATCTCCTTCTCGGTTCGGCCGGCGAAGCGGTCGTGCTGGTCTGCTTTGCGGGTTTCTCGATCGTCGTTGCCGTGGTGCAGGAAAGCCGGACCGAGAACGTGCTGAAGACGCTGCGAGAGCTCGCCGCCCCGCGTGCGCTGGTCATTCGTGATGGCGTGCCCGTCAGGGTCGCCGGTCGCGACGTCGTGTGCGGTGATCTGGTTGTGCTCGAACAAGGGGATCGCGTCCCCGCCGACGGGGCATTCATCGACTGCGCGGGGATCGAGGCCGATGAGTCCCTCCTGACCGGTGAATCCGCCCCGGTACGCAAGCGCACGCTTGCGAGCGATGATGAGGCCGGATCTTCGCTACCTGGCGGCGACGATACGCCCTGGATCTATTCCTCCACTATGATCACGCGTGGACGCGGCATCGCGCGCGTGTCGGCAACGGGCGCCAACAGCCAGGTGGGAAAGATCGGGCAATCACTGGCAATGCTTCAGATGGAAGCACCCGCCCTTCGCAAGCAAACGGCGCGCATTGTCCGCTACGCTGCGTCCGCCGCGGCGATCGTAACACTTGCAGTGATCGTGCTGTTCGGTCTGTTGCGCGGCGGATGGCTGGAAGCCACGCTCGCCGGGATCGCGATCGGGATGTCGCTGTTGCCCGAGGAGTTCCCGGTCGTGCTGACGGTTTTCCTGGCGATGGGCGCCTGGCGCATATCCAAAGCCGGGGTTTTGACGCGGCGCGCGGCTGCGATCGAGACGCTCGGCTCGGCAACGGTTCTATGCACGGACAAGACCGGAACCCTCACCGAAAACCGGATGGCCGTGAGCGAGCTGTGGCTGCCTGGCAGCGCACCGATCAACCTGCCGCAAATCGATGATCCGCTACCGCAGGAGCTTCATGCGCTGCTGCAGACAGGAGCGCTTGCGAGCGCAGCCATTCCCAGTGATCCGATGGAGGTCGCGCTCCACGACGCCCATAGCCGGCGATCGGACGGTGCCGTGCGCGATTGGACGCTCGAACATACGTTCGCGCTGTCATCCGACTTCCTGGCCATGTCAAATGCTTGGGCACGGCCCGATCAATCGGGGCTCCTGGTTGCCGCCAAGGGGGCGCCCGAAGCCATAGCCGAGCTTTGCCAGCTTCCGGCCCCGGAGCGGCAGGCGCTGGAGGCGGCCGTTCATGGCATGGCGGAGCGGGGCGTCCGGGTGCTTGGCGTGGCGGAAGCACGGGCCGACGGCGCATTGGGCGAGCGGCAGCAGGACCATGAGTTCAAATTGCGCGGATTGATTGGCCTCAGCGACCCGTTGCGCGCCGATGTCCCCGACGCGGTCGCCCAATGCCGAACCGCGGGCATCCGGGTGATCATGATCACGGGAGACTTCCCGGCAACGGCGCGGGCGATCGCCAGCCAGGCCGGCCTGATCCAAGGCGATCTGCTGACAGGAGCCGAGATCGAGTCTCTCGACGACGAGCAATTGGCGGTTCGCCTCAAGACAGTCTGCATCTGCGCACGGACCATGCCGGCCCAGAAACTCAGGATCGTCGAGTCGCTCAAACGAGCGGGCGAGGTGGTGGCGATGACCGGCGACGGCGTGAATGACGCTCCGGCACTCAAGGCAGCCCATATCGGCATCGCAATGGGCAAACGCGGCACCGATGTCGCGCGCGAGGCGGCATCGATCGTTCTGATCGAGGATGATTTCGGCGCCATCGTCGCCTCGGTCAGGCTCGGGCGGCGGATTTACGACAATCTCCGCAAGGCGATGAGCTTCATCCTCAGTGCCCATGTTCCGATCGCCGGACTGGCGCTGATGCCATTGCTCACCGGACTACCGATCCTGTTCGGACCGATCCAGATCGCGCTGATCGAGATGATCATCGATCCGGTCTGCGCGATCGCGTTCGAGGCGGAGCCCGAGGAAAGCGACATCATGCAGCGCCCGCCGCGCCCGTCCGCGGATCCGCTTTTCTCGCTGCCGTTGATCGGCCGCAGCCTGGCACAAGGTGCGGCCGCGCTTCTCGCGCTCGCGTTGCTCTTCTGGGGCGCGGCGGCTCACGGCCTGCCGCCAGGCGAGATCAGGGCGCTGGTCTTCTTTGCCCTCGTCGCGGCGCTGCTCGCCCTGGTTCTGGTCGATCGCACCTTTGGTCGATCCATCGCGGCGGCATTGGTGCGCGGCAACCCGGCGCTCCGCTACATCGCAGCGGGCATCGTTGCGGTGAGCGCGGTCATCGTCGCGTCGCCGCTGGTGCGGGATCTGCTCCAGTTCGCTCCGGTCCGAGCAGCGCATCTTGGCATTGCAGTCGCGACAGGTGGGCTGTTGCTGGTGATCCTGGAACGGTTGAAACTGGGAAATCGAGCCGATGCGCGCTGATCGTTTCGGCCTCATTCTGCTGACAGCCGCCGCAACGATCGGCCTCATTTGGATCGTGGCGCCGTTTCGCGGCGCAATCGTCTGGGCACTTGCCGCCAGCGTCACCTTCTCCCCCTTCTTCAGCATCGTGAAGCGGCAATTGGGCGACCGCTCAAATCTTGCCGCCGCCTTGAGCGTGCTGGCGATCATCCTCTTGGCGGTCGCGCCCGCCATCCTCGTCGGCACGGCGCTGGTTCGCGAGACGGCTGCGCTCATCGCGCGCAACGGCAATGCGGCACCTTTGCCCGCCACGGTCGGCCAGCTCCACGCGATGCTGCCGGGCTGGCTGCATCGGCTTCTCCGGCTCGCGGGAAACGACGACGTGGCTACGGTCCAGCATTATGTGGCGGGCCTGCTGGAAGGCGGCCTGTCCTCGCTAGTGGGCGGCGCGATCGGCATCGGCCAGAGCGCATTCGGCTTCGCCGTGTCTCTTGGCGCGATGATCTATCTGTGCTTCTTCCTGTTGCGCGATGGTGCTGAAATCTGGACCGGGCTGGTCGCCCATCTCCCGCTTTCACCGCCGACGCGGCGCCGCCTGGCGAAAGAGGTTGCGGGCGTGCTCAAGGCCACCCTGCGCGGCACCATCATCGTTGCCGCGGTCCAGGGTTCAGTCGGAGGGCTGATCTTCTGGCTCTTGGGCGTCCAGGCACCGGCCGTGTGGGGGTTTGCAATGGCGCTGACCTCGCTGCTGCCGCCTTTTGGCGCCGGCGCGGTGTGGCTGCCCATGGCCGTTTTCCTGCTTCTGACCGGCTCCGTCCTGAAAGGGGTCGCGCTGGCGATCTGCGGCTTCTTCATCATCAGCCTGATCGACAATCTGCTGAGGCCGTTCCTGATCGGCCGCGAGGCACATCTCCCCGAATATCTTGTCTTCCTCTCCACCCTTGGTGGTCTCGCCTTGATCGGGCTCGATGGGATCGTCATCGGGCCGCTCCTGGTGTCATTGTTCCTGAGCAGTTGGCGGGCGCTGAACGCCGAGCTCCGATCAGGAGCCAAAGGTCCGAACACTGGCCCCGCAACCGAGACACGCCCGCATCGCCGGCGCGCCTAGCCCACATCCCTCCCTCAATCTGGCCGGGCCGTCCGCTTTTCGAAAATGATCTGCCCGTCATGCTCGAGACGGCACATCGGTGCGACCAGGCGAACCGCTGGAGCCGCGTGGTCGTCAGGTCATCGTTGCCGAATAAGCGAAGCACTTGTCCGCGCGTAAGCCCGAAGGCTGTCGTCAAGGGAGACCGTCGAGGATCGACGGAAGAGACGGCAATGTCAGCTGCACACGCATGCCGCAGTGCGGCAGCTCTCCGAACTGGATTATACGTAGCTTCACGGAGCCGCGTCCTGAACGACGCTGCCCTGTTTCACTCTTCAGGCGAAGCCCTCCCGAAACGGAGCAGCGCTTCGGTCAACACGATCTCGCGTTTGAGCGCGCTGCGCTTTTGCTGATCCGTTTCGGACAACAACGCCTCTTTCAGGCGCTGCAGCTTAACCTGGTCGTCCGATCCATGCATGACTCCCACCTGATTGCGACAGAGCCGCGTTTCAGGCGTTTCCCACGCGCCAACGCTTACATAGGTTAGCAGATTTTCGCCTGAGGTACAAAGTGAGCCGCGTCCGATCTGACGGCCCAACCATTGTCATGACCGAATCATCCGGACGTCAAAACGGCGCATTCAGAGATAGATGAAAGCCAATGATTACAGTAAGATCTTAAAGGATTCCTCTCAGGGACGGATCGCTACCTTGAGAACGCCGTCGCGTTGATGGCCGAACAGATCGTAGGCGGTGACGATATCGTCCAGCCCGAAATGGTGGGTTATCAGCCGCGCCGTATCGACTCGCTCCGAAGCGACCACCGCCATCAGGCGTCGCATCCGCTCCTTCCCGCCTGGACATAATGTCGTGACGATCCGGTGGTCGCCGAGACCGGCGGTGAAGGCGTCCAGTGGAATGCGTAGATCCTCGGAATAGACCCCCAGCGACGACAAGGTGCCGCCCGGCCGCAGCGAGCGAAGCGCCCATTCGAACGTCTGCTGTCGGCCCAGCGCCTCGATCGCCACATCCACGCCACGACCGCGGGTGATGCGCATGATCGCGCTCACCGGATCTTCGCTGGCGAAGTCTACAACGTGATCGGCGCCCATTGCCTTCGACACCGCGACACGCTCGGGCACGGTTTCGACGGCGATGATCTGGGCTGCCCCCATCAGGCGAGCACCGGCGGTGGCGCAGAGCCCGATCGGCCCCTGCGCGAACACCGCCACCGTGTCGCCGATCCTGATCTTGCCGGCTTCGGCGCCGCCAAAGCCGGTCGAGAGGATGTCGGGGCACATCAGCACCTGCTCGTCGGTCAATCCGTCCGGGATGACGGCGAGATTGGCCATTGCATCCGGGACCAGCAGATAATCCGCCTGCGCACCATCGATACTGTTGCCGAAGCGCCAGCCGCCCAAAGGCTTCCAGCCGTGCGCCGTCCCCGCGCCGCATTGCGAATGGCACCCATCCAGCGAAGCGTTGGACCAGCCCGATGGCGTGATGGCGCCCGCAATCACGCGTTGCCCTTCGCTGAAGCCCTGCACCGCCGAGCCCAGCTTCTCGATCACGCCGACCGGTTCATGGCCGATCGTCAACCCTGAGGCGACGGGATATTCGCCCTTCAGGATATGGACGTCAGTCCCGCAGATGGTGGTCAGGGTAATGCGCACCAGCGCATCGAGGGGACCGACATTGGGAATGGGCTTTTCGCCGAGTACGATCCTCCCAGGCTCGACAAAGATCGCTGCACGCATCTTGTCTGGCATGGCACCGTCTCCCTTCGCCCTCCAGATTAGCGGCTGGGGGCTGAAGGAGCCTTCCGTAGATTCCCGGATGGGGTCTCGACTTGCTCGGCCCTAAAATCGGATAAGAGGTGCGCGATGGAACGATGCTTCCATCATGATTTGACACGGCGCTCGTTCCTGGGTGCATGCGCCGGGTCGGCGCTTGCAGCCTGTGCCAAAGCTGACCGGGAGTTGCCTGGCGCTCCTTCCATCCCGATCCTTGCCTATCACCGCTTCGACCCGGTGAAATGGGGCTCCACCACGGTGACGATGTCGGTGCTGGAGGAGCAATTGGGTTTGTTGGCGGGTGCCGGCTTCACCCTGATCGGGCTCGGGGAAGCGATTGAGCGTCTCCGGAATGGCACGACCGATCAGGGCAGATATGCCGTCCTTACCGCCGATGACGGGCACAAGTCGGTCCATTCCGTGCTCTTCCCATTCCTTCGTACACGCGGCTTGCCGATCACCCTTTTCGTCTATCCGGACGGGATATCGCACGAGTCACAGGCGCTGACGTGGAAGCAACTCGACGAAATGCGCCGTACGGGCCTGGTCAATGTCCAGTCGCATAGTTTCACCCACCCGCGTTTCGACCTCGAGCGGGCGCAGCGCACCCCCGACTCCTTCGCGGCTTTCGTCGAGGAGGAGTTAGATCGTTCGCGGCAGGTCATATCCGAGCGGTTGGGAACACCCGTCGATTTCCTCGCTTGGCCCTATGGCGTGGTCGACGAACAGCTCGAACAAGCCGCCCGCAAGGCAGGCTATGGCGCCGCCTTCGGCTATGGCGGCGGCCCCGCCGCGCCCGGCATGGATTTCTTCGCGTTGCCGCGGGTCGGGATCGATCAGGACGTTGTCGGTCAGCGCTTCCTGCGCGCGATACAGGCGAGATCCGCCGGCACGACGTGAGCAGACCGCCTCCGCCCGGCTGGAGGCGACCTTAAGGTCTGATCCGCGCTTACGTAGTAACCCGCATTTCGCCCGCAGCCTGATCGGCCGATCCTTCAACGGTGTCGTTGCTTCAAAGCGGAGGAGGCTTCGATTGTCGAACGTGAAGCAATTGCCTTCGACCACCCTCGCCTTCCACGGCGCGGCGGGAACGGTGACCGGCTCCTGTCATGAATTGCGGCACCGGGATTCGGGCCTGCTGATCGACTGCGGGCTTTTTCAGGGTCCGCGCGAACTTGAGAAGCTGAATTTCTCCCCCTTCGCCTTCGATCCGTCCGAACTCGGGGCCGTGATCGTCACGCACGCCCACCTCGATCACTCAGGCCTACTCCCGCGCCTCGTAGCCGAGGGTTTCCGGGGGCCGGTCTGGTGCACCACTGCCACTGCCGAGTTGCTGCACTATATGCTCGCGGACGCCGCACGGTTGAACGAGCAGGATGCGGAACGCCACAATCGGCGCCGTGATCGCGCGGATCAACCACCGATCGAGCCACTCTACACCGCCGCCGATGCCGAGCGGCTGATCGGGCAACTCTCCCCGATCGACCTTCACACGGCCTTTGCGCCAATTGAGGGAGTCGAAGCGCGCTTCTGGAATGCGGGGCATGTGCTCGGGTCGGCGTCGGTCGAGATCCAGACGCCCGACATGCATCTGCTCTTCTCCGGAGACTTGGGTCCACTGGCAGGATCGCTCGTTGCCGAGCCGGAGGCACCCTCCGGATTCGATCATGTGGTGGTCGAAGCGACCTACGGAGATCGCGCACGACCGCACGTGTCGGTTGAGGAACGGCGGGCGCAACTTGCGCATGAGGCCGAGGCCGCGCTGGCCCGCGGCGGCAACCTGCTCATCCCGGCATTCGCGCTCGAGCGCACGCAGGAACTGCTGCTCGACCTTGCGACATTGATTCACGATGGCCGGCTGCAACATGCGCGCGTCTTCATCGACGCGCCGCTCGCGACCAAGATCACCCACATATTCATTCGCCATGCCCACGAACTGGAGCTCGCCGCGGCGGCGCAGATGTTTCGTCATCCCGCCTTCCACTATATCGAGGACGTCCAGCAATCGCGGGCATTGGCAAAGATGTCGGGTGCGATCATCATCGCCGGCTCCGGCATGTGCGAGGGCGGCCGCATCCGGCATCATCTGCTCGACAATCTGCCCCGCCAGGATTCGACATTGCTGTTCGTGGGCTACCAGGCGGCGGGCACGCTCGGCCGGACGATCCTCGATGGCGCGCGACGCGTCCGTCTTTCCGGCGATACGGTGGCGGTGAGGCTGCAGGTCCGCGAGATCGGTACCTATTCGGCCCACGCCGATCGGACCGACCTGATCCGCTGGTGCGAAGCCCGACAGCCGGTCACCGGCAGCCTGTTCGTGGTCCATGGCGAAGGGCAGGCGCTCACGAGTCTCAAGGAGGCTGTCGACGCGGCCGACAAGTCGGTTGTGATCCCGGAGATCGGGGAAGTGTACGGCCTTTCGCCCCATACCTCGGCGAAGCGGCTCCGCACCGGCGATCCCGACATCCGCCGCGTGGTGAGCCGGGACTGGCAGAATGATTATGCGGACCTGGCGGTGAACCTCAAAACCGAGCTCAGCCGCATCCGGGACGAGGAGCGGCGGCGTGAGGCGATCGCCCGGATGCGCGCCGTGCTCGACAGCTTCGCCGCGCATCGGCGCCAAATGAGCCCGGATAAGATTGGCTCATTAGGCAAATGAGACCGTCTCAACGCATCGGCAGCTTTGCGCCCCACTTGTCGCCGTTTAGCAGCGGCGCCGGCGATCCCGAAAGCCGACCTTCGTTCAGGTGACCGCTGAAGGTCCGCTCCCCGACCCATAGTCGGCCGTTAGGCCCAACCTGCACATGGCCCAAAACTAGTCGCAGGCCGGGAGCGTCGTCGAGGCGCACCGACCGTCCAAGGCATATTGACACGCGCACTTCAGCTGTACCATAGTACTGGTACAGTGAACATGCATTTCAAAATCACGCCGACATCCGGCCAGCCCATTTACCTGCAGATCATGCAGCAGATCCGGCACGCCATTGAGATCGGCGTGCTGCGCCAGGGAGACATGCTGCCCGGTATTCGAACGCTCGCCGAGGAGCTGGTGGTCAGCCACAACACGGTCGCCAAGGCCTATTCCGAGCTGGAGCATGCCGGCGTGCTCGAACTGCGACACGGTTCGGGTGCCTATGTGTCGGCGCAATGCGCGCCGAAACTCTCGACCGCGAAGGCGCGCGCCGCTCAGCAGAAAATCCAGAGCGTCGTGGCGGCGCTGCAAAAGGACGGTTTCTCCCAGGATGAGATCCGCCGCCTGTTCGAGGCGCAATTATTGCAGGGAATGCCCCTGAAGGAGAGCGCATGAGCGTCGATTTGAGCATCGAGACCCACGACCTGACCAAGCGATTTGGAGGGTATGAGGCGGTGCGGGCGCTCAATCTGAAAGTGCCCGCCCATCAGATAACCGGGTTTCTGGGAAACAACGGCGCGGGAAAGAGCACCACCATCAAGATGCTGCTGGGGATGACCCACCCCAGCTCCGGCTCTGGCACGGTGCTGGGCAAGCGTATCGATGACCCAAGGCAAAGCCGCGAGATGCGCCGTCATGTGGCCTATGTGGCGGAGGACAAGCAACTCTACGCCTATCTGACGGTCCAGGAGATGGTCCGGTTCACGCGCTCATTTTACGAGGATTGGCGCGCGGACGCCGAGCAACGATTGCTTCGCCAATACCGGCTGCCGTTGGATCGCAAGATAAGGTCGCTATCCAAGGGGATGCGCACCAAGTTGGCGCTGCTGCTTGCCTTGGCGCGTCAGCCCGAACTGCTGATCCTGGACGAGCCGAGTGACGCGCTGGATCCGGCGTCGATCGAAGAATTGCTTCAGGCGCTGGTGGCCGCGGCCGGCGAAGGAACGACGGTGTTCTTTTCGTCGCATCAGATCGGCGAGGTGGAACGCATCGCGGATCGCGTTTGCATCGTCGATCAAGGGCGGGTCGTCGGCGACCTCGATCTCGATCAACTCCGCGAGAATTATCGCAAAATCGTTGCCGGTTTCTCCCGCGAGGTTCCGGGCGATCTCTTCTCCGGCATGGGCGTGGCACAGGTTCAGATCCGCGGCCGCCAGGCTGTGGTGCTGACGAAGCGCGATTCCGATCAGGTGGCGGCGCGCGCGTGGGGCGCAGGTGCCGTGTCGGTGGATGTCGAGCCGGTCAGCCTGCGTGAGCTATTCCTCGATCTGACGCGCAGGGACGGCTGATGCTGTACTTGAAAGCCTGGCGTGAGAGCAGGGCACGGTTTCTGCTCAGTCTGATATTCCTGTGCGGATTATCATCGGCTGTCGTCTTCTATTTTGCATTCACGCACCGGCACGGTCGTTTCCAAAGCCACCAACCGCTGGACTATGCCCATTACATCTGGGCGATCATCTTCAAGGGCGGGAATTCTGTCCGCGAGATGTTCGTCCTGATCGTTCTTTTCCTCGGCATGGGCGGCCTGCTGAGAGAGCGGGCGCATGGATCGGCGGCCTTTTCCCTCGCGCTTCCGATTCCGCGGTGGCGCTTCGTCGCGGCGCGCGGGCTGGTGGGCGTTTTGGAAGTGAGTGCGCTTGCCCTTGTTCCCGCCGCCACCGTCGCAGCGCTGTCGCCTGCCATCGGGCAGTCCTTCCCGGCCGCCCAGGCGATCCGGTTCGCCATCCTGTGGAGCGCCTGCGGAGCGGCTTTTTTCGCAGGCGCGTTCCTGTGCTCCGCGGTGGTCGGAGGGGAATATGCGTCGCCCGTCACCGCGGTGATCGCGCTCGCAATCTATTCCGTGACCGTGACTATGTCCGTGTTCGAGGACTATCCCCTCAACAGGCTCAATATCCACAGCGTCATGAGCGGGGAGGGGATGCCCTATTTCCGGCCCGACATTGCGCAGATCACCGCGCTGCCCTGGGACACGCTTGTCTGCATAGTGGCGATAGCGGCCGGTTTGCTGGCGCTGAGCGCTCACCTCACGCAGAGGCAGGATTTCTGATGCTGTGGATCAAGGCATGGCGAGAGACGCGACTGCGGTTCCTGCTCGTCGCCGGTATTCTGGCCGGGATGTGCGCCTGGGCGGTCTTCTGCCCGGAAACCGGGATGGACGGCAGGCATATGGACTTTCGGACAAGCGTCTATGAGTTCGTCTATTACGGGAAAGCGAAGGGCGTTTTCGGCATACTCGTCATTTTCATGGGCACCGGCGGGCTGCTTCGCGAACGCTCGCTTCGTACGGCGGCCTTTACCTTGTCCTTGCCCGTAAGCCGTCTTCGTCTGGTCGCGGCTCCCGCACTGGTCGGATTGGCGGAACTGGCGGCGCTGGTGCTTCTGCCGGCGATGCTGTTGCCGTCTTTGTCGATCCTGGTTGGTCAAACCTATCCCGTAGGCGAGGCGCTGCAGTTCAGCCTGTTATGGTTCGGGTTCGGCAGCGTGATTTTCGCGGTGGCGTTCTTCTTCTCGGTCATTGCCGGAGGGGAATTCGTGGCGCCGGCCGCCGCCTATCTCGTGCTGATGCTGCAGGGATATGTCGGGCCGGCGATCGGAATTGAATTCATCTTGAGAGCCATGAGCGGGATTGGCACGGTGTATCGCGACGCATCTGCAAATACTGCCGCGACTGGACTGCCCTGGGGTGGCCTTGCCGCCTGTTCGGCCTCGGCGCTGATCCTGTTCGGCGTTTCAGGGGCTATCACGCAACGACGAGATTTTTGATGCTGCGCGCCCGGCCTCGCCCCCTCCGAGAGAACTAGGATTGGTAGCAAACGGAGGCTAAGAAACACCGCGCGCACCACGGCTGAATGCGGCGTGCGCCGGTCCCAGGAGCTGTGGCACGAGGGGCGGTCGGCATCAAGGGCCCGCCAAAGCGGGCCATTGGGTCACATGCGCCGTTCGTCAGCGCTATGCGCATGAAAAACGCTCTTGGCGATATCCAGACCGATTGTGATAACCTTCGACACGGACGCCTCCCTCAGTGGTGCTTCAACACCTCCACTTTGGCACATCGATGCCGTCGGGGGGCGTCCACCCCATCAGCTTTCTACCGTAGCAACGGACATCAGCTTTCTCCCGTTGGCTGGGACATGGAGCTGCTAATCGCAACACTCGGGCGAGCTTGCCACCGGCGGATCTGCGGGTGCGCCTCGCCCTTATATCAGGTGCTGGCGCGTTTAGATAACAAATTATAGGCGGATTGACCGAAGCTGTCCAAGTTTTTGGAATTTTCACCCAATCTCTGAGAAGAAAATTCTTCTTCCCGCACGGCATAGCGGAACATCGAACTAGCCGTAGCGTATCGAATATATATCGTGATGCTGGTGCTTCGCATGCTACGTGCACCACAATAGTGCGGTTTAGCACGACTAGTTCCAATCCGAGAAAGCTATCTTGCAATACGGAAGGGTTTTTGATGACTTTGGACACCCCCTCGCCATCCCGTGGCAACGTTCACCTTACCCCGCGAGAGCACGAGGTACTTGCCGGGGTGTGCTCAGGACGTTCCTCGAAGGAAATTGCGTGCGATATGGGCCTCAAGCCGCACACGGTGGAAAGCTATATCGGCCATATCAGAATGAAGCTTTCGGCCCATAATCGCTGTCACATGGTGGCCATCGCTATCGCACGCGGTCTTTGCTGCGGCTGAGCGGGGAAGGGCTTCTAGTTCCTGTCGTGGCGAAAGAGGGCGGATTGTCGGGCGACCTGAGGTAACGCGGAAATGACTGCCGTCGGGGGATCACGATACCATGCATTACGCCTGACCTGTTCGGCCTTGACCGTCACGTCGAGGGGGTCCTCCGCATCATGCGTGAACAAGACAAGCGCTTCATAGCGCGTCGCTGGCGCAAAGCCGGTCGGTAGGGGGTGAAGCGAAGCCATCCCGCCGATCGCCCGCAGCGCGGCACGGTCCACCGAGGCGGTGCCCGAACCCTTGAGCAGCCTCACGTTGCTGGGGCGGCCGTCTTCCGAGCAGTTGAACGTGATCCGGGTCATACCGCTTGCCGTTTCGCGACCAGGTCCGGTTGGGTAGACCATTTGACGTTGAAGCTCAGCTTGAACGCGCTTGCTCCACTCTGCCATCGTAACAAACGTGCCCGGACCGGCATGGTGTGACATATCGGCACTCTGTGCACCGACCTCGACCGGAGATAGCATTGCAGCCGTGGCGGCAACGAGTGTGAAATAGTTCTTGGACATGGTAGCATCTCTTCCGATCGAAGCAGCCGCAAGTTATTTTGCTCTACGTGTTGTAGACCCCTCCGAAGCCCATGGTTAGTAGAGTGAACACCATGGCCTATTCATCGTGGGGTGGCGAATTACCGCAGATATTTGAGCGGCGAGCGGTTGCGAACGGGCCGTCTAAGCTCCGGCCAAGTGCGGATGATCGTCAACCCGCGGCCTGCCATGGCTCCTGGGAAATACGGCACGAGCCGCGCCATCTGCACGTCCGTCAGCCAGTACAGGTCGCTCATATTCGGTATCCTTACGGAGTCTGAATCAGGTCGCGCCCTCTCACATCAATGGGTCCTGACCCTGGCACGGTTGGCCGAGACAAGCGGCAGCTTTGAGGATTGGCATAGGTCGCTGCGAATGACCGAACTTGGGGCGCATAGCAGACATGCCACTGGGCAGTTGCTGACTGGCGGCTTTTTCGAGCTGACGTCGACAAAGCTGCGACGAACGACCAGGAAGGGGGAGCGAAGTCTGAGGCGACTGCAAATCTTGGGCGCGAGTGCCGTGACCAAGGTCGCGGCGCGGGATCCCTCACGCACCAATCGGTGGCTGGCCGGCATGCTCGCCCGAAAACCACGCATGCTCGTGACCGTTGCCGTGGCTAACAAGATCGCACGTACCGTCTGGGCGCTGATGGCGAACGGCGGGTGCTACAGAGCTCCAGCTGCGGTGGCCTGAACCCACCACAGCCAGGAGGCGTCAGAGGAGGCAAAGGTCCAACGAGAGGTTATGGCGCAACGGTCAGAAGACGGGGTCGGGAAGACCATGGAAATGTCCAAGCGCCTCGAGCGCGCGAAAGCGGTGTGGACCCGATTTGCGATCTCCATACAGGCCAGCAGCCGTGATCAAGGCTGCATCAACAGGCCGGAAACACGGAAGCACCTGAGCCCGCGCCGCCAGCCCCGTCGTAAAACCTCTTGCATCCGAAGGGCGCCACACACGGCCTAAGTCGGAACAGCGGCCGTTCAGACGCTGCGATCACCCGCCTCCTAAGCGTCCTAATCCGGTCGTTCGACGGCGGGTGGCGGCCGCCTAAGGTGTCACCCTTTTGCATTGAATCATCGTCCTAGACGGTGGGCATTCCTCCTCGTCGCCCCGCCAGCGAAATCGGCAGCCGAGGGATTATCCAATCAGCAGGTTGAAAATTCCGTCTGCATGCACGTGCCGGGACCAGGCAGCCACGCCGCCTCTCCCCCAATCTGCCGCGACAGAGTCCGGATGAGCCCTATGCCATGGCGATCTCCCGGCGGCGCGCACTCGATGGGCAGACCCACACCATCATCGCTCAGATGAAGAATGGCGCGATCGCCCGCCAGACTTGCCACCTGGATGCTGATCGTTCCGCCCTGACCATTGAACGCATATTTGAAGCTGTTCGTGACGAACTCGTTGATGATCAGGCCGATCGGGGCGGCCGTTTCGCGTGTCACGTCCACGTCGATGTCATCCAGTCGAAGACGGACATCCTGCGCCTCCCTGCCGCGAAGCTGCATCAAATTGTCGGCAAGGTGGCTGACATAGGGGCCGAGCGGCAACCGATCCCCGGTACTGCCTTCCTGCAATTGCAGGTGAAGCAGCCGCAAGGCATCCAGACGCTCCTGGAGGATCGCCAGTTCCTGGGCGACTTCGACGGTCGCACCTCTGGATCTGAGACGGATAAGGCTCTGGATGACCGCCAGATCATTGCCCGTCCGATGCCGCAGCTCGCGCAACAGCATCTCATAATGCGCCTCTGACCTTCTGAAGCTGCTCTGGCTCTTCAGGCGGTCGATCGCGAAACCCACAAGCGTGGCATAGGTATGAAGAAAATCGAC
>Ga0068856_100002182_pt1 | contig 20301 bp, 17 predicted proteins | sample KBSCornC62_FD_66595 | JGI IMG/M metagenome (GOLD analysis project Ga0068856, IMG submission 66595) | Corn rhizosphere microbial communities from Kellogg Biological Station, Michigan, USA - KBS Corn C6-2 | ecosystem: Host-associated > Plants > Roots > Rhizosphere > Soil ... | reverse complement strand
GCGGTGGAGCCGATGTCGTGGTGGAGCTGGGCGGCCTCGGTGAGCTCGGCGTCGGCGAGGGCCAGGTCGCCGGAAAGCAGGGCGGCCTCTCCCCGCAACGCGGTGGCGAACGCCACCGCCCGCAGCACGCCGGACCGCCGCGCCGACTCGCGCAGCGTGGTCGCCAGGGCCAGCACCTCGTCGTACGGCGTCGGCCCGTAGAGCAGGAACTCCGCCACGCACAGGTGGCTGTCGAACATCGACCTGGCCAGGTCCGGCCGTTCGGCGCCGGCGCGCAGCTCGGCCGCGAGCCGGGAGAACCACTCCCCGCGTAGGTGCGCGACGAGGCCCTGCAGCGAGATCAGGTCGTACATCCGCCAGTCGCCGGGGTCGGCCACGCCGAGGCGGCGGCGTGCCTCGTCCGCCGCGGCTTCGGCCGCCCCGAGATCACCGGTCTGGTACGCCAGCAGGCCACGCTGGAGCAGCAGCGCGGCGTCGTCCGCCGACCCGTCCGGTTCCAGCCCGTCGAGCGCCTCGGCCGCGGTCGCGTAGTCGCCGGCGAACGTGGCGGCGCGGGCCAGCCGCGGCCGCAGCACCCGCCGCTCGCCCGGATCGTCCGTGGCCGCCACCGCCTCCCGGTACGCGAGGACGGCCCCCGCGTCTCCGGTGGCCATGAGCATGTCCGCCCGCAGTGCGAGCAGCGGCGCGCGCTCCGGGTCGCGCACGTCCTGGCGCACCGCGTCGATGAGCACGAGCGCGTCCCGGTACGCCCCGATGGCTGCTTCGGTGCGGGCGGCCTCCAGCAGGAACGGCGCGGCGGCACCGACGTCGCCGGCCTGCAGCAGCTGGTGGCCGATCCGCGCCGGCGAGGCGCCGAGGCCGCGCAACCCCTCGGCGGCACGGCGATGCAGCGGGAGAAGCCGGTGTGGGGGCAGCCCGTCGAGCAGGGCGTCGCGAACGAGCGAGTGACGGAAGCGGTAGCCGGCGCCGGTCCGCTCCACCGCGCCGGCGGCGATCGCTTCGTCGAGCAGCGCGTACGCCCTGGCCTCGCCGACGCCGGAGAGCGCAACGTACTCGTCGGTGTCGAACGCGGCGCCGAGTACGGCCACACTGGTGAGCGCGGCGGTCGCCTCCTCGCCCAGGCCGCGCAGCACCAGCGCGCCCATCGACCCGGCCCGCTCGTTCGCGGCCTCGCCCGTGCGGGCCAGCTCGAGAGCCGCGAACGGGTTGCCGCCCGCCAACTTCACGACCCGTTCGAGCAGCACCTTGTCGTCGCCGACGATCCGCCCCGCCAGCCGCGCGATGTCCTCGTCGCAGAGCGGTCCGAGATCGAGCGGCACCGACGTACCCCGGCCGATCAGGCTGCGGCGCATCGCGTCCATCGGCGGCCGCAGCGGCCACGGCCGGTGCGCGACCACGATCGCGATCCGCTCGGCCGCCGCCACCCGGGAGAGATAGTGCAGCAGCCGGAGGCTCGCCTCGTCGGCGTCGTGCGCGTCGTCGACGACGAGCACGGCGCCGCCGCCACCGCAGGACGCGAGCCGCAGCAGCTCGGCCGTGCTGACGAACAGTCGCTGGTGGCGGCTCTCCCCGTTCCATTCCGGGGAGGTGCCGCGAAGGGCTCCCTCGATCTCGACGCGGTACTCGTCGGCGAGGCCGTCGAGAAGCGCCGGGTGGCGCCGGCAGAGGTCGGCGAGGGCCTCGAGGACCGGCGCGTACGGCCACGCCCCTTCGATCGCGGCGGCCGTACCGACGCCGACCCGCAGTCCACGACTTTCCGCGCGCCGGTCGAGCCAGCGAAGTACCGCGGTCTTGCCGATGCCCGGCGGCCCGGACAGGAACAGGGTCCGTCCGTTGCCCGCGCTCGCCGCCGCGATCAGCTGGTCGATCCGGCCGAGCTCGCGCTCCCGGCCGAGCGGCGGCCGCGGCACCGACCGATGGCTCTCGGGCGCAGGGAGGTCGATCGCCAGCAGCTCGGTCCGCAGCGCGGCGACCGCCGGCCCCGGCCTCACCCCGAGCTCGCCCTGCAGCGCTCGCTCCAGTCGCTCCAGCTGCCGCAGGGCGCCACGCCGGTCGCCGTCCTCGGCCAGCCGTCGCGCGTGGGTCAGGCTGGCTTCCTCGTCGGTCGGATCCGCGCGGGCGAGCTCCGCCCATCGGCCGGCCCGACGCAGCAGCTCGGTATGCAGCTGACGCAACCGGTCCCGGGGCGTCTCCAGCCAGGCCTCGTACGGGTCCTCCGGCAACAGCTCCCCGCCGTACAGGTCCGCGGCGACCCCCAGCTGGCCGGGCTCGCTTCCGGCGGCGAGCGCCTGCCGTGCGCACCGCTCGAACGTCTCGGCGTCCACGACCACGTCGGCACCGGGGAACAGGGTCACCCTGTCCGCCGCGAGAACCAGCGACCGTGGATCGCCGAGCGCGCGCCGCGCGTAGTAGGCGGCCTTGTGCAGGCGGGGGGCGGCGTCGTCGACAGCGGTGCCGGGCCAGAGCGCGTCGATGACCTGCTCGCGGTGCACCGTCCGGCGGGGCGCCAGGGCAAGCAGCTTCACCAGCGCCGCCGCCTGGCGCCGGTGCCACCGCCCGGGCGGGATCAGCCGCCCGCCGACCCGGACGGCGAAGCCGCCCAGCAGGTCGATCTCGACGCGCATCGCTCCTCCACGGCGAATGTAGCCCCGCGCCGGCGCGTCCGGCCGGGTACGTCAGGCAGTGCGGGCAGGTACGCCGTCCAGGCCGAGGATCGCCTCGACCTCGTCCGCCATCACCGCGGACAGCCCGCGTAGGAGCCGGCGGACCTCGGCGCAGCCCCATTCGTGGGAGGCGAGGCGGTCGACGATCGGGTCCATGGCCATCGCCTGGCGATCTCGCTGGGACTGGTAGTCGGCGAGGGCGAGGTCGGTGGCGGGTTCGGATGCGGCGCTGGTGGTGATGGCGGTGGCGAGGAGTTCGGCGTGGTGGAGGGCGGCGGTGATGCCGTGGGTGGAGAGGGGGTCTTTCCACCAGCCGGCGTCGCCGACGAGGGCCCAGCCGGGTCCGTGGGTGCGGCGTAGCCGGGCGGGCATTCCGTGGAAGACGCGGACGGGCCCGGCGGGGGGTGCGGCGGTCAGGTCGGCGAGGTCGGTGTCGATGCGGGTGAGCAGGTGCTGGTGTGCGGTGTGCGGGCGGCGGTGCCGGGTGGCGGCGGTGAGGACGGCGGTTGGGGCGCCGACGAACACGCAGGCGAGGCCGTCGTTGGTGGGGATGGCGCCGGCGGACAGGCTCTGGCCGTGGTGGTGGCTGTAGTACCAGTGGTAGCCGTCCAGGTCGCCGGCGGCCCAGTAGCCGTAGGCGTAGGCGCCGGTGTGGGCGCCGGTGCTGAGGGTGGGGGCGGCGACGCGGGCGGCGACCAGCGAGTCGCGGCCGTCGGCGCCGATGACCAGGCGGGCCGGTTCGGTGCGGGTGGCGCCGGTGGGGTCGTGCAGGACGACGCCGGTGACCCGGCCGGCGTGGTCGCGGGTCAGGTCGGTGACCGTGGCGCCGAAGCGGGTCCGGGCGCCGGCTTGTTCGGCGGCGTCGAGGAGGAGGGTGTCGAGGACGGTGCGGCGGGGCGCGTAGAGGGCGTCGACGCCGGCGTAGGGCTTCAACGAGACCGGCATGGTCTCGGCGCCGTAGTGGAAGGTGACCCGGCGGACCGGCGGCGTCCCGGTGCCCGTCACCTCGTCCAGCAGGCCCCAGCGGCGCAGTTGCAGGACCCCGCCGCGCATCAGGGCGTGGGTGGACAGGGTGTCCGCGCCGCGGCGGGCCCGGTCCACGACCAGCACCCGCAGCCCGGCCCGGGCCAGCAGCAACGCGGTCGACGCGCCGGCGACCCGGGCGCCGACGACCACGGCGTCCCAGCCGGCCCGGGCCGAAGCGTGGGTTCTCATCACGGGTGTCCTCTCCCACGGGCCAGGCCGCGCGCCCGGCTACCGGCCAGGCGTCTGACGGTGGCCGCGGTGTCTGGCGGCGGCGGGTGTCAGGCGGTGGGAGTGCTGACCTCGATCTGGACGTCGGTGCCATTGGCGAGCACGTCGTAGACAGCCGAGCGGCTGCGGGACCGCTCCACCAGCGCCGCCAGCTCCTGCGCCGGGGCGTCCCCGTCCACCTCGAACCGGACCCGGATCTGCCGGTAGCCGTTACGGACCTCGTCCGACAGACCCAGGATCCCCAGCAGGTCGATGTCACCCTCGACCGTCGATGACACCCGCCGCAGCGTGATCCCGCGGGCGGCGGCGATGTTCGCCAACCCCGCGGTCAGGCAGGCCGCGATCGCGTGCAGCAGGAACTCCACCGGCGTCGGCCCCTGGTTCGTCCCGACCAGCACCGCCGGATGATCCGCCTCGTACACGAACGGCTCCGCCCGCGAGCCGTCCTCCTGCCCGGCCCCGTAGAACCCCTGGATCATCGACCGGCTGTGCGTACCGCTGACCCACTCATTACCGGCCCGGAACTGGAACTGCGCGATCTGCGGCGCCGCCTTCACGGCATCCAGAGTGGCGAACAACGTCGGAACGTCGACGCCGTTGCGCGGGGGCCGCTGGACCGTTGTAGTCATGACCTGACTCCGTTCGGACGGAGGGACGTGGACGATGCGGACGCTAGGAGCGCCGCCGTCCCCCGGCCTTCCCCGCGGCTTCCCCGCTCGGCAGACGCGTCCGCCTCCGCTCCGCCGGTCCGTGCCGGGCCTGAGCGGGCTCCCATGCTCAGCCCGGGCCGAAGGGTGACGGCGCTGCCGGCTCCGTCCGGCGCCGCATGCCCACTTCAGGTCAGCGGGCCAGCAGGTGCCAGCCCAGCCAGGCCCAGCCGAGCACGACTACGAGTCGGCCCGTTCGCGAGACTCGGACGGAATCGACCACGGCGGTGACCGAAACGAGGCCCAGCCGCCGCGCGCGGCCGGCCAACCCGAGGGCGACCGCCGCCAGAGCCAGGACGACGTAGGCGACGACGACGAGCGCGCGGGCGGTCATCGGCGGCCCAGCTGCCATCCGGCCCAGAGCCACCCGAACCACGCCAGGAACCGGGTCGGCCCCCCGCTGGTCAGCGGGTCGAGAAGCACCGAGAGGGTCGGCAGGTCCGGGGAAGCGACGTTGTACGCCGGCTGGCGTGCGAACGCCACCAGCTCCACGGCCGCAGCGAGCACGAGCAGGACTCCCCAGGCGACCGCGGTGCGGGCCGCTCCAGGCGGCCTCAGCCGCGGGGGCAGCGGCCGCCAGGCCCGGACCAGCACGATCGCCGCGGGCACCGCGACGGCCACCGCCGCCGCCCCGGTGAGCGGCCGGGTCAACGAGGCCAGCCCCGCGTAGAGGGCTCCGGCGCCGACGACCAGCCCCGGACGAACGTCCGGCCGAACGAGCACCTGCCCAGTGTCCGCCGGCGACGCGCATCCCGCCGCACCAGGCGCGGTGGTCGCGGGCCCGGTGGGGGCGGAGGCTCCGATATTCGAACCCGGGAGGTAGGCAACTGTGGCAGCCTCACGATGCAGGTCAGGCGGGGGTACGGAGATGGCGATGGATCTGGGTACGGCGACTGGCGTGGATTCGGTGAGCGAGCCGGCCCGAGTGGCGGCGGCCGACGAGGCGATCTCCGCCGACGAGCTGCAACTCGCCGCCCGCAACCATGGCCTTCCGCTGGAGGCGATGCGGTACGACGTCACGCCGACCGGGCTGCACTACCTGCTGACCCACTACGACATCCCGGTGGTCGATCCGGCCGGCTTCCGGCTGACGATCGACGGCCTGGTCGACACGCCACTGTCGCTGGACCTGGAAGCAATTCGGCGCCGGCCGCGGCGCTCGCGGGTGGTGACCCTGGAGTGTGCCGGCAACGGGCGGGCCGGGCTGCTGCCGCGGCCGGTCAGCCAGCCGTGGCTGGTCGAGGCGGTCGGCACCGCCCGGTGGACCGGCACTCCGCTGATGGGCCTGCTGCGGGAGGCGGGGTTGCGCGACGGCTCGGTCGAGGTCGTCTTCACCGGCGCCGACCACGGGATCGAACGCGGCGTGGAACAGGACTACCAGCGCAGCCTGCCGGTGGCGGAGTGTCTGCGGGACGACGTGCTGCTTGCCTACGACATGAACGACGAGGCGTTGCCACCGCAGCACGGCTATCCGCTCCGGCTCGTCGTGCCCGGCTGGTACGGCATGGCCCACGTCAAGTGGCTCACCGGGATCAGTGTGGTCGCCGGCCGGTTCGACGGGTTCCAGATGCGTGCGTACCGGTTGCGGCAGCAGCCGGACGACGAGGGAACGCCGCTCACCCGCATCGAGCCCCGGGCGCTCCTGGTGCCGCCCGGGTTCCCGGACTTCATGTCGCGCCGGCGGGTGCTGCGACCCGGGCGGACCGTGATCGAAGGCCGCGCCTGGTCGGGATGGGCGCCGGTGACGGCGGTGGAGGTCACAGTCGACGGCCGCAGCTGGACTCCCGCCGAGCTGGAGCCCGCTCCGGACGAGTGGAGTTGGGTCCGGTGGACCTGGCCCTGGGAGGCCACCCCCGGTCGGCACCAGCTCTCCGCCCGGGCGCACGACGCCAGCGGCCGCAGCCAGCCCGTGGAGCAGCCGTGGAACCGGGGCGGGTTCGCCAACAACCTCGTCCAGCACGTCACCGTCGTAGTCCCCGGCTGATCTCCGTCACGGCGACCACATGCGTGTGCGGCTGCTCGGGGGGTTCGGCGTCGAGGTAGGCGGTCGTACGGTCGACGCATCTCGGTGGCGGCTGACGAAGGCGCGCACGGTGGTCAAGCTGCTCGCGTTGGATCCGGCCCAGCGACTGCACCGCGAATACCTGCTCGACCTGCTCTGGCCGGACCTCTCGCCGGCGGCGGCGGCCAACAACCTCCACCAAGCCCTGCACGCGGCCCGGCGGGCCCTGGCCGGCGAGGGAGCCGACGGCCTGCTGGAGCTTCGGGACCAGGTCGTCGTCCTGCGGGCGAGCGGGCTGGTCGAGGTCGATGCGGAATTGTTCCGTACGCGGGCGGAAGCGGCGCTGGACAGCGGCGACCTCGCCGGGCTGAGGGCGGCCCATGCGGCGTACCAGGGCGAGCTGCTCCCCGAGGATCGCTACGAGGGCTGGGTGCGGGGTCCCCGGGACGAGCTGCATGCACTGCACCGGGAGGTTCTCGTCCGGCTCGGCGACCGGGCTCGGGCCGACGGCAGCCTCGCGGAGGCCAAGGCCGTCCTGGAGCTGGCGCTGCAGGCGGACCCGTTGCACGAACCGGCGCTGCGCTCGCTGCTGCGTGTCCTGGCGACGGAGGGACGCCGGTCCGCCGCGCTGCAGCGGTACGAGCGGGCCCGGGACGACCTGCGATCGGCGTACGGCACCGACCCCGATCCGGAGACGCGGCAGCTGTACCGGGAGCTCCTCGTCGGCAGCGCGGACACCGGGACGACAGAGCCCGGCGACACCCTCCCGGCCGGAGGACACAACCTGCCGCCGGCGGTGACCAGCTTCGTCGGACGGGATCGTGAGCTCGCCCAGGTGCGCCGGCTGCTGCAACGCACCCAGCTGCTCACGCTGACCGGCCCGGGTGGCGCCGGCAAGACCCGGCTGGCCCAGGAGGCCGCCCGCCTGGAAGCGGCCGGGATGCCCGACGGCGCCTGGCTCGTCGACCTGGTTCCGGTCCGCCACCGGCACCTCGTCGCCGACACCGTCGCGGTCGCGATGGGCCTCCCGCCGGCCGCCGGCCGGGATCCGCTGCGCGCGCTCACTCTCCAGCTCGGGCGTCGCCGGCTGCTGCTGATCCTGGACAACTGCGAGCACCTTCTTCCGGAGTGCGCCCGGGTCGTCACCACGCTGCGCGCGAACTGTCCCGGCGTATCCGTGCTCGCGACCAGTAGGGAACCGCTGCACGTCGAGGGTGAGGTCGTGCTGCGGGTCCCTTCGCTCGCGCTGCCCGAGCCGGGCGCCGAGCCCGACCCGGAGACGCTGGCCGGCCTGGCGTCAGTGCGACTGTTCACCGAGCGGGTACGCGATCTCAGCCCGGACTTCACCCTGGACCGGACCAACGCCGCCGCCGTCGTCGAAATCTGCCGTCGACTCGACGGAATGCCGTTGGCTCTCGAACTCGCCGCCGCCCGCACCGCGTACCTGGAGCCGGCGGAGATCGCCGAGCGGCTCGGCGACGCGTTGTCCGTTCTGGGCCGGCCCGGTACGGCGACCCGGCACGCCACCCTGCGCGCCGCACTGGAGTGGAGTCACGACCTGCTCACAGCCGAAGAGCAGTGCCTGCTGCGCCGTCTCGCGGTGTTCGAAGGCGGCTGCACCCTGGCGGCGGCGGAACGGGTCTGCGCGGGCGACTCGGTTCCCGCCGCCGAGATACTCGGCGTGCTCGGTCGGCTGGTGGACAAGTCGCTGGTCCAGGTCGATCGCCTGGGCGGTCGTTCCCGCTACCGGCTGCTGGACACGGTCCGGCAGCTGGCGGCGGAGCGCCTGCAGCGGGCCGGCGAGACCGGTGCCCTGCGGGACGCCCACAGCGACTTCTTCCGCGAGCTCGCAGCCGAACACGACCTGGACGGGTCGGCGAGCACGCGGGCGGAGCGACCGCGGCTGCTCGACCTGGAGCGCGGCAACCTGCGGGCCGCGCTGGCCCACTCACTCGAGGCCGCGCCGAACGACGCGCTGGCACTGGCGGTGAGCCTGTGGCGGTTCTGGATGGCGCGCGGACACTACGTCGAGGGCGTCGACTGGCTGCACCGCGCGCTCGACGCGGCGTCAGGCACCGGTCAGCTCCGGGCTGCGGCGCTGCGTGGCCTGGCTGTGCTGGAACTCCGGCTCGGTCACCTCGACACGGCCACCGAGCTCGGCCACCAGGCCGCCGGCCTGCCGGAGCTTATCGCTGCGCCGGAGCAGGAACTGGTTCTCAACCGGTTGTTCGTCGGCTTCCTGTCCTGGCTTGCCGGCGATTTCGACGCCGCCGCGGCGGTCGCGCGGGAGTCGGCGGCGGCGGGGACGCGACTGCGGCGTGGTGAGCTCGAGGCGGCCGCACGCTGGTTGGCCGGACTGGCCGCCTTGTCCCGGGAGGACATCGCCGGTGCCGAGGACGAGCTGGCTCAATGCCTGGATCGGCTGGCCGACGTCGATCCGGGCCTGCCGCCCTTCCTCCCGGGTGCCTCGATCTGCATCTCCCCGATGGGCGTTGGGTCCGGCTGGGCGCCGGCGTTCGAGGAGACCGCGCTGCTCGGCCTCCGGGTGGGCGCCCGCCGCGGGATCGGGTACGTGCAGAGCGCACTCGGCTCCGCCCACCGCCTGGCGCTAGGGCCTGCTGCTGCGCTGGTCCCCGTACGGGCCGCGGTCGAGACCTTCAGATCCCTCGACGACCCCGCAGGACTCGCGTTCGCGCTGAACCACCTGGGCTGCGTCGAGCGCGATCTCGGCAGCCCGGAAGCGCTCGGCCACCTCGGCGAGGCGCTGCGCCTGCGCGAGGAGATCGGCGACCGGCGCGCGGCCACGCTGACCCTCGCCAACCGGGGACTCGCCCAGGCCGCGGCCGGAGACGGCGACCGCGGCCGTGAGTCGGTCCGGGCGGCACTGGCCCGCGTCGAGGCAATCGATGACCGGCCCGGCCAGGCAGGCATCCTCCTCGACCTCGCAGTCGTCGAGCTCGTCGCGGGTGAGCCACGGGCCGCACGGGCACTGGCCGAGGGAGCCGTCGACCTGTTCCGCCCGCAGGGGTATCGGCGCATGGACGCCCTGGTGCTCACGTTCACCGGCCAACTCGCAGCCGAACAGGGCGACCACGAGGCCGCCCGGCGGGACGCCGAGGAGGCGGAGCGACTGTTCACCGAGATGGGAAACCAGCCCGGCCGGCAGCGCGCCGCCACCGTCCTCGCGAGCGTCGCTAAGGATCGCTAAGGCCCTGCTGAGTCGGCACTCCTAGCGTCCAGCACGACAACCAAGGCAGTACGCGGACGCGAAGGAGACACACGTAATGACCGCGACCGAAACGGGCATCGAGGCCGTCGGAGAAGCCACGCTGGCCGAGCTGGCCGAGGGCCTGCACGGAGAGTTGGTGACCCCGGCCAGCAACGACTACGACGAAGCCCGGTCGATCTGGAACGGCGCACACGACCGGCGGCCGGCTCTGGTCATCCGCTGTGCCGGTGTCTCCGACGTGATTCGCGGGGTCGACTTCGCCCGCAGCGAGGGGCTCCCGCTGGCACTGCGCGGCGGCGGGCACAGCATCCCCGGGTTCTCCACCACCGACGGCGGACTGGTCCTCGACCTGTCGCCCATGAAGGGGATCCGGGTCGACCCGGCAGCTCGCCGGGTCGTCGCGCAGGCCGGTTGCCTGTGGAGCGACCTCGACCAGGAGACGCAGGAGTTCGGGCTCGCGCTCACCGGCGGGCTGGTGTCGACGACCGGGATCGCCGGGTTCACCCTCGGCGGCGGTGTCGGCTGGCTCCTCCGTCGCTGCGGCCTCACCTGCGACAGCCTCGTCGGTGCCGACGTCGTCACCGCGGACGGGCAGCTCGTCCACGCCAGCGCCGACGAGCACCCCGACCTGTTCTGGGCGCTGCGTGGCGGCGGCGGCAACTTCGGCGTTGTCACCGCGTTCGAGTACGCCCTGCACGAGGTCGGGCCCACCGTGTTCGCCGGCGCGGTGTTCTATCCCGGCGAGGCGGCCGACGCGGTACTCCGCGGATATCGCGACGCTTGCGCGCGCGCCGGCGACGGGCTCACCACGGTGCTGAACCTCACCACCGCGCCGCCGGCGCCGTTCCTCCCGGAAGCCGTTCACGGCAAGCCGATCGTCGCAGTGCTCGGCATGTGGTCCGGTCCACTCGATGACGGGGACGCCGCCACCAGCCCGTTCCGCCAGCTGGCGGAGCCGATCGTCGACCTCTTCGGACCGATGCCGTACCGGAGCATGCAGTCGCTCATCGACCCGCTCTACCCGCGGGGATTGCACAACTACTTCAACTCGGCGTTCGTGCCCGCGCTCGACGACGGGGTGATGCAGGCGCTGACCACCGCGTACCGGCAGGTGCCGAACGCGTTTTCCGAGCTGCACGTGCACCACCTCGGCGGAGCGATGGCGCGGGTGCCGGCGGACGCGACCGCATTCGCGACCCGCGACCAGGACTTCATCGTCAACGTCGTCGCCCGCACGCCGACCGCGGAACACTTCGACGCCGTACGAGACTGGGCTCGGGCCATCCCCGGCACGCTCGGATCCGGCCCCGCCTACGTGAACTTCACCGGCGAGGGCGGCACGGACCGGGTGCGCGCCTCCTATCCGCCCGCGACCTACCAGCGGCTGGTCGCGGTCAAGGACCGGTACGACCCGGACAACCTGTTCCGCCTCAACCAGAACATCCAGCCGTCCAACGGGTAACGGGGGGTGGCCGCGGAGTGGCGCCGTCCCAGCTCGCCACTCCGCGGCCGCCGGGCGACCCGGCGGCGCGCCCGACCTCCCCGACCTCCGTGTCAGATACTGGAGCGATGAGCCGGTCCTGGGACGAGCTGGTGGAGGAGGCTCAGCGTGATGTTCACCGGATGGACGCCCCCATGGGCGGCCTCTACTTCGAGAAGGAAGCAGCCGACGTCCTTGCCGCCCTCCGACTGTGGATGGGCCTGAGCAGTCGTGGGGACGACGACTGGCTGCGGGAGCACCTGGCGAGGGACTCGGAGCGGCTTCTGGCGGATGCCCGCCGAGACCTCGCGGTCTCCGGTGAGGAGTACGCCGCCCAGCTGCTTGAAAGCGTGCAGCAGATGCGGGAGCAGGACCGAGACCGGGTGAAGGACGTCGTTCGAGTCGGGCTCTCCCGGAGCACCTGAGCAGTTGCTTCCCAGCAGCGCCGTATTCCGCCGCGATACCCCTGCCGGCGAGCAGATGGCGGGCAGACGATGCAGGACCTCTGCGTCGACGTCGTTGTTGTCGAATGCCCGCCATCCTCGCCGGGGGTGGAGCGGGACCGCGCAGGACCGCAAAGCCGGGCGTCACCGACGACAGACCGCAGAACCGTCACCGCCGGGCTGATCGAGCGCTTCGGCCGCGGATCCGGTACTACAGCGTGCGTAGCAGCAGGTCGGCGGCCACGAGCGACCCGGCGATGGCGAGTCCGTAGCAGAGAAAATTGATGATGTCGCTGTGGCGCTTGAGCTGCAGTCCGTCGATGAGGGTGTAGCGGAATCGCTGGGCCCAGTGGAAGAGCCCCAGCACGCAGAGAGCGAGCAGCACGAGACGCGTGATCGGATTGCGGAGAACCGCTAGCACGTGCCCGTGGTCCGGGGCGTCCAGCCAGCCCAGCGGGATGGCGACTCCGAAGAGCACCAGCAGTCCGGGGATCAGCAGCGCCGCGAGCATGCCGCCGGCGCTGAACAGCAGCCACCTGATCGGCTCGACAACTGTCTTGGCCATCGCTCTAGTCCAGGATTATCCAGGCCGTGATGCCCGTGAGCAGGACCCAGGCCGCGTAGTGGAGGAGAAGAACGATCCTCGCCGGCACGCGCCTGCCCCGCAGCCGGACGACCATGGCGCGCGGTGCCGCATCGAACCATGTGACCGTGTGGAACACGACGAAGAACAGCGTTATCACGTTGAGCGCGAGCATCCAGGGGTTGGCGCTCAGGTCGAGGAACCGCTGGTACTCACGGTCGCCCTGAGAGACCGCGCGTACCAGCAGCAGCAGGAAGACCACGAACCAGGCGACGAAGACGCTGCTCAGTTCGCGGAGCACGAAGACCAGGTACGAACGGCGCCGGAGCCACCACAGTCTCGAGATCCGCGGCTTGTACCACCGGGCGTAGAAGTCGACGTGCTCGACCTGCTCGCTCATCGCTTTCCCCTGGGCAGCAGGAAGGCCTTGAGCGTTTCGGCGACTGCGGTGGGCTTGTAGCGCTGGATGGCGCCGGCGGGGTCAACGTGCTTGGGGCAGGCCCGAGTGCACTCGCCCACGAATGTGCAGTCCCAGATCCCCTCGTCGGTCGAGAGGACGTCCAGTCGCTCGTGGCTGCCCCGATCCCGGGAATCCAGGTTGTACCGCTGCGCCAGCGCGATGGCCGCCGGCCCGATGAAGCCCGGCTCGAGACCGTAGACTGGGCAGGCCGAGTAGCACAGCATGCAGTTGATACACATACTGAATTGCTTGTACTCCGCCAGTTCGGTCGGGGTCTGGAGGTATTCACCCTCGACCGGCTCCTCGTCCTCGCGGATGATCCAGGGCTTCACGGCCGACAACTTCTCCAGGAAATCGCCGATCTCCACGACCAGATCGCGGACCACGGGGAAGTTGTTCAACGGCTCGATGCGCACCGGGCCCGGGGCGTAGTCGGCAAGGAACGTGGCGCAGGCCAGTTTCGGCTCGCCGTTGACCGTCATGCCGCAGCTGCCGCAGATGCCCATCCGACAGGACCAGCGGTAGGAGAGGGTGCCGTCCACGTGGTCCTTGATGTGGTTCAGGCCGTCGAGGATGGACCAGTCCTTCCGCAGCGGGATCTCGTAGTCCTGGCTGGTTGGCCTGGCGCTCTCCTCGGGCAGGTAGCGGGTGACCTGCAATGTGATGCGGTCGGCCATGCGCTACCTCCCGTAAACCCGCTCGGCGGGAGGCCAGCGGGTGATCGTGACCGGCCGGTAGTCGACCGTGAGCGAACCCGCGGCGTCCCGGTGGACCAAGGAATGCCCCAGATAGTGCTCGTCGTCCCTGGCCGGGAAGTCGGTGCGTTGGTGCGCGCCTCTGGACTCCTCGCGGCGCAACGCGCTGAACACGATGGCCTCGGCGACCTCGAGCATGCACGACAGCTCGAGAGCGGCGATCAGTTCGGTGTTGAACGTCCGGCTGTGGTCGGAAACGCGCGCGGAGCGGAACCGCTCCTGGAGCTCGCGCAGCTTGTCGCCCGCCTTCGTCATCGAGTCCGCCGAGCGGTAGATGCCCGCGCCGTCCTCCATGGTCTCCTGCATCTCCTCGCGGATGGCGGAGATCGGCTCCCGGCCGCCGTCCCGGCGGAGGAAGTCGTGTTCCAGCCGGCGCCGCTCGTCCCGCTCCTGCGCATGTCCGGCGGAAGCGGGATCGGCAGCGCTCGCGGCGAACGCGGCCGCGGCACGTCCGGCGCGGGCGCCGAAGACTAAGCACTCGGACAGGGAGTTGGAGCCGAGCCGGTTTGCGCCGTTGATGCTGACGCAGGCGACCTCGCCGGCGGCGTACAGCCCGGCGAGCGGGGTGGCGCCGTCGATGTCGGTATGGACCCCGCCCATCATGTAGTGCACGACCGGCCGGACCGGGATCAGTTCCCTGACCGGGTCGAGATTCTCGTAGTCGAGGCACAGCTCTCGGACCATCGGCAGCTTCGCCGTGATGACGGCCTCGCCGAGATGGCGCAGGTCCAGGTAGACGACCTGTCCGTATGGCGAGTCGATGGTCCGGCCCTTCTCCGCCTCCTTGACGAATGCCTGGGACAGCCGGTCCCGCGGCCCCAGCTCCATGCTCTTGAGCACCGGCGTCGGCTCCGGCTTGCCCAGGTCGTAGTCCTGCAGGTAGCGATAGCCGTCCTTGTTGACCAGCCAGCCGCCTTCGGCCCTCGCCGCCTCGGTGATCAGGATCCCGGTGAACGGCAGACCGGTCGGGTGGTACTGGACGAACTCCATGTCCTTGAGGGGCGCCCCGGCGCGGTATGCCAGGGCCATGCCGTCGCCGGTCTTGATGTTGGCGTTGGTCGTGAACGGGAAGACGCGGCCGCACCCTCCGGTGGCCATGACGACCGCCCTTGCGGTGATGGCCTCGATCCGGCCGGACGCAAGCTCGAGCGCCACCACTCCACAGACCCGGCCGTCGTCGACGAGCAGCGTGGTCACGAACCACTCGTCGTACCGCGTGATCTGGTCGTACTTCAGCGAGGTCTGGAAGAGCGTATGGAGAAGGTGGAAGCCAGTCTTGTCGGCCGCGAACCAGGTCCGCATCTGTTTCATGCCACCGAACGGACGGACGGCAATGTGCCCATCAGGTAGGCGGCTCCATGGGCAACCCCAGTGCTCGAGCCGGAGCAGCTCCTTGGGTGCCTCATTCACAAACGCCTCGACGGCGTCCTGGTCGCACAGCCAGTCACCGCCGGCGATGGTGTCGTGGGCGTGCTCCTCGAGGCTGTCGCCGGACGCGATGACCGCGGCGGCCCCACCCTCGGCCGAGACGGTGTGGCTCCGCATCGGATAGACCTTGGACACGATCGCGACGTCGAGCCGCGGATCGGCCTCGAGAACGGCGATGGCGGCGCGCAGGCCGGCCCCACCTCCGCCCACGATCAGGACGTCGTGCGAACCCGTCGGCATCCCAGCGTCACCGCGCCATCAGTGGCGACCGGCGAGCCCCCATGCACCGCGTCCGCATCATCGCGTCCTAGAAGCCGTGGTCCGGGCTGAACCGCTCCTTGAGAATGGTGCCGTTGTGACGAATGGCCGTGGATTGAATGCTGCCGTCGTGATACAGGTGAAGGACCCTGCGACAGCCGCAGCGGTAGTACTCGTCGCGGATGATCAGGCCCGCCTCGTCCTCGTCCCGGTAGTGCTCCCCGTCCACGACCTTCCCGCACGGGGCCAACTCTCCGGTGAAACCGATCCTGGTTCCGACCATCGTGGTGCTCCTTGCGCCCTGATACAACGCCTCGGGAGGTGCACCAAGCCGGCCGTGGCCGCCAAGTGGGCGCTGACTGCCCACGCCACGGCATGCCCTGTCACTCCCGGACGGACAACAGCGTCCCACTTGTCCCTCGCGTGGGGAAGCCTGGCGGAAGCTCTGGATCAGATGCCGAAGGCACCCCATCGCCTGCGTGGGCGGACGCATCAGCGCGCTGGTCGGAGCGGAGGCTCCGGGATTCGAACCCGGGATGGGCGGTTAACCCAAACCGCATTAGCAGTGCGGCGCCATAGACCGGACTAGGCGAAGCCTCCTGGCGACCGCGGACGGCGCCGATGGGGCAGTGTACCGGCTGCGGGGTGGGCCTCGGTACGGCCGCCGGCGCGGGTCGGACCTCGGGGCCGGACGCCGGTGGGCCTGGTACGGATGCTGGCGCGGGTCGGGCGGGTCGGGGGTTCTTAACCCAGGGTGGGCGAAGCGGCAACAGGGGGCGCAACCCGGTTCGACTCTGACAAGCCCGTACACCTAGGGTGTCCCTGTGAATGCGGGACGGGGATCCGTGCCTGCTTACCAGCTGCTATCCGACGCGTTGCGTGCACGGATCATCACGGGTGAGCTGAGACCGGGCGAGAAGCTGCCGATCGAGCCCGATCTGTCGACGCAGTACGGGGTGAGCCGCTCGACGGTGCGCGAGGCGCTCCGGGTGCTCGCCAGCCAGAACCTCATCACCACCACTCGCGGCGTGGCCGGCGGGTCGTTCGTCGCGTACCCGAACCCGGAGCAGGTAGCCGGTTATCTGGAGGCGAGCCTGCGGTTGCTCGCCCAGGCGGACAGCCTCACGATCGGCCAGCTCGCCGAGGCGCGCGACCTGCTCGAGGTGCCGGCGGCGGGACTGGCCGCGCAGCGCCGGTCCGAGGAGAACCTGCAGGAACTGAAGGCGACGCTGTTCGACCGTGGGCAGACGAGCCTGGACGACGCCATCGCATCGAGCAAGATGTTCCACGCGGTGCTGGTACGGGCGTCCGGCAGCCCGATCGTGGAGATGCTCAGCAAGCCGGTCTTCGAGATCGTGTACGACCACGTGCGGGACTGGAACGCGCCGGCCGGCTTCTGGGCCCGGATCGCCGGCGACCACGAGGCGATCTTCGACGCCGTAGCGTCTCAGGACGCCGCCACGGCACGCGAGGTCATCCGCGACCACCTGCGAAAGCTCCGGCCGGCCTGCGCCTGAGTCCACGCTCACCCGCGACGATGCCCGTGCGGGGATCAGCGGGCGAGGCCGGCGACGATGTCTGCGGCCACCTCGAGGTAGGCCTGGCGGACCGATGCGGACAGTTTGCGCAGCAGGATCCGTCCCCCGGGCTGCAGGGCCGGGTCGAACGGGATCTCGTGCACCACCCGAGCCCGCCGGGACAGATCGGACCTGAGGTCCCGGATGTAGGCCGAGCGCCGCCGCCGAGCCGGGTAGAGGTTGTTCATCACGACGATGCTGCGCTCGACCAGCGGCCCGAAGCCGCGCGCGGCCAGCCAGTCCAGCGCGGCGCCGGCGCTCTGGGCCGCGTCCCAGGTCGCCGCGCTGGCGACGACCAGTTGGTCGCACCCGGCCAGGGCGGCCGGCAGGAACGGCTGCTGCAGCCCGGCGCCCACATCGGTGAGGATGAGGTTTCCGACATACTCCAGCAGCCGCAGGGTCTGGACGTACTCCTCCTCGCTCAGCGCCCCCGAGATCACGGTCTGCGGGTCGCTGCCGACGACCAGCAGGCCGGACGGTGCCGCCGCGAGCTGGGCGAGCACGCCGTGCTCGGAGACCGCGTGCCGGCCGTTCGCCGCCAGCTCGCGCACGCTCTGCCGGGGCACCACCGACAGCCGGGTGGCCAGCGTGCCCCAGTCGGACGAGGCGTCGAGCGCGACGACCTTGTCCCGGCGCAGACCGGCCAGCAGCGAGCCGGTCACCGCGACCGTCGTCGTCTTGCCGACGCCGCCTTTGATGCTGAGCACGACCACCCGGCGGACGCCCGGCAGCGGCGCCGCGACCTGACGGATCAGCTCGCGTTCCCTGGACCCCCGGCCGAGCCCGAGACTGAGCGCGCCGGTGCCCGGCGGTGGACCCTCGACCACCGGCGGCTGGTACGCCGGCGGCGTGGCGGGCCGCGCCGAACCCGGTCCCGCTGGACCCTGCCGCGCCCGACCTTGCCCCGTTGGATCTTCCCTCGTTGGACTCCGCACCTGACCCTGCTCCGTTGGACGCTGCCCCGTTGCGCGGTGCTCCGCTGGACGCTGCGGCGCCTGACCTTGCCTCGCCGGACCGTGTCCGGTCGGACCCGGCTCCGCCGGATTCTGCAGCGTGGGACCTGGAGTCGTCGGATCCTGCAGCGCCGGATCCTGAAGCGCCCGACGCTGCAGCGGGGGACCCGGCGACGCCGGACCGGATCGGAAAGAGGCAGCGTGAGCCTGCTCCCACCATGGAGTGGGCGGGCCGGTGTCGGTCACCTGCTGAGCCTCCCGGAGTGCGAGTGCGACACATGGTCGCACGAAGACCCCTCACCCCCGCCGCCGGATGCACGTGGAGTGAGGGGCCGTGGTCGCCGCGCGTCCGATCAGCGCCGGCCCGGCGACGACTCAGCGCCGACCGGGCCGTCGCGGGCCGCTCGGCATGGGACCGTCGGCCGGCTCCGGGTCGGCCAGCAGGTCGCCGAGGCTGATGTTCATCGCCCGGGCGAGTCGGCGCAGTCGCACCGCGTCCAACCCCTGCGCACCGCGCTCGATCGCGCTGACGAAGTTCCTGGTGACGCCCGCCTCCGCTGCCAACTCGTCCTGCGAACGCTCGTGCATCACCCGCCACACGCGGATCCGCTTGCCGACCGCGCGCCGGTACGCCGTGTCCGTACTCCTGCTCTGCACGATGTCAGACTAGTGCCAAGTGATGTTGGACCGCATCAACCGGTGCTGGACTCTCCTAATTGGACGGTGCGGCCGGGCGGGTCAGCGGCAGGACCGCGCTGGTGACCCGGCGGCAGAGCCCGGCGCCGTAGTCCAGCCCGTTCGTGGCCGGATAGCGGGTCGTCACCGCGAGCACCCAGCGGTTGCCGGCGCCCCAGATGCCGAGACAGTTGACGTTCCAGACCGTGCCGTCGGCGCTGCCGTGCTCGGTCCAGCCGTTCTTCACGGCGACCGGGACGCCGGGTCCGGCCGGGTGGACCTGCTCGATGCCGAACGCGTTGGTCGGGTCGACGCTGCGCATCAGCGCCAGCAGCGGCGCGCCCACGCTCGGGGAGAGGAACTTGTTCTTCCCCGGGGTGATGCAGTCGCCCAGCCGGGCCAGGTCGCGCGAGGAGATCTCGGTCTTCGACCACCAGCCCGGGTAGACCGTCGCGTCCTGCAGCCGGCAGGTCTCGATCATGTCCTCGATCGAGTCGTCACCGCCGAGCCAGTCGTAGATCACCTGCGCGGCGTTGTCGTCGGACAGCCGGATCATCGAGGTCATCCGCGCGGTCTCGTACGGTGTCAGCGTCCGGCCGGCGGCTGCCCGGGTGGCCAGCAGATCGGCGGCGAGCCAGGCCTTGATGGTCGACTCGGTGAACACGACCTGGGTCGACCGGGGATCGCCGATGCGCCGGCCGTTGAGCCGGTCGAGCAGCGTGAACGAGGCGAAGCCGTCGGCAGCCGCGGTGATCTTCTGGGCCACCACCTGGACGGCCTTGTACGGGTCGACCGGGCGCGGCTTGGGCTTGGGGATGGGCTTGGGCTTGGGATCGGTCGCTACCGGCGCCGCCAGCGGCTCGGTCGCCGCGGCGGCGGACGGGCTCGGGGTCGGGGTCGGCTCGGCCGCCGCGGCGGCCTCGGGCACCGTGGTCGGGTCCTCGCTGGCACCACCCGGCGTGCCGGCGACCGCGAGCGCGACCAGCACGACGAAGGCGGCGAGAGCGGTGACCGTGCGCCGCACGCGGGTGAACCGGGCCGATCGGCCCGGGCGCGCGGGCGGTGCCATGTCGCCTCCAATGCGTGGAGAGGCCGGTCCGCTCCGGAGTATTTCCGACGGCGGGTGAAGGAACTGTCAGGACCGTGACACGTGTCGGTAATGAGGACGGTACGGACGGCCGGACGGATCAGGCTCCGCACGGTTTCCGTCGGCTCTACCGTCAGGGCATGAGCACGCCAGCCGAGACCCCGCTGCTGCGCCGGATCCGCGAGTCCGTCATCGGCGACGACCAGGTTGTGCCGGGCCCGTACGGTCCTCGGCGGGTGACGTACGCCGACTACACCGCATCCGGGCGGGCGCTCGGCTTCCTGGAGGACTTCATCCGCTGCGAGGTGCTCCCCCGCTACGCGAACACGCACACCGAGTCCAGCGGCACCGGGCTGCAGACCACCCGCCTGCGCGAGGACGCGCGCCGGATCATCCGCGACGCCGTCGGCGGTGACGAGGACACGCTGGTCATCTTCTGCGGATCCGGCTCGACCGGCGCGATCAACAAGCTGGTCGGCGTCCTCGGCCTGCGGGCACCGGACGAGCGCTACCGGCCCGCCGAGACCGTCCCGCGGGAGCGGCGGCCGGTCGTGTTCATCGGCCCGTACGAGCACCACTCCAACGAGCTGCCCTGGCGTGAGTCGATCGCCGACGTCGTGGTGATCCCGGAGGACGCCGACGGCCACGTCGACCTCGACCGGCTGGACGCGGAGCTCGCCGCGCACGCCGACCGCCCGCTGCGGATCGGCTCGTTCTCGGCCGCCAGTAACGTGACCGGGATCGTCA
>Ga0068856_100002177_pt1 | contig 20316 bp, 15 predicted proteins | sample KBSCornC62_FD_66595 | JGI IMG/M metagenome (GOLD analysis project Ga0068856, IMG submission 66595) | Corn rhizosphere microbial communities from Kellogg Biological Station, Michigan, USA - KBS Corn C6-2 | ecosystem: Host-associated > Plants > Roots > Rhizosphere > Soil ... | reverse complement strand
GTTACCCGACGCCGGCGGGGATTGTAGGATGGTGGATGGGAGAGGGGGATGCGTTGGACGCCATCAGCGGCAGCAATGGGGTGGTCCATTCAGGCACGACCTTTACCGCAGGGATGGTGGGGGAGGCTTTTAGTTTTGACGGCGGCACCGGCTGTGTGATGAACGATCAGACCGCACCGCTGACCGATATCCAGAACACCTTCACCATCGAGTTCTGGGCATATCCCCAGAAGGGTATTAATCTGCCGCCCCAAGACGGCAGCGGCTATCCTGGTATTTCCGGGCAAAGCTACGCCATTTTCCCAAACTTCGGCGGCTACGACGGCAAGGCCGGGGCGGGCGTAAGCCTAGGCACCAACGGCATATCGGTGATAGAGCATGCGTATAATTACATGGCCTCCGTGTTGAGCTACACCAACGCCATCAATGGATGGGTGCATGTAGCGGTGGTTTATACGAACAAGCAGCCGGCCCTTTATTTGAACGGGGTCCTGATTCAAACTGGCCTCACAAGTTCGCGCACGTTTGTGTATCCCTCCAAAGATTTGGGCGGTTCTTCCCAATACAGTTCCTATGGTCCATATCAGGGACTTCTGGATGAAGTCAGCATCTACAACCGCGCCCTAACCCCAACCGAAATTCACGGAATATACAATGCAGGAAATGGCGGCAAATGCTTTACTGCATCTCCGCCATTGATCACGAGCCAGCCAGTTAGCCAGACCAACTCCTTGGGCCAGACCGCCAGCTTCAGCGTGACTGCCACCGGCACCACCCCCTTGGATTATCAGTGGTTTTTTAGCAGTGCCCCAATCGATAACGCCACCAATCAGTTCCTTACACTCACCAGCATTACAACTGAGATTTTGGGGGCCTATTCTGTCGTCGTCAGCAACATTTATGGCTGTGCTACGAGCTCAATCGCAAATCTGATCATGTATCCGTATTTCGTCACTGAATTTACGGGAGTTATTACCAATTGGGGTGCCAACGCCACTTTGCAAGCTACGGCTTGGGGAAGTGGTCCCCTATCTTACCAATGGTATCAAAATGGCGTGCCACTAACCAATGGAACCAATCAAATTTTAGAATTACCCAGTTTGGGCTTTGGTCAAGGCGGTGTTTACACGGTGGTTGTCAGCAGCCCGTTCGGCAGTGTGACGAATACCCCTCAGATGATCGTGGTCAATCCCACGCCGCCCTATCTTGAGGTCTCAGTCAATCTCCATTGCTCAATTCAGAACGAGACCAACGTCAACGGCGAAATCGCAACCATCGCTCCGCCTGCTCAACCAAAATTAAACACCGCAGACATCCTGACCATTTTAGCCCATGATGAATTTGTGAAAGGCAATTGGATCAGCAATAGCTTCCCGAAAAATGCGACCTTGGAACTGTTGAATGATTCATTCTTTGTGCTGGATGGCACCAACGTTCTATTGAACGTGTCTGACTTGTTAACCTACGAAACTGGGGAACCCACAGTTGTTTCCGGAAAACAAAATATTCCGACCGGCCTGGCAAATCATTCGCTCCGCAAATCTCAGTTGGCCAGCATCGTCTTTAACGACACCACCCTAGCCGGAGGTTACAAACTCACCTTCTACCTCTATGGAATTTTGAACGGAACCACCGAAAACACCACGCCGAATAATGGTAATTATATTGAAACCAAAACCCTGAAAATACCCGCCTTGATCGGTGATGGCTATATTAGCAATGCCCCCTTCATGATAACCGGCTCGTTGACGGCCAGTGGAAAAGCCACGCTTCGAATCGCCGAATAATTCATGTTTTAAAAAGCCCATTTAACCGAAAAAGCTGCTTGGGCATTTATTATTTAAAACAACAGCCTTGGGGGAAAGATCTGCTAAAAGAATATTTTAATCCCCAAGAGGGGAGATTATTGATATTTAAAATGAGGCAGTTTACGATCTGATTTATTATTACAGTGCATATCCCTCCTTCTTTTTAATGAGGATTTTCTCGCCTGCCAATATGCCTCTTCGTTTTGACCTATGAAAATCCTTTTCACCGGCGGGAGCTCGTTCACAGGATTCTGGTTTGTCAAAGCCCTCGCCGCTGCCGGGCACGAAGTCGTCTGCCCGCTCACGCGCGATTGGGAAAGTTACTGCGGCACGCGCGGGCAGCGGGTTGCATTACTCAAGCCGCTCTGCCGTTTTATTGTAAATGCGTCGTTCGGATCGGATAATTTTCTGTCCCTTGCCCGCGCAGAACAATTTGACGAACTCTGCCATCATGCTGCCGACGTGACGAACTACAAAAGCCCGGACTTTGACGCGCAAGCGGCGTTGCGGAGCAACACGCACAACTTGCCCGCCGTGCTAGAGACTCTCCGCGAAGGCGGATTGAAATCTGTGGTGCTGACTGGCACCTATTTCGAGGCAGACGAAGGCGCGGGCAGCCAGCCGCTCCACACCTTTTCACCCTACAGTCTGTCCAAGACGCTGACGTTTGACGCGTTTCTGGCCGAATGTCGCAGGTTTGGCGTGCCGCTTGGAAAATTTGTGATCCCGAATCCATTCGGGCCGTTGGAAGAACCGCGCTTCACCGCCTTCCTGATGAAAAATTGGCAGGCCGGACTGCCGAGTGAAGTCAAAACTCCCGATTACGTCCGGGACAACATCCACGTGGATTTACTGGCGGCAGCTTACGCGAAATTTGCCGTGCAAGCCGCCGCATCAAAAGAGCCATTACTCAAAATCAATCCCAGCGGTTATGTCGAGCCGCAGGGCCAATTCGCGCAACGCGTCGCGCGCGAAGTGAAACTGCGGCAGGGCTGGGCGTGTGACCTCAAACTGGCAAAGCAGGAGGATTTCAGCGAACCGCTCAACCGTGCCAATACCGAACCCGCCGTCAAACTCGCGCCAGATTGGAATGAATCAAAAGCGTGGGATGCGTTCGTGGAATTTTATTCGCGGCGGTAGCGTCGCTCTGTGAGCGACGGTTGGGTCGACGGTCACAGGCCGCCTCTACAACCCTGTCGGGTGATCGAGAAACTCCCACGGCAGCTTGAATTTTCTAGCAAGCTCCGCCGCGAGCGCTTTCACGCCGAAGGTTTCCGTGGCGTAGTGGCCGCCGTAAAAAACATTTACCCCCAGTTCCTCGGCCAGCGCGTAAGTCCAGTGCGGGCCTTCGCCGGTGATAAAGGTGTCCACGGCTTCCGCCGCCGCCATTTTCAGATCACCACCGGCGCCACCGGTCACAATGCCGATGGTGCCACAGGTTTCGTTGCCGCCGGGAATAATTTTTGGGGTTGCCCCCGTGGCCCGCTCCAATCGTTTGGCCAGTTCCGTGCGGGTTATTTTCGCAGAGGTTTTCAGCCCGATGTTCTGGCCATGGCTGAAGAAGAATGGCTTTAGATTTTTTAAACCTAACGCAGCGGCGAGCCGGGCGTTGTTGCCGAACTGGGGATGCGCGTCGAGCGGCAAGTGTGAGCTGTAAACGGCGAGATTATTTTCCACGAGCAGGCGAAGCATTTCATAGCGCTTGCCGGTCCACGGATGCGACGGAGACCAGAACAAACCATGATGCACGATAAGCAGATCCGCCTTGGTGGCGACGGCCAGTTTCACGGTGGCGAGGCTGGCGTCCACGGTGGCGGCAATGCGCGTGACGGAGCCGGAATTTTCCGTCTGTAACCCGTTGGCCGCGCCGTCGTAATCGCCGAATTCACGAGTGCGGAGAATCTGATCGCAGTATGAGACGATGGTGGACAGCGGAGTTTTCGGCATGCCGCGATGAAAGCAAATCAGCAGGAAACTGCAAAGCGAGAAAAGGAGCCGATCAGAGCTCGTGCGGCCCTGATCAATTAAGTGTCAGCTGTGATAGCCCGGCGTTTGTTTGAAGAAATTGGTTGTGTCGCCGCTGGGCAAAGTTCCGGGCAAGCGAATCATGGCTTGGCATAACACCTGACCGACGCTGAACGGCGGTCCGTGGAGCTGATAGCCGGATTTGAGTCGGCGATTCACCTTTTCGGCAAAGTGATGGTAGCCGGCATGATGATCTTCCTCGTTGCTGACGACGACGATATAATCGGTGACTCCATGCGCCGTCGCTTGCGGTGGATGCGAGGTGTGATTCATAAGGCTGAATTGAATCTAGCACTGAGCGGACACCGCACAAATAAAAAATCTAGCAGTTGCCCCGTTCCCATACGTGCGGCAAAATTATCCGTCATGGTTCGCCCGCGCGTCGAGCTTGGTTCCCTGCGTTTCAGCCGTCTTGAAAAAGAACGGCTGATCATTGCGCTGTTGTTTTCGCTGTTCCTGCATCTTGGCGTCTGGGGTGGTTATGAAATTGGGAAAAAAACCGGCTTCTGGGATAAATTGCACTGGCTGACCCATAAAAAACTGGTTCCGCCGCCGAAACCAGTCGTTCAAGTGGTGGACCCGACGGTCTTTGTGGATGTTTCGGAAGCCTCGGCCGATGCGCCCAAGGAGGCGAAGTATTATTCAGATAAAAATTCACGCGCCGCCAATCCGGATGCCGACAAGGATTCCAACCAACCCAAGTTAACGGGCAAGCAGAGGGATATTCCCAAAACCCGGGATGTCCCCCGCCCCGTGAAAGCCCAGCCGGCCACGCCCGTGCCGCCAGAACCAAAAACTGACCCGAAACCAGCGGAAACCAAAACGGCTTCCGCACAAAATCCCGGAGCTTTTGAAAAGGCCAAGCCGGCCGACACCCTCGATCCCGACCCGAAGCCGCCAACTCCGGAACGTCCGCGCACGCTCAAAGAAGCTCGGGCGCAGCAGCCCGATTTGATCGCCGGCCAGCAGATGCAGCAGGAAGGCGGCGTGAAACATCGCAACATCAATTCATCGCTGGATGCGCTTTCCACCTCATTTGGAGGCTATGATCGCCTCGTCATTGATGCGATTCAGAATCGCTGGTATGACCTGCTCGACCGGCAGCAATTTGCGCTGGACCGGACCGGCAAGGTGACGATTTATTTTCATCTGAACCCCGACGGCTCGATCACGGAAGCCAAGATCGTCAGCAACGAAGTCGGTGATGTGTTCGGTTTGATCTGCCTGGAATCCATCCAGCAGGCCGCGCCCTTTGGCAAATGGCCTTCGGATATGCGGCTTAAATTTGGCGCATTCCGGGAAATAACCTTCACCTTCATTTACTATTGATTAAACTTTCAACGCGATAATTTTATGGAAAATGCTGTTTATATTTTGCTCGGTATAACGTCCATCGTCTGCCTTGGCGTGGTCGTTTGGCGTGGCTGGGCGCTGCGCTGGAATGCCGTCGTCCCGCCGAAACTGGCCGAGGCATTGACGGAATGTCGCTCGCGCGAGGATGTGAAAGCCGTCCGCAGCCTGTGTGAAGAATTCCCGTCGCCCTTGAGCCGGCTGATTCGGCTCTCTTCCGAACGACTGGACTGGCCGAAGGACGACAACATGGATTCGCTCGAAATCGCCGCGCGCCATGAAATCGTCCACCTCGAACGCGGCCTCGTCGTGCTGGAAGTCATCGTCGGCATCGCGCCGCTGCTCGGGTTGGTCGGAACGATTGCGGGCATGATGACGGTATTTGGCGACCTCGGGCAGACGGGTTTGAACGACGCCGCCAAACTCGCGCAAGGCATAGCGCTCATCCTGCGGGCCACGCTGGCGGGTTTGCTCATCGCCATTCCTTCGCTGATTTTCTGGAGCTATTTCAGCAAAAAAGTCGAAGTGCTCGCCGTGGAAATGGAGACGATCTGCGACGAATTCATCCGCCGGCAATATCGCGATAAAAAGTGACTGCCCCAGACCCCAGAACCTAGACGCCAGCCCCCAAACCCATGCGCTTTCTCGTCCGCAAACGCCGCACTGCGCCTGCCGTCATCATCGTCGCGTTGATTGACGTGCTGGTGGTGCTGCTGATTTTCCTGATGGTAACCACAACCTTCCGCCAGCAGCCGGCGCTGAAATTGGCGCTGCCGGAATCGTCGCAGGCCAAAAAATCCGGCGCCGACGAGCATCCGCCGCTGGTGGTGAACATTGATACCAACGGCGGCTTCCGGTTTGGCCCGGAAAACCTGCCACTAACCCGCGATCAGTTGCGCAGCCAGTTGCAAGCGCAGGCGGCCAAGGAACCGGAGGTGAAGCTCGCCATCCGCGCCGACAAAAAAGCGCCGTGGGAAAGCATCGTGACCGTGATGGACATCGCGAAAGAAGCGAAAATCAAAAACATGAGCGCGTTCACCAAGGACGCAGGCAAGCCTTGAGCAATCATTTAGAAAACCAAAACGCCGTCGCAAAGTTTTTGCGACGGCGTTTTGGTTTTATTGCCTGAGCCTCACTCCGCCTTGTGCCGCATGTAAATCACGCGCATCGGCGGGGTGGACGGATACGTGGACAGCAAATCCGGAATCCGCATGAGCATCCACGGCTGGCGGTAGTTGTTACCATTTTTGGTGAACACGATGTCGTCGGCCAGATAGACGGCGGAATGTTTGACCTCCTGCTTGTCATTCATCAGCAGAACAATGTCGCCATACAACGACGGCGCGGCGATCTGATAAAAGTTTTTCTGAATGTATTGGACGGCAAAGTTTGGATCATTGAAACGGTTGTCCGGCGTCTCATTGGAAAAATTGAATGTGGACCAATGACAATCCATGGTCGGATCGCCCGGTTGCGGCGGCTGCGGAAAGGTATAAAGCCGGTCCCGCGCAAACTTGGGCAGCATGTAAAGGAGGCTCACGTTCCCGCCCTGGGGCATTTGCTTGAGCGATTCCATCAGCGGCCGGATGTCGGTGAAATGAACATTGGGCATGCTGCCCCAGTAGCCGGCAATCTTGTCAATGTCGGTATCCGGCCGGATCACCAGGCGGGCGAGCACGGCTGACTGGCGAGACATGGACCGCGCCAGCGCCACGCGTCGCTCCACGGTGGGGATTTTGCCGAGCAAGAACGGATAGTCGCTCAATTGCTGTGCCCCGCCGTTGATATAGAGTAGTTGTCGAAACAAGGCCACGTCCTGCGGGTTCAGCCGGCTGTCATTGTAAATGGTCTCCACTACGTCTCCGGGAAAAATATATGGATAATCCAGATACAGGTTCACGCCCATGCCCGCAAGGGCCAGATACAACTTCCGGCGGGCGTCGCCATCGAGCGAGAGGAGAAATTTATCCGTCGGACGGATCTCCGTGCCAGAGCCGATTTCTGTGAAGTCGCCCGGCGTAAACGCCGCAGCAGTTTGTTCCGCCGACAAACCATTCTTCACAAAAAACGCTTTCACCGCGTCCGGCTTCATACCGTTGAACATCCAAACCTCGGGCTGCGGATTGGCCACCTCCTCCGTCAAATACTCGGCCGGGCGTTCCAATTGGATTTCCTGCGTCATCAAGGTGCCCCACGGCCCGGTGCGCACGGAATTACTTTTGTCCTTGGGATCCACCGCGAAGGTCTGCTCCAGTCCGGGCTGGCTGGAAGGCGTGAAACGGTAGGTAAGAAACGCGGACGAACCAATCAGGGCGAGGCTGAAAACAATCAAGCCCGCCAGCGTGAACTGGAACACATTGCTCGTCTGGGCGGACTCTAGTTTGCGGTTTTTGCTCATCAATAAAAAGGTGTAGGGAAATTAAACCTGCCGACACGGGGAAAACTCCCAATAAAAAAATCTTTGCCCGTATAATGACGGGCAAAGATTACCAGAGGTTTCAACGTCCGCAACCAGATAGGAACCGGTCGGTTACTTTATCAGCTCTTCCGCGATCTGCACCGCGTTCAGGGCCGCGCCCTTGAGCAACTGATCGCCACTGACCCAAAAGCACAGGCCGTTGTCCATCGCGCAGTCCAGGCGCAGACGGCCGACCTGGCAGTTGTATTGCTCGGAAGTGTTGAGCGGCATCGGATATTTCTTGTTCTCCGGTTCGTCCACCACGTCGAGGCCGGGCGCTTTCAGCAACACGGCACGCGCGGCTTCCACCGTCACGGGCTTTTCAAATTCTGCGCTCACAGCAACCGAATGCGAACGATAGACAGGCACGCGCACGCAGGTCACGCTCGCGCGAAACTTGTCGTGGTGCATGATCTTGCGGCCTTCGTTTTCCATCTTCATCTCTTCCTTCGTGTAACCGCTCGGCAGAAATGAATCCACATGCGGCAGCACGTTGAAGGCGATCTGGTGCGGATAGACTTCCTTCGTCACCGGCTGTTTGGCGACGATCTGCTCGACTTGACGTTCGAGTTCTTCGAGCGCCTTTGCGCCCGTGCCAGAAACGGCCTGGTAGCTCGAGGCAAAAATGCGCTTCACGCCGAACGCCTGATGCAGCGGATACAACGCCATCAGCGTGATGGCCGTGGTGCAATTCGGATTCGCGATGATGCCTTTGTGCAGTTTGACGTCCGCCGCGTTGATTTCCGGCACGACGAGCGGCACGTTCGGGTCCTGGCGGAACGCGCTGGAATTATCCACCACCACGCAGCCGGCCTTGGCCGCGATGGGCGCAAATTCCTTTGAGATGCCGCCGCCCGCGCTGAATAACGCGATATCAATGCCGGCAAACGAATCCTTCGTCAGTTCCGTCACGGTGACGTCCTGGCCCTTGAACTTGAGTTTCTTGCCCACCGAGCGGGCGGACGCGAGCAAGGTCAGCTTGCCCACGGGAAAATTCCTTTTTTCGAGGGTTTTGATCATCTCGATGCCGACTGCGCCAGTGGCACCGACAATTGCGACGTGCGGATTGCGGTTCATAAATTGAACGGACAATCTAGCAAAAAAACGCCTTCCGTCAATCGCGCGACTCTTACCTGACCAAAAAACTTTTGATTTGCGATTGACCGGCAACGTGCGTTCTGCCGAAATGATAGAACATAGTAATTTTGTTTAGATGCCGAGAACTTCAATGAAAAACGGAAATGGCGCGCCCCGCAGTGGCGCGAGCAAATACGACGCGCACCACAAGGTTTTGTCGCAGACTTACGGCGCCTTCGCCGATTTGCGCCGGGAGCTTTCCGACTCCAAAAACACCGTCACTGAACGTGAGGACATCCTCCGCAGCTTCGCGACCTGCCCCGATTCCCAGCGCTCGTGGCTGCTGCTTGAAGACTATTTTGAAAAGCTCTCGCTCTCGCGCCGCGATTTTCCCGCGACGGACTGGTGGCCCAAGATGCTCGTCGTCACCGGCAAAAACCGGCTGGAAGAACTGGCGTTTCTCTTCCTGCGCGCCAAGCGTTCCGTCCCGCCGGAACTGCAGCCGCACGCCAGCCCGGATCGTTTCGCCCGCGCCGAGGAAGCCGAGCAGGAACTGCGCTTGGTGAAGGAGCTGGAAAACTGGCTCTCCCCGCCCGCGCCGCTCCACCTCGACACGCCGCGTGCTACGTTGCGCGTCGTCTGCAAACCGCAGCCGGATGAACAGGAGCCGTCGCGTTTCCGCCTCGCCGTCCAATTTCTCCTGCTGCGCCCGCGCACCGGCGAGAAGGCGCGCTCGTTGCACGACCTCGTGGATCTCGTCGTCCGCGCCGCGCACGAGCAGGAACTGTTCACGCCGTGGGACTGGGAGTTCATCCAGTGGATTTACGAAACGCACCGCGAACGCGCGAATAACGAGACCACGCTGCTGCTCGCCGACGCGGAACTACTCCAGTGGCTCGCGCGTTGGGGCCACACCAATCGCCTCGAATCTGCCGCCGACGGCAAACCGCTATTCTTCCACGGCCACATCGTCGCGCTCGCGCCGCACTTGGAAAATGGCGACAAGGAACTTTCCTTCACCCACCGCATCCTCCTGCCGGACGGCCTGCATCATTCCGTGGCCGAGGCGAAATTTTTCAACCGCCAGTCGCCCGTCGCGCTCGTGGGCAATGAATTTTTCCTGCTGCGCAACGCGCCGCCCACCGGCGTGCTGAAATATCTCGCGCAAAAGCCGTCCGTCCCCGTGCGCAAGCTGAGCCATCGCCTGCTGCTGCACCTGCGTAAGTCGCAGGCAAATCACGGCGTGGATTGGGATCAGCTCTGCGTGGCGCACGCCGCCGCGCCGCAGTTCGTGTTCGAGTTGCTCGAAGACACCGTGCAGTTGCGTTTGATGGCGAAAAGCGTGCGCGACAAGAGCACCTGGGTTTGGAACAGCCACGAATGGACGCCGCACAATCGCGCCATAAAACCGGGCGAGAAACCCGAAATCCTCGACGATCCGCGCCTCGATCCAGCCGTGCAATGGCTGCGCAAGCTGGACTGGTTCATGCAGGAGCCCGGGCTCTGGATCGGCGACGCGAATGAAAATTTTCTCGGCTCGCTCGCCGAGGCCTGGGCTGCGCGTCCGGCCGATGCGGAATTTCTCGGCAACGCCGCGTTTCATCGCCTGTTCCTCACGCCGCACCGCTTGAAGCCACGCCTCGTCGTGAAGGGCAGCGGCATTGATTGGCTCGCCGTCTCCGCCGAATGGGAGGCGGAAGGCATGAAGCTTTCCAAAGCCGATCTCGAACGCCTCGCGGCTGCGACGAGCCGTTTCGTGAAATTGCCGAACTCCGGCTGGGTGGAACTTGATACCGCCGCCGTGCAGGGCGCGCACGAGGCGATGGCGGACATGGGCGTGGAAGGCCTCATCGCCGTGCCGCAGAAAGTCGGCCTCGAACACGTTGCGCATCTGGACGAGGACGGCTTGCAGCGTTTCGCCGATACCGCCGAAGCCAAGGCGCTGCGCGAACGCGTCCGCGATTTCAAGGGCGTTCCGTCCGCGAATCTCCCGAAGATTTTACAAGCCGAGCTGCGTCCGTATCAAAAGGACGGTTTTGATTTCCTCGTGCATCTCGTGCAGGTGAAGCTCGGCGGCATTCTCGCCGACGACATGGGCCTCGGCAAAACGCTCCAGACGTTGACGTGGCTCGCGTGGCTCAAGGAACGCAACACGAAGAATCCCAAGCCGTCGCTCGTCATTTGCCCCGCGTCCGTGTTGCACAACTGGCGGCGCGAAGCCGAGCGCTTCACGCCGGGCATGAAGGTGCTCGTCCTCGAAAGCGGCGCGGCGCGGCACAATTTGCGCAAGCAGATCCCGCAGCACGACATCATCGTCACCAACTACGCCCTGCTCCGCCGCGACCTGGAGGAATTTCACAAGTTCTCCTTCCGCGCCGTTATTCTCGACGAGGCGCAGTTCATCAAGAATCCCGGCGCGCAGGTCACGCAGTCGGTGAAGCAGTTGAAGTGCGAAAATAAAATTGCGCTCACGGGCACGCCACTGGAAAACCGGCTGCTCGATTTGTGGAGCATCGTGGATTTCATCCAGCCCGGCTACCTCGGCAATCAGGAACATTTCCTCGAAACCTACGAGCCAAAAGGCGGCGAGAACGCCGAGGCCGCCCAGCGCATCGCGCGCCGGCGTTTGTCCGCGAAGCTGCGCCCGCTCCTGCTGCGCCGCTTGAAGAAGCATGTCGCAAAAGATTTGCCGGATCGCATCGAGCAGCGCCGCGATTGTCCGCTCGGCGAAGACCAACGGAAACTGTATCTCGCCGAGCTGCGCCGCAGCCGCGAAACCATCGAGCAGGCCGTCGCCACGCAGGGCCTCAACAAGAGCAAAATGCACGTCCTCGCCGCGCTCACGCGCTTGCGGCAGGTGTGCTGCCATCCGTCGCTTGTCGGCAGCGACACGGCTTCCGGCAAGACCGAGACGCTGTTTGAGTTGCTCGACGCCCTTGTCGCTGAAGGTCAGAAGGTGCTCGTCTTCTCGCAGTTTGTGCAGATGCTGAACATCCTCGAAAAGGAATGTCACGCGCGCAATATCCGCACGCACATCCTCACTGGCCAGACGAAGGATCGTCAGCAGGTCGTCAACGATTTCCAGAAGGAAACCGGCGCGGGCGTCTTCCTCCTGAGTTTGCGTGCGGCGGGCACCGGCTTGAACCTCACCAACGCCAGCTACGTCGTGCTTTACGATCCGTGGTGGAATCCGGCGGTCGAGGCGCAGGCCATTGACCGTTCACATCGCATCGGCCAGACGCAAACCGTGAACGCCTACCGCCTCATCGCGCCCGGCACGGTGGAAGAAAAAATCTGGGAACTGCAACAGAGCAAGGCGCAGACGATCGCCGATGTGCTCGGCGAAGAAGGCTTCGCCCGCAGCCTCACGGCGACGGATCTGGAATATCTGTTTGCGGAGGATTGAGCCGCTTGCGTTTTGTGGGGAAGTGGCTAATGTGGTGATATGAGTTCAATCGCCATCATGGACGAACAAGGCATCCTTGCGGCCCCCAATTTTTTGCAGCGTGCCTTCAAGCGGCTATCGGATGAATTGAGCGCCGACGCCGAGGATTGGAGCGGGGCTGTGCAAGGGTTGCGGCGGTTTCAGGACGAAAAGCTGCTGGACAATCCCACGCCGGAGAACTTAAAGGCTCATCGCCGGGCGCTTGAAATGCTCATCGCTTTTGGAAACTTTATTGCCAACGCAACCAAATGCCCGGAATTTCCGAACCGTGAAACACACGCAATGGTCGAGGCAACTTTGCAAATCCTACAAGACGACCTGGCGCTCTGGCATGGCACGCAAAACTCTCCTGAAAAGAACGCCCAAATTCTCGCCGCCTGTTTCCCAGCATGAGTCCCGAACTCGAAGCCCTGCTTCGCGCCGACTTTGAGCGGCACAACTGCGACCCGCACGACCGCATGAAGTTTCAGGCCACGTTTGAACGGTTGCTTCAGGACGCACTGTCCAAATGTCCCGGCACTTCTCGTGAAGAATTTCTTGAGGCCCTACGGCCACGGGTCGTTGAATACCGCCGCTCCCAGCGGAAAATTGCAAGCCTGCCACCCAAGGCGTGAACTGATTCGCCCGCAGCCTCACGGCGACGGACCTGGAATATATGTTTGCGGAGGATTGACGCGCGGGAATTCAATTTGACAGCCGCCGCCGCCTGGCAGAGGTTCATTCAAGGCTAATGGAAGGAGCGGTTATGAATACGACGCTGCAAATTGATTCGTATCAATACAAGTGCAAGTCTTGCTACAAACTTCACTCCGGCCCGACCCGGACGCTGGACTTCACCTGCCTCACGGAGCGCCGGCGCGACCGCGGAGTGGAACGGATTTATGAGGCAGAAGTGACTTTCCACTGCCACTGTGAGCAGCCCATCCAAATCACTTTTAAAGTCCGGGAATATCCTGAAGGCATCTTCGATTACCACGGCTATCGCTCTTCGGATGCCGACATCACGATTGATCCGAAAGTCAGGGAGCACGAGGAAACCCTGCAATACTAGCCCCCTCCGCGCTCGCCCGCAGCCTCACGACAACGGATTTGGAATACCTGTTTGCGGAGGATTGAATTCCGGTGAATTGCCAATTGGATTGCGTGAGCGAAACCACGTAACATTATACAATTGAACAGTTCCACCTCACGCCACCTATTCACGGTTACGAAAGCGATTTGCGAAAGTCTGGGTATCACGCCGCAGTTCAGATTTGCGACTTAAAAGTCAGGGGCTTCAGTCGTCATCCACCACTTTCACCGCCCATTCGGGATACGGCTTGGTGCCCATCGCCGCACGCCAGAGGATGCGGTTCAGCTCGTCTTCATCACACTGGTCGGCCTTATCCAGCGGCAGTTTGGCGGAGGCCAGCGCGTCCTTCCGTTGTTGCGCATCGGCGATCTTCTTCGGCGACGGATTCATCTCGTCCAGCGGCACGAGGTTCGGCACCGCGTCGTAGGCCGTGAAGTCCGGCGTGTTGGTGAAGCAGTCGAACATTGGCGTGGCAGTGGCGTCCATCTGGTTCATCGGCGGGAGGCCCAGGATCAGTTCCATCGTGCGCAACAGGCTGGTCTGGTTGTATTGCGTGCTGACGACGGTCCGGCGTTTCGTGTAAGGGCTGATGACGTAGGCCGTGGTGCGATAACCGCTGACGTGGTCCCAGCCATTTTGCGGATCGTCCTCGATGATGAAAATGCAGGTGTCCTTCCAGAATTTGCTGTGGCTCACGGCCTCGACGATTTTTCCAACTGCGAGATCGTTGTCCGCCACCTGCGCAGCGGGTGTGGGCAATCCCGCCTTCGTGCCGCTCGTGTGATCGCAATTCAACCAGATCATCGTGAAGTTGGGCATGGTGCCTGCGGCTTCATCGGTTTTCAGATGCTCGAGGAAACGTGCGGCGCGCACCTGGTCCGGCACGCTCAAGTCCCAGCCCGGCGCGTTCGTCACGATGTAAGGCCGGAGCGCGGCGATATCCGGCTCGCTGCGATTGGCGGTCAGTTGGGTTTGATTCAAGAAATCCCGATAGCAGTCGGTCCAGCTTGGTTCGCCTCTGCGCCGGGCGTCTTTCCACCGGCGGAAGTTGGTGCAGAATTCGCCGAAATCGCGAAAGGTTTTGCCATGGGCCAAAACGTTATCCCAAATGAATCCGGCGGAGGAATACGCGAGGGCGTCCTGATCGTTCTTGCCGCCGCCGCTGGGATAACTACGCGGCCAGCCGGCAAAGGAGCGCTCAACATATTCCGTGGCCATCGCGGTGTCGGACCAGTTGTGACCGTCGGCACTGAGAATGCCGGAGCAGTAAGTGTTGTCGAGTAACGCGAATTCCTGGGCGAGCTGGTGCTGATTGGGCGTCACGCGTTGACCAAAGATGCAGAGCGAGGCGTCGCCGTTGCCTGCCGCGACATCGCCGAGCACCTGATCATAACTGCGGTTTTCCTTGATGATGTAGATGACGTGCTGAAACACACTAGGTTCGCCGACGCGTTCCGGCACGGGCTGCGGCGCGCGATCAGGACGCGGTGAGAGCCGGGCCTGCGCGAGCAACGGATAACGCAGATTCGCCAGCGCCTTTTGGGTGAAGACCGCCAGCTCGCGTTTTGAGGGAACGGGCACCAACGAAAGCGAACCGGCGTATTGCTTGGAATTGAAACCAAAACCGGTGGCACCCTGCTTGCCGTTTTCCGTTTTCGCGGCGATGTCTTTGAGGTTCGCCACACAAAGCTGGGTGTGTTTTGCATCAAACGCGATTGCCCCCGGAAACCAGCCGACGGGAATCAAGCCCAGTAATTTAGTTTCCCGCGGCTCAAATTGAAATACGGCCACGGCGTTCTGCGTGCCATTGCAGACGAATAGTTTTTTACCTGACCGGTCAAAAGCCAGTGCGTTCGGCTGCGCACCGAATAAATCACCCGGATTCTGCCGTGCACTGAACGTTTCCACGACCAGGTCGCTGCGCGTATCAATCACCGCCAACTGATCGCTGCCGGCGCTGGCCGCGACCAACCAGCGCCCGTTGGGTGTCACCGCCAGCGCACAGGCGTGCGGGCCGAGGATGATTTGTTTTTGCCGCGAAGCCACGGCAGATTGCGTCAAGTCAATGACGGTTACCGAGCCTTCACTGGCGATTCCCCGCGCATCCACGCGCACCAGCGTGCCCTGCCCGGCGGTGGCGGTGACGCTGCCGGCATCGGGCCGGCGGCCACCCCAGTTGCTGACATAGGCTTTTGGGCCGGCGAGGATCACGTCAAACGGCGCGACACCAACCTCCCATTGGCGCAAAATTTTTCCGGTCGCCGCGTCCAGTTCGAACAGCCGGTTTGAGAGATTGCCGGCGACGTATAACTTTTTACCGTCAGCGGAAACAACCAGGCCGGCGGGAATTTCCTCCTCTCGCAGGGGGGCTTTGGCAGGCGGCAGCGGAAAGGAAACAAGCGGGACGATCTTTTTATCCCGGCTGACGCTGAACACCTTGATGTCGCCGTTGACGTTGGACAGGTAAAGCCGCGAACCGTCGGGCGAAAAAGTCAGGCCGGTGAAGCTCAACTGGGCCTTGCCGTCCGGCGACAGAATTTCCGGCGAAACCGCCGCACGTTCCCGCACTTGATCGGAAGGGAACGCCACGTGTTTCAAAACATTTCCCGTCGCCGGATCCAACACCACCAATTCATGCGTGAGGCCGGCGGTGACGAGCAGTTTGCCATCCGGGCTCAGCGCCAGTGCCTGTGGCCTCATGCCAGACAGTTCAACTTGTTTGCCGGCGGGCGTGACGAGCTGGTTGACGGGTGTGATCAAGGAACCACCGGAATGTCCGACGAGCGCGATATTCGCTCCGAAGTCATCCGCCCAAAGTTTGATCGCAAACAACCCGGTGAGCGCGACCGACAAGAGACATTTCCGTTTCATGATTTCGATGATGAAACCAGACGCGCGCAACGGCAAGGGATGTTACGGAAAAATCATTCCACCGCCGGATCGAGTCGCTTGTCCAGCACGAGGTATTTGCGGACATAATCATGGACGGCGTTTTCCAGAGTCGTCACCGGCGCGACATAGCCCGCACCGCGCAGATGCATGAGGTTCGCCTGCGTGAAATACTGGTATTTGTCCCGGATCACTTCCGGCATCTCGATGAATTTGATCACCGGCTTCTTCTTCAGCGCCGTGAACACCGCACTCGACAAATCCACCCAGGTCCGCGCTTGGCCGGAACCAATGTTGAAAAGGCCATTCGCCTTGGCCGTCGCGGCGAGGTGCAGTGTCATTGCCACGCAGTCTTTGACGTAGAGAAAATCGCGCTTCTGTTCGCCGTCTTTATATTCCTTGCGATAGCTCTTGAACAACTGGATGACGCCCTTGCTTTGCACCTGCGCAAAACTCTTGTGAACGAGCGACCGCATGTCCCCTTTATGGTCTTCGTTCGGGCCGAAGACATTAAAATATTTCAAGCCAACAATCTTGTTCAGGAAACCGGCCCGCTTGGCGTGCAGATCGAACAGATGCTTCGAGTAGCCATACATGTTCAGCGGCCGCAAGGTGTCGAGCTTGGAAATATCATCTTCCATGCCCTGGGCTCCGTCGCCATAGGTCGCGGCTGACGAGGCATAAACGAACCGCGCTTTTTGCGCCAGCGACCAGGCGGCGAGATCCTTGGTGAACTCGTAATTATTTTTGGCCAGATAGGTCGCGTCCTTTTCCGTCGTGGCCGAGCATGCGCCCATGTGCAACACCAAATCAAATTTCCCCAGCGCGTTGCTTTGGAGTCGCGGCAGCAAATCGGCGGCCTCGACGTAATCAGCGAAACGCAACGGCGTAAGATTGCGCCATTTTTCGTTCGTGCCGAGGATGTCGCAGACGACGATGTTGTCGCAGCCGCGCCGGTTCAGCGCCCAGACGAGGGCGCTACCAATGAAGCCAGCGCCGCCCGTGACGAGGACGCGCGCGTCGGAAAAGTCATTGGGCTTCATAAATAATTACCAGCCGAGCACGTGCGCGAAAATCAGCGGCGCAACGATGGTGGCGTCGGATTCGATGATGAACTTGGGCGTTTTCACGCCAAGTTTGCCCCAGGTTATTTTTTCATTCGGCACGGCGCCGGAATAGCTGCCGTAGCTGGTGGTCGAATCGCTGATCTGGCAGAAATAGCCCCAGAGCGGGACGTTCGTGCGCAGCAAATCCTGATGCAACATCGGCACGACGCATATCGGGAAGTCACCGGAAATGCCGCCGCCGATCTGGAACATGCCCAGCGTGCTCTTCTTGGTGGCGGTCTTGGTGTAATGCTCCGCGAGCCACGTCATGTATTCAATGCCGGTGCGAACGGTGTGAACATTCTTGATTTCGCCCCGGATGACGGCGGCGGCATACATGTTGCCGAGCGTCGCGTCTTCCCACCCGGGAACGACGATGGGCAGGTTTTTCTTGGCCGCCGCAAGCATCCAGGAATTCTTCGGGTCAATCTGGTAATACTTCTCGTATTTGCCGCTCAACAAAACCTTGTAGAAAAATTCGTGCGGGAAATAGCGTTCGCCCTTCTTGTCGGCATCGGTCCAGACTTCGAGCATGGCTTTTTCCATGCGGCGCATGGCTTCGCCTTCGGGAATGCAAGTGTCGGTCACGCGGTTCATGTGACGTTCGAGCAACGCCTGTTCATCTTCCGCCGTCAAAGAGCGGTAGCCGGGCACGCGTTCGTAGTAATCGTGGGCAACTAGATTGAAAACATCTTCTTCGAGGTTCGCGCCGGTGCAGGTGATCAGATGCACCTTGTCCTGACGGATCATTTCGGCGAGCGAGAGGCCGAGTTCCGCCGTGCTCATCGCACCGCCGAGCGTGATCATCATTTTGCCGCCTTTGTCCAAGTGGGCGACATAGCCTTTCGCGGCGTCCACGAGCGACGCAGCGTTGAAGTGGCGATAATGATGCTGGATGAAACGGGAAACCGGTCCGCCGGTGAGTTGAGTTGGTTTGGTCTGCTTTTTCTTGGCCATAAATGTTTTAAAAATTGGTAACGCAAACGATACGCGAGCGAGCGCGAAATCCAATCTCAAATTGAAGTCGAATTGAAGTTCACGGCGAAATGAAGGGCTGCAAAGTCGCAAAAGAACGCAAATCCGAAAGCTGTCTACCGGGGCGCGAGCGTTGCTGCGGAAAAAATTATTGCATCATGACCAGGTTCGGCTGCGCCTGGGAGATGCCGCCGTTGAGGTTACCCTCAAACTTCGCGCGGATGATGACGTTGTTGGTGCAGGTGGTGTTGTTCACCCGGAAAGCCGCGCCGCCGCAATTCATGGCGATGAGATTGGTGAAGGCGTTATGGACGCATTCGGTTTGGGGGGCCGGGCCCCAGCCGTGCGAGGTCTGCGTCTCCGAGTGCGCCATGAACACACCGTGATGACGACTGTTGCGAATGGAGACATTTTGAAATTTATTCTCGCGGCTGGCCCGCATGAAAATCCCAAGGTCATTGGCGGTCAAAACCGCGTTGCTGATGACGTTGTGATTGAAGGCCAGATCGAGTGAGATGCCAGCGCCGGGATTATCATGCAAATGAAGATCCGCGAACAAACTGTCCGTGGTCAGGTAGCAGGCCAGCCCGTCAAATTCGTTGTCGAACGCCGTCAAATCCTGCACGGTCAGCCTGACCACGCCCAGCGTCGTGACCAAGCCGCCGGAACGATTCCGGGCACAGGTGACGTGCTCTACCAGCGAATCGCTGACGCCTTGCACCGTGATGCCGTTGTTGCGGATCTGCGAACCCTCGCCGGCCAGCCGCCAGAGTTCCCGCTGCTGGCGGCGGCGGTTGCCATCAATAAACAAATCGCTGACCCGCAGATTTTTCACGACGGTTTGCGGATGGTTGACGGGTTCACCCATGATGATCACGGGGCAATTGGCGTTATCCGCCAGCCACAGGATGGTGGCCGCACCGGCTCCGCGCAACGTCTGATGGTCACGGCGCAACACGATGGGCTGGCGGATCTCAAATTTTCCGGCGGGCAGAACCACTTCGCCACCCGCCGCGGGCAAGGCATCCAACGCTTTTTGTATTTCTTCCGCCGCGATTCCGACGGTTAAAGTTGTCACGACCGGTTCCACAACCGGGATTTCCATGGCTGCAAGTGAAAACCAAGAGAAAACCAACAAAGAAACCACTGCGGTGTTTCTGGCCACCGTTTTCCAGCCGACCTTCTGATTGAAGCTTGCTTTCATAACCCACAATTTTTTTCGCGACCTTGGAACCAATCAGTGTTTACAAAGCAATGTCGCCCAATCAAAAAATTCGTCCAGCACATTTTTTAATTTTTAATGATTATTTTCGGTTCTGCTAATCATCCGCCAGCACCACCGAAAGAGATGGGTTTCGGGATTTCCTAAAAACCGCCGAGCGATTATCCTGCAGCCGACATTTATGCCGACGACAAAAAAATCTGACAACACGACGTCCGCCGCCGCTATGCTTCGGAGCGACACGCCAGCCGAACCCGGCTACACGATGCCTGCTGAATGGGAACCGCACGAAGCCACCTGGCTCGGCTGGCCGCACAATGCCAGCGACTGGCCGGGAAAATTCGAAGTCATCCCGTGGGTTTATGGCGAGATGGTGCGGAAAATTTCCGCCGGCGAAAACGTCCGGCTCATCATCCGGCACAAGCAGGACGAGGCGTTTGCGCGCCGCGTCTTCAAGCACGTCGGCGTGGATTTGCGGAAGATCAAGTTCGTTACGCACCCAACCAATCGCGGCTGGACGCGCGATACGGGACCGATTTTCGTGAAGCGTAAAACCGAAAGCGCCATCGTCCATTTCCATTTCAACGGCTGGGCCAAATATGACAACTGGCGCAAGGATGCCAAGGTTCCCCAGACCGCCGCGAAGCTGCTTGGCAAAAAACTATTTCATGCCGAACGCAACGGCAAACCCTTCGTCATCGAAGGCGGCGGCATCGAGCTGAACGGACGGGGCACGCTGATTTCCACCGAGGAATGTTATCTCGATCCGAAGATTCAGGTGCGCAATCCCGGCCTGGACAAAAGTGAAATCGAAGGCGCGCTAAAGAATTATCTCGGCGTCACGAACATCCTCTGGCTGGCGAAAGGCCCCAAAGGCGACGACACCCAC